>Ga0209722_1000278_pt1 | contig 60499 bp, 45 predicted proteins | sample BioC12SIPDNA_2_FD_185745 | JGI IMG/M metagenome (GOLD analysis project Ga0209722, IMG submission 185745) | Anaerobic biogas reactor microbial communites from Washington, USA - Biogas_R1_A C12 SIP DNA (SPAdes) (version 2) | ecosystem: Engineered > Bioreactor > Anaerobic > Unclassified | place... | reverse complement strand
CTTGCGAAAATCACCAGTTTGGGGAAAGCAGGCGTTTTCTCCAAACCCAATTCTCCGCCACTCAGCCCAAAATTCTGTTACCCGAGTTTGAACCAGGCCTACCACCCTAATGACCCCGAACTCCAGACTTCATGATTGCGGTCATAGTTCAGACCGGGCGATGCAGGCCGCGCGAAGCGTGCATCCGGGCGGCGTTCAGGCTGCAATGGTTGATGGATCCTGTCATTTCGTATCAGAGACGATTGACTGGACAACTTGGAGATGGCTGGGCAACAAGGGCGATGGAAATCCCGTTCAGATTCCATGACGACTGCCCCGCAGACTACATTATTCACTCTTAGCACGAGCGTCGTGCCGAGTACCCAAAAAATGAAAATGGAGCGACCCAACCGTGAGAAAGCTCTCTGTCTTGTTTGTGCTATTGTCAGTGCTGGCTCTTCCGGCAATTGGATTGACCGGTTGCGGTGGCGCATCGTCCACGCAGCCCACCGGTGCACAGGAATCCGAAGAGACGGAACTCACTGAACAAGAAATTGCGGACGAAAGGGCGACTGTCAACCAATAGCCGTTTGAGGGGACGCCTCGGTCCGAAACTTGCAGTGCCGGATTCTTGAGGCCTTTGGAACGAGTGCTCCCTTCAGAGCCTGTCAAATCCCCAGGAGGCAAGGGAGTGCGGCGTTGTCGCGTCGCTCTGCTTTGCCTTCTGGGGTTATTGATGTCCACTCGTGAGTGGGGTCGCCGCAAGAATAGCCAACACCCCCGCTCTCCGCAGTCAGAGACGCGCCTCAATGGGCTCGCGCGGGAAATACGATAGCCGAGCCGTGGCAAACGCACAGGTCGACCTGCTCCCAGAAGCAAGCCACCCCCCTGAAGGGTTGGCCGCCTCGCCGGACTGTTTTGGGAGAACCTGTGGTCCGTTTTGCCCGCGGACAGCCCCCTGATCGGTTGACAGGCTGCCCGAGCATCTCTAAACTTGCTGGTTTGCATAGTGGCGGTGTATGCCCGGCGTGACGGATGGCTTTGATGGAATTCTCCAACTCCCCGGGCCGGGACGCGTATCCGAGTGGATGTGGCGGCTGGGTCCTGATCTTCCAGGACCTTCCCGCTGATGTTGCGTGCAACCTAAGGGGAATTCGCTGAGACTTGCTTTTTTGAAGAGAACAAAAAATGGCAGTTCCTAAACGTAAACATTCGAATTCCCGCACCGGGACACGTCGGGCTCACGATGGCAAGAAGGCAGGCCAGTTGAATTACTGCCCCGAGTGCAGCAAGGTGGTTCCGTCGCATGCCGTATGCCCGAACTGTGGGCACTACATGGGCCGGAAGGTCGTGGAAACCGAGTCCTAGCCGATTCCCCAGAGATCGAAGAGGTTGGCCGCCGCGTCGGATCCATGATCGACTCAGGCGGATCGCAGCGAGGACCTCGGAATTCACGTCAACAGAGGTTTCCCACGGTGAGTCGAATCGCGTTTCTGTTTCCGGGCCAAGGCGCTCAGACGGTTGGGATGGGCAAACGACTCTACGAGTCGGTTCCCGCCGCACGTCATCTTTACGAACGCGCCGAGGACGTGCTGGGCTACGATTTGGCGAAGCTGTGTTTTGAAGGGCCTGCCGAAGAGTTGGATTCGACGGTCTATAGTCAGCCCGCCCTCTTCGTCACCAGCCTGGCCGCCTTGGAGTCGCTCCGAGCCGAATCCCCGGATGTGGTGTTGGGCTGTGAGGCCGCCGCGGGGCTGAGCCTGGGCGAGTACACGGCAATGGTCTTCGCGGGCGTGTTCGATTTCGAGGCAGGGCTCGCTCTGGTCCAGAGACGCGGCGCGGCAATGCAGGAAGCGGCCGACGCGACTGCCGGCGGGATGGTGAGCATCCTGGGGCTCGAACGTGTGGAAGTCGAATCCCTTTGCGACAAGGCTCGCGGAAACGACGTTCTGGAAATCGCCAATCTGCTCTGTCCGGGTAATATCGCTATATCGGGTAGTAACGCTGCTTGCCTGCGGGCGGCGGAGATGGCCCAAGGGGTCGGAGCCATGAAGGCCGTGCCGCTGGCGGTAGCGGGCGCGTTTCACACCCAGATTATGCGTCCGGCCGACGAGCGCCTCGCCGAGGCCCTGGACGGCGCGACGCTCCACAAACCCAACATTCCGGTGATCTCAAACGTCGACGCCAAGCCACACGACGATCCGGATGAGATCCGGCGTCTGCTGATTCAGCAGGTGCTTCACCCGGTGTTGTGGGAAGACTCGATGCGGTATCTGCTGGAGCAGGGCTTCGATCAGTTCTATGAGGTCGGACCTGGACGCGTTCTGCGAGGCCTGTTGCGCCGAATCGACCGCAAGATCACCTGCCAGACAACGGAAGCATGACCAGAGCGTTTTCCCGTCGCATCGAGGACGGCAAAACAGCCACACGGCACACCAGAATCACCAGGTAGCTTGAAGACTATCGGATGACCATTACTATGAGCGGACAGACACAACGCCGTCTGATTGTCGATTTGACGGATCAAGTGGCCATCGTAACGGGGGCAGCTCGCGGCCTGGGCCAGACCATTGCCCGCGATCTGGCAGCCAGCGGCGCAATCGTCGCCTGCATCGACGTCAATGAGGACTTGCTCGCCGGTACGGTCGAGTCGATCAACGCCGCAGGCGGAAGGGCAGCCGCCTTCGCTTGTGACGTGACCAATAGCGAGCGGGTCACGGAGGTGGTTCGTCAGGTCGCCGAGCAATTCGGTCGCCTCGACATTCTGGTGAACAATGCCGGAGTGACTCGCGACAACCTGGTGATGCGGATGAAGGACGAGGAGTGGGATCTTGTGCTCGGGATCAACTTGCGAGGCACGTTCCTGTTCACTCGTGCCGCCGCCAAACCCATGTCGAAGGGCAAACGGGGAAGGATCATCAACATCGCCAGCGTGTCGGGCATGATGGGAAATCCCGGCCAGGTGAATTACTCGGCCTCCAAGGCGGGAGTCATCGGTTTGACTCGGACCGTTTCCCGCGAGTTGTGTAAACGGAACATTACCGTGAACGCCGTGGCCCCAGGCTTCATCGCCACGGATATGGCAGCCAAGCTTGGCGAGGAGTTGATCGCCCAGATCACCGCGGAGACACCGCTGGGGCGACTCGGCTCCCCCCAGGACGTGGCAGATGCCGTTTTGTTCCTCGCCAGTGAAGCGGCCAGTTTCATAACCGGCCACGTATTGGTCGTCGATGGGGGCTTGATGGTCTAGACCACGCAGCTCCCCCAGAGTGCAGGCCCTTGATATGGACAGCAGTGCCAAAAATCGCTATATCTTGTGGGTCTGGTTGGAAGTCGAGACAGAATCATCTCAGTGGCACTTGGGATCCCCTTCGTTTCGCACAATCGTTTTTTGGACAGAAAATCTGTGTTGACGCGACCTCAGGTGGTCGCCCTTTTTTGAGCAAGCCAGGAGGACCGTAACGGTGGCCTCAGTTGAAGAACGAGTGATTGAAATCGTCACAGAGCAGTTGGGTGTCGACAAGGCGCAAGTGAAACGCGAAACGCATTTCGTAAACGACCTCGGCGCCGACTCTCTCGACACGGTTGAGCTGGTCATGGAGTTGGAAGAGGAATTCGACATCAACATTCCCGACGACGCCGCAGAGAAGATCCAGACGGTCGGCCAAGCGATCGACCACATCCAAGAGGCGGTGGACGCCGCCCAGTAGCGCAGGACACCCAGAGACTGTTTCCGTGCCGCCTCGCTGCATTCCGGCGAGCGGCACGGCTAGTTTCCTCTCCCTTTTTGCCCGTCGCCCCCTTTATCACATCCTTCGCATCGGTAGCCCATGAAACGTCGCGTCGTCGTGACCGGCCTCGGTGTCGTCAGCCCCTTGAGCTGCAAACTTGAGGACCTTTGGACCCGTATCTGCAACGGCGAGAGCGGTATTCGCACCGTCGAGAGCTTCGACTTTTCCAATTTTCGTTCTCAGATCGGTGGCGAAGTTCGCGATTGGTCCTGTGACGGGTACCTCCCGACCAAGGAAGCTAAACGCCTTGATCGTTTCGCCCAGTTCGCAGTGGTAGCTGCCAAGGATGCCGTAGACCACTCGGGCCTCGACTTCTCGAAAGAGGACCCCTATCGTTGCGGCGTTATCATCGGGTCGGGCGTCGGCGGCTTGCGGGAAATCGAAGTCCAGCATCAGCGTCTGCTTCAGAAAGGCCCCGATAAGGTCTCGGCCTTCACCATCCCCAAGATGATGCTCAACGCTGCCAGCGGGCACGTTTCAATCCTGTTCGGTCTCCGCGGGCCCAACGCCGGGGTCGCCACAGCCTGCGCCAGTGCCTCCAACGCCATGGCCGACGCCTTCAAGGCCATTCAACACGATGAAGCCGAGATCGTGATCACCGGCGGCAGCGAAGCCGCCGTTACGCCCATCGGCATGAGTGCATTCTGCGCACTCCGAGCCCTTTCCGAACGAAACGACGACCCGCCTCGGGCCAGTCGTCCGTTTGACCGCGACCGAGACGGCTTCGTCTTGAGCGAAGGGGCCGGAATTCTCGTCTTCGAAGAGCTCGAACACGCCAAGGCTCGGGGCGCCGTCATCCTGGCCGAAATCCTGGGCTGCGGCGTCAGTGCCGACGGTGGACACATCACTCAACCGGACCCCCATGGCGTCGGCGCCGCCAAAGCCATGAGTCTGGCCTTGCAGGACGCCCGCCTCGGTACGGACCAAATCCAATACATCAACGCCCACGGCACCAGTACTCCCCTGGGCGATCGAGCCGAAACTCAAGCGATCAAGTCGGTATTCGGGGACGACGCCAAGAACATCAGCATCTCCAGCACCAAGAGCCAGTTAGGCCACACCCTTGGCGCAAGCGGCGGCCTCGAAATGGCCCTCTCCGTGCTGGCACTCCGTCGCAATCTCTGCCCCCCCACCATCAATTACGAAACGCCCGATCCCGAGTGCGATTTGGACTACACTCCGAATACGCCGCGAGAACGCGAAATCAACGTGGTCATGTCCAACAGTTTCGGGTTTGGCGGACACAATGTGTCCTTGGTGGCCGGTACACTCCGAAACGGGACGGTCTGACAGGCCAGACGCTTCTGAAACTGGTCCATCCTAGGTATGCCGGGCACATCGCTATTGTCTCGTGCGGCAATCCTGCCTATATTGCCGCTTTGTTTCGGCCGGTGTTCCGCATACCAGGTGTCGCTCCACCCCGATCGAGGCCGCTCGCCAGTCTCCCCTTCCATTAGCGGCAAGGGGAAGCGATCGTCTTGGGAACCAGGCTGAAGCTCACTTCCCGCAGAACTTCGGCATGGAGGCTGAAGGATGGCTTCGAGTACCAAGTGGATCGTTCTTGCTTGCTGCGTGGCCCTGTGGGCGGCGACATCAGCGCCTGCCCAGACACAGAGCGGCGACGCCTGGCGCTCTGCCGGCAACGACGTCTCGAATACGAGAACTGAACCGTCCCGGCCCGCGGCCGATGGATCGGCACTGCCGCCCGGCAGCGACTCGCCTCGCCCGCGTTCCGCCAAGGTAAGCATGGGCCAGGACTCGCTTCCCAACGAACATGGGCAACTCTGGCGGACATACGACATCAGCCCTTACACGCTTCAGGTTGCTTCGACGAACCGCCCGGAACAGGCCCTGGTGGATTGGATTCTCCAGGAAACCGGTTACGAGGCCTGGCACACGGAACCGCTGGCGATCCTCAGTGCAAACCGCCGCAGTCTCTTCGTCTACCACACGCCCGAAATGCAGCAAGCGGTCGCCGACATCGTCGATCGCTTCGTGTCGAATGACGCCGATTCAAGCGAGTTCGTGGTTCGCGTCGTGACCGTAGGCAGTCCGAACTGGCGAGCGCGCGTGCAGCCCACGCTCCAGCCCTTCCAGGTCCAGACCCCCGGCGTGCAGGCCTGGCTCCTGGAACCGGAGGCCGCCGTCAACCTCATGGCCGACTTGCGCCGCCGCACGGACTTCCGCGAACACAGTTCGCCCCAACAGATGGTCAGTAACGGCCAATCGACCGTTGTATCTTCCACCCGCAGTCAGTACTACGTTCGAGACGTCCGGCTGACGGGCAACACTTGGCCCGGATACCAACCGGAAACCGCCGTCGTTGACGAAGGTTTTTCTCTGGAGTTCAGTCCGCTTCTCTCGATCGACCGGGAATCGATCGACGCGATCGTGAAGTGCCAAATCGATCAATTGGAGAAGATGGTTCCCGTCATGGTCGACGTTCCCACCTCCGTGGCGCCTCGCCAGCGCACCAAGATCGAGGTCCCGCAGCTAGCCCACTTCCAGTTCCACGAACGGTTCCGATGGTCGCCCGACAACGTCCTCCTGGTAGCCATGGGCATGGTTCCGCTACCGCTGGCCTCGGAGAACAAGCCTCTTGTGCCCGGCCTGCCAATCCCGGGAGTGGCCCCGGGCGACAATCGAGGCGATCTTCTGGTCTTGATCGAATCGAAACGAGCCACGACCGCCAAGGCATCCGCGGCCCAGACCGCGACGCGACCCTTTTCCGCGTCCGGCGTCCGTTAGGATCGCCGAGTAAATGGCTGTCGACTTTCGCGCCGCGAAAGTAACGCTGCTTTCGCGGAGCGAAAGGCGAGAATACGGCAGTTTTCTCCACCTCTTCCCGTGCGGGCCGGATCGAGGTAGCTCACCCAGATCGCCAAGAGGACGGCTGCGTCACCTCGACGATTCCGGGCAAAGCGGATAAAATGCGGTCTCTATCGCGGCTCGTACATCCAGTGAGCAGAGGACTGATGACGGACGATCTTCGACAGGTTGTGATCACCGGAATGGGACTGGTGAGCCCCATAGGCAATACCCCGAAAACGCTCTGGCAGTCGCTCTGTGAGCGGCGCAGCGGCGTGGGACCGTTCACTTTCGCTCCCCCCGGCACGTTTCCGATGTCGTTCGCGGCGGAAGCCGGGGAATTCTCCGGCCGCATCGATGATTTCGGTCGCCTGGACAAGGAACAGACGAAGGCGATCCGGAAGGGGCTCAAGGTCATGTGCCGCGAGTGCCAAATGGGCGTGGCCGTGGCACAGAAGGCCCTCAGCCACGCGGGACTCGCACCCGGTGATTTTGAGCCGGAGCGTACGGGAGTGGCTTTCGGCAGCGACTACATGCTGACTCTTGCCGAGGAATTCACGGAAGGCGTGCTCCATTGCCTCAGCGAAGACGGCGAGTTTGACTTCCGCCGGTGGCCGGTGGACGGGATGCCCAAAATGTCGCCGCTCTGGTTGCTGAAATACCTGCCGAACATGCCGGCCAGCCACGTGGCCATCTACAACGACCTGCGCGGCCCAAACAACTCGCTGACGCTGCGCGAGGCCGTTCCGAACGTGGCTCTGGGCGAAGCCTACCAGGCAATTGCCCGCGACCGAGCCGACGTGATGATTGCAGGCGCCACGGGAACTCGCCTCCATCCCATGAAGATGATCCATGCGGTCCAGAATGAAGAGCTGGCGGATGGCGATTGCCCCCCCGAGAAAGCCAGCCGACCCTTTGACCTCCATCGAACTGGCATGGTCCTTGGGGAAGGGGCTGGGGCCGTGATTTTGGAGGAGCGTGGCCGGGCCGAACGTCGGGGGGCTGAAATCTTCGGCGAGGTGCTGGGTACCGCCTCCTCGGCGTCGGTTGGCCCGAAGTTGGTTGCCCGGCGAGCTGACGCCCTTGCGACGGCCCTCTCGTCCGCCCTGCGAGTCACCGGCCTGGCGCCCGAGTCTCTGGGCCATGTCCAGGCTCACGGCCTCGGCACGCGAAGCTGTGACTCCGACGAGGCCCAGGCAATCAACGCCGTGCTCGGAGTTCGAGCGGATCCGATCCCCGTGACTGCCGCCAAGAGCTACTTTGGGAATCTGGGGGCAGGCAGTGGTATGGTCGAATTGATTGCAGGGATTCTGGCAATCAAGTACAGACTTCTGTTCCCGGTCCTCAACTACGAGACGCCCGACCCGGACTGCCCCATTTCCGTGGTCCGCGAGGAAGGGGTGGATGCGGGCAACTCCTTTGTCAATCTGAGCGTCACACCCCAGGGCCAAGCCAGCGCGGCGATCCTACGCGCCGTCTGAAAGGGGCGATTCTGCGGCCCGCCTGGGGAGCCCATCCCCACTCGCGCAGGGTGCGCTCACTTGACACCCCCGGTTCTGGCCGTTATCTTTACCGGATTACGTAGCTCGCTGCAAAGCGATATGCGCTCGTGGGGCGTTTGCGCTGCCCCTGGCTGTGTTGCACAAGTAATTGGAGCGAAACAGTTTAAGACAACAGCCCGGGCGGATTGCTGGACTCTGCAACGGGCATTTGATCGATCGGACTCGCCAGATACGCATGGACCCTCCCCCACGGAGGGAGGGAGAATTGAATCTCAATGAACCCCAGCGAAGTGCTGCGGATCGTTGACACGATCCACCGCGATAAAAACATCGATAAAGAGATCGTCTTTGAGGGTATCGAGGCGGCCTTGGTTTCTGCGGCGAAGAAACACTTCGGCGAGGACCAGGACATCGTCGTTGAGATCAACCGTGAGGACGGTTCGATTGTCGGCACGCGCAACGGCGTTCCGATGGACCCCACCGAAATGGCGGAACGGATCGGGGCCCAAACGGCCAAGCAGGTCATGATCCAGAAGATTCGGGAGGCGGAACGAGACGCCCTTTTCGAGGAATACGACGAGTTGCGCGACCAGCTTGTGACCGGGGTCGTACAGCGCTACGATGGTGGAACGGCAACGGTTTCGTTGGGCAACGTCGAAGCCATCCTTCCCAAGAGCGAGCAGATTCCCGGCGAGACGCACCACAACAACGAGCGAGTCCGGTCTGTCGTCTACGAGGTTCGCAAGCAGGGATCGCGAGTGAAGATTATCCTCAGCCGCATACGGCCCTCCTTGGTCGAGCGTTTGTTCGAGCAGGAGATCCCGGAAATCGGCGACGGGGTGATCGAAATCAAGGCCAAGGCTCGCGAACCCGGTTACCGTACGAAAATCGCGGTCAACAGCACGGATCAACGCGTGGATTGCGTCGGAGCTTGCGTCGGCGTTCGAGGAAATCGGATTAAAAATATCGTCGACGAACTGGCGGGCGAGCGGATCGACATCGTTCGCTGGAGCGACGATATGCAGGTTCTGATCCCCAACGCCCTTCAGCCGGCCGAAGTGGAGGAAGTGATCCTTTGCCAGATGTTGGGACGTGCCATCGTGCTGGTGCGAGAGGACCAGCTATCCCTGGCCATCGGCCGCCGGGGGCAGAACGTCCGGCTGGCGAGCAAGCTCTGCGGCTGGGACATCGAAATCATGACGCGGGACGAATTGGAGGAGCAACTCGAAGGCGCGTTGATGGGATTCACCGAGATCGAGGGCATCGACGAGGAACTGGCGGATAGGCTGGTCGGCGAAGGTTTCCTCACGTACGACGACCTGTCGATCATCGAGCCCGAGGACTTGATGGAGATGGGCAATCTCACGGAGGAACAAGTCGATCACATTGTTGAGCAGGCAGAGAGACGCGCCGCAGTCGCGGAGAAAGCCGCGGACGAGGAGCGTCGCCGCCAGCGAGAACACGATCGGAAGCGAGCGGCCGAGAGTGACGCGGAGAACACGGCTGCCGCTCCCGAGGAGACGCTCGACGCTGAGGATAGCACGCTTCCAGCGGAGACTTCGGCGGAGGGCGCGGGGATGGATTTGCCCCTGGGTGCTCCGAAGGAAGAACCGTGAGTCGGCCAACGTCCGACATCCGGCAGTCGCAGAGACCCCCGGCGGGACGGAGAGGTGTCTCGCGATCATCTGAGGGAGAGCAGAAGAATGTGGCATTAGTCCAGTATGGTCACCTAACGGTTGGCGCCGATCGTTTTCGGCAGTGGAAAGAGAGAGCACGAGTTGGCTATTCGCATCTACCAACTTGCCAAACAACTGAAGATCGACAACAAAGCCCTGGTCGACATCTGCAAGAGGCTGGGAATCGAGGGCAAGGGGTCGGCTCTTGCCAGTTTGTCGGACGAGCAGGTTGCGGCAATCAAGGAACACCTCGGCGGCGGCAAGAAGCCGGCGTCCCCGGTGCCGCCGGCGCCGGACGCGCCGCGGCGAGAAGAGAAGCCGATGGGCCGCGTGCGGACGTTGCCCCCGACAACCCGTCCCACGGTTCCTGAACCTTCGTCTCCGGCGCCCCCACCGCTGCCCCCGCCCGTTGAGACTCCCTCGGCGCCAACGGTCACTCGTACGACCCCTCATCTACCCGACGTGCCGCCGAGCGTGACTCCCACGCCACCTGCCCGCCCTGCTGGCGCCGTTCGCCGCGAGGATTACATCGGCCCGGCCGCCGCGGCAGCCAAGAGGATCCCGGTCCTTGGCGGGCATCCTGCCGCCCCCAAGAAACCGTCAGAGGGAACCGATCGTACTGCCGGTCCGCCGGACAAAACAGGACCGTCGATCAAACTGGCGCCGATACCGATCGCCAAGACCCCTGCGAAGAAGAAGGAGCAGGAGCCTCGAGCTCAGAAGCCTGATCTCAAGCTCCCCCCAGGCGCCATCCGGGCGGGGAAGGCGGGCGCCAAGCCCCTTTCGGACCACCTCCGAAAGCACGAAAAGAAACGCACGGGCGGCCCCAAAACGCCCGACAAGGTTGCACCGCCTTTCGCCGATTCGGGGGACGAGGAAGCCGCCGCCAAGGAGCGAGGCAAGAAGGGAAAGCGGCCTGCAAGCCACACGGACGACGCCGTCGGGACGCTCGGCGGGCGCGAGCAGCGACAACTTAAACGGAAACGAGCGGCCGCGGCAGGACGCCGGCGCCGCGACGAAGAAGAAACATCGACGCCCCGCCAGTTCCGACGCTTGCATCGGACGGGCGGATCGAGCACGGCTGCCCCACGAAAGAACAAGGTCGTGTTGGAACTCCCTTGTACCGTCAAGAGCTTCGCAGAGAATCTCGGCCTGTCGGTTGCCACCGTCCAGGGCAAGCTTTTCGAACTGGGCCTCATGCTGACGATTACGGCAAACCTCGACCTGGAAACGGCCGAGTTGCTGGCCGAGGCTCTTCAAGTGGAGGTCGATTTCCGCAAGGACATGTCGGCGGAAGAAAGGCTGCAGCAGAAGTTTGAGGAAGTCGCCGACGACGCCGCTTCGCTCAAGCCGCGCCCGCCCGTGATCACTTTTCTCGGCCATGTCGACCACGGCAAAACCTCGCTGCTCGATCGCATCATCCATACGGATGTGGCGGCGGGTGAAAAGGGCGGCATTACTCAGCATATCCGAGCTTATCGCATCATGAAGGGCGATCAGCCGATCGCTTTTGTGGACACGCCGGGCCACGAGGCCTTCACAGAAATGCGAGCTCGGGGAGCCAACTGCACCGACATTGCCGTGTTGGTCGTCGCCGCAGACGACGGCGTGATGCCGCAGACCGAAGAGGCAATCAGCCACGCCAAGGCCGCCGGCGTTCCGATCGTCGTCGCCCTCAACAAGATCGACCTGCCGGGCGCAAATCCCGACCGTGTCTTTCAGCAACTCGCCACGGCGGAGTTGCTGCCGAGTGAATGGGGGGGAGACGTTGAGGTCGTGCGGACCAGCGCCGTGACCGGAGACGGGATCGACGAACTGCTGGATACCCTGCTGACCGTGGCCGAGTTGAATGAGTTCTCGGCAAATCCAGACGCACCAGGCTCTGGAGTCTGCCTGGAAGCCGAGGTGCAGCAGGGACGCGGCGTGGTCTGCAAGGTCCTGGTGGATCGCGGTACGTTGCACGTGGGAGACGTGATCGTGTGCGGATCGGCCTTCGGACGCGTCAAGGCAATGTACGATACGCTCAATCCGCGAAAGCGACACAAGGAAGCCGGTCCCTCCATGCCCGTGAATCTGACGGGCCTTGACTCGGCTCCGGGAGCCGGGGACCGATTCCACGTCCTGAGCGACATCGCAGATGCTCGGCACGTCGCCGAAGAACGCGCCGCCCACCAGCGTCAGGAGGAGTTGGCGGATACTCGTCCGCACGTGACCCTGGAAAACCTCTTCGCCCGGCTGGGTGAACAAGACGAGGTTCAAACGCTCAACATTATCCTCCGCGCCGACGTCCGCGGGTCGATCGAGGCAATCAAAAAAGAGATGCTCAAGTTGCAGCACCCCGAGGTTCAGATCAAGATTCTACAGGCCTCGGTAGGGGGAATCACGGAAGCCGACGTCACGCTGGCAGACGCTTCCGACGGCATCATCATCGGTTTCAACGTCGTCCCCGAAGAAAACGCGCGGATCCTGGCCGACAAGCGGGGCGTTCAGATTCGGCGCTACGATATCATCTACCAGGTGACGGAGGATTTGAAGGCCGCCTTGGAAGGAATGCTGCGTCCCGAGAAACGCGAAGCAGATCTTGGCCGCGCGCTCGTACAAAGAACCTTCACCATCAGTCGCCTCGGCACGATCGCAGGTTGCCGGGTACTTGCGGGCAACATCGAGCGTGATTGTCGAGTCCGCGTGATTCGCGAGAATCGCATAATCGGCGACTACTTGCTTGACTCCCTCAAACGCGAGAAGGATGACGCCAAGGAAATCCGGGAAGGGCTGGAATGCGGGATGAAGCTCAAGGGATTCAACGATCTCAAGGAAGGCGACATCCTGGAGGCATACAAAATTGAGGAGGTGGCTCGAACCTTCTGACCGACATCTCGACGAGCATCCGGACAGGTGAATCCCGTTCCGGCGGCAGAATATACGAGTCGTTCGTTTCCGCATTGCAGTTCACGAGATGTTGAGGCCGGTTTTTTTTATTCCCCCAAGTCATTCGCCCGATTCTCACCCGGCGCATGGTGCGGGCTTGCGTTCCTTGTTGGATTGGGAGGGGCTATGCCCTCACGCCGAGCTCAGAAGACTGCCGAAGCTGTCCGCGAGGTCGTTGGAATGGCGATTCTCGCCGACCTGAACGATCCCCGGATTCGGGACGTGACGGTGACCTATGTCGAGGTTTCCGGCGACCTGCGTTTGGCAAAGGTCCATGTTTCGGTGATGGGAGACGAGACCAAGCAGAAACTGAGCCTGTGCGGACTCCAGAGTGCGGCGGGCTTTCTGCAATCCAAGTGTGCCAAGCGGATCAATACACGCTACACTCCGAAGATCGAATTCTATCTCGACCAGGGAGTGAAGAAATCGATCGAGGTATCCAGGATCCTCAAGGAAGTGCTTCCCAACGAGGCCGCCGAATCGCCGGAGATCGACGCCGCAGATATCAATAATCGGCCACCTGTGGAGAACTGACGGCAGACCCATGGCAAGCAGCAATCGAAGCACGAGGATCGGCAAGATCCACAAGGTTCTGAAGAAAGCCGGTTACCACCCGGTGGCCCCGGATTCGCATCGAACGGTGCTGGAGCATCTGGTTTTCGCCGCCTGCCTTGAAGATGCGAAATACGACGACGCGGAGCAGGCCTTTGCCGCCCTGGGGCACAACTTCTTCGATTGGAATGAAGTGCGAGTGACGACGGTTCGGGAACTTGCCGAGGAAATGGCGTGCCTTCCCAACCCGGTTGCTGCCGCGGAGCGAGTTCGCCAGATTCTTCAGTCAGTGTTTGAAACGCGATACACCTTTGACCTGGAAGGGTTCCGCAAGGAAAACCTGGGGCCCGCAACCGAGCATCTTCGCAAGGTGAAGGGAAGTTCCCCGTTTTCGGTTTCTTACGTCGTTCAAGCCGCGTTGGGCGGCCACTCCGTGCCGATTGACGCCGCAGCCATGACCGTCATGCAGGTTCTCGACCTCGTCAAAGAGAAGGACGTACGGGAGCATTGCGTTCCGGGAATGGAGAGGGCAATCCCCAAGAACAAGGGAATCGAGTTCGGCGCACTTCTCCACCAGTTCGCCGTCGAGTTCGCGGCGACGCCCTTCAAGCCGGAACTCAGAAAGATCCTCCTCGAAATCGACCCCGACGCAGGCCCGCGTTTGCCGAAACGGCGCACGAAACAGGCCCAGACCCCGACCGACACCGATCAGGAAGCCGAGGCGCAGGGCGAGAAGAAAACGCCGCCTGACAAGGTCCCCTCAAAGAAATCGGAGGGTGAAGAACCGAAAAAGGAGGCCAAGGCCAAATCAAAGCGGGCAGAGGCCAAGACGACGTCGGAGAAGAAGACAACGCCCGCCAAGGACTCCGCCAAGTCAAAGGCCTCCTCCAAGTCCTCGACGCAGAAGCGATCCGCCTCCAAAGGTCTTTCGAAAAAGAAACCGCGATGATCGACCAAGGAGACACCGTGTGTTCCTTCGTATCTTGTGGCAAGTGACTTTCTGCCTCCTGCCTTCCGTTCTTGCGGCGGCCGAACTGCCGCCGCATGCCGACACGCCTCAGTTTGAAGAACCCCTGGAACTCTTTGTGCCCCGGCAGGCGGCGACCGAGCAGGAACAGGATCGTGCGGAAGCGCTGACGTACTACGGAATGGCACGCGAGGCAGAAGGACGCGGCGACAACCCGCAGGCCTTGCGATGGTTCCAACGTGCGTTGCGTTACGACCCCGCTTGCATCCCCGCAGCCAGGGCGGCCATCCGGCTCGCCATCCGGTTGCAGCGACCTGAGCTCGGCGTCGACGCCGCGTTGAAGATCGCTGAATGCGCCGAAGAGGACCGCCTGCCGCTACGCTATATGGCCCTCCATTTGACGCGTCAGGGGCGATGGCAAGACGCCGTCGCAATGTACGAGCGCACCTTGGGAATCGGCCCCCGCGAGCCCGCCTCTGACGAGGACGCCGTCATGATGATGGAGATGGCGAGGCTCTGCCACCTCGTGGAAGACAACCAGAAGGCCGCCGCCTACTTCGCCGAACTCCTGAAGGCTTTGGAGGCTCCCAGAAAACACAACCTGTCTCCCAAAACGCAACGGGACCTCCTGGGCGAAGAGGGAGCGACGTACCAGTTGATCGGCTCGTGTTTTCTGGCGGCGGGCAACGTGCAGGCCGCCGAGGCAACGTTCAAGAAGTTGGAGGAAGCGTCTCCCGACGCCTCGCGGGCCGCATACAACGCCGCGGCAATCCACCGTCGCGAGGGGCGACTCGAAGAAGCCCTCGCACAACTCGATCTCTGCTTCAAGAATCCTGGCGAAAAACCGGGACTCGACGCGTATCGGCTCGTCGAGCAGACACTGGCGGAACTCGGACGCGAGGGCGAGTTGATCGATTATCTCGCGTCCCTTCACCGGGAACTCCCCGACCGTGCGGCACTCCGGTACTTTCTGGCACAGAAACTGTTCGATCGCGGGCAGTTCGATCGCGCCGAGCAACTGTACGCCTCGTTGATCGACAAATCGCCGACATCCACCGCGTACCAGCGTCTATTGGATATCTGTCTGAGCCGCTCCGACCATGAGAAGGCCCTGGCGATCCTGGCGGCCGTGACGGAAAAGACGGGGACTCTCGATGCGCTCGGGGAGAGTCTCGATCAGACCGTCGCATCGCCTCAAGCGGTCGAGGCAATCGTCTCTCTGGCGCAGGACTCGTCGGCCGCAGGCAGCGAGGCAGGCGGCTCGCGCGCGCTGGCGGCGGGCCTGATCGCCCTGGCCGCCCGGCGCTTTGATTCGGCCGAGACGCTGATGGCCAAGGCAGTTGCCGCGTTCCCTGACCGAGCCGAAAACTTGTTGTTGATATGGGGGCTCGATCTGCTGGGAGCAGATCGGTATGAAGAGGCAATCCGTGTGTTTCAACAGGCCGTCGAGCGCGATTCCATGAGCGACGGCCAACGAGCCGTATTCTACTACTACCAGGCAGCCGCTCTGGAGTTAGCCGGCCGGACCGACGACGCCCTTGAAGCGGCTCGCCGCGCCGTGAAGCTCAACGAAGACTCGCCGTCCCTGCATGTGCGCGTCGCCTGGGTGCTTTACCACGCCGATCGCAAGGCCGAGGCGGCCCGTGCGTATCGAGCGGTGATCGATCGGTTCGACGCCGATTTCGATTCCGATCAGGCACGCACGGCAGTGCGTCAGGCACGAATGGTCCTCTCCACTCTTTGCGTTGTGGAACACCGGGTCGACGAAGCCGTCGAGTGGCTCCAGCAGGTTCTGGATGAGTCTCCCGACGATTCCGGAGCGCTCAACGACCTGGGCTACCTTTGGGCAGACGAGAACCAACACATCGAGCGTGCCCATCGAATGATCGAACGAGCCGTCGCGGCGGAGCCGGAAAATGCCGCCTATCGAGATAGCTTGGGATGGGTGCTCTATCGGATGGGCCGATTCCAGGAAGCGGTTGCGGAACTGGCCAAGGCGGCTGAGATGGAGCCCGACCCGGTCGTGCTGGAGCATTTGGGCGACGCGCATGCCCAAACGGGTCAGATTGACCAGGCGGAGGCGACCTGGGAGAAGGCCGCCGCGAAGTTCGAGGAGGCAGGCCTCGGCGACAAGGCCGCCAAGGTCCGGGAGAAACTGAGCCACAGAGAATCCAGAGCGGGGCAAACCCGCAACCCAACCTTCACAAACATGCGCACAAGTCCAGCACAAAGACCCTAGACTACCCTGATCGGCTGACCTCGTGACTCCTGGAATAGATCGCGAGCGGCAGTCGGCAATCGATACGACTATATGGAGAATCAAGGAATCCGTTATGTCCGGACATTCACATTGGGCAGGGATCAAACACAAGAAGGCCCTGGTTGACGCCAAGCGCGGCAAACTCTGGAGCAAGTTATCGAAAGCCATCATCGTGGCCGCCAAGGCGGGCGGGGGCGATTTGGACATGAATCTCCGCCTCCGTGCCGCGGTCGACGCCGCCAAGGCCGTGAGCATGCCCAAAGACAACATCAGCCGGGCGATCAAGAAAGGTACCGGCGAATTGGATGGCAGCAGTTTCGAAGAGGTGATCTATGAGGGCTATGGACCGAACGGTGTGGCCGTTCTCTGCGAATGTTTGACCGACAATCTCAATCGGACCGCTCCGGAGATTCGCAAATTGTTCGAAGTCTCCGGCGGCAAACTCGGCAAAGGGGGATGCGTCGCGTGGCTCTTCGAGAAGAAGGGGTTGTTCCTCGTGCCCGCCGACAAGATTGACGAAGATGCGCTCATGGAAGTCGCCCTCGAGGCCGGCGCCGACGACGTCAGAACGTCGGGCGACAAGTTCGAAATCACCTGCGAGGTCTCCGCATACCAGGCCGTTTCCGAAGCCTTGGCGGCCGCCGACATCCAACCTGAGGTGAGCGAGTTGTCGCTGATCCCCAAGGAGACCGTCGATCTGGACGTCGACGCAGCCGAGAAGGTCCTCAAGTTGATGGAACGACTGGACGACCACGACGACGTTCAAAACGTGTCGGCCAATTTCAACATCCCCGACGACGTCATGGCCCAATTGGACGCCGGGTAGCCTGGTTCCCAAGTCAGAACTTGGGAACCAGAGGGGGGGCTACTTCTTCTCATCTTCCCAGATGTCCTCGGAGTGCTCGACCTTCGGCCAGTACTCCTCGAAGTTGAAATCGGGGCTGTTGTCGAGGTCGTGGCAATTGAGGCACCACCGGTTCTTGTCGTTTTGCGCCTGTTCCTTGGTCACCCTCAAGGCTAGCTGCAGCTTCTTCTGCAGTTCCGCATCGGCCCCCATCTCGGCCTCAACGTGCTTCTCTCCCGGGCCGTGGCAATTCTCGCAGCCGACGTCGAGCAGTTGGGGCGTCTCCTCTTCGCTCAAGAAGCCCGATTCGTAAGGGAAGTACTCCGTGGGGTGCCAGCCGATCACATGACAACTGATGCACTCGGGATCGTAATTGCGGGGCACTTCCAGTTCCACGAGGGTCTTCCAGGCCTTCGCATGCCCCGACTTCTTCCACACGTCGTAGGAGGGCTCGTGGCAATCCTTGCACTTCTTCGATCCCACAAACTTGCCAAGTTCCTTGCTTTGAGGGTGCGGCGGCAACGGCTGGCGGTAGCCCAACCCTTCCAGTCCGTCTCGCTTGAGTTGCTGCTGATACTGCCTCATGTAAGCTTTCATGTCGGGAGAATCCGCGAAACGAGAATCGAGCGGAACCCGTTCATATTCGATCTTGCCGCTCTCATAGACGCCTAACACGATGGCGTCCATCCCCTTCTCACCCACTTCAATGAATCTCGTACCGCCGGGCAGGATCTCCATCGTCTTCGGAGGTTGCGGATTCCCGCCTGCGGTAACGACGATCTGAAACTCGGGGAAGGCCGCCGCGTACGCCTTCGATTCTTCCACGGTCGCGTGCGCCAGGAGCACGAGCAGATCGCAACGATCTTTCAGCTTCGGCAACACCTCCTGCAACTTCGCCTGGGGATCCGCCATCTCGATCTCGGGCGTGTTGATCTCCTTTTGCCATGCCGTTCCCAGGACCGACGTGATCCCGATGCGCAGTCCGCCGGCCTCCACGATCCGATGGTCCGCCGTCATCCCCGCGTCGAACCCGTACACGGCCACGTTGGCCGAAAGAAGCGGACTTGGGGCCCCTGGGGAGGAGGCAACCTTGGAAAGCAACTCATCCGGGAACAGATGCAGATCGCTCCTTCCCAGTCCGATCGCACTGTAGCCCATCTTCTGCATGGCATCGACCGAGAGATGGAACTTGAGTTCCGCCTGACGTCCAGCCCCCTTCACCAGCCCACCACAATCCATGCCTACGACGGGCCATCCCTTGGCGTCCAGGTCTCTGAACAGGCTATGGCGGCGAGTCAGCCCGCCCTTCATACGGTGGAATCCGGCGCAGCCGCAAGGTTCCAGGTATCCGTCCTGGCGACCGCTGATCAACAGGGCCACCTTGGGCTTCTGCCAACCCACAAAGATCTCGCCGTTCTCGGCAACCGGATCATAATGCTCCGCGTCGCTCTTGCCCTTCTTCCCAACCGAGCCGGCAGACGTTTCGGGACGACGGTCGAAGGCCGTTTCAACCATCAAAGCCCCGCCGCCCGTAGCACCTGGAACTCCTGGAGTGGCAAGTCGCCCGGGAAACTCGTCGGTCCCCTCGCGCAACGGATTCTCAGAGAAGGGGCTGGTACTGGCCGGTGAAGGCGCGTCTTGAGCCATCGTTTCCGGCGATGTCCCCTCAGGAGGAGACGGCAGGACGTCCACGGACCCTATGGGAGCGATTGGCGCTGCAATGGCAGGCTGCGGAAGTGGTGCGTCCAACTCGACGCCACCGGCCTGCATCGGGGGTTGCACCTCCTCCTGAATGAACTGCGGTTGAGCGAGCGACGTTTGGAGATCGACCGGCTCGGTTTCAGCAACAGGCTCTTGCGGACCGGCCTGCGACTCCGACGGAGAATCGGTCGCCTTATCGCCGACCATCTCACCGGTCTCCGGCCTTTCGCTCTCCGCGGCCTGAGCGGCCGTACTCTCCTGTTTCAGGGGGGGGCCCGGCGAGACGCCGTTGTTGCCCCCACATCCCTGCCAGAAGATGAGCCCGCCGAACAGGCAGAAGAATAGCGTAGCTTCCCGAAATGCCCAAAATCGTTTGAAGAACATCATTATGGCCTCAATTGATCCGGCCCGCCCGCGTTCCGCTTCCGAAAATCGTCCCGCCCGAGACAACGAGCGAAGACTCCCGCGGAACCTGGATCGGCCTAATACGTCCATGCTCGGCCTGCCGAACCACCTGGCAACCCAGACTACCCGCGGATCAGGAACTGAAGATGAATGTCCAGTTCCTTCACGCTTGCATGGGTCGTCTTCAGGCGAATGCGACCAAGCCTCTCCAAGTTGGGACCAAGGAAATTGCATGGGGGACTCCCTTCAGGAATCTCGATCTCGAGCGGAGTCACTGCCACGCGACTACCCGGCGGGCTCGAAGGTTCGCCCAACCGAACGACTACAAACTCTGGATGGACTTCAGCCACCTCGAACTGCACCTGATCCGGCTGAAGCCCTCCGACCCGCAACAACAACTTCCGCACCGTCTTCGACCCTTCCAACGTACCGAGCCGGAGCATCCCTTGGTCGGCATGCCACCCCGCTCCAAGAATGGCGATCTCGCTCGATATCGTTCCTTGAACCGGGAGGGACAACTCCTTCGGGTCTTCGGCGCTCGTCAGGAGGCGGATTCTCCTCTTAAATGGCCCGAGAGGCAACCCTGGTTTTGTCGTCACTTCAATTCGATAACCGAACTTTGCGTAAGCTTCCTGTTTTACCTCGTCGGACGACAGCGGCGAATACGAGACATCCACCCCCTCCGGTTCATCCACCTCGTATCCAGTGAGCTTCCAGGGCGCGTCGCCATATCCAAAAAGCGTCACGCTCCCATGGGCAGCTTGTCCGGCTGTCGCCGAGGTGAATAGCAGAGAATCGGGCACCAGACGGGCTTTGGCGATCATTTCCCCATGGACTTTGAGGTCAACCAACAGGTTTCGCGGATCATTGGTCTTGATGGTCGCCGTTTGGCTGAACGGCCCCACAAAGTCCCGCCCATGCCATTCCAGCGTGACCTCTCCCGACTCGCCCGGAGGAATGATCCCGTCGCCAATATCACTCAAGGTACACTTGCACGTAGTTTGCCCGGCCTCCAGCTTGAGAGGGGCCTTTCCCACGTTGCGGAACACGAATGCGTGTTTTCCGGTCAGATGGCTGTCCATCGCCCCAAAATCGTATTCCTTTTCATCCACCTCCACCGAGGGAAATCCCTCCGTGAGGTTCTTTTCGGGGGCGACAAGCCCAAGTTCCAGATTCGATTGTTCCGGGAAACGGTAGAAAGACCGCGCCGCTATCCCGGCCCCTAGAGCAGTCCCGGCGACAGCGGCAACCAGAAGAATGATCGTGATTCGCATTTCTTACGAAACTCTTGAAATAGTCCAGCAGAGGGGTAACAAGAAGGCGACTCATCTTGCAGAGGCCTGAGCAAACGGTCCTGCATCCGGCGGGCGCTCGTGCAGGCAAGCAGCGGAGCCGTTGCCGGTTCCAAGGCTCTTAGTATATCACACCGGCACTCTCGCCGCCGTCCCTACTCGGGGGGTACGGCGCGCACCTCCGGCGCAAGAACAGTACGGCTCAGCCGCTGCCGTTGTTCTTTCGAAAGCCTCTTGTCCAGGTGGGGCGTCAGTTTCTCTAAACGGAAGGCCTCATCCCGCTCCCGTTCATACCCCGCCCGATCTCCCGCCAGGAGGTAGGACTCGGCCAGATCGGCCCGTATCTGGCAACTGTTCGGGTAGAGGGCTGTGGCCGATTCGAGCAGTTGCACGGCTCGTTCAAGGAGCGCTTGGTTCTGACAGAGGCGGTAGCCCTCGCAGTACTCCCGGCCAAACTGGTGCCGGAGCGTGGCCCCTCGTGGTGCCCGGCTAAGCGTCTCGCTCACGGCATGATCGAAGCGCGCCAGATTCTCGTCGCCCGGTTGAAGCACCCACCGCTGATACGCAAGATCAGCCAAGAGCTTCCGGGGTTCGATGGCCCACGGATCGGCTGCGGCCGCCTCCCGCAGTAATGGCTCGGGATCGACGTTGGGGGAGTAGGCTTGTCCGAGCCGAGATCTGGCCACAAGGGTCGGCAGGTAACCGGTGACATGGCACGCCACAAGCAATGCCAATGTCACCGCGACGACCGCCGTCCCCACCCCCGCACGAACCTCTCGCTCCCCGCATTGGGAGGCATTCAAGGCCAGTGCGGCAAGCAGCCACAAGCTGCCGGCGACTCCCGGAAATGCGATCCCGCCGGCAAACAGCAGATGGACCAGCAGGGCCGAGGCCGCCAACGTCCACAGCGCTGCAGACTCATGGCCGCGTGCAATCCATGGCACCAGAGTCATCAACACCGCGGCCCCCACCGGAAGGACCGCCAACAGAACCCACCAATTCGGCGGCGCCGCACTGAAAACACTGATGGGGAGCGACAGCAATACCCCGACGACGGCGCCGCCCAGAATCGCTGCCAGATCCGGCGATTGCAGAACGCGGTACTCCGGTGTTTCCACGGAGCCTTCGGCAGTCCGTTGAGACGGTCGCAGCACGCACAAGCAGAACGCTCCGATAGTCGCCACGAGCGCAATCGCCGCGGGCGTTCCTGCAGTGGCCCACACCTCCAAGAGAAAGTTGTGGGGATCGGCAATCTCTTCGCTGGCGTCCGGCAGCTTGTAGGCGGTATAGCGATTCTGGAAATTGCCGGGACCGCATCCGAGGAGCGGCATATCCCGTATCATGGCCACGGAGGCCTGCCAGTATTGGAGCCGATAACCGAGGGACTTCGGGGCCTCACTCAGCACTTCGACGTCGAGACCGCCGACCATCACGGCGCCGAGGACCGCTGCGCCAACCAGCGTTACGGCCAGGGTCGCGACGAGCATTATCCGACGCATTTGCATCTGTCTGTGCCGGCCGAACCACCAAACGGCCGCCGTCGCAGCAACACCGCAGGCCACCGCCAGGAAAGCGCTGCGGCTTTTCGTCAATAGCAAACACAATCCGAGGGGAATCAGCAACAAGGCGATCACAACCTTCTGCCGAAGACTGAGTCGTGGCGCAAATGCGATGGAAATCCCCAACGCAACCACCGCCCAGGGAACCAGGAAGCCTGCCAGAGAGTTGGCCAAGGCAAAGGTCGCCATTGGTTCGAGACTCGCCAGGCGTTGCTCGAACTGCATACGTTCGGGCGATCCTACGGGGAACCATAAGCCCAACTCGCGGAGTCTCGCATCGGACGATTGCTCGTACAGGTCGCGTGTGGCCGGCAGTTCAATGCCGTACTGATACAGACCGTAGATCGAAACGGCGACGGCCAGGGCCGCCACCACGGCGCCGATCGCCCGGCGTTGCAGGCCGGAAGAGAAGACCTGTCGAGCCAGGAAGAAGGCGACGGCCAGCCCCAGCCATTCCCACAACATGTTGAGCGCGGGACGCGGGCTTTCATGGGCAAAAGCCCACAGGGCGGCTATGCTGTGCCACACAACGAGTGCCGCCAGGGCCGCGTCCGGCCGGCCGAACCGCACTTGCCTGACAGTGCGCCGCGCCACCAGAATCGCCCAGAACGTCAACGTCAGGAGCCACAACATGACGACCGGCAGACCGTCGCCTTCGGCCGCAACGGATTCGCTCGGATAGAGGGGACGAAGCACGAACAGAGCGCTCACTGCCCCGACCAGTATCGCCTCGGCAACCGATTGCCGTTGCGGAGTCTCCGGGCGGGCGTCGCCCTCCGGCTGCTGCTCTCCTTTGGCCCGTCTATTTCGCCCCATCGTCCTGGTCCCGGTTTCTGGCCGCGTTGTGCCGCCCCGTCGTTTCCAGAATGCCGATGAGCACGAGTACGCAGGCGACGAGAGTGAGAATCACGGCAGCTCCGACGAGGTTCACCTGATGGAGCAGCAGCGCTCCTAATCCGCACGTGGCGGTCGTCAAGTAGATAGTGCCGACCGCTTGTGCCTTGGTCATTCCCAATTCGACCAAGCGGTGCGAGAAGTGACTCTTGTCGCCTTCGAAAGGACTCCGTCCATTACGCAGGCGAATCATGACGACCGTCGTCGTGTCGTAAATCGGCACGGCCAGAACGCACAACGGTGCCAGGATGGCATGGGGCGGGACTTCCTGGTATCCGGCAAAGGACGCCGTCAGCGTCGCCATGGCGATCAGGTAACCGATCAGGTAGCTGCCCGTATCCCCCATGAAGATCCGGGCCGGCGGACGATTGTGCCACAAGAATCCGAGCAGCGATCCCACGATCACCAACAGGAATCCGGCGACGAACAGTTGGGGCTGGTTGGTGATCGGGTCGGGGGCGATCAACATCACGGCGGCAAGGATGGCCGCGGCAATCGCCGCAACGCCCGCCGACAAGCCGTCCATGTTGTCCAGCATGTTGAAGGAATTGACGAGACCGACAATCCAAAACACGCTCAGCGGAACGGTGAACCACGGTGCATCGAGGAACGCCTGGAGTTGCCAGCCGGACAACGCGAGCACGAGAGCCACGCCGGTCTGCACGCTCAGCCGGAGCTTCCAGCCGAGCCCGCGCAGGTCGTCGATCAGGCCGAGAATCATGAGAACGGTCCCGCCGGCAAGCAAGGTCCACAACTTGCCCGACTGCTCTTCGAGGCCCGGCAGGTGTCCGACGATTCCCTGCGGCAGCATGTCCACAAGGAAAGGAGCCTTGCCGCCGACCATCGCCTGAAGAGCCGCCTGTCCGGCCACAAAGGGCAGCACGACGCCCAGCCAGACAGCCAGCCCGCCGCAGGTCGGCATCGGACGGCTGTGGACCTTGCGGTGGCCCGGAGAATCGACCATTCCCAGACCTGGACCGAACCGGCGGACCACGAAAGTGGCGCCCCAGGCGATAAGCATGCTTGGCAGCAGCGAGCCGACGATGAGCCAGACGAAAATCACGATTCTGCCACTCCGCGAATCCAGCGATGCAGGTACTGTCGGCACTCAGAAAAAAACGCCTGGTAGTCGTCGCGCCGGTAGTCGGGAAAGGTCCAGCGATGATGCTCCCAGCGACCTCGTTGATAGTACAACGTCACCTCTGCGAAGATCCCCCGGGCAAGATAGATCCGGTGCGTGAAATCCTTCGTGGAGGCAAGAATGAGCTTGCCGAGATTGAGGTATCCCGGATCGATGTTGAGCGGTCGTTCCTCGGCGGCCTCCGACTGATGGGTGAATTCCACTTCCCAGGTGTTCGTCATCAACTTCACGTCGGCCAATTCGGCCGGGTCGAAACCGGGAACGAAGGCCCAGAAAACCTTCTGCAGATCCTCGCCCATCGTCCGCCGATAGTACTCGGTTTCGCGGAAGGCAAACCGCTCGCTTTCCAGCACCGGCATGCCCCACCGCTCCGCGGCACGCTGCTTCGCCCAATCCAGAGCATCACCATGACGGCTGAAGGCCGCAACGATCAACATGGAAGGGGGCGGAAGCGTCGGATCACCCATCTTCCCACTACGCCTCCGGCACCACAAACTCGTTGGTCTTGCGGTCGGCCGGTTCGGCCACGCGAAGCCGCACCTCGCCCCGGTGTCCGGCGACGGCCTGGGCAAACTCGGCGGGAGTCCGCACGGCTTGCCGGCCTACGTGAGTGACAAGTTTGCCGGGACGCAGGCCCGCATTCCAGGCCGGACTCTCCCCCTCCACGTCGATCACAACCACGCGATCGTCATAGGACCGCATGCCCGCCACTTTGCGAATCTCCGGATCGACAATCGCCGTGGTGTACTCCACGTGAAGACCTCGCCACCCCGGTTTCGGCTCAGTGACGATCTTGGGCCCTCGGACCGGGTACTTGCTCAGTTTCACCTCGATCGTCCGTTCCCGCCCCTCCCGCAAGACGGTCAACTTGGCGATCGCTTCGACCGGCAGTTGCCCCACTTCGCGCACCAGATCGTCGGTGGTGTAGATCGGTTTCCCGTTGACGGCCGTCACAATGTCGTCAAGCTTCAACCCGAAGGTCTCCGCCCTGGCGCCCGGTTCGATTCGTTCGACACGAATACCTCGCACCCCCTGGCGGAGCTCCGCTTCCGAAAGGCTGCTCGGTTCAATACCCAGGAAACCGTACTCGACCTCGCGCCCTCGCTTGAGCGTGTCCACCACCCGGCGAAACATCTCGTCGACTGGATAGGCATACCCGGCAGAGGTTTCGTATCCGGCGACGGCGGCCAGGGAAGTGGTCAAGCCGACCATGCGGCCTTGAAGATCGACGAGTGCGCCGCCGCTGGTTCCCAGGTTCAGTCTGGCGTCGGTCTGAATCAGCGTGCCGAAATGATGCAAGGTGGTCTTGCCTACCGAGTCCGCCTCGGTGGGGGTCGGCGGCGCCTTTCGGTTCAGGTTCGCCACAATTCCCCAACTCGCACTCGCCTGTCCGTCGCGAGCCACGGCATACGGATTCCCTAGGGCGACCACGAACTGCCCTCTTCGCAACTCGCTCGCATCGCCGAGACGGATGGGCACGAGATCGTTGGCTTCGATCGCCAGAACCGCAAGATCGCTCCGCGGATCGGCCGCCTTGATCCACGCCCGGTAACGCTTCTGCTGGCTCGTGGTTACGAAGAACTCCGACTCGGGCTGCAGCGCGTGATAGGCCGTCAGGATCAGACCTCGGCGGTCCAGAACGACTCCGGTGGCATACTCGGTGGGGATGTAGTCCGCATCCTCAGGCCTGGGCAGTTGATGGGGGAGCACCGCTCCCAGGGGACCCGGCCGGATCTCGAAATTGAGGCTCTCCCCCGCAGTCTGTTTACGAACCTGCGAAATCGCCACCACCGAGGGGGACGACTGGTCAATGACGTCGATGAACGCCTTCTCGACGGCCGCAACGACCGCCGCCGGGGACGGTCCCTGAGCCGATGCGCTGAGCGTCAGGCAGGCAGCGACGATCCATGCCCCGCAAACACGTCGACCACAGCCACTCATAGGCACTCCGCTGGGATTTCGCGACCCGAGCCCCCTACTAGGCACCATCGGACAGGCCCATGGCCGCGAAGATCTTCTCTCTGAGTTCTTCGGTTAGTTTCTTGTTTTCTTTGAGGGTTTGCCGAACGCGTTCGCGTCCCTGGCCAAGCTGTTCATCGCCGTACCGGAACCAGGCTCCCGCCTTGACGACAAGCTTGTGGGCGATGGCCAGGTCGAGCACGTCTCCCTCGTAACTGATCCCGTCCGTGTGCATCATATCAAATTCGGCAACGCGGAAGGGAGGCGCCACCTTGTTCTTGACGACCTTGGCCTTCACTCGCTGGCCGATCACCTCTTCCCCTTCCTTGAGCTGCGAGACCCGGCGAACGTCGATCCGACAAGATGCGTAGAATTTGAGGGCACGGCCCCCCGGGGTCGTTTCGGGTGACCCATACATAACCCCAATCTTCTCCCGGATCTGGTTGATGAAGATCACCGCACTCTTGCTCCGAGAAATCGCGCCCGTGAGCTTACGCATCGATTGGCTCATGAGCCGAGCCTGAAGGCCCACATGGGAATCGCCGATCTCTCCGTCCAGTTCCTTTTGGGGGACCAGGGCCGCCACCGAGTCGATCACAATCACGTCAACCGCGTTCGAGCGGATCAGCATCTCCGCAATGTGCATGGCCTCTTCACCGCTGCTGGGCTGGCTGACGAGGAGTCCGTCCAAATGCACCCCGAGTTTTTTGGCCCAGGAGGGGTCCAGGGCGTGTTCCGCGTCGATGAAAGCGGCGATGCCGCCCGCCTGTTGCGCCTGCGCCACCACGTGCAGGGCCAGAGTCGTCTTGCCGCTCGATTCAGGACCGAAGATCTCGATGATCCGCCCGCGGGGGACTCCCTGACCCCCAAGAGCCAGGTCGAGGGAGAGGCTCCCCGTCGGAATGCCCTCAATTTTCTTGGCATAGTCGGCCCCCAGGGCCATGATCGCGCCCTCGCCGAACTGTTTCTCGATCTGCGCTACGGTGGTCTTGAGAGTGGGGTTGTCTTCGAGCATGGAAATCACTTCCTTGCCCTTATCCGCTTCCGCTGCTTTGCTTTGCTTCTTTGCCACGGCCGGCCTCGTTTTCGGTTCGGTTACGGTCACCATTTCCATGTACCCCGTCATTTTAGTGGAATTGTTTCGTCCCGCTAGCATCCCGCTCCGTATTGAGAAGGACGCTGCAAATCATGTACGCATGGTCAGTATACCTATGTTCATCGTTCATGACAAGATGGATTCTGGAGAAATTCGTGCTGCAGAATCCAGATTGTCACCCCCCCTTACGGGCACATGGCAGCCGTGGTTCGCCACCCCCCCCTTTGACCTTGCTTTGTGAGGCAGATTTCGCTATCAGGCACACACGCCGACGTGCCGCCAAGAAACCCCTCTCAAGCAGGATGACAACCGACCTCGTGGCGACGATTCTCGGCGGAACGGGCATGCCAACCCGAAGCGTGAGCGAGGACCGACGTTACCAACCCGAAGCGCGAGCGAGGACTGAATGGGTACAACTTCTGTCCCCGGTTGTGCTTCGGGTTGGTAACGTCGGTCCTCGCTCACGCTTCGGGTTAGTATTTGAATTTCCTCCGCAAACCACCGGAAGGGACGGAAATGGGCAGATCACGAAAGGGCAACCTCGTCGTCCGTCGCTTTGTCGATATGTGGGCTCTTGCGGGCATGCATCCGACCAACATCGATCTGCTGCAGCGGCTGCGATCGGCCGATGATCGCCAATTCGGCGCCAACATGGATGTCTGCGGCGACATTTCCCAACAAGATCCTGACACGGGAAAGTGGGAAGAGAACCACGTGATCGGGATCCGCGGCGATATGTGGGATCCGGAGGAAGAGAAACTCCAGAAAGCGCTCAACTCGCTCAAGGACGAACGGCGAGAGCAGCTTCGGCGGGAGATCAAGCGGTCGGGGCGGCTCGACAAGAAGCAATCCTACAAATTGGGCCGGCAACTCAACCGCGACCCGCTCATGCAGATGAAACCGTCCGACCTGGTTCATCGCCGCCTGGTGATGAAGATGTTTCGCTCAACGAGCGAGCGGATTCGCTGGGCCGGCACGATCGAAGAAGTCACCACCCACGAGGTACACAACTCGATCGGCTGCGGCCGCCCCGCCTTGTCGCTGGCGGTGCTCCTGCCGGGCTACGAGTATGTGATCACCATCCAACAGAACCACCGCTTTCCTCGGATCCCGGCGACCTTCACTTTCTCCTTCTTGGATGAAGACGACAAGCGGATACGCTACGTGGCAATCAAACGAAAATGGGTTTCGGCGGGCGCCGACTTCGACATCCTGTCGGGCGGACGTAAGATCGGCCTGATCGACGGCCGATTGTTCGGCTTCGGCTACAACGCCCAGATCCGCATCGACGATCCCGCGTTTTCCGACAACCGGCCCTTCCTCGATCTGATCACCCTGTTCACGGCCACGGTGGGTTACCACCGGCAGATGCGAAAGAGTGTCAACCGCCGCGTTCGGGCAGCACTCGCCGGAGCCTCATTCCAGCACGTGGTCGAAGACGAGGAGTTCTGGCTGCTCAAGAACCCGCGCCGCCGGGCCGCGTGAAAACGCCGCTCGGAGATAGTCTGCGTGTCCCGCTACTGGCCTGTTCTGACCATGCTGTTCGCCTCGGGCTGCGCGAGTTCCCGTTGGGAGACCGACGATCCGGGCTGCAAAGCCAGGTTTTCGGAAGCCTACGGGCCGAGTCATCACTCCCACAACTCGCGAGCCTGTTGCGGCCCCCGCACAAGCGACGTAGAATAACCGCGGTCGGGCGAGTGGTGCTTCTCGGCCGGCGACCGGCGGCCGGCCTTTCCTTTTCGAGACCCGTGGTACGCGTATGCCCGCTGAAAACGAAACCATCCGCCAGTTGCGCGAAGCGGTCAGTATCTCCCCCGAAAACGTCCCTTTGCGGCTCCATCTCGCGTCGACTCTGAGCGCGTCGGGCTTCCTCGACGAAGCCGAGGCCGAGTACCGGGCAGCCCTGGAACACCAGCCCGGCAGCGCCGCCTGTCTGACCGGACTCGCCCGCGTCTACTACCGGCTGGGCAAGAACTCCCAGGCGCTGGTTATCCTCGAAGACCTGGTCCGCCGCCGAGAGGCCACCGCCGAGGCCCACGTTCTCTACTCCCGGCTTCTGATGCTCGAAGGCGACGTCTCCTCTGCGGTCGCCCAGTACAAGCTCGGCGTCGAAATCGACGACGCCGCGGCCGATGAGGAATTCGCCGCCCAACTCGGTATCACCGCCGACGAAGAAGAAGATCCACTGGATGAGCGAGAAGTCGTCGACGGCCGCATCCGCCAGGGCGCCTTCCACTCCGGCGGGATCAAGTGGGACAAGGAGATCGAACGGCCCAAGATCCGCTTCGATGACGTCGGCGGCATGGAGGCTCTCAAAGATGACATCCGCATGAAGATCATCTTCCCGATCCAGCACCCGGAGCTTTACGCCGCCTACGGCAAGACGGCCGGCGGCGGGATCATGATGTACGGCCCGCCCGGCTGCGGCAAGACCTACTTCGCCCGGGCGACCGCCGGCGAGATCGACGCGGCCTTCATCTCCGTCGGCATCAACGATGTGCTGGAAATGTGGCTCGGAAACAGCGAGCGCAATCTGCACGGCCTTTTCGAACTCGCACGCAACAACACGCCCTGCGTCCTCTTCTTCGACGAAGCCGACGCCCTCGGCGGTCGCCGCTCCGACATGAGCGGCGGAAGCTCCCGCCAGGTGATCAACCAGTTCCTGGCCGAACTCGACGGCGTCGAATGCTCCAATGAAGGCGTCCTCGTCCTCGCCGCCACCAACGCTCCCTGGCACGTCGACGCCGCCTTCCGCCGCCCCGGCCGCTTCGACCAGGTTCTCTTCGTTCCGCCGCCCGATGCAGAGGCACGCGAGGCGATCCTCAAGATCCACTGCCGCGGCAAACCCATCGAGTCGATCGATTTCGCCAAGGTCGCAAAGAAGGCCGAGCGCTTCTCCGGCGCCGACCTCAAGGCGATCGTCGACGTGGCCGTCGAGGCCAAGCTCCGCGAGTCGCTCAAGGCGGGCAAACCCCAGCCGCTCTCGACCTCGGACCTCCTCGCCGCCGCCAGGAAACTCAAGCCCACCACCCAGGAGTGGTTCGCCACGGCCAGAAACTACGCCCTCTATTCCAACCAGGGCGGAGTCTACGACGACGTGATGAAGTATTTGAACCTATGATGAATCCTCGAATCGCACGCGCGCAGATGCTGCTCTCCCAGCGGCGAACCGACCTGGCCGAGAAGGAACTTGCACAGGCCCTGGCCGACGAGCCCAACCATCCGCTGGCCCACGCCTTGATGGCCATGTGTCTCGTGGAGAACGAGCAATGGGATCCGGCCACGCACCACGCCCGGCAGGCAATCGCGGCCGCCCCCGGCGTCGCCTTCACGCACCATGCCATGGCCGTCGTCTGTGCCCGGCGCAACCAGTTCAAGGAGGCCGCCGAGGCCGCCCGCGCCGCCGTCGACCTGGATCCGCTCAACCCCGACTACCACGAACTCCTCGGCAAGATCCACGCTTTCCGACACGAGTGGAACGAGGCCCTCGGCTGCGCCAAGGAAGCTCTTGCCTGCGACGCCCAGCACGTCGACGCCCGGAATCTGAAGGCGCTCGCCCTGCGCAACCTGGGCCGGGGCGACGTCGCCCAAACCGAAATGCTGGAAACGCTGGCCGAGGACCCCGACAACGCCTGGACCCACACCAATCTCGCTTGGCAGTACCTCGAGAAGAACGACACAAAGCAGGCCATGCACCATTTCCGTGAGGCCTTGCGAATCGACCCGGAACTGGAATGGGCGCGGAGGGGCGTCGTCGAGACGCTCAAATCCCGGAACGTCATCTACCGGCTCTTTCTCCGCTACTTCCTGCTCATGGGCCGCCTCACTCAGTCGGGTCAGTGGAAAGTGATCCTTGGGCTGTGGCTGCTCTACATCGTGCTCGGCAGAGTGGCGCGACAGGTTCCCGCCCTCGCGCCGTGGGTCACTCCGCTATTGATCCTCTACTTGCTGTTCGTCCTCGGCACGTGGCTCGCCGGCCCCCTTGCCGACCTGGCCCTGCGACTCCACCCCTTCGGCAAACTGGCCCTTTCCAGGAGGGAACGCCGCGCGTCCAACTGGATCGGCGGCAGCCTCCTCGGCGCCGTCGTCAGCCTCGTCACGGCCGTGGCCCTGCATAGCACGGGCTTCCTGCACCTGACCGGCTTCTTCCTGCTGATGCTCCTGCCGCTGGGCGCCACCCTCCAGGCCGCCTGGCCTCAGCCCCAGAAGGCCATGCTGATCTACACGGCCGGCGTGACCCTGCTCGGAGCCGGATTCGTCCTGGGCGGCTTCCTCGAAGGACAACAGCTTCCCATAGTCCTCGTCCGCCCCATCGAACTCGGCCTCAGCTTCTTCCCCCTCGCCGCCATCCTCTCGCTGATCGCCGGCAACGTGCTCATGTCCATGGGGTGGACCAAATGAACAAGAGATTTGCCGGACCTCGTCCGCCAATTCACAGCGTGCCCTTCGTGCTCGGCACGCCGGTCATCCGTTCATCGCGGTCGGCGGCCATGCGCAGCGCCCGGGCGGTGGCTTTGAAGATGCCTTCCGCCACGTGGTGGCTGTTGCGGCCGTAGTGGACCTGGATGTGCAAGTTGCAGAGGGCGTTGGCCGAGAAGGCCTGCCAGAAGTCGTAGACCAGTTCGCTGTCGAACTGGCCGATCTTGGGTGAAGTGAAGTCGGCCTGGAAGACGAAGCAGGCCCGGCCGCCCAGATCGATCGCCGTGGTGGCCAGCACTTCCTCCATGGGGAGCGTGAAATGCCCGTAACGGCGGATCCCCGCCTTGTCGCCCAGGGCCTCCCGCACGGCCTGGCCCAGGCAGATGCCCGTATCTTCCACGGTGTGATGCTGGTCGACCTCCAGGTCCCCGTCCACCTTGACCGACAGATCCAGGGCCCCGTGCTTGGCCAGCAGTTGGAGCATGTGGTCGAAGAACCCCACCCCGGTCGCCACGTCGCCGCGGCCCGTGCCGTCGAGATTCACTTCCAGTTGGATATCGGTCTCGGCCGTTCGCCGTTCGATTCGAGAGGTACGCATCGAAGTGGTCAGGGTTCAGGGTTCAGGGTTCAGTAGTCCGCAGCTTGGCTCTCCAACATCCCTTCCAGCAACTGCAGCACGGTCTCAATCTGCTCGTCTGTACCAACGCTAATCCGCAGACCGTCGCTCCAGCCGGGATAGTTCATGTATCGGACGAGAAAACCGTGCTGTTTGAGCCCTTCATAGAGCGGTTGTAGGGGCTGTTCCGGATGGGTGTTCCAGGTGAAATTTGCCTGCGAATCAACCGTTACAAACCCCAGTTGCCGCATCCCGTCGGTGAGCCGCTGCCGCGTGGCCAGGATCTTTGCCCGGTTCTCGGCCAGCCACTCCCGATCGCGAAGGGCCGCCGCGGCGCCGGCGATTGCCAGGGCGTCGCAGTTGTAGGAATCCTTCACCTTGACGAGCTGCTCGATGATGTGCGGCTGGCCCACCACGTAGCCGAAACGCAGGCCGGCCAGGGCGTACGACTTGCTCATCGTCCGCGAGACCAGGATCTTCTCCTCCTGCTCAACCAGGTGCATGCAGTTCGTCTCGGCGAAGTCGGCGTAGGCCTCGTCGACGAGCAAAGGGCAGGGGAGTTGCCGGGCGATTTCCAGGATCCGCTCGGGCGGAAGCACCGTACCCGACGGGCTGTTCGGATTCGGCAGAAACACGAGACGCAGATCGTCGCCGGCCGCGGCAAAATCATCGCCGAGGGCCCAGTTGGCGTCGAACCTGACCTCTTCGCTTCGGGCGCCCTGGAGTTGGGCCAAGGTCTTGTAGAGTATGTAGCTTGGGTAGGGCAGCCGCAGAAGCTGCCCGGGGCCCACGAAAGCCCGCGTGACGATCGTCAGAATGTCGTCGCTGCCGTTGCCGCAGAGGACCCAGTTGGGCGGGACGCCGAGAACCTCGGCCGCCGCCTCGCGAAAGGGCTGCCCCATCGAATTGGGATAACGCCCCAGCCCGCGATCGAGCGTTTCGCGAATCGCCTCGGCCACCTTCGGCGACGCCGGATAAGGATTCTCGTTCGTATTCAGCTTGACGACCCCGCCCCCCCGCGGCTGCTCGCCCGGGACGTAGCCCGTCATCGCTTCGATTTCTGGACGGAAATAGGAGCCCTGAGCTTTGACCTGTGAGTCTTGGGCGGTGGATTCTGAACGTTGGGCTTTCGACATGGAATCTTCTACCGCGAAGCGGTCAAACACCATAGCCCAGGGTCAGCGGCGCAGCCGCGCCACCCTGGGTCGGAATTGCGGATCAAACGGAACCCCAACGGGGTTCAACAATGACCATTCTCGGTTCCACACATTGACCATGCCGGTATCAGCGCGATCACATCTCGGCGCCACACTACTTGGGCAAACGGATCTCCACGCTCTCGCGGTGGGCCGTCAGGCCTTCTTTGGTGGCCAGGGCACGAACGGCCGGGGCAAGTCGCTCCATGCCGCCGCGATCGAAGTGGATCACGCTCCCCGGCCGCAGGAAATCGTTGGCCGACAGGCCGCTGGCGAACCGGGCCGTGCCGCTGGTTGGCAACACGTGCGACGGGCCGGCCGCGTAGTCGCCCAAGGCCACAGGCGTATAGTTGCCCAGGAAGATCGCGCCCGCATGGCGTAGCTTCTCCAGCAACTCCTCGGCGTTTTCGGTGGCCACGTGCAGGTGCTCCGGTGCAATCTCGTCGGCAAGCCGGCAAGCCTCGTCAGCGTCGCGGGCCAGGATCACGGCCCCAAACTCCTCCAGGCTCTGCCGGGCAAGATCGCCCCGTTCGACCCGTTCCAGTTGCCGGGCGATCTCGGCCACGGTCTCGCGGAGCACGGCCTCGTCCCAACCGATCAAGACACTGGCTCCCGGCGCATGTTCGGCCTGGGCCATCAGATCGTAGGCCGTGTAGTCCGCACGGGTGGAACCATCGACGATCACCACCACCTCGCTGGGCCCGGCGATCGAGTCGATGTCGACCTCCCCGTAGACCTGTTTCTTCGCCAGGGCCACGAACAGGTTCCCCGGCCCCACGATCTTGTCCACCCGCGGCAAGCCCTCGACCCCATAGGCCAACGCCGCCACGGCCTGGGCGCCCCCCAGCCGGTAGACCTCGGTGATGCCCAACTCGTGGCAGGTCGCCAGCATGTCGGCGTTGTAGGCCCCAAAGGGCGTCGGCGGAGCCACAACGGCCAACTCCTTGACGCCCGCCACCTGCGCCGGCACGGCCGTCATCAGCACGGTCGACGGATAAGCGGCCGCCCCACCGGGCACGCAGATGCCGACCCGGTCCAGCGGCAGATAGCGCTGGATCAGGTAGCCGCCCAACCGCACCACTCGCACGTCCTTGTGCAGGATCGCCTGCTGGAAGTCGGCAATGTTGTCCCGCACCCGGCGAACGGCATCGAGGAACTCGGGCTCGGCCTTGGCATGGGCCTCGGCCAAGTCGGACGCCGGCACCCGGATCGTCTCGGCCGTCAACTCGGCCCGGTCGATCCGAGCGGAGTAATCGAGAACCGCCGAGAGCCCCTGCTCCTCCACATCGCGGCAGATCTTCCGGACCACTTCGACGGGCGAGAGCGGCTCGCCGAAGATCTCCATGGTCCGCTTCCGGCCTTCCTGGCTGACGATATCCCCCCGCGGGCTGAGCTTCTCCCGCAGCCGGGCCATCTCCGCCCGAATATCGTCGCGGCGGCTATCGATCCAGGCGATTCTGAGTTCCAACGGCATGACACGACTCCGGGGCAGGGGGCTCTGATTCCCAAGTCTTCCGGAAAGACTGGCTGCAAACCCTCCATTGTGGCCATTCTGGGGGTTCAGCGGAAGGCCCTGGGGATCGGTTGATCGTGAATGACTCAAACGCACAGTTGTGTATGGCACTGCTTGCAAGCTGACTCAGTCTCAACCTGGGTGGCACGCTCAGAGCGTAGCGATGGGCGTGGTGGGCCATCCCACTTGGCCGCTGCACTCTGCCTCAACGAGGGTGGCACGCTCAGAGCGTAGCGATGGGCGTGGTAGGCCATCCCACTTGGCCGCTGCACTCTTCCTCAACGAGGGTGGCACGCTCAGAGCGTAGCGATGGGCGTGGTAGGCCATTCTGCTCGGATGCCACACTTTTTTACCCCACACAACGCATCTGCGACTCCCACTCTCGCGTCCTGAGTACAGCGCCCTGTCCGTTGCCATCGTCGTCCGTAAGTGATATCCTGGCCTCCCATCATTTGCCGTAGACGTTCGGTAAGCAGGAGACGCTTGTTATGTGGCGTTTTGACCCGAAGACCGGCAAATCATTCGTCCAGTGCCTATTGATATGGACGCTACACTGCCGGCATTGTTCAAATGAAAGGGCAAGAGCGTCGTGATGTGGGCGGAGGCTTGAGTGGTCGCAGGAAATGGCTCGAGCAAATTGTCGTTGCGGATGTCACACAGCATGGCATACCACGCCCATCGCTTCGCTCTGAGCGTGCCACCCCGATTGCCCACTGTGCCAACATGAGTGAGACAACGTGCCGCCCGTTCATTCCACCTTCAAATCGATCGTCTGGCATCCCGGCTTTACATCAACCCTCAACGGCGTGCTTGCAGGAGACCCGTAGCTTTCCCGTACGCGACTGCGTCGCACCCGAGGAGGCGGTTCACCAGGATCCTCCTCCATGTCGACCGTCCCATGGTCGCGGCGGCGGATCCCGCTGGAAACCGACAGATCCTGAACGGTAACGCGGTGGGATCCAACCGCGGCGCCTTCCCGTTGATCGACGTGCCGCAACCGGTAGCGGCCCTGCTCGTCCGTCAAGCCCGTGGAATGAGCAACTTCGTCTCCGCTGCCGGCCTCGGGAAAGAAGGTAACCAGGCAATTGTCCAGCGGCCGGTCATTCAGCTTGAGCGTGCCCTCGACGGTTGCCTGCGGCTCCGACCGCCCGCAGCCGGCAAGGACTGCCAGCCCCGCAGTCAGCAACAAGATACGCAGCGCCGCTTTGAAGGCAACTGGTGCGGCCGTTTTCTGGTCATGCGTCTTCCTCATGGCACAGCCTCCGTTTCCCCGCCCGCACGCGTACTCAGCGCCCGCAACGCCGCCAGAGGGATGGTCTCGGAGAAGAAGCGAACGGAACCGTCCACCAGGGAGATATTTGCTCCGCCCGGGTGTTTGCTTCCATAGGCACACAGACGCAGGTCGATGTAGTACTTGAAGTCGGTTGCCGTGTTGGCGGGAGGATTGGCCGTCGCCCGATTGTCGTAGCTGAACGGCAAGCGGTAGTTGATCGGCGAGTAGCCGCTGAGCGTGTTGTGAGCAAGAACGAGACGACTGGCGCCGCACCAGTTCCCGTAGAAGCGGAACTCCCAATCCCAGCCCTCGGCGGCAAAGGTATTGTAGTTGGGATCCCACCGGCTGCGCTCTCCGAAGAACAGCGTGTTGCTGGTCCCGTCCTTGACGTCGGCGAAACGCACCGGTTGCTGGTTGGGTACCGGCTGCGAGTCCGGCCCCGCCATGAAGAAGATCCCGTCGGTCTTCAGGAATCCCGAGTCCGGATGATACGATCGAGTACCTCCGTTGCCGCAATAGCTCGTAACCTTGATGTGTCGGGGCGGCATCACGACCCCCTGGATGTGCTTCGATCCATAGTCCAGCGGGTTCTCGTTCTCCGGTTCCGAGGGGCAAAGCAGATCCGGTCCCTTGGCTGCCAGCGAATCCATGTCCCCGTCGAACGCCTTGTCGGGATCGTTGAAATCCCATCGATCGTAGAGATTGCCCATCTCGATGAAAGGCAATAGGTGAACGTACAGGCTGATCCCGCGTTTGCGCGCCGTCGGTGTCGTGAAGTTCCAGCCCGACAGATAGGCGGGCGGAAACCTGCCGGCCATGTCGTGATAATTGTGGGCGGCCAGCGAGATCTGCTTCAGCTTGTTCGTGCATTGGATGCGCCGGCCGGTTTCCCTCGCGGCCTGAACCGCCGGCAACAGAAGGCTGATCAAGATCCCAATGATCGCAATCACCACCAGCAGTTCGACCAGGGTGAATCCTCGGTCAACGTTCACCGCAGACACCTTGCGGCTATCCCCCCCATCTCGACGAAGCCCGGAGACACTCCGGACCGCGGACCAGGTCCGCTTTCGCGGGCCGGTCACAAGATCATGATGAGCCATGAATCTCCACCTTTCATATCTGAGTTCTCCTTTCGGAAAAGAACGTCCGTTGCTTCACGGTACACCCCACACGACAGATCCAGTGCGGCACTGGAAGGACATCATCCGCCGGCATTCCCCCGCCGGCTCAAGATCCCACTCACCCCATAGCACTAGGTCTGTAATGCAACCGGATTCAAACCACGACCATTCAGGCAGAACACCACCACCGCAGGTCGAAGAACATACCCCAGACAATCCTAGCGCGACCATATCAGGATCGTACCAGCAAGTCAAGAACCGGGGGCCGCAATTTCCTCCAGAAGCTGCCGTGCCAAGGGGGGACGCACACCGTGACACACGCCATTTTCTTGTCGGCGTGACCGGCCACCTACCGCGTGCCGTGAAAGTGTTGCCTACGGTACTGGCGAGGTGCCATGCCGACGGCACGGCGGAATTCCTTGCTCATGGAGCTGTGGTTGCAGAAGCCGTAGCGATGGGCGATCTGGGAACGCCGAAAATCTCAAAAAAGTTGCTCGGTCGATTATAGACGGGAAAGGCACGAGAAGCGATAAATGACGGGGACAGCGGGCCGCCCGGCCGTGCCGTTTGATTGGCCGAAAACATACTATCCCATGCAAGGAGAGTCGCAATGGTTCATCGCGGGAACCAGGACCTGTCCCGTCGCCAGTTCATTCGTCGCACGGGAGTGGCTGCCACGTCGGCGGCGGCCCTGGCATCGCTTGCGACGCCGGACGCTCGCGCGGAAGAATCGTCGAAGATGGAGAAGACGCGGAGCTATCGTCCGGAGATGGAATATCGCCGGCTGGGAAAGACGGGACTCTGGGTGTCGGCCGTCTGCTTGGGCGGGCACTGGAAACGAGTCGACCAGGTCCTCAAGGGGGCCGCCGCCTTCGAGGGTTGCGAAGGCGATCCCAACGCCTCCGGAGTCGACCTCAAAGCCTTTCACGAAAACCGTGCGGCCGTCGTCAGCCGCTGCATCGAAGTCGGCATCAACCTCATCGATTTCGCCGGCTCGGCCGAACCGGGCGTCTACGGCAAGGCCTTGAAAGGTCGCCGCGACGCGATGTACGTCGCCTGGTCGATGGGCGGTCAGGAACTCCGCCACGAAGAGCATCGCAAGGCCGATATCCTGGTCGACATGCTCGCCAAGGGGCTCAAGGATACGGAACTCGAATATGCCGACTGCTGGCGTCTGATGGCCCATGAACGGGGCAGCCGCCATACCCAGCAGGAAGTTGACGAGATGGTGAAGGCCCTGGAGATCGCCAGGAAGAAGGGCCTCTGCCGCCACACGGGCTTTTCGACGCACGATCGCCGCTGGGCCGCCATGCTGTTCGAAACCTATCCCGACCTGATGGAATTCTGCTGCACGCCCTACACGGCCAAGTCGAAGGAACTTCCGGAAGACAGTTTCTTCGACGTAGTCCGCAAGCAGGACGCGGGCATCCTCGGCATCAAGCCCTTTGCCAGCAATGCCGTGTTCAAAGGAAACGGGGCTCCGGACGGGCCGCACGTGGAAGAAGATAACCGCATCGCACGCCTGACCATTCGCTACATCCTGACAAATGCGGCGATCACGGCCCCCATCCCCGGACTGGCCAGCCCCCAGCAGGTCGACAACATGGCCCTGGCGATCAAGGAGCGCCGCGAGTTGGACCTGGCCGAGCGGGCCGATTCGCAGGCCAACCAGATGCCGCCCGATGATCGGATCGCATTGGAAGCGGCCACCGAGACGATGTGGGACCGACTGGGCTCCGGTTATCGTTGGCTGAAGGACTGGGAGTACGTTTGATGAAGCGCCGCCTGTGGAGTGAGAGTACGTACAAGGGTTTGAGTGTTGCCGCCGGATTGCTTCTGGGCGTAAGTGCCGTGCTGTTGGCTGGGTCGGCGCTGGTACCGGCAGAGGAAACCAAACCGGCGGTTCCGGGCGCCTCCCAGAAACCGCTTGGGAAGGATAGCAGGTGGAAGGTGACCAAGCCGGATCCCTCCAAACCGGTCGAGGAGGCCGACAACTCCTACTGCCTGGTCTGCCACGTCAATCTGGAGGAGGAAGAACTGGTTGACATCCACCTGCCGGTGGGCGTGGGCTGCGAGACGTGTCACGGGCTGTCGGACGACCACAGTGCCGACGAGGACAGCCTGACGGCGCCGGAGATCATGTGGAGCAAGGAGCGGATCAATCCGCGGTGCATGACGTGCCACACCCGTGAGGAGTTGCTCGCCGACAAGACCGTCGCCGAGCCCCACCGCGAGATGTTCCAGCGCTGGGAGAGCCCCGAGAAGGTTGAGCCCGGCGAGAAGTACTGCATTCAGTGCCACGGAAAGCATCGCGTGACCCATCGCACGCGTCAGTGGGACCAGGAGACCGGGAAGCTGCTGAAACGTCTGGGCGGACCGGTGATGGATCGTTGAGAGGCCATCCGACCCGAATCCTGGAGTGCCGTGGCGTACTATGCCTCTTCGGCTTCCGACCTGAGCAGTTCGTTGTCATATTCCTCTTCAAGGCGCCGGACTTCCTGGGTCAGTTCGGCGTCTTGTTCGACGATGCTGGAAACCTGCAACTCCCATTCGGTGCTGGCGGACCGAAGGGCGTCGGAATCGAGCGACAGTTGGAGAATTTTGGCTAATTGGCGGGTCACGGCCGCAATGCAGAGCGGGTTCACGCCCTGCAGGTAACCGGGAATCTCGGCAACCAGGCTGGTCATGGCGATTCCCTCCGACGCCGCGCTCGCCATCAGGTAGTTGGTGAATGACCCCGGCCCCTTGTAGTCGCTGGGCCGCAGGCCGAAGCGTTCCATTTCCGCGAGAATTCCGGCGTTGGTGCACGAGACAAACAGGCGCGGCTCCCGCGTATGCGGCACAGAGCCTCCGAACGAACCCACAAACAAGATCTGTTCCACCCCGACCCGATCGGCCAGTTCGAAGATACAACGGCCGAAATTCCGCCAGTGAAGGTTCGGCTCCTTGCCGATGAAGAGAATCAGATTGCCCGCCTCGTGACAGAAGAAGCGATTCTGGGGCATCTTGATCTTCTTCACCAGCCCGCCGGCAACCTCCACCTGCGGACGGAAAAGCGTGGCCACTTCCATCGGCCCGGGAAAATTGTAGATATAGAACGGCTCCGGATCGATCTCGGCGAAGGGCCGGGCTTTGAGCAAATCGACGAGACGCTCCACCGTACCCGTCGAAACGTCGCCCCCGTCCATCCAACCGCTGAAAGCCAGCACGAGCGTGGCGCCCTCGACGGTCGGAAGAGTACGGATCTTCAGCAGTTCATCGATCGGTAAAGTCATGACACTCCGGAAAAAACGCGGTCTCTACGGCTGGTTCCATTCCTTCTCTGCCTGTATTCTATCGGTTAATGGCCCTCTGCGCCAACGCTCGGGCCTGTTGTGAAAGCACGGTTTCCCGATGAGAATCGACCATCTCAATCCTTGGTTCGGCCTTGCCATGGCGGCCGTCGTCTTCTCTCCTCACGCGACCAGGTCGGATGAACCGCGGTTGCCTCGCCCTTATTCCCAACTTATCCCGTTGTATACCCCCCTCGCGCCGCCGAAACCGGACGAGTGGCTGTGGCAGCATCCGGAACCCGGCCAGACGTTTGCGGAATACAAGGCGAGCAAACCTATCAGGGCCGAGGCGAACCGTCGCGTGATCTACATCCAGCCGCTGGGAGAGTTCTCGCAAACGCAACAGAAGATCCTCGACCGGACCTGCGAATACATGCACCTCTACTTCGGGCTGCCGATCGAGAAACAGAAGCCGCTGTCCCTGGATGTGATTCCGGCCAAAGCCCGGCGAGTGCATCCCTCGTGGGGAATGGACCAGATCCTTTCAACCTATGTGCTCGACCAGGTGCTCATCCCCCGCGTGCCGCGCGACGCCGTGGCCGTGCTCGCGCTCACCACCAGCGACCTCTGGCCCGGCAAGGGTTGGAACTTCGTCTTCGGCCAGGCCTCGCTCCAGTCGCGAGTGGGCGTCTGGTCGATTTACCGCAACGGCGATCCCGACGCGGGCGAGGAGGAATTTCGCCTTTGCCTGCGACGAACCCTGAAGACAGCTACGCACGAGACGGGACACATGTTCTCGATGCTTCACTGCACGGCCTATGAATGCAACATGTGCGGGTCGAACCACCGGGTCGAGTCGGATCGGCATCCGCTCTGGCTCTGCCCCGTCTGCCTGGCCAAGCTCACCTGGGCGACCGGCGTCGAACCGGTCGGTCGGTATGAACGCCTGGCCGCCTTCTGCAAGGAGAACCGGTTCGTCGAGGAAGCGGAGTTCTTTCAGAAGTCGATTGCAGTATTACAGGGGGAGTGAAAGCCTGGACTCCAACAACCGCATTGTTGACCGGAACTGCCTACTGGGCGAGAATGGGGACTACCTGCAATTGATTCGAAGGTCAAGATCGAAGGGTCACCCCATGTCAACCCGAATCACCCAGACGTTGGTTTGCGTCTTCTCGGTTCTCGGCGCTATCGCCCGTGCCGACGATCCGCTGCTTCTGCGGGTGACCAACATGCAGGTCGCTCCCGCCCACATGCCGGCCGTGAAAGTGTGGGTCAAGAACCAGAGCGACGCCGCCTACCAGGGTTCCCTGACGATCGAACTCCCCGACGGCTGGACGCTCGATCCCCCTTCCCAGGACCTGGCTCTCCCGCCGGGCGAAACTGGGAGCGTCCGGTTCACGATCCACGATGCGAAAACGCGCGACGCCAATCGTTACCCCGTCGTCGCGATCGCAAAGGAGGGCGGGAGAGAAATTCGGCGGAGCCAGGAGATCGTCTGCGCCAGTGCGCCCTATTTCAAGCCGGAGATCGACGGCAAAGCCGACGACTGGAAGGATGCGATTCCTGCCACGTTCGCCGCGAAGGGGAAGAAGACGACGATCAGCACGTTCTGGAACCGCCGGCAATTCTCCGTACTCGTGGCCGTTGAAGAAGAGGAGTTGATCGCCAAGCGCGACGGCAAACCGTTCGACGCCGTACAGATCGCGATCTCTCCCCAAGACACCCAGACGTCGACCAGCCTCGACGGCGAGGCAACCCGCTACGAGTTTCTGCTTGCCTCCGACGGAACAGGGCAGGGCGGGCGGTGTTATCAACTCGCCGAGCCCGGGATGAAACTGGGCGAGACCCAGAGCGAGCAAGATTTGAACAAGCTTGCGATCGAGGATCCGAAGCTGGCCGTCTGGCGGGAAGGGAGCACGACCTATTACGAATGGGGTATTTCTTTCCGCAATCTGCCCGACATGAAGGCCGGCGAGGGGCGGGAGTTCTTCTTCTCCGTGTTGGTCCACGATCCTGACGGCACGGGGCTCCGCGATTGGGGCGAGGCGGCCGGCTTGTGGCCAACGCAACGGAACTGGCTCGCCTGGAGCACCTGGCCCGGCGCCGCGTGGCCCGAAGAGCCGCCCATGGATAACAAGGTTGAGTGGGGAATGTGTTCGTCGAAGTACTGAGCTGTGAGCTTTTCGCTTTTTGTTGGAAAGGGGATGTCATGTTTGCCAGGAATTCGCTGGTGTGGTTGACGGCCGGTGTGTTGGCGTTCGGTTCGGCGGTCGGGGCGACTGCCGCCGACGTGGTGTTCAAGGTGGTGATGATGGAAGACGAGGACGAGAATCCGGCCGCGGCCGGCAAGGCGGCGGCCACGGCCCTGCTGGAGGCGATGGGCGACGCGCCGCTCAAGATGGTCGTCATGTCGGAGTGTTTCGAGGACAAGGAGAACAAGGCAGAGCTGCTCAAAGGCGTGTGCGACGTCCTGCCCAAGGAGAAGGTCTTGGGCGGCGCCACCTACGGATCGTTCACGCAGAAGGGATGCACCGATTTCGATTCCGTCTGCCTGCTGGGAATCGGCGGCAAGGGCGTGCAGACTTCCGCCCGCCTGGCCAAGGAAATGGGCACCTCGAAGCTCACCTTCGAGAACGATCAGGACCTGATCCGCGAGCGACTCCATGCGGCCGGCGAGGAGTTAGCAGGCAAACTCAAACGCCGCGATGCCGACAAGCTGCTGATCCTCATCGCCGACGCCCATTCGCCCAAGGTTCAGTTCCTGGTGGAGGGCGTGCAGAAGGTCGTGGGCAAGGACTTCCCGATCACCGGCGGATGCGCCAACAAGAACGCCGGACAGACGTTCGTCTACTTCCGCGGCGAGATGTACGAAGACGCGGCCGTGGCCCTGATGCTGGCGGGCGATTTCGACGTGGCCCTCTCAGGACGGATGGCGAATGAAGAACAGGCCGTGATCAACTCCGCTGCCAACGGCGCCGCCGAGGCCCTGAAGAAGACCGTCGGAGACCCGGCCGTCGTGCTCTCCTTCAATTGTGCCGGCCGCCGAAGCAAGCTGAAGAACTACGAAGACGAACTGGCCGCCATGCAGGGCGTTCTAGGCAAGGACGTGCCCCTCTTCGGCTGTTACTGTGCCGGCGAAATCGGGCCGGTCGACGAGCCGAATGCCCCCAAGGACGTGCTGAGCGGTGGCTCCGGCTGGCACGTGATGTTCACCACGATCGCGCCGACCAAGGCAGCGAAAGCCCCCAAGCCTTCTGCCAACGTGTCCGGAACGATCACCCTCGACGGTCAGCCCCTTGAGGGTGCCGTGATCACGCTGGTTTCCCAGGCCGGGCAACCGGTCGCGCAAGCCAAGACGGCGGCCGACGGCCGATACGTGCTGAAGACGATCGCCGGCGATCCTCAGATCCCCGCCGGTCAGTTCCTGGTCACGATCTCCAAGACCGCGAAAACAGGGGAAGGGGACAAAGAGAAAGAACTCCTTCCAATGAAATACGCCAACCCGCAGACCTCAAGTTTCACTGTCGAGCTGGTGGCGGAAGCGATGAACGAGCTCGCATTTGAGCTGACGACCAACTGAGAACGTGTAACCAATCGTTTCAGGACTGTCCCGATCTGCCCGATGCACAACAGCGGAAAGACGGGATGGTCCCCTTCTAAGCCCGAGTTCTTCCACAGAATCTGTGGCTGGACTCGAGCCGGTGACGTTCGAAAACAGCCCAATTCCCCAGGGATCAGACGATAGTCGCACGTAGCTTCCCTGCATCGGGAAAAGCCACCTCAGCAGAATTCGTGACCAAATCCAGGCTACCATGAATCCGAATTGGACTGCTCTCAGAAAGCATCGAAGAAGAGAGGAAGATTCCTTCTTGACACCCAGAACCGGTACAGAGAAGAGGCACTATACTCTCTTGCAGGCGAGTACAATGCCTCTTCTCTGTTCACACTTTGACCGGGAGAAGCAGGATGAATTGACGTCCCGTCGCCGTCTTCCGTTGCCCGTCAATCGTGCCGGACTCATCCATGAATTCTGCCGAAGAGCCCCATTTTCCTTTCCCCCATTTTCTTTTCTCTCCGAACTTCGTCCAGCGTTCTACGGCGGACTCGCCACAATCTGCCGGGTCCTTGCCAGGTCGTACGTGCCCGCTTGCCAGCGGGGCTGCCCCGGGTATTCGAACTCCACACGATAGCGACGCGCGACGAGATCATGGATTGTGCAGGGAGTCGTATAGATGTTTCCTTCCGCGCCGCGCTGCAACACCCCGTCCAGGTAGATCCTCGCCTCATACGGTTCGGTCACGAAATTCACGTCACACCGCGTTTCATGCGAAAAGGCGAAGAACCACGAGCCGAGCGCCGCCGCGCCCAATACGGCAACCGTACCGATCGCGGCAAACAGATGTCTTCTGGACGAAGGCTCGGCCATGCGGGCCGGCGAGGTCAGTTCGGCGAGCATTGCCCGCGCATCCTCCGGCCGCCGCTCGGGCTGGCGCTCGCACGCATGAAGAGACAACTGGAGCAGGGACGCCAGAGCAGGATCGTTGCGAATGCGATCCACCTGCGGGCCGAGCGACGGAAACTCGTCGACGGTCAGCCCGCTGATCATCTCGTAGATAACCAGGCCGGCCGCGTAGACGTCGGCCCGCATGTCCATGCGTCCGTCGGGCGGCATGTACTTCTGCGTGCCGATCCGGGAGACCAAGGGATGAACGTCGGTCACCAGCCCGAAGTCGGCCAGTTTCAGTTTGCGGTCGACGAACAGGCAGTTGGCCGGTTTCACGTCGCGATGAACCATTCCCGCCTGGTGAAGCGACGCCAGTCCCGCGAGGAGCTGGGTGGCGTAGTCCCTACAGGCCTCGGCCGAGAGCGGTTTGCCTTCCAGCCGGGCTTGCAGCGTCGCCGGCCGGTACTCAGGGCCGTTCGATGCCGGCCCGCCCGACACGTCATCGGCCGGATCCATAACGTAGAACAGGTATTGATCCGTCTTGCCCACGTGATGGATAGCCAGCAGATTCGGATGCCGGCACCCTCGCCCGGCCTCCAGCCGCGTGAGCGAAGCAATCTCGCGCGACGCCGGATCGACCTGGCCGGGCAACCGCAAACGGATGAGCTTGACGGCGCGAAGCTGCCCGGTGGTGCGATTCCCGGCCAGCCAGACCTCGCCAAACCCACCCCGTCCGACCGGGCGGAGCATTTCGAAGTCGGGGATCTCCGGCGGTGTCCTTCCATCTTCACCTGCGTTTGCTCCTACTTGGCTCGCCACGTCCATCCCCTTCGTCCTCGTCCCAATCTCCAGCTCATGGCTCATAGCTCATAGCTCAAAGCTCAAAGCTCAAAGCTCACCGCCCCCCCATCGTCTGCTGCACCCGCGTTGTCACCGATCGTCTCACGGCCGCGGACGGACGAGCCTCCAGCGCCTGCTTGATCCGGTCGACAAGCCGTCCTTCCTCGCGATAGGGCGCCCCCAGGTCTACGAGCCGATCGAGAATTCGCCGGCTGGCCTTATAGACCGCATTCCGCGAAAGACCAGTCAGCCGCCCGGCTTCCTTGCCCGACAATCCCTCGAACGTCACCAGCTCGAAGGCCAGGTAAGCTCGGGCGCTGCTCTCCCGTCGCACCACGTCCAACAGTGCGAGCAGCAGGCCCTGTTCAAAGATCGCCTCCCACGCCTCGTCGGCGTCTTCCTCGCCGGCCGGCTCCTCCACCGCGCCGCGTTCCGAATCGCCCCCCGCTCCGTGCAGCCGATTGGCGGGCTTGCGGCGGTGTTCGGCCACCTTATTGCGGACCACCGTGCCCAGCCAGTCCCGAAAACGCCCCCTGCCGGGATCATACTGGTACACGTCGCGATGCTGAAACACCGCCAGCATTACGTCCTGGACGATCTCCTCGGCCGTATGTTCCGAACAGCCGCGCCGGCGGGCGAAGCCGTAGACGAGCGGCCAGTAGTGCCCAAAAAACTCCTCCCACGCCAGGGCGTTGGCCCCGTCGCGAAGTCGCTCCAGCAGTGTCGCCCGCGTGCTTGTCGCCATGGAACCATCTTATCAAGAAAAACGAAGAAACCTCAAGGTCGCATGGCAGATCTTCGTGCCGAGGCGCATATTCTTGATAGTCGAGAATGTGGGTCCCGGGCGCCGCACGGGTCCCTGATGTGGCGGATCACTTGGTACCTCAGGAACCGTGCGGCGCCCGGTACCTACCCGCGGAATAACCGTCTGCGATCGAAGGGAGCATGCCGTGTCGAGAAAAGCGATCTACGTGATGGTGTGTATTCTGTTGTGCGCGGCGGGTCTCACAACCTTCCTGAAGGCCGCCGAACCGGTCAAGACCGGCGAGAAACGCGACACGCTTCTCTACGTCCGCACCGATCCGCCGGGTGCCAAAGTGCTTATCAACGGTAAAGAGGCGGGAACCTCCGACGGGCTGTTCCGCGTCGAACCCCGCAGCGGCACCATCCTCGTCGAACTCGAAGGTCGCAAGCCGGATAAGCGGCAAGTCATCATCCGGGCCAACGCCATCACACGCGTGGAAATGTCACTTGACCCCAAGCAGGGCCCCATTCGCGAACAGAAGTTCGAGCCCAAATCCGGGGCTGCTGTCGATTCTCCAGGCCCGCACTTTGTCGGCAACTTGCCACAAGGCTCGGTGGAACTGATCGGGGTCACCCACTACCCGCCCACCGAACAGTCGAAATGGTGGAAGCCCGACGGCTCGCCGGTCGAACTTGGGACGTTTTTGCCGCAGACATCGCATGGACCGTCGCACCCGCATGAGAATTCCGTGTCGATTCTGTTCCGCTTCAGGAACTTGCCTGCCGATACTTCCCGCGCGTGGAAGACTACACCACCCGCGGGCTGGTGGGCTGACGACGTCGTTGACGGGCAAGGCAAAGCGCTCGAAGGCTACGGCATGCTCTGCCCGGACTTCAATGAAACGGTCAAGACGGCGGGCTTCCACGTCGGCATCGATGGGGGCTCGTGGGAAACGGTGATCACTCAGAAGCCGGACCGTCTGGGTTCTTCAAGCTTCAGTCGAGCGGGCCGCGAGTCGACCGTCAGCCTCCTGAAGGCAGAAGCCCGGGAGAGTGCGGGTGAGGATTCTACCCGCGTCACGCTGATGTCGAACGAACCCTATGGCCAGTGGAGACGGCGATTGGTCGCTGTCACGAAAGACAGTACCGAACACGCGACCAGGATCGACTACATGGAAAGCAACGGCACGGCCGACTTCCGAGGATTGCGGCCATCGTCGATCACGGAACTTCGCTATCAGGTTCGTCCGTTCGTATGGGTCGAGTTCAAGAACGTCTCACTACAGCCCGGGGAGAAGACGGAAGTCGTCGTCGTTTCGGCCGATAAGCCCGCCGAGAGCGACGAACAGCCGGCCACCAATCCATGAGTTTCAGGCAAGGAGAAGGACTTGAATACCTGGGATACGAGGAGGCAAACAGGGCCTCCTCGGGCTGGGTGACCCGGGCATCAACATCTACATAGATGAGTTGCCCGACGCGGCCGACAGACTCGTCGACGGTGACTCCTCCGGAATCGACGTATTGGAGGAGCCGGCGTCGCAGTTCGACTGGCGAAAAGACGAGTACTCGTCACCAAATACCGAGTGACTCTATGGTCGGATGACTATCCGCATGACAAGTGAACTTCTTGGCGTCTTTCGCAAACCACTCGACAAGGGCGACTTTCGCGTGATTGCCGCAGTCGGAGTTCTGGGCGTTCTTTTTGGAGCAGCACTCGGCTTTGCTGCCGTGCCGAGATGGGGAATGGCGGCGGTTGGCGCCCTTCTCGCCCTACCGGGAAGCCTCTTTGGGGCTGCGTTGTCTGTTGTTATCGGGAGAGCGAAGCAACAGATGCATCCGCAAACGACTTCGACCAGTTGCTGCAGAAACGGGGTGCCGCCGAAGACAGGGAGCCCGCGGGAGCGCGACTCGCCATAAGCGGCGTGTCTCAGCCCGGCTGCTGAACACGGCTCGTTCGGTGGGAACACGGCAAATGGCCGTCGCCGGCAGCCGGGCTGATAGGGTTGATGAGGACCTCTCGCCATGCAATGATGGCGTTGATCTTGGGCAACCGAGCGTTGTCACCGACGAGGGCGGCAATCGCGCGGAACACAAGGGGTCGCTTTGCCTCGCCCGATAGGCCCAACACGAGTCCTCACTCCGGTTCCACCCAACTGATGCCCGTTCACTTCACGTTCCCCACGGTTTTCCTGCTGGCCGTCATGTTGCAAGCGGCTTCCGGCGTTCCCCCGTACCCGCCCAGCGTCTGCATCGCCGACCTGCAACTCGACTGGTCGACCCACCAGCGCCACGCCCAGGGCAGCGACAACTTCCAGCTCACCTGGGCCGACGACAACCACCTCTACGGAGCCTGGGGCGACGGCGGTGGATTCGGCGGAACGAACTCTCGCGGCCGCGTCGGACTGGGAGTCGCTCGGATAGAAGGCCCTGCGAACGAATATCGCGGCTTCAATGTCTGGGGGGGGTATGAGCCCGAGAACCCAGCCCAGTTCGACGGCAAGAGTTGGGGCATGATCTGCTCGGGCGGCACGCTCTTCATGTGGGTCGTGCCCGATGTTCCGCAGGGGAAGCACTATCGGAATCACTACGAATACGTGGAACTGGCCCGATCCGACGATCACGGCGCGACTTGGACCAAGGCCCCCTGGAAGTTCCGCCAGTCCGAGAACCTCACCATCCCCACCTTTCTGAACTTCGGCAAGAACGACGCGGGCGTGCCGGCCGAGTTTGAGGGATACGTGTACTCCTACTTCATCCGTCCCCAATCCCCAACCGTCGAGCACCAGGGCCCCAATGCCGTCGGCCTGATCGTGCACAAGCCGGGCGTGGTCTACCTGGCTCGTGCCCCGAAGGCCGACCTGTTTTCCTCAAAAGAACGCCACCAGTTCTACCGCGGCCTCGATGAACGTGGGCAGCCCCTGTGGGGGCCCGTTGACCAGAAGCAGCCCGTCTTCGAAGATGCCAACGGCGTCGGCTGGTGCATGAGTGCCTGCTACGTTCCCGCTCTGAAACGCGTCCTCCTCTGTACCGAGCACGACGCAAGTTCCCAAGGCACCCTCGGCCTGTTCGACGCTCCCACCCCCTGGGGCCCCTGGTCGACCGTCAAGTATTTCGACCGCACTGCCGCTTTCGGAGCCACCCGCCCCGGCAGTGATCTGCCCTGGAGAGACAACATCTTCTTCGCCGCCTTCCCCACCAAGTGGTTCGACGGCCTCGACTGCACCCTGACCTTCACCGGAGCAGGGCAGGGGAGGGACAACGACTCGTTCAATACGGTTCGGGGAAGATTCGTACTTCCATAACCGTATTCCCTCCCCACAGTGTCTTCCTTATCTCCTTTTCCATCATTTTCTTTTCTCCTCTCCCGCGGCTATCATAGACTCATCCGTGACCACCAGCGCGTGAGGTTGCACCGGAAGTGCCCGATTCCAATCCCCCGTCCACGACCAGCATATCGAATCAAAGCAACGCGATGCGCTCCCTGATCGGTCGCAGCCGGTTGCCGTTTGTGCTTGCGATTCTCGTCCTCAGTTGCCTCGTTCTGGCAGTCTTCTTTCCTCTCTTGGATTACCAGTTCGTCGATTATGATACGTCCGTGCACTTGCTCGACAATCCAACCGTGCGCGGCCTCACCTGGAAGAACGCGAAAGCCATTTTCCTTGGAGAACGCACCACTTCCAGCTACTACCCGGTCCGAGCATTGTCCTACGCCTTGGACTACTCGATATGGGGCTTGAATCCCAGAGGCTTCAAACTGACCAATATCCTCATTCACTTGGCGAACGTGCTGCTCGTATTCTGGCTGGTTCTGAGACTGTTTCGCTGTTCCGCAGAATCTGCCCTGCCAAACGACTGGTGGGACGCCTCCGTGGCCGCCTCTGTCGCAAGTCTTTTCGCGGTCCATCCGCTCGTCGTGGAGCCGGTCGCATGGGTGTCAGGCCGGGAAGAACTGCTGATGGTCTTCTGGACTCTCTGTTGCTTCCATTGTTATCTTGCTGCACGAAAACGCGGGAACACGCACGGCGACCTGAGCCCCTCGGCCATCGGCTGGTACGTGGCAGCAACCCTCTGCTGTGTGTTGGCCTGCCTCAGCAACGCCGTGGCTGCGATCCTCCCGGCGTTAGTAGCCACCTGGGACATCCTGACCTTGGGCCGGACCGGCTGGCGTCGGATCCTCTGGGGCACGGCGGCCCTGTGGGTGATCGCCTGTTGCACGATCGTCGGCAAGAAGGTGGCCGGCCGGCAGGAGCAGTCTGTCCGCGATCAGGATGCTCAACAGGCCGAACTGCGAGCAGAGATCGCCGGAGAACTTGGCTTGGCCCAAGACGTCAAGGAAAGAACTACTTCCCGCTGGTCCCAGTTCAGGCCCTTCCTCGTCCTCGACGTGTTCTTTCGGAACGTCAAATCGATTGTTCTCCCCTCCAACCTGGCGATTACCTACGAAGCCGTGATCCCGCGACCGGAAGTCGTCCTCCTCGGATTGGCGACCTTGGCCGGCCTCCTCGTATTGATGTGGATATTGCGGCGGCACACGACCGCGCTCTTCGGCCTCCTCTGGTTCGGCCTCGCTCTGGGACCGACCGCACAGATCATGCCCCACCATATCCATCGGGCCGATCGATTCCTCTACCTGCCCCTCGTCGGTCTCGTTCTGGCGACTGCCATGAGCCTGCGCCCCCTGAACCGGTTGCTTCCCCGCAAGATCGCAGTCCTTGGCTGCGCAACACTGGGGTTCACGGTGCTGGTGGCTCTCTGCGTGACAAGCTCCCGGCAGATTCGAACGTGGCAGAATTCGATTTCCATGTGGGAGAACTGTCTTCTTGTAGGTCCCAGGAACGTCATCGCCCACATGCATCTGGCAGACAGGCTCGTGAAGGAACGAGGGGACCACGAAGGAGCCTACGAGCATCTTACGGCGACCCTGAAAGAAAACGCCTTCAACTTCCAGGCACTCAGCCAATTCGCCGCATTCCTCGCCACCGACGCGAACGAAACGCACCGTGACTACAAACTGGCCATCCGCCTCGCCTCCTGGGCAGGGGAATTCTGTCAATGGCAGGATCCGGAGGTCGTGCACACTCTGGCCCTTGTCTACAACAACTATGCCGTCAGCCTGGGTGCCCGAGGAGAGTATCAGCAAGCCATCGATCTCTTTGCCAAAGCCATCCATACCGACGCCAACTACCCCGCACCCTTGCTCAACCTTGCCCTGCTGCGGTCCGCATGCGCCGACCCAACCTATCGCAACCCGGAAGAGGCAGTCCGGTTGGCCGAACAGGGTTGTCGATTGTGTACGAACCCTGGCGCTAACGAGTGGATGATTCTGGCTATGGCCTACGAGCAGACGGGGCTGGCCGACCAGGCCGTTGCCGCCGTGGAAAAGGCCGTGACAGCCGCGGAAACGGCAGGAGACCGGGATTACGCACATTCTCTCCGCCGGCGTCTGAGGCTGTTCCGAAGCCGAGAGTCTGCCCCGTAACCGGGACTATCTGGGAGACATGTGTCGAAACCGGCCATGCCGATGCGGCAGGAAATGACGCTCCACCGATTCACCTGGTTCTCGCAATGCCTTCCGAAGACAGCCAATGACCGCGGTTCTGCGAGAACACTCGCAATAATGTGTCTCGTGATCGTTCAACCGCCTTCTCTGCTGTCACCTTCTTCGCTCACTTCTCCTCTTCCCCCATCGCCTGTCCGGCCGTTTCCCAGTTTTCCATCTGATAGTTCCCGACCGACTCGAAAACCTCGAAATCGGCCAACTCGGCCGATTGCAGAAGACGGCCGTTGAAGGCCCGGTTCACCCGGGCAACCACTTTCTTGCTCATCGAGTTAATGTCGGTATAGTCCTGCTCGCGGCAGTCGCGAACCGCCTCGGTCACCCGGTCGCGGAACGCCCGCTCGTTCTCCTGCATGAACTCGTGAAAGCTCGTTTCCGACTCGTAGGGCGTCATCCCTCTGAGCAGGAAACTCACGGTCAGCGTCGTGTTGGTGATCGCATTGTAACTTCCGATCGAGAACTCGCCCAGGTCGGCTTGTCCACCGCCACGATAGCGGATCGACTTGCCCGCGAGTTCTTCTCCGAGGTTTTCGTTTGATTCTCCACCCGAGCGATTCCCGTGCATCCCGAACATGCCTGAACGCATGCTCATCGACCACTCCCGCCATCCCCTTTCGTCGCTGTAGACCTTCCACGCAACCAGCGAGCCGAGCAGCAGGGCACTCACGGATAGCAGCAGCAGGAACTGCCAGAGATAGTTGTTGGATTTCGGACGGCGTCGCTTTCGCACCGGGGGGCGTGCAGCGACCGCCGCTCGTGGGCGACGTTCCATGGGCAGACAATCCTCAAACTTGGGGAAGAACTCCCCGAAAATCATTAGACGACGGAAAATACAGTTGCGGCAAGGTGAGCAGCGGCAACGTCTCAAGTCTAAGTCGTGCTGAAGTCGGGAACCGTTGTAGCGTCATCTTCGGTCGCGCCCAGGCGGCCGGTTCACCCGAATCCCGATCCGTTTGCAGCGATTGCGAGGAAAGTGTGGACAACGGGCCGCCGGTCTGCTGTAATGGCCTCGGCCGGCCCGGGCCGGCCGGAGAGCAAGCGGACGAAAGAGAATCACCCGTCAGATCCCGGACTGGTAGTCCTCCGCCGTCTGCTTCGCAGAATCGTCCCCCCGTCACGCCACATACACGCCGAGGAGTCTCTCATGTCCCACCTCTCACGACGTTCCTTCCTCAAGCAAGCGGCCGCCACCGCCGGAGTCGGCGGTGTCTTTGCCATTTCCGGAACCAAGGCCTCCGGGAAGATCCTCGGAGCCAACGATACGATCCACGTCGGCGTCGCCGGCATCGCCGGCCGTGGCCAGAGCCACATGGACGCCTACGCCAAGATGGAAAACGTCCAGGTCACGCAACTCATCGACCCGGACGCCAGCCTGTACGAGAGTCGGACGGCCAAGGTCAAGAAGACTGCGGGCAACACGCCCAAGTGCTACCAGGACATCCGCAAGGCCCTCGAAGACAAGGACCTGGACGCCGTTTCGATCGCGACCTGCAATCACTGGCACTCGCTGATCACGATCTGGGCCTGCCAGGCCGGCAAGGACGTCTACGTCGAAAAGCCCATGAGCCACAACGTCTTCGAGGGTCGCAAGTGCGTCGAGGCCGCCGAGAAGTTCGGCCGCATCGTCCAGCACGGCACGCAGAGCCGGTCGAGCAAAGGTTGGGCCCAGGCGGCGGCCGCCGTCGCCGGCGGCGAGTACGGCAAACTGCTCGTCTCCAAGGGCTACGCCTCCAAGGTCCGCTGGAGCATCGGGTTCAAAGATGACGAACCGGCCCCGGAAACGCTCGATTTCGATCTCTGGCTCGGCCCGGCCAAAAAACGGCCCTTCAACAGGAATCTCGTCCACTACAACTGGCACTGGAACTGGGAATTCGGCAACGGCGAGATCGGCAACCAGGGCGTCCACCAGATGGACATTGCCCGTTGGGGCATTCCCGGCGGCACGCTGCCCAAACGCGTCATCAGCATGGGCGGACGCTGGGTCGAGTCGACCGAGGGCAAGCCCCCCTACACCGACCAGGGCGAAACGCCGAACATGCAGGTGACCTTGTTCGACTTCGGCGACTGCCTGCTCGTCTTCGAGGTGGCCGGTCTCAACAACAAGACGATGATCGAGGGCAATCCCAAGCCGGAAACCAAGGTCGGCAACGAGTTCTACACGACCAAAGGCATGGTGACCAGCGGCAAGTTCACTCCCAAGGGCTCCGACAAGTCGGAGTCGCTGAAAGTCGACGTGAAGATGGGCCCTGGCGGAAGCGACCACTTCGCCAACTTCATCGCGGCCGTGCGCTCCCGCAACCAGGCCGACTTGAACGCCCCCGTACAAGAAGCCCACCTCTCGGCCGCCCTCTGCCACCTGGGCAACATCTCCTACCGGCTGGGCGAAAAGGTCCCCGGCGACACGCCGCTCCCCTCCTGCTGCGACCACGAAGAAGTTCACAAGTCGTGGGCCCGCATCAAGTCGGGTCTGAAAGACGCCCTCGGCCTCGACCTGGCCGCCACCGAGTACCAACTCGGCAAGCTACTCGAGTTCGACCCCGAGAAGGAGCAGTTCATCGGCAACGACGCTGCCAACAAGCTCCTCACCCGGGAATACCGCGATCCGTACGTCGTGCCCGAGAAGGTGTAGTGGCAGGAGCTTCCTTTCGCTGGGTGGCACGTCCCGCTGGGTGGCACGTCCCAGAGCCTCAGGCGATGGGCGTGGTCGTTGCCCGGACCACGCCCTTCGCAAGCTCAGGGACGTGCCACCCAAACCGCCCCGAAGGGGCATCAACATACCAGCCCAGGGCAACGCCCTGGGTGGGAATTGCACCAGCCCAACCACGCCCTGAAAGGGCCAGACAATCTGGATTGGCCGTCCAGATGTGCCGCCGTTTCAGGGCTCATCTCGTACCGCCCTACCTCAAGAACTCAGGCAAATAGCTTCCCCCCTCCGACTCGCCCTCACTCTCCTTCGCCCGCGCGGCCTCCCGCTGCCGCTCCTCCGCCTCACGCAGGGCAAGGTACGACCCCGACATGATCCGATCTTCCTTGCCCGGCCCGGCCTCGATCACGATTGCACTCTCACCGAGCAGATGCTTCGTCTTCACGTTGATCGCATAGCAGCGGGTCTGGCAGAGCCCGCAGCCGACGCACTTCTCCGCCAGAACGACCGGCGCGAGCATCCCGGTCCCTTCGATCGGAACGCCTTGTTCGTCCGTCTGTGTGCCGACCGTCATGAATTCAATCGCGTCGTAGCCCGAGTCGGCACACACGTCGACGCACAGTTGGCATTCCTCCCGCCCCGCATAGGGCAAGCAGGTCGCTTCATTCACCCAGGCCAGCCCCATGCGGGCAACCCGCTTCTCTTCCAGCGGAATCGCCCGAATCGCGCCCGTCGGACAAACCTGGCAGCAGTTGTTGCAGCTCGGTTCGCAGCCCGACCAGTCGGCCGCCACGTAGGGCGTCCACAGTCCTTCGACGCCCTGCTGAAAAGCCAACGGCTGAAGAACGTCGTTCGGACACGCCTGAAGGCACTCGCCGCAGCGAATACACGTTTGCAGGAAGGCGTGTTCCGGCACGCTGCCCGGCGGACGCACGGGATAGTACGGCGAGGCACCGTTCAGATGCGCGCCGGTTGCCCCGACAGCCTTGGCCGCCGCGACGCCGCCAATCGCCCCGGCCGCAATGCCGATCGCCGACGCCAGGAATCCTCGCCGTCCCAGCGGAGTTTCGCCCGTCGGCGGCTCGTTCGCCGGTTTGAGTTTCAGCACGGACCACCGAGGCACGAACTGGATCGCCGTGGCCGGGCAGGCCCCGCCGCAGGTCTGACAGAAGGTGCAGTCGCTGGTCCGCGTGGTGAAGTCCGGCCTGATCGCGTCGAACGGGCACACCTCGACGCACTTGCCGCACTGGATGCACGAGTGCTCGACCTTTCTCTCCGTCAGCCGCAGCAGGTTGACGATCGAGAACAGGGCCCCCGACGGACAGACATAGCGGCACCAGAAGCGAGGCCGAAGGAAACCGAGCCCCAACACGACGGCAAACAAGACCAGCGACAAGACCTGGCCTGCGTGAACGTCGGGCACCTGGTGCCACGATCGAGCCAGGCCCGTTTCGAGCGGAGTAAGCAGATAGGCGGCCGCCCGAGTGATGATCGGGATGGCGGCAACGAATCCGGAGAGGAGCACACCGAAGATCGAGCTGACGAGCACCCCGGCAAGCAGATAGTACTTCAAATGAACGTACCAACCCTTGCCCGCCACGTTCAGCCGTCGCACCCGCCGGCCGATCGCCCAGTCGAACAAGTCGATCACCGTTCCCAACGGGCAGACATATCCGCAGAAGCCTCGCGGAATGAACAGACAGACGAGCAAGATCACGCCGGCGAAGCTGAGCGACCACACCCAAGTCCGGGCGGCAATCGCCGTCGACAGACTCACCAGCGGATCGATCGCCAGAAAGAGTTCCGCCGGCACGACCTCCTTGCGGAGGATGTCGTCGGCATAGTGCGACGGCCAGGCTTCCGCGCTCGCCTGGAAGTTGGGAACCGCCGTGTAAGGAAAGCAGACATAGAGGAAGAGCACAAGGAATGCAAGCAGGCAGACGGCCTGCACGAGGCGGCGAACGGGCGAAAGACGCCACGTGGGCGCGAGCCAACCGATCAGCCGGCCCAGCGTGCCCGCGGTCTTCTTCGGCGATCGGGAGAACCAGTTCAGTCGCATGCGGCTTTACTTCACGGCCCCGGCCAGCGCCTTGGCGGTGGCGTTGATGATCGCTTCCGAGGTGATCGTGGCGCCCGTGGTGGCGTCGATCCCGGTGAATCCCTGTTCCTTCACAATCTGGGCCGGTGTGTCTTCGAGAGCGGAGTAGAACTGCTTTTCCTCGTGCTTGGTGACCCGCACCGATTCGATCCGTCCCTGGGCAACCGTCACCTCGATATAGAGATCGCCCGCGTAGGCCGGCGCCTTGCCGCTGTACTTCCCGTCGGGCACGCGGCTCAGTTCGAGCGAATCGTAGAGCTTGATCCCCTCGATGTTCGCCCGGGCACGTTCCTGGTTCCTCTGGATCCGCTTGGCAAACCGCCCCGTCGCGGGGATCTTCAGGAGGTACTCGTAGTACCCCACGGCGTCGTCGAGTTTCCCCACGGTTCGGCAGGCGTCGCCGGCGCTCAGGTAGGCCATGTCGACGTAGCCGCTCTGGGCAAACGCCCCGGCCACGCGCAGGGCCTTGTCGGTCTCGCCCATGTCGGCCCACAGCTTGATCGCCGGATAGAAGTTCGGCAACTTGCCCAACAGGTCCTTGGCCATCTGCTCGCTGCCCATCCGCCAGTAGCATTCGGCCAGGTGCACTCCCTGTGGCAACTGTTGCTTGTCAACCTCCGCGGCCCTCCACCAGAAGGCCGCTCGCGGATAGTCGCGGAAGAAATCGAAGTACATCCGCCCCAGTGTTTCCATCACCCGGGTCCGCAACTCCACGTTCTTGGCATGCCTTTCGAGCATGAAGTGCATGAACCGGATACCCGACTGCCACTTGCCCGGGTTCGGATTGATCACGTCCCAAACGTACTGCCCCACGTTCTTCTGGTTGTTCCATTCGTTCGTAGGCGGTGGCTGGGGCCACTCCAAATCGAGCGATCGAGGATACTCCAGCTTGACCGAATCGAACCACTCCGGCGGAGTCTTGCCGACGCTGTTGATCAACTCCTCGATCTCGGCCTTGGAACGCTTGGTCACACCGTCCGCTCCGCGCAACGGGCCGGCCGCAATCAGCAGCACCGCCGTCGCCGCAAGGGCGACGCACACAGTATTCAGCGTTCGTTTCACTTCCGCCATAAGTGTGGGACTCTCTATGGGTTAGCAAACAGATCCGCATAGCCAATTCGCCCTTTGTAGCGGCTTGCGCCGACACCGTCAACGTCGAAGCTGCGCCCCCTCTCCAGCAGGCTCTCGAGCCCTGTAGGGTGGGCACCGCCCACCACGTTTCCAGCCCCGTAGGGTGGGCACTGCCCACCAATTGTCCTCCACATTCCTGAAATCCCGCATGGGCGGACGTTCGCATTGGCAACTGCATCCCCACGACCTCTGGTAAAGCCCGCGTTCGACCCATCGCAAGAAGCTCGACGCGGGCCAAGCGTGCGGACACGACGCCAAGCCGTGCTTCACCGGGTTGAAGTGAATGTAGTCCAGCAGTGCTTTCAGCTCACGCTCCTCCCGGACGGTGTGTTCCCAAAACCGGCGTTGCCATACATTGCCGTCACGGTGCTTGCGACGCGACGGCGACGAGTCTGTCCCAGACGCCACCGGCGCGGCGCATGAACGGGTGAAATGGACCTTCATCCGTCCGATGCGGCTCGAATAGTCGCAGTCGCCCGGCGGAAGCGTCCAGAGGAAGTGCATATGCTCGGGCAGCACTACCGCGGCGAGAAAGCGGAATGGTTGGTCGCGTTGCACCAGCGCGATCGCCGCCCGCAGGCGCTCCACGTCGCACGGACGCACAAACTGCGGACGACGCCGATAGCTCACCAGCGTGAAGAAATACCTTCCACCTGCAACGAAATAGGGCTCTTCCGCAGAATTCGTGGGTACAGTCGAAGCCTTCTACGAATAAGCCGTACAGCACGCCGATGCCGAGGATCTGCCCGCTTGTCCGAGAAGACGTGGATCAGAGAAGAGGCACCGGTACTTCGAAGCTGAGTACCGGTGCCTCTTCTCTGGTCCATTTTTCACACACAGGAAAGCAGACCTCTGTTTACGTAGCGATTTGCGGAAGGATCTGGCAGGTCTTAGGCCCCGACCACACAAACTCACCCACGAATTCTGCTGAAGAACCATTCCAGGCAAGCGGGCGATTATGGCCGCACGAATGCGATCCGATCTTGACGCAACGCCTCGGTACTGAGAGAAGCTGAAGGAGTCAATGCCAGACATAAACTCGGTCATCGGAAAGGGCTCCAGCTTTCCTACTTCATTCAGATTAACCTGTTCGGCAAATCACAGGAAAATGAGGTCGAGAAGTGCGGAAAGAGAGTTGGCAATTGCTGGAGTTGGCCAATGGTGGGCAATGCCCACCCTGCCTTACTTCCCAGAAGTGGGCCGGAGGGTGGCGGAGGGCGAGGCGGTTCCAAGTGAGGGCGGCGAAGCGGGCAGAGTTCTGCCGTCCGCGCCGAGTTCGCACCGGAGACCATGTGACGCGCCACCCCAATGCTTGACAGTCGGGTACGCCACGGCCACAATTGGCCTCACAGAAGCTCCTGATGTGCGAGGGGCTGCAAGCGTACGGCGCATCTAGGTGAAATGCAGATCAGGTCAGAAGAGAACACCCAAATGAGTCGCAGTCACGAAGAGCCGATTCGCTGTGCGAGTTGCAACGCCCAGCAGAACTTCACCGTATGGGAGAGCATCAACGTCACTGTTGACCCTGATCTGAAGCAATCCCTTCTCAACGGTGATCTCACGACATTCCGTTGCAGTCGCTGCGGAAACGAAACGCACGTCATCTACAATTGCCTGTATCACGACATGGATAATTCGCTGGCCGTCTGGCTCAGAGAGGAAGACGACGACGAGGGCGAAGCCGCGAAACAGATGTTTCTTGCGTCAACGCAGTTGAAGACTACTCGGACAGTACGGACACTCCATGAACTCTACGACAAGATTCGAGTATTCGACGATGGTCTTGATGACGTTGAAATCGAACTATTCAAGTTCTCCATATGCCTTCGGGAAAAGCTCGATCTCGGCCTTCCCTTCCATTATTCTGAGACGCACACTTCATTCTTTGGCCGCAAATCACTCGTCTTCGTCGTTGCCCGCACTGGGGACTTCGAAACGATTAGCTGCTCGTGGAAGGACTATGAATCGGCGATGCGTCCGCTCGCAGAAAAAGTTCGTCCCCTGATTGACGATTCTACTCTTGAATGGGCACATCTTGATCGCACATTTATTCTCCGCACCATGGAAACCGTCGGTTTAATGAAGGCAGTTTCTCCGAGCCCAAAGCAACGCAAGACGATTCGAGTGCATACAATTGGCCGCACCCCAGATTTTGAAGACCCTAATTCGACTGATTGAGTTCGGGAATGGCTGGAACGCCTTGTCAATTCAACAGTTAGGTTTGCTAGCATCGAAAGACGTGTAGCGACCGGTGCGGAACGCGGAAACCGCCGAAGT
>Ga0209722_1000277_pt1 | contig 60525 bp, 48 predicted proteins | sample BioC12SIPDNA_2_FD_185745 | JGI IMG/M metagenome (GOLD analysis project Ga0209722, IMG submission 185745) | Anaerobic biogas reactor microbial communites from Washington, USA - Biogas_R1_A C12 SIP DNA (SPAdes) (version 2) | ecosystem: Engineered > Bioreactor > Anaerobic > Unclassified | place... | reverse complement strand
GGAACCGGTACGCGTCGCCGAAATCGGAGACCAGGCCGAGCGACACGCGGATCGTGTTCGGGACCTTGCCGGTGGCGTCGGCGATCGCCTGCTGGCACTGCAGGAGAGTGACGGTGGCCGTCGGGTCCTCGAAGCACGGCTCCATCTCATCCCGCGTGATGCGATGGGCGACTTCACCGTCGCCGGGGTTGCAGAAGCAGCCGCTGCGCACCGAGATCCGTGCCTCCGCGGCCCGGCGCTCGACCTCGTACACATCGTACGGCTGCCCGTCGGGCGCCACCAGGTACAACGCGATGGTGGCGCCCCGGCGGTCGAGGTCCCGTGGCCCGAACACCCGCACCAGCGGCGTCCCGTCACTGTGCCGCAGGGCGGTCAGCTCCTCGAGGAGCCAGCCGGTCAGGGCGAGCACGCGCTCGTGGATCAGCCCCAGGCCGACGCGCTCGAGATGCTCTATGCCGACCGTCACCGCCGGGAGGCCGAGGTAGTCGATGGTGCCGTCCTCGAATCCCGTGGCGCCGGGGGCGAGACGGTACCACTCCTCCTCCTGCACCGAGGCGAACGTGATCGTGCCGCCGGCGAACCAGGGGCGGCGGAGCCTGGCGAGCGCCTCCCGGCGCGCGATCAGGCAACCCGCGCCGGTGGGGTACCCGAACAGCTTGTAGAACGAGATGGGGATGAAGTCGGCGCCGATCGCAGATGCATCGACCGGATTGGTCGGCGCGAACGCGGCGCAGTCCAGGATCACGTCCCATCCGAGGCCGCGCGCCTCCGTCACCCAGTCCAGCGGATGCTGCACACCGCTGAAGTTGGACTGCGCCGGATAGGCGAACAACCTGGGGCCGCCGCCTCCGGCGCCACGCAGCGCGGCGCTGACCTGTGCGGGGTCGAGACGCAGATCCTGCTCGCGCACCGGGATGTAGGAGACGGTGGCCTCTCTGCGCACCGCGAACTCGCGGATGCCGTTGACCGAGTTGTGGTTGTCGTAGCTGAGCAGGTAGATGGAGCCCGGCCCGAACGGGTACGCCTCGCCCACCAGCTTGAGGGCTCCGCTCGCGTTGGCCGTGAAGACGATCTCGAACTCGTCCTCCGGCGCGTTGAAGAAGCGGCGGACGGCGTCGCGCGCCTCGCGGGCGAGGGCCGACGACGAGAGCGAGGCCGGGTTCTGTGAGTGCGGGTTGCCGAGGACGGCGCCGGCGAGCACCTCGTGGTGACGGCGGAGCTGCGACTCCCCGTAGAGGCCGGCGCCGGTGTAGTCCAGATAGACGTGGCCCTCGCGGTCGAGCCGGGCGTAGTCGGCGGCGCGCAGGTCGTCGAGGGCGGCGGTCGCCGCGTAGGCGGGGAACCGCCGCAGGAAGTCCCGGTACGCGACCGCCTCGTCTCCGCTCACGCGTCCGCTGCTCCCTTGCCCATCCGCCGTCGCCCCGCACTCACCCCGGAGTCACTCACCGTCGATGAGCCAGAGGACGACCTCCCCGGGGCCGTGGACTCCGCGGCAGGTCACGCTGGCGATGTCCGCGCTGTGGCTCACCCCGGTCATGAACGTGATGCAGGCAGGCGCGGGGAGGCCCGCGACCTCCCGCAGGACCGCGGCCAGATCCAGCCGCAGACGCGAGACGGGGAGCAGGATCGCGACCGTGGCCGGCAGCAGGGAGCAGGACCGGCCCCGAGAGCCCTCGTGCCGGAACACCACGCCGCCGGTCACGGCGATGCCCCAGTCCGCCTCGCTCAGACCGACCGTCGCCATCCTGGGATCCGACGCCCATCGCCCGCCGAGACCCGGCCGGCGCAGGTCCTCCGGACAGGCCAGGGTCGCGGCCTCGCCGCGGCCCGCCAGGAGGCCGGCCACCGCCTCAAGGGCGTCCGCCCGTGTCTCGACGCGGTCCACCGCCACACCGGCCTCCGCGGCCCGGCGCGTGAACAGCGGGATGAGCCCTTCGTCCTCCCCCACCGTCGGCGGCAGTTCCGGCAGTTCGAGCGCCGGATCACGGCTCGCAGCGTCTCCCAACCGGGCCGAGATCCTCCGCACGAAAGCTTCGCGCTCCATGCCTAGCACCCCCGTCCCCGGCGTCCGCCCCGGCCGCCTGCCCAGATCCTGCGGAAGCTGCGCGGGGCCACGGCGGGAAGCTCGCGCGACCCGGTCCACGGAGCCAGGAGCCGCAGCCACTGCAGCGGCAGGCGCGCGACCGCCGGCCACGCCGCACCGGCCGCCGCCAGCGCGCCTCCCCAGAGGCGCGGCCGCTCGCTGAGGGCGGCGAAGCCTCTGAACCCGAGCCCCCAGGACGAGGTCGCCGACTCCCGCGCCGCCACGTCGCTGCGCAGCTCGAGGAGGAGTTCCGTGAGCGGCACGCGCGCGGGACAGGCGGCATCGCAGGCCCCGCAGAGCGTCGACGCGAAGGGGAGGTGGGCGTGACCGTCGAGGCCGTCGAGCAGGGGCGTGATCACGGCGCCGATGGGCCCGCTGTAGACGGACTGGTAGGCGTGGCCGCCGATCGTCCGATACACCGGGCACGTATCGGCGCAACACCCGCAGCGGATGCAGGTGAGGGCGTTCTGATACTTGGTGCCCAGCAGCGCGGAGCGGCCGTTGTCCACGATCACCACGTGCAGTTCGTCGGGTCCGTCGACGTCGGCGCTGCGGCGCGGGCCGGTGATCGCCGAGACGTAGGTCGTGGCCCTCTCCCCGGTCCCCGCCCGCGTGAGCATGGTCAGGACCGGCGCCAGGTTGGGCCAATCCGGCACCAGGCGCTCGATGCCCATGACGGCGATGTGGGTCCGGGGCAGGGTGGTGGACATGCGGCCGTTGCCCTCGTTCGTGACCAGCACCACGGTCCCGGTCGCGGCGACGCCCAGGTTGACGCCCGAGATCCCGACGTCGGCGGTGAGGAACCTGTCGCGCAGCACCCGGCGGGCGAACGCCGCCAGCGCCTCCACGTCGTCCGGCAGTTCCTCGCCGGCGACCTCGGAGAACAGGGCGCGGATCTCCGGCAGCCGCTTGTGCAGGGCCGGTCCCGTGATGTGATAGGGCGGCTCCCCGCTCAGCTGCACGATGTACTCGCCGAGGTCCGTCTCGACGACCTCCACGCCCATCTCTTCGAGGGCGGGGTTCAACCCGATCTCGGCCGTCACCATGGACTTGGCCTTGACGACGCGGCGCGCGCCCCTGGCGCGCACGATCGCGGCGATGTGCTCACGCGCCTCCGTCGCCGTGGCGGCCAGGAACACCTCTCCGCCGGCCTCCTGCACCTTGTCGACGAACTGCACGAGATACTCGTCGAGGTGGGCCACCGTGTGCCGGCGGACGGCGGCGACCGCGTCACGCCACGCCTCGGGGGCGCCCAGTTCGGCCATCGCGGCGTCGCGCCAGCGCTTGGCGTCCAGCTGATAGTCGTGCAGCCAGCGCTGGAGGTCCTCGTCCCCGGTCGTCAGGGCGACGAGAGCGTCGAAGCCGGCCGGGGTGGCGGTCATCCCTGCCACCCTTCGGCCAGGATCTCGGCCAGGTGCTTGACCCGCATCCGCGCGCCGCGCCGTCGCAGCCTGCCGCCGATGTTCATGAGGCAGCTCATGTCGAGGCCCGTGAGCACCTCCGCCCCGGTCTCCAGGACCGCGTCGACCTTGTCGTCGACCAGAGAGGCTGAGATCGGCGCCATCTTGAGGGCGAAGGTACCGCCGAACCCGCAGCATTCGTCGGCCCGCGCCAGCGGTACGTACTCGAGGCCCTCGACCATGCCCAGCAGCCGCTCAGGTTGATCCTTGACGCCCAGCATCCGCAGCGTATGGCACGAATGGTGCAGGGTCACGCGGGCGTCGTATCGCGCGGGGAGTCGGTCGACGTTGAGCACATCTGTGAGAAACTGGGAGAACTCGTAGGTCCGCTCCGCCAGAGCGCCGGCGTCGGCCTCCAGCGCCGACCCTGCGAAGAGGCCGGGATAGTGGTGGCACACCATCGCCGCACAGGAGCCCGAGATGGAGACCACATGTTCGCTGGCGGCGAAGGCGCGCAGGTAGGCCTCCGCCGAACGCCGCGCCTCCGCGCGGTAGCCGCTGTTGAAGGCCGCCTGGCCGCAGCATACCTGCGTCGCCGGGAAGTCGACGGCGACGCCGAGCGCACGGAGTACGTTCACGGCGGCGAGCCCCACCCGGGGGAACAAGGCGTCCCCCAGACAGGTGATCATGAGCGAGGCCTTCACACCAGCCTCGACTGCAACGTCCCGTCGTCGTCGAAAGCCAGCGGCACGGCGTCGTCCGCGACCTCGACCGTCCAGGGGGCGGTGAGGTGCGACACGCATCCGGGGGACAGCTCGATCAGGTCGAGAGCCAGCGTGTTGCGGATGTGCACGAGGCGCAGGTCGTCGAGCGTGTACGGCCGCAGCGTGCCGAGCGCCGCCGCGACGGCCTCGCGGTCGTTCGCGAAGCAGAGCGGCACCTTGCCGTCTTCGGGAGCGCAGGAGGCGAGGGCGTTGGCGACGGTCGCGTCGAGGTCGATCTGCTCGACCATGCGCCTCGAGGCGCAGTCGACCAGGCCCATCCCGCTGGCGTTGCCCTCCGTGGCCTCCGTGAGCGAGCGCATGACGATGCGCCCGATGCGCGGCGACGGACGTGCGATACTCCAGCCCGCCGAGCGACCGGTGACGTTGGGGTCCATGCCCGCGCCGCTGATGTCCTTGCCCATCTCGTCGACCACCAGGACGTCGATCTCGTCGAGGGGCAGGCGCGGCAGCAGGCCGCGCGCCCGCTCGAGAAGCTCCGGCTCGACCCGTTCCCAGTCCGCCGCCGGCACGAGCCTCAAGGCGGCGGCCTCGTGACGCTGGTTCTCCACGATGGCCGCGCCGAGCACCACCCGGCTGCGCTCCAGCAGCGCCGGACCGGCGGTCGCCACCACATCGGCCAGACCTCGGTCGAGCGCGTAGCGGTGGTATCCGTTGGCGCCGACCTCGTTGCCCAGGCCGATGACGAGCATCTTCATGAGGCCGCTCTCGAAGCGTCCGACGAAGTCGGTGTGCGGCTTGACCCTGTTCACGAGGATGACGCCGTCGGCCGCAGCGGCGAGGCGGTCCATGACGAGGGGCAGACCTCCGACTTCGCCGAGCCGCACGACCTCCATGCCCGCGCGCACGGGGGCGCCGACGCTCCGCTCGGTGACACCGCGCTCCGCGAGCACGGCGGCCTGCCCCTCGGCGGTGGCGCCGCCGTGCGAGCCCATCGCCGGGACGACGAACGGCCGACACCCTTCCCGCTTGAGCCCGTCCACCACCGTGCGCACCACGGTCGGCAGCCCGTCGATGCCGCGGCTGCCGACCGCGACGGCGACCGACGCGCCGGGCGCGAGGCCGATCGACGACCAGGCCGCCTCCCACTGGCGCCGCACCTCCGCCCCCACATCGACCGGATCCGGCACGACGAAACGCTGCCGCGCCAGCAGCATCGGCGGCAGCTCCACCGCAGCCCAGCCCGCCGGCAGGCGGGCCACCGAGACGGACCTCATCCGATCTCCTCCCTGAGCGCCGCCAGGAAACGCTCGTTCTGCTCGCGCGTCCCGACGCTCACCCTGATCCACGTGTCCAGGCCCCACCCGGAGGCCGGACGGACGATGACGCCGCGACGCAGCAGGCGCTCGAAGAGCGCGTCGCCGTCGCGGCCGCTGTCGAAGAGCACGAAGTTGGCCTGGCTCGGCACGACCGTCAACCCCATGTCCCGCAGCTCACGACTGAGGAAGGCGCGCCCGTCGCGCGTCTCCGCGACGCAGCGCCGCATCCAGTCCTGGTCGGCCAGGGCCGCCGGGCCGGCGATCACCGACAACCGGTTGAGGTTGAACGGCTCCTTGATCGTGTCCAGGAGACGTCGCACGGGCGGCGCCGCGATGCCGTACCCCAGCCGCAGGCCGGCGAGCCCGTACGCCTTGGAGAAGGTGCGCAGCACGATCACGTTGTCGAAACCCGCCTTGAGGAAGTCGAGGCCGTCCCCGTACTCCGGGTCGTCGACGAACTCGAAGTAGGCCTGGTCGAAGACGACCGCGACGTGCCGCGGGATCGTCTCGAGGAAGGCGGCCGCGCGCTCGCGCGGCACGACGGTCCCCGTGGGGTTGTTCGGGTTGCAGATCCACATGAGCCTGGTGCGCCCGGTGACGGCCGCCGCCATCGCCTCCAGGTCATGCCTCCAGTCGGCCAGCGGCACCCGGACGATACGCCCGTCCATCAGCTTGCTGGCCTCCTCGTAGCGCCCGAAGGTCACGTCCGCCACCACGACCTCGTCTCCGGGGCGCACGCAGAGCTGGGGGATCAGCTGGATGATGGTCTCGGAGCCGTGCCCCACGCAGACGGTGTCGGCCGCCACGCCGTTCGCATCGGCGATCGCCTCTTTGAGCTCGTGGAAGCTCCGCTCCGGATAGGTGCCGAGCCTGGGCAGCATCCCTGCGATCGCCTCCAGCACGCGCGGCGAGGGCCCCCAAGCGTTCTCGTTGGACGACAGCTTGACGATATCGTCGATGTGCAGCTCCCGCCGCACCTCCTCGACCGTCTTGCCGGCGACGTACTCGACCAGCGTGAGGACGGCGGGGCGGCACCCCGCGGCGACGTCGTTGTCCGTCATGACTCCGCCCCGCGGCTCGCAGCGGACTCGCGCGCAAGCCGCCGCACGGCGTACTCGCCCGGGTCGCCGGTCGGTGTCTCGTCGGTCGATCCCAGAGCCTCCCCCTCCCACCTGTAGTTGAACTTCTCGGTGCGCATGACCAGGAACGTCTCGACCGACGCGACCCCTTCGATCGGCGTGATGACCTCGGTGACGAAGCGGAACAGGTGGTCGTTGTCGCGCAGAAAAGCCTCCACCTGGATGTCGCAGGACCCTATCGTATAACCCACGTAGGAGACGTGTTCCAGCGCCGAGATCTCCTCGCCGACCTCGCGCACATCGCGGCCCGAGACGCGCAGGTTCAGGATGACGTCGATCGGGAAGCCGATCGCGGCAGGGTTGACGCGGACGGTCACGTAGGCCGCGCCGCCACGCAGGATGCGGTCCAGGCGCTGGCGCACGGTGGGCTGGGAGACGCCGACCTCGCGGGCGATGTCGGCGTTCGACCTGCGGCCGTCCTCGCGCAGCAGAAGGAGGATCGCGCGGTCGAGATCGTCGAGAGTGATGCTGCCGAACGGGGCCGACCCTTGTCGAACCAAACGCTCCACCCCCTTCCTGCTTGCCGCCTCGGTAAGTATACATGGATGTCAACTTTATTATTCAACGTCAAACCCGCGGCTCTCTTCACAATGCGTGCATGAGTACGTTGACAAAGCCTGGGGCGTGCACGACAATGCCGCCGACACTGGCTGCGGACGAGGGGGCGAAGATGGCATTCGACGACACGTTGACGCGGCGGCAGCTGCTCAAGGGGGCCGTGGTGCTCGGGGCCGCGAGCGCTGTCGGCGGGCCCGTCCTCGCCGCCTGCGGCGGCGGTGGCGAGACGACGGAGCCGTCGCCGACGGCCGCCGGCGCGCCCAAGAAGGGCGGCCACATCATGTCCGGGGTCAGCGGGGGCAGCGCCAAGGACGAGCTCGACGCCCACACCGCCTACCGCACCGTGCCCCAGATCGCCATGCAGTGGCAGCTCTACGACGCCCTGCTGGGGTTCGACCCGGAGCACAAGCTCATCAATCTGCTGGCCGAGTCGTACGAGGCCAGCGACGACGCCGTCGTCCACACCGTGCGGCTCAAGTCGGGGCTCGTCTTCCACGACGGCAAGCCGGTCACGGCCGACGACGTCGTCTTCACGTACAAGCGCATCCTCGACCCGAAGACCAACGCCTCGGGCGCCGACCAGTTGAGCGACCTGAGCCCCAGCGGCATCGAGAAGCTCGACGACCTGACGGTCCGGTTCACCCTCGACAGGCCCAACGCGGTCTTCTGGGAGGCGCTGGCCTTCTTCCCCAACGCCATCGTGCCCGTGGGCTACAGCCCCCGCGTCGGAGAAGGCCTCATCGGCACCGGCCCCTGGGTCATGAAGAACTACGTCCCCGGCGAGCGGGCCGACTTCACCGCCAACCCGGACTACTGGGGCGAGGGTCCCTTCGCCGACGAGCTCTCCATGATCCAGTTCGCGGATGCCACGGCCCGTCTCAACGCGCTGATCGACGGCCAGGTGGACCACATCGAGCTCGTCGAGCCGGCGCAGGTCCCCATCATCGAGAGCAACAGCGACCTCGTGCTCCTCCAGGCGAAGTCCGGCGGCTGGAAGCCGTTCACGATGCGGATCGACCAGAAGCCGTTCGACGACGTGCGCGTGCGCCAGGCCATGCGGCTGATCGCCGACCGCGAGCAGATGATCTCCCACGCGCTGTCGGGCTACGCGTGGCTCGGCAACGACATGTACGCGCCGTTCGACCCCGGCACGCCCGACCTGCCGCAGCGTGAGCAGGACCTCGAGCAGGCCAAGTCGCTGCTCAAGCAGGCCGGCTACGACAACAACCTCACGGTGGAGCTGATCACCTCCGACGCGGTCGGGTCGGGCATGGTTGCGGCGGCCCAGGTGCTCGCCGAGCAGGCCAAGGGCGCCGGCGTGACCGTCAACGTCAAGAACGTCAACGCCGACATCTTCTACGGCACCGACTACCTCAAGTGGACCTTCGCCCAGGACTACTGGGGGACGCGCAACTACCTGCCCCAGACGACGCTGGTCACGCGCCGCAAGGCGCCGTACAACGAGACCCACTGGCGCGACGACGAGTGGGAGAAGATCGTCGACGAGGCGTTCGCCACGGTCGACGACGGCAAGCGCAACGACCTGGTCGCGGCGGCCCAGAACATCGAGTACGAGCGCGGCGGTCTGATCGTGTGGCAGTTCAACACCCTGCTCGACGCCTACCGTGACACGCTCGGCGGCGTGATCCCCGACACCTGGGGCCAGTCCGCCTGCAAGAGCCGCTACAACCTGATGTACTTCAAGTGAGCGGGGGCAGCGCCCGCTCGCGGAGCTCGGCGACCAGGTCGCCGACGAACTCCGCGAGCGGGCGCGCACCCACATCCTCGCCGCGGACGCGCACGCCCACCGCGCCCCGCTCCACCTCGCGGTCGCCGACCACGAGGATGTAGGGCACCTTCTGGAGCTGCGCGTCGCGGATGCGCCGGCCGATGCTCTCCGAGCGGTCGTCGACGTCTGCGTACACGGTGACCGCCGGCTGCGCGCCCTCCGCCGCGCCGGCGGACCGCAGGGCGCGCAGCACCTCACGTGCGTAGTCTGCGTGCCGGTCGGCGATCGGCAACACCACGACCTGCTCCGGCGCCAGCCAGGTGGGCAGGTTGCCGCCGTAGTGCTCGAGCAGGATGCCCATGAAGCGCTCGATGCTGCCCAGCAGGGCGCGGTGGATCATCACAGGCCGGTGCTCCTCGTTGTCGGCCCCCATGTAGGTGATGTCGAGCCGCTCGGGCATGGCGAAGTCGACCTGGATGGTGCCGCACTGCCAGGTGCGGCCCATGACGTCACGGATGTGGAAGTCGATCTTGGGGCCGTAGAAGGCGCCGTCGCCGGGGTTGAGGACGTAGTCGATGCCCTCGCCCTCGAGGACACGCTGGAGAACGCCCTCGGCCAGCTCCCAGACCTCGTCCGAGCCGATGCTCTTCTCCGGCCGGGTGCTGAGCTCGATCTTGACGTCGCTGAACCCGAAGGCGGCGTAGATGCGGTGCATGAAGCGGACCACGCCGAGCACCTCGTCCTCGAGCTGCTCCGGGGTGCAGTAGATGTGCGCGTCGTCCTGGGTGAAGTAGCGCACGCGGAAGAGGCCGTGCAGCACGCCGCTCATCTCGTGGCGGTGCACGCGGCCGAGCTCGGCCATGCGCAGCGTCAGGTCGCGGTAGCTGCGCCGGCGGCTCTTGTAGACGAGCAGCCCGCCGGGGCAGTTCATGGGCTTCACCGCGTACGGCTGCTCGTCGATCTCGGTGAAGTACATGTTCTCCTTGTAGTTGTCCCAGTGGCCGCTGCGCTCCCACAGCTCGCGGCGCAGGATCATCGGGGTGCTGATCTCCTCGTAGCCGGCTCGCACGTGCTCGGCGCGCCAGAAGTCGACCATCGCGTTCCACAGGCGCATGCCCCTGGGGTGGAAGAAGGGGAAACCGGGGCCTTCCTCGTGGAAGCTGAACAGGTCGAGGTCCCGACCGATGCGGCGGTGGTCGCGCTGCCGGGCGAGCTCGAGCGCCTCGAGATGCGCGGCCAGCTCCTCCTTGCGCGGGAAGGCGGTGCCGTAGACACGGGTGAGCATCTGGTTCTTCTCGTCGCCGCGCCAGTACGCTCCGGCGATGCTGGTGAGCTTGAAGGTCCCCTTGCCGAGCTTGCCGGTGCTGGGCAGGTGCGGCCCGCGGCACAGGTCGACGAACTCGCCCTGGCGGTAGACGCTGATCGTCGGGACCTCGTCGCCGGTCGCCTCGGCGGCGGCCAGGAGGTCCTCGATCAGCGCCACCTTGTACCACTGGTCCAGCCCGAGTGGGAGCCCGGAAGGGCCGGCGCCGGTCTCACCGGCGCCGAACACGGCCAGCGCCTCGTCCACCGGCAGTTCGTGACGCTCGACCGGCAGATCCTGGCTCACGATCCTGGCCATCTCCTTCTCGATGCGGGCCAGGTCGGCGTCGCTGATGGGCTCGGGCAACTCGAGGTCGTAGTAGAACCCGTTGTCGATCGTCGGCCCGATGGCGTACTTCGCCCCCGGGAAGATTCGTGTGACGGCCTGCGCCATGACGTGGGAGGCGGAGTGCCGCTGGATGTCCACCGCGTCCGGGTCGTCGGCCCTGAGGGTGACGATGTCGACGCGGTCGCCGTCGTGGAGCGGCGCCGCTGCGTCGACCAGAAGGGTGACGTCCGGGTCGACGGCGGCGGTGACGCGGCCCGCGATGGCGGCTTTCGCCAGTCGCGGCCCGATCGCCGCCGCCGCGTCCGCCACGCTGGCGCCGTCGTCGAGTTCCAGGGGGGAGCCGTCGGGAAGGGTGACGTGCAGGGTCATGGGATCGACCGGTCCTTTCTCCGCTTGCGCGCCCGCGCACCTTGCGGGGGCTGTTGACCGGGTGAGTCTAGCAGACGCGGCAGGCGGACCCGTTCCGCCTCGCGGACGATGGACGTCGCCACCGTGCGGCCGCCGCGCGACGCAGCTCGCGCCGGCCGCCGTGAGGCGCGTTCAGCGACGCACGAGTCTACGAACGGTGAAGCGGCGGGCGGCGAAGAGACGTGCCTGCACCTCATATCCGGACGCGCCGGACATCAGGCAATCGTCGGCGCCGGCGGCGAAGGCCTCGCCGGCCCGCTCCTGGTCCGGAACAAGGAGGATGATGTAGGGCGCGCCGAATCGGCGACGGGCGCGGGCCAGCCGGCAGACATCCCGTCCCCCCAGACCGGGCAGATCCCAGTCGACCAGCGCAAGCTCGGGGGCGTCGTCGCCGGTGAGCAGGTGGAGCGCATCCTCCCCATCGCCGGACTCCGACACGGCGAGGCCGAGCCCACCGTCGTCCTCCGCGATCCGGCGCAGACGCTCCCTGGACGCGGCGTCGCCGTGCGCGATCAGCGCCTTCATGTGTCACCCCATGGGTCGAGCCGCTTGTCCGGGTCGCAGTCCTTCATTCCTCACATTCTCGCCCCGATCGTCCCCGATGTGTATGGGACAGTCGCCCACTCCGTGCGGCTCACGCCCCACCGCGATGATGCGGATGGCGGAGGGCGTCCGTCGGAGTCCGCGGCATGCGGCCTTCGCTCAGAGGGCGATCCTCGTCCGCTACAGCAGCGCCGGGAGATCGACCCCGCGCGCGTCGATGCCCGTGCCGGCCTGCAGGGAGTCGGTCGGCCGCCGCACCCGGGGCAGTCGTCCGATGGACGGAGCGTTCATGCCGATGCGACCGGTTGCCGATGGGTGCGTCGGAGGACGCGTGGAGTCGCCGCAGAACGACATACGAACGCCGCCGGCGCCGCCGCCCTTGGAGCGGGCGGCCGGCGTCAGGCAGCCGCCGACGCCGGCCGCCCGCGCCGGCGCGAGCCTCGGCGGCCTGAGCACATGGCTCCCCGTCGCCGACCGCCCCGAGCCTCGGCCGATGACCACCCCTTGGCTGCGCACGTGGCAGTGGGTGGCCGCGGCCGTCGTCACGGTCGCGCTCGCCTGGCTCACGTACTCGCGCGACGGCTGGATCCCGCTGCTCTCGGCCTTCGACCTCGCCGTACACGAGTTCGGCCACCTGCTCACCCTCTGGGCGCCGGCGATCCTGTGCTCGGCGGCGGGGTCCGCGCTGCAGGTCGCCGCGCCGCTCGCTCTCGCCGGCTACTTCCGGTGGCGCCGCGACCAGTTCGCCGTGATCCTCATGGTGGCGTGGGCGGCCGAGAACCTGCACAACGTCTCCGTGTACGTCGCCGACGCGCAGGTCATGCTCCTCCCCCTGTTCGGCGACGACGGCTCCGGCGCCGGACACGACTGGCACAACATCCTGCTCGAGCTGGGCGCCCTGGGCAGCGCCGACCGACTCGCCCTCGTGCTCAAGACGGCCTCGGTCATGCTCTTCGTCGTGGCCCTGGGACTCGCTGCGCTGGGTTTCTGCCACGCCCGGCGAAGCTGACGCCGGCCGCCCGCGTGATACCCCCCTCTCGTATACTCTCGCCGTGACGGCGGCGAGGCGAGGGGGCCGGATGGGCAGACTGCAGAGAGTGATCGACCCCGGCAGGGAGTACCACCGGCCCCTGGCCGAGATCGAGGACGCGGTCTTCCTCGACGTCGGCGCGACCCGTGGCAAGACCACCAGGTTCTGGGCGCAGCTCGTGCTGGCCAGCGTCATCGCCGCCGGCGGCGTGATCGGCGACGCCACGCCGGCGGTGATCGGCGCGATGATCATCGCGCCCCTCGGGACCCCGATCTACGGGCTGGCGCTGGCCGCAGTCGCCGGCCGTCGCCGCGCCCTGCGCAGCAGCCTGACGTTGCTCCTGAGCGGCATCGTCGTGAACATCCTCATCGGTGTGCTGATCGGGCTCGTCACCGTGAACCGGGTGGCCGTCGACGTCAATCCCCAGATCGTCGGCCGCACGGCGCCGACCGTGCTCGACCTCACCGTCGCCATCGCGGTCGGCGTCGCCGGCTCGTTCGCGCTCGCCCGCAAGGATGTCGCCGACATCCTCGCCGGAGTGGCGATCGCGATCTCCCTGGTGCCGGTGCTCGCCGTCGTCGGCATCACGCTCGGCTCCGGGCACTTCCGGCTGGCGGCGGGCGCCTTCATCCTCTTCGTCACCAACGCGGCCGCCATCCTGATCGCCGGCGCGGTGGTGTTCACACTCGCCGGCTACAAGCAGGAGGCGACCGACAGGGACGAACGCGCCGGGCAGCGTGCGCGCCTCGCCATCATCGGCCTCGTCGTCGTCCTCCTGATCCCGCTCACCGCCTCGTCGTTCCAGATCCTTCTCTACGAGGTGTGGACCCGGAAGGCGGAGGGGATCACGCGGCGATGGCTCGACGGCACGGAGTGGAAGGTGCAGGACGTCTCGCAGACGAGCGACCAGATCGTCATCACCGTGATCGGGCCCGATACGGCGCCGCCGATGGAGGATCTCAAGGCCGCGCTGCGCGAGGAGATCCCGGAACGGGTCCCGATCAGCATCGTCGAGGACTCGGGACGCACCGGGGACCTGTAGGGGCCGGTCGGCGGTCACCCCCGTCAGGAGGATCCGCAGCGGCCGGGGCGCAGCGCGCGCTCGGCAGAGTCGGTCGGGCGGGCCGACGAGGGGTGCGGTGCGCGTCGTCCCGCTCCCGGGACGCGCGCGGGGCCGCCGCGGCCATCGCCCGCCGTCGACTTGCCTGGGCGGGCGTTCCCCGGCGGCCCCACGACCGCACGGACGGTCGCCGCGGGCGGCTACGCCGCGCGGCGCTCCCGTCGGCTGCGGTCTTCGATCGTCGCGGGACGCTCCTCGCTCCCGGCGTCGATGCCTTCGGGCCGGGAGATGGACGAGGTGGCCGCCGTCTCGCGGACGCCGTACACCGCGAGCCCGTAGACGGCCAGCAGGTAGACGCCCATGATCATCAGCGACCAGAGCGGATAGGCCTGCGCGGTCAGCAGCTGACCGAGCGCGCCCAGGCCGGCGATACCGATGCCGGTCCAGCGCGCCCACTCACGTCCGCCGAACACGGCGAGACCCGAGGCGACGGCGAGCACGCCGAGCCCGAAGGTGATCCAGCCCCACGTCTCGAGACCGCCGAATGCGAAGACGGCGTCGCCGGCGAAGAACGTCGACCGGTAGACGGCCATGAGGCCGTACACCAGCGCGAATATGCCGCCGAGCGAGAGGACGAACCCTGAGAAGGTCCGCCAGCCGGCGGTGAGGTTGTCACGGATGTCCATGAGAGGACTCCTTGGATCGAGTGTGGATGAGAGATGAGTGCATCGAACGGCCCATCATCGTTTTGTTCCCTTCCGGGGTCAAAACCTCACCGATCCGCAAGCCGGTCGAGCACGCCCCGCGCGGCGCGCGGGGTCAGTAGGAGCGGACGACGCCGACCGCGACCAGCAGGGTCCAGGCCATGAGCAGCCCGACGAAGACGCGCTGGAGAAGGCCCGCGTAAGGGGCCAAAGCGTCGAAAACGGAGAGCGGGTCGCGGGCACGGTCGCCGGGTCCTCTCCGGACCGTCGGCGCCCTGCCGGACCGGGCCCCTGGCGGGGTCTGGCCCGCGGCCGTCAACTGCGGCGGCACGCCGGCCGGAGGCGCGGCCGCGTCCGGCGTGACCGCGGTGGTCGCGACTCCGGCGGCGGCGGCCAGGGCCGCGCCCTCGGCCGCCGTGCGCCCCTCCCCCGCAGCGACCCCGAACGCGACGAACTGCACCACCATGGTGACCGCCGCCGCCAGCGCCAGCAGAAGCGCCAGGACGGATGCCCCGCCGAGAGCGTGCATGCGCAGCACCACGACCGAGAGCACCACGGCCCCGACGACCCCACACACGTAGGCCAACATGGCGACCGTGATGTGCACCGCCCCCATCTGCGAGGGCGGCTCCCCGGGCATGTCGGTGTCGATGAGAGCCAGCGCCGCCGAGGCGACGCCCCACACCCAGAAGGCCAGGACGCCCGAGAGCGTGAGCCCGGCCACACCCACGACCGCGGGCAGCGCGATGAGGAGCATGAGAGCCGCTCCACCCCGACACAGGAAGGCGGACTTCATCACCCACGGGCAGTGGCCGCGAGCGAGCCCGCTCATCCCCATCGACAGCGGGCTCTGGTCCGGGTTGAGCTGCTGGGCGACGATCACGAGCACGGCCCAGGCGACGACGAGGGCGGCGGCGAGAGCGGCGGTGAACACGTTCATGAGTGAAGCCTACAGGATGGCATGCCCGCGGCGCGCCCCGGATAGAATCGGGGCCGGCGAGAGAAGGGGGCCTGGGATGCCGGAGGACGGCGGAGTCAGCCGTAACGATGTAGGCGATACGACGGACGCCGGCGCCTCGCGCGCGCGGAACGACGAGTCGGGGCTGGAGGCGGAGGGCCCCCGGAGACCCGTGACGGTGGTCGGGGCAGGCCTGACCGGTGCGAGCTGGGCGGGCCTGTTCGCCGCCGCCGGCCTCGAGGTGCGGCTGCAGGACGTCGACGAGAAACGCCTCACGGCCGCCGTGGACCGCGCCGGCGCGGCGGCCCGCTTCCTCGTCGAGAACGGTCTGGCCGACGCCACCGCCGCGGAGCGCGGCATCGGGCTGCTCACGGCGACCACGGAACTCGCGGAGGCGGTCGCCGACGCCGTACACGTGCAGGAGTGCGTGCGCGAGGACCTCGCGCTCAAACGCCGCCTGTTCGCCGCCGCCGACAGGGCCGCCCCTTCCGACGCACTCGTCTGCACCAGTTCGTCGGGTCTCTCCATCAGCGAGATCCAGACGGCGGCGGCGCATCACCCCGAGCGCTGCCTCGCCGCCCACCCCTACAACCCGCCGCACCTCGTGCCTCTGGTGGAGCTGGCGCCCGGCCGGCTGACCACGCCGGACGCGCTGACGCGCGCCGCCGCGTTCTTCGCCGGCGTCGGCAAGGAGCCGGTCACGCTCACCCACGACCTGCCGGGCTACATCGCCAACCGGCTCTCCGCGGCGCTGTGGCGCGAGGCCGTGGACCTCGTGCTGCGCGGCGTCGCGACCGTGGAGGACGTGGACACGGCGGTGCGTTGCGGCCCCGGTCTGCGCTGGGCGGCCATGGGCCCGCATCTGCTGTACGACCTCGGTGGCGGCGAGGAGGGCATCCGCGGCCACATGGAGCACCTGGCCGCGAGCAAGGAGGGCATGCTGCGCGACCTCGCCACCTGGACGGCGTTCCCGGCCGAGGCCGCCGAGACCCTCGACGCCGGCCTCGTGCGGGAGAAGGCGGGCCGGGGTTACGCCGAGCTGACCGCCGAGCGCGACTCCCTGCTGGTCAGCTTCATGCGTGCCCGCCACAGGCTGCGCCGCTGACGCGGAACGGCCCGGCCCTCTCCACGCCGCATGTGGAGGTCCCGCGGCAGGCCGAGAAGCCTCGCGGCGCCGTCGTCGTCGAAGCCGTTGACGAGGGTCAAGCCTCCGCCGTCGTGCGCGCGGGTATGTCTCGCGTAGCAGCTCTGCCGGAAGGGGGCATCATGGACGATCGACAGCCACGCGAACCGGACCTCACCCCGACGGCCGACCTCGTGCACGAGCACGAGGTGGTGCTCCGGGTGGTGACCGCCATGGAGCGGGAGGCGGCGCGCATCCGCGCCGGAGAGCAGCTGGACGGCGACGGTATCGAGAAGATGGTGCGGTTCACGCGGGAGTTCACCGACGGCTGCCACCACCACAAGGAGGAGCAGGTGCTCTTCCCGCTGCTGCGCGAGAAGGCGCCCATGGCGGCCGGGCCGGTGAGCGTGATGCTCGCCGAGCACGACCAGGGCCGCGCCCACATCCGCGCCGTCGCCGACGGCCTGTCCGCGGCGAGCGCCGGTGACGCCGATGCGCGGGACGCCGTCGCGGCGGGTCTGGAGGGCTACGCCGCGTTGCTACGGGCGCACATCTCCAAGGAGAACAAGGTGCTCTTCCCGCTCGCGGAGCGCGCCCTCCGCGCCGACGACAAGGCCAGGCTGGCCGCGGAGTTCGACCGCGTCGAGCGCGAGGAGACCGGCGAGGGCGTCCACGAGACGTACCACGCCCTCGCCCACGAACTGAGCGACGGCTGACGCCGCGGGGCACCACGGGCTGCGGATGGGCCGGGTGAGGCGCCGCCGGACGACTCAGGCCGACGACGTCAGCTCGATCACCCGCGCCGCGCCGCCGGACTGCTCGAGCACGAGCTCGACCGTCTCCGGGTGGCAGGTGAACAGCAGACACTGACCGTCGCGGGCCGACTCGACGAGCAGCCGCGCCACCTGCGCGGCGCGACGCGGGTCGAAGTTGACGAGGCAGTCGTCCATGACCAGAGGCAACGGCTCGCTGCGCCGGGCGAACTCGTGGGCCAACGCCAGCCGGATGGTCAGGTAGAGCTGCTCGGCCGTGCCGCGGCTGAGCTGCTCGGGGGTGAGCCGGGCGTCGGCCGACACGACGACCACGGACTCGTCGCCGGCCTCGTCCTGCTCGACGCTCGTGTAGCGGCCGTCGGTGACGCGCGCGAAAGCCTCGGAGGCGCGCGCGAGCACGGCCGGCTGCCGCTCCCGGACGAAGGTCTGCAGCGTGCCGGCGACAAGCTCGCGTGCCGTGACCAGCTCTCGGTATTCGCGCACCCGCACGGCCAGCTCGGCGCGCAGGGACTCCAGTTCGTTCTGGAGCTGCGCGACGTCGGCGGACCGTTCGATCTCCTCGCGCCGCTGACGGACCCGGGCCCGCTCCTCGAGGATCGCCTCGCGCTCCTCCTTGACGCGGGCGGCCTGATCCGCGAGCCGGCTCTCCTCCTCCTGCCAGGCGACCACCGTGCCCGACGCCAGCTCCGCGCGGGACTCGGCGGCCGTCTCGTCCGCGCCGAACCGCGCCGTGAGCGACTCTTCTCCGCGCCTGATGTCGGCGAGGACCACCAGGCGCCGCTGGAGATCTCCGTGCAGGCCCAGCAGCGCGGCGCGCAGGGTCTCGCGGTCGTGTGAGACGTGCGCACGACCGGCGGACACGAGCGCATCCGCGGCGGCCTCGTCCCATCTGCGCGCCTCGGCCTCGATGCCGGCCAGCTCACGGCCGGCGTTACGCACCACGGCGTCCGCGGCGCGCGCCTCCCCGATGACTCCCACCAGATCGATGAAGCCGGCCGGCGACAGCTCCGAGAGCCCTCGTTCCGCGAGCTGAGCGTCCCACCCGTCGGACAGGGAGCCACGCTCCGCCGCAGCCCGCGTGGCGGCTTCGACCAGCCGGGCCGCGGTGGCGGCCTCACTGCTGAGCCGTCGCTCGGCGTCGCGGAGCCGCGCGCTCGCCGCATCCCACTCACCGCGCGCCCGGCGCTCGCCGTCCAGCCCCGCCTGGACCCCCTCGAGGTCCGCCCGGGCGGGGACGGGCGGAAGCCCGAAGGTCGCCGCAGCCGCGGCGACGCGCACGGCGAGGTCGTCGGCTGCGGAAGATGCGGACCGGGCGCCCGGCGCGCCTTCGCCTCCTGCCCGCGGACCGCGGGCCGCCCTCCCGCCACGGGACGCCGAACCGAGAGCCGCCACGACGCCGAGCAGAACCGCGGCGACCAGCAGGCCGACGGCGAGCTGGCCGTACCCGAGGGCGGAAGCGACCGCCGCTCCCGCTCCGGCCAGCACGGCGGCGACCAGCCCCACCCGGGCGCCCGGTGCGACCGGAGAGCGCGTGCTCTGCTCGATCAGCCGCTGCTGCTGCAAATCCTGGACGTCTGACCGGAGACCGGAGAGCCGCCGCGCGTCGGCGTCGATCGCGTCGGCCGGGCGCGGCTCCTGCTCGGGCACCTCCGCGGCGACGCCGTCGCGCTCGTGTTGCAGCGCGGCGACGCGTCCGGCGGCCGCGTCCCGTTCGCGCGCGGCGGCGTCGGACTCGCCTTCGGCCGCCTCGAGCCGTTCGCGCCACCCCCGGGCCTCATCGCGCACGGCGACCGAATCGTCGAAGGCACGCACGCGCTCGACCGTCCAGCCCGCCCCGAGGCGGCCGAGATGGACGGCGAGGTCGTCGCGCGCGCGCGCCTCGTCGGCCGCCAGCACGGTGATCCGCTCCTCGCGCGCGCGCTGGCCCGTGAGCGACTCGACAAGACCGGCGACGCGATCGGGCAGGCTCTCGTCGGCGACCTCCGGGAGCGCGGCCAGCTCGGCGCCGAGCTCCCGCAGCTTGAGCCACTGGGGGTGCATCTCGACCAGCGCCTCGAGTCGGCGTCGGCGCGTCTCCAGAGGCTCCGTCTGCGACTCCAGCTCGTGGAGCTGGAGGTCGAGCGCGCCCTCCTCCTTCAGCAGACCCCCGTATCCGCCGGCCGCGCGCTCCGCCTCGCTGACTTCAGCCCGCTTCGCGTTGATGTCGCGCACCAGATCGTTGATGACCGCTTGTCCACGCCCTTGCTTGAGCAGCTCGGCGGCGCGTTGGTCGAGCCGCTTGATGACGTCGCGGGCGGACTTGCCGGCGCCGGTCACCCCGGCCGAGAAGATGCGGTCGCGCACCCCCTGGTCGTCGAGGCTGCGGAGGTCCTGCAGCTCGCTGAGGCTGAATGCGAAGACCGACTTGAACAGGCCGGCGTCGACGTTGCCGAGCAGCCGCCGGAGTTCGCCGTCGCCGGCCTCGCGTCCGTCGGGCGCCCGCAGGGCCACGGTCTTGCGCGCGCCGTCGGCGAACCGCTCGAGCGTCCAGACGCCGCCGGCGCCGTCCCGCAGCCGGAGACGCCCGCCGTGCCGACCGCCGCGGAGCGGCTCGTACAGCTTCTCGCCGGTGCGGCGGTCGGCGAACCCGAAGAGCACGGCGCGCAGGAAGCCCAGCAGCGTGCTCTTGCCGGCTTCGTTGGCGCCGACCACGACAGTGACGCCGGTCCCCAGGCCGGCGACCTCGTGGTCGTGCAGGCAGCCGAAGCCGTCGACCCACCAGCCGTCGATGATCACGACGCCCCCTTCTCGACGGCGTCCAGCGCCAGATCGGTGGCGGCGGCGAGGACCTCCCCGGGATCGTCGTCCTCGAGGTCGCGGACCGCGCGCTCCACCTGTCCGACCGAGAGCAGCCGGCTTGAGTCGGCGACGAACCGCTGCGCGGCCTCGGGGTCGGCGGCGAGCGTGTCGGCGTAGGCGAGGAGCCCCGCCGTGAAGTCGTCCGCGCCGCGGGCCCGGATGGCGGCGCGGTCGAGCGCGCTGCGCGTGGCGTTGACGATGGACTCGACCCAGAGGAACGGCTCGAGTACGCCGAAGGTCTCGCGCAACGTGGCGCGCAGGTCGTCGCCGACCCCGTCGCGGGCAAGGTCGGCGGCGACCGGCCCGCGCCCCTCGAGCACGAGGCGCACCAGCAGCGCCAGCCCCTGGTGCTCGCCGCGCAGCATGTCGAGCGCCTCGGCGAGGCGCGCGTGGAGCGCGCCGACGTCCGCCGCACCGGCGACGTCGCAGCGATGCTCCACGAAGCGCACGGCGTCGAGCGGGCAGAACTCGAGACCCTCCACCACGCCGCCGGCGACGGAGACGAGGTAGCAGCCCTTGGCGCCGGTCTCGCTGGGCTTGGGGCTGCGGCCCTGCGTGTCGCCGGGGTAGACGACCCACGGGGCGCCGTCGCGCAGCACCTGCCGCCGGTGGATGTGGCCGAGCGCCCAGTAGTCCATGCCGGAGGCGGCCAGGTCGCCGAGCGTGCAGGGCGCGTAGGCGGCGTGCTCGGCGGAGGAGCCCACATTGGCGTGCAACAGGCCGATGTGAAGACCGGGACCGCCCGCGCGCGAGAAGCGGAGCGCGAGGTTCTCCCGAACCTCGCGCCGCGCGTAGCTGATGCCGTGCACGACCGCGACTTGCACGCCGTGGAACTCGACGGGGACAGACTCGACCCGCTGCGCGCCGAAGACCGTGACGCCGGCCGGCCACCCGGTGACCGCCGACCAGCCGTCCAGCGGATCGTGGTTGCCGTGGACGACGAAGGTGCGGATGCCGGCCTCGTCCAGACGCCTCACGCCGGCGAGAAAGCGGATCTGCGCGCGCAGCCCGCGCTCGGCGCCGTCGTGGATGTCGCCGGCGAGGAGCACGAACAGCACCTCGCGCTCGAGCGCCAGGTCGACGAGCCGCTCCCACGCCTCCAGGGACGCCTCGCGCAGGGCCCGGGCCACGCCGGGGGCCGGCCTGGCGACGCCCTGGAACGGCGTATCCAGATGAAGGTCGGCGGCGTGTATGAAGCGGAACGCGTGCGGCATCGCACCCCCTCGCGCGATGAGGATCCCTGCCCCGGCAGGTCCACGTACGATACATCATCGTGCGGACGGATCGGGGCGCCTCCGGCATGAGGGCGCGCGGAGGGTCGTGCGGGAGTCCGGATACGGCGGACGGGGGCCGCGCCGTCGGTCATCCCGACGGCGCGGCCCCCGTCTCAGCCGGTCACGGCCTGAGGTGCTTGAGGAACTCGAACGTCACCGTGGTGAACGCGCGCAGGTGCTGCATGGGCCGCCCGGGGAAGAACTCCTCGATCTTCTCCAGCGTGTCCCAGGGCGTGTGCCAGATCGAGCCGTGCGCTGCGGTCTGCTCGTAGCCGTCCAAATCGCCGATCTCCCAGTTGGTGGACTCGAACGCGGCCACGGGGATGCCCGCCTGGCTGAACGCGGTGTAGTCACTGAAGCCGTCGGGAGTGAAACCGGCCGCGTAGCCGGGATCCTCATCGGGGTTCTCGATCAGATAGAGCCCCGGCTGCGTCTCGATCGGGAGCCTGCGCAGTCGGATCAGGCGCAGCATGGCGTCGCGCACCCACGTCTTGCCGTTGGCGCCGGCGTGGACGTAGAGCTTGTCGCCGGCGATCAGGGAGTCGAAGTTGATCATGGCGACGGCGCGCTTCACGTCGCGGGGCGCCAGCCGGCTCGCGAAGTGCGTGGACCCGCGCAGTCCGACCTCCTCGGCGCCGAAGGCGACGAACACGACGTCGTAGCGGATCTTGAAGTGCCGGAGACGCTGCGCGACCTCGAGCATGACGCCGACGCCGGATGCGTTGTCGTCGGCGCCCTGGCCGGCCGTCACGGCGTCGTAGTGCGCGCCGACGATGACCAGCGGCCGAGGCCCTCTCCTGCACCTGACGTCGGCCGCGCGCCACGCCACCACGTTCTGCGAGTCGAAGACCTTGCCGCCGCGCGTGTAGGTGAAGGGCTGCATGGTGGCCATGTAACCGGCCTTGCCGAACCAGGCCGCGACCTTCTGCGCCGCCGCGGCCTCGCTCGCCGTCCCCGCCTGGCGCAGCAGTCCGGTGTAGGTGCCGTCAGGGTTGGTGACGCGCGTGAGCCGATCGACGTACCAGTAGGCCTTGGCACCGACGGCGCACGGTCGCAGCGGCTTGTGTTTGGCCGCCGCCAGCGGGGCGACCACCGCGAGCGTGAGCAGCAGCGCGGTGACCAGAAGCACGAGCATGGGGACCTTGCCGGACCTGCACATGGCGACACACCTCCGGGGCAGAGAAGCGATGCCGACCCATCATGCCAGACCGATGCACGGAGGTGAAGGCCTGACGTCACGATGGAGACTCCGACGCCGCGCATCCACGCCGGGTCGCCCGGCAGCGCGGGTGCGGATACGGCTACCGCACTCCGCCGTGCTCCTCGGCCTCCGTGACGACCGCGTCGATCTGTTGCGCCACTCCGTCGTCCAACGGCTCGGGGTGGTGCTCCTCGAGGATCCGCACCGCGGCCTCCCTGGCCACGGCGTACGCGTCCCGCGCGCCGGCCGCCTCCCAGTCCTCACGCACGCGGCGGTCCATGAACCGGGGCTGGCTCTGGCTCCGCATGTGCTTCAGCGTGGCGTCGAGCGAGAGGAAGTCCTTGAACGGCCCGACCGCCGCGATGTCGTCCACCGCCAGGGTCTCGTCGTCCACCGGGATCCCCTGCACCGTCTGCTTGACCATGCGCGCCATGTCGTTGTCGAGCACGTACTGCGCGTAGTCGAAGGTGACGCCCGACTCGGTCATCCCCGCCCCGTAGATCAGGTTGGCCCCTGCCAACGCTGCCATGAGGGCGGTCAGGGTCTTCTCGTGACCGGCCTGGATGTCACTGAGCTTCGAGTCCGCCTACAACCCGGCCACGAAGCTCGGCAGCAGGTAGCGCTGGGCGAGTTGTGCCACCCCGGCGCTGATCATGGCGAGCTCGGGCGAGCCGACGGAGGCGGAGGCGTAGCGCAGGTCCATGGCCGTGGTCGAGGAGCCGTAGATGGTCGGGGCGCCGCGCTCGGTGAGCTGCGCGAGCGTGAGGCTGGCGAGGACTTCGGCGTTGTGCGTGACGAGGGTGCCGGCCAGCGTCACCGGTGAGGACGCCCCCGACATCGCCATGGAGATGATGTTGTTGGGGATGCCGTGTCGCGCCGACGCCATGATCACCTCGGCGGCGTCCCTGGTGATCTTGAGCGGGCTCACCGGGCACTCGCAGAAGTAGACCAGTGGCCGTTCGCGGAGCCGGTCCTCGCCGCCGGCGACGGCGGCGCCCATGCGCACGATGGCGTCGACGTCGTAGGTGGACATGGCGCCGGTCCCGACGCACTTGGTGGTGTTCTTGAGCCCGACCGCCGCGTCGCGCACCGCCAGCGTCGTCTCGGGCGCGTCGCGCCCCTCGACGGCGTGCTCGTAGGTGTCGATCGCGTCGAGGTAGTCGGTCATGCGCGCGAGGTCGGCCACGTCCTGCACGGTCGAGGTGCGGTACTCGTCGGTGCGCGGGTCCCGGACCATGATCCCGGCGCTGAAGTTGGTGAAGCCGACGCGCCCGCCCTCGAGCACGATGTCGTTCTCGGGCACGCGGCCGGCGAGGCGCACCGTGGACGGAGCGGAGCGGACCGCGTCCTCGACGATGTACGGCGGGATCCTGACGGTCCTGGTCCCGCGGTCGACGCGGCAGCCGCCGTCGGCCATCACGTCGAGCGCCTCGTCGCTCTCGACGAAGACGCCGGTGCGCTCCAGCACCTCGAGCGACCCGCGATGGATGTCGTCGAGGTCGGCGTCGCTGAAGGCCAGGAGGCGGAGGGCGGCGCTGCGCCGCACCCCCGCCTGCGGATTGCGTTTCACAGGGTCCTCTCCTTTCACGGCACTGCGTGACCGGGAGGCTACCACTCCCGGCCGCCCGAGGGCACCCACGATCCGTCGTCGTCACGGCAGGAAGAAGAGCGCGAGGAGAGCGGCCCGGAGACGGGACGGCGGCGGGCGCCTCCCGGGGGGAGGCGCCCGCCGCCGCGGTCATCGACGATCAGACGAAAGAGACCTTGCTGAAGTCGCAGCGGCCCAGCCAGAACCCCAGCGGGTCCTTCTTCAGGCCGGTGATCTTGGTGGAGTAGGCGTCGACCTGGTTGCGCCAGGCCCAGATGATGAGACCGCCCTCGTTGTACTCGATCTCCTGGGCCTTCGCGATGAGCTCGTTGCGCTTGGCGTCGTCGACCGTCTTGAAGGCCTCATTGACGATCGCCAGCCACTCGTCGTTCTTCCAGTGCGTCTCGTTGTACGGCGCGCCCGGCATCGTGCCCTGGCCGGCCTGGGAGAGATAACCGCGCGTGAGCCAGAAGTCCTGCGCGAACGGCCAGCTCAGGTAGTCCTTGCCGTAGAACGTGGCCGAGTCGGTCTTCTTGATGGTCACGGTGACGCCGGCCTCCTTGGCCTGCTCGGCGAACACCTGCGCCGCCGCCACCTCGTCGGCGCCGAGCGCCTCGCCCGAGGTCACCAGCTCGACGGTGAGGTTGTTGTCGTAGCCGGCCTGCTTGAGCAGCGAGCGGGCCTGCTCGATGTCCTGCTCGCGCTGCGGCAGGTCGGGCGTGCCGGGGTCGAAGCGTCCGTACATGTCGTTGGCCGGCGTGCCGAAGCCGTTGTAGGCGTGGTCGATCATCTGCTGGCGGTTCACGATCAGGCGGAAGGCCTGCCGCACGCGTACGTCGTCGAACGGCTTGACGTCGATCCGCATCGTGAACGGACGCCAGGCGCCGGTCTCGGCGTTGAGCAGCTCGAGACCGTCGGTCGCCTCGATCACCTTCGTCTGGCTCATGGGCGCCTGCGAGATCGCGTGCACCTCGCCGCTGGTCAGCGCGTTGACGCGCGCCGTCTCGTCGCCGAACTCGGTCACCGTCAGGCTGTCCACGTAGGGGGCGCCGCCGTAGTAGTCGGCGAACGGCGCGTAGGTGAACTGCTCGCCCGCGCGGAACTCGGTCAGCTTGAACGGCCCGCTGCCGATGGGGTTCTTGGGGTCGAAGCCCTGGGGGACGACCATGGCGTTCCGTACCGCGAGCGCCTCGGAGAAGATCACGTTCGGGGACTCGAGATGGAACTCCACCGTCTTCTCGTCGACCTTCTTGGTGTTGCCCGGCTTGAGGCCGGCGAGGGTCGCCGCGGCGCCCTTGGGATCCTTGGGGTCGACGATGCGGTCGAAGGAGAAGACGATGTCGTCGGCGGTGACCGGCTTGCCGTCGTGCCAGAGCATGCCGTCCTTCAGGGTGACCTTCCACACCGAGCCGTCGTCGTTCGGCTCGATGGTCTCGGCCATCTGGTTGACGAGGTTGCCCTCGAAGTCGTACGTGGTCAACAACTCGTACATGATGTACGCGTTGGTGATGTCGGGCTCGAAGTTGGCCACCTGCGGGTCGACCGTGTCTTTGGCGGAGCCGCCGACGATGCCGATCTTGAGGTCGCCGCCCTTCTTCGGTTCGCCCGAAGGAGTGCCCTCTTCGCCGGTGGAGGCCTCACCGCCGCCGCAGGCCGACGCGATCGGCCCCAGCGCGGCGACCGCGCCCATGGCGGCGGCGCCCTTGAGCAGGCTGCGCCGCGAGACAGGCCTGTTCACGACCTCGCGCAGCTCGCCGACCTCGAACCAGGAACTGTCCTTGTTCCCACCCACGATACTGCCCCTTTCGTCGCCCTTGTCTTCCAGACGGGACGGCGCCCCGAACGGCAGGTCGACCGACGGCGAGGCCAGACGGACGAGGACGGACCCGCTGCGGCGGTCACCCCACCAGCCGGGACGGCCACCGCGAATCTATCATCTTCGCGCGCAATCATCCACCTGGGTGGTTGGTAATCCCGCCCGGTCCCCGGTGAGAGGACCCGCGGCGTCAGGCAGGGTCCGGACAGACGCAGCGGCGGGCGCCTCTCCGGAGAGAGGCGCCCGCCGCCGGGACAGACGCGGATCAGACGAAGTAGACCTCGGTGAAGTCGCAGCGTCCGAGCCACATGCCCATCGGGTCCTTCTTGAGCCCGGTGATCTTGGGCGAGTAGGCGTCGACCTGGTTGCGCCAGGCCCAGACGATGTAGCCGCCCTCGTTGTACTCGATCTCCTGGGCCTTCGCGACGAGTTCGTTGCGCTTGGCGTCGTCGACCGTGGTGAAGGCCTCCTTGACCAGCGCCAGCCACTCGTCGTTCTTCCAGTGTGTCTCGTTGTACGGCGCGCCCGGCATCGTGCCCTGGCCGGCCTGCTCGAGGTAACCCCGGGTGAACCAGAAGTCCTGCGCGAACGGCCAGCTCAGGTAGTCCTTGCCGTAGAAGGTGGCCGAGTCGGTCTTCTTCAGGTTGACCGTGACGCCGGCCTTCTTGGCCTGCTCGGCGAAGATCTGCGCCGCCGCCACCTCGTCGGCCCCCAGCGCCTCGGCCGAGGTCACCAGCTGCACGGTGAGGTTGTTGTCGTAGCCGGCCTGCTTGAGCAGTGACTTGGCCTGCTCGATGTCCTGCTCACGCTGCGGCAGGTCGGGCGTGCCGGGGTCGAAGCGCGCGTACATGTCGTTGCCCAGCGCGCCGAACCCCGCGTAGGCGTGGTCGATCATCTCCTGGCGGTTCACGATCAGGCGGAAGGCCTGGCGCACGCGCAGGTCGTCGAACGGCTTGACGTCGATGCGCATCGTGAACGGCCGCCAGGCGCCGGTCTCGGCGTTGAGCACCTCGAGGCTTGCCCCCTCGATCGCCTTGACCTGGCTCGTGGGCAGCTGCGAGATCGCGTCGACGTCGCCGCTCATGAGGGCGTTGACGCGCGCCGTCTCATCGGCGAACTCGGTCACCGTGACCGCGTCCAGATAGGCGGGCCCGCGCCGGTACTCGGGGAACCGCTCGAACTTGAACTGCTCGCCGGGCCGGAACTCGGTGAGCTTGAAGGGCCCGCTGCCGATGGGCTTCTTGGGGTTGAAGTCGACCGGCACCACCATGTTGCCGCGGTAGGCGAGCGCCTCCGGGAACAGCACGTTGGGCGTCTCGAGACGGAACTCGACCGTCAGGTCGCCCGTCTTGACCGTGCCGCCCGGCGCCAGCCCCGAGAGCGTGGCCGCGCCCGACCCGGGGTTCTTGGGGTCGACGACGCGCTCGAACGAGTAGACGACGTCGTCGGCCGTGACCGGTTTGCCGTCATGCCACGTGAGGCCCTCGACCAGCTTGACCTGCCAGACCGAACCGTCCTCGTTCGGCTCGATGGACTCGGCCATGGCATTGGTCAGGTTGGCGTCGAAGTCGAAGACCGTGAGCCCCTCATACAGCTGATACTCGATGGTGAGGTCGGCCTCGAACGCGGCGAAGTGCGGGTCGGCGGTGTCCTTGGCGGAGCCGCCCACGATGCCGACGCGCAGCGTGCCACCCTTGTTCGGCTCTCCTCCCGTGGCGCCGCCGCCCTCGTCCGCGGCCTTCTCCTCGCCGCAGGCCGAGACGATGGGCCCCAGCGCCGCGACGCCGCCCAGCGCGGCCGCCCCCTTGAGCAGGCTGCGGCGCGTGAGCTGCTTGCCGCTCACCTGGCCGATGATCTCGTCGATCTCTGAACTCCCCTTCGAATCCCTCACTCCGTCTCCTCCAGTCCTGCAGATAGCCGGGGCATGGCTCCCCGTCGAACAGCAGCGTCCGCTCGCACGTCGCTGCACACCCGTGTAGGACCCGCGACGACCACCTCCTCCGTCGATCGACGGCCCCTGAGACTCCGCCGACCGTATCCCCCCGCTCCCCGTTCGGGGAGCTGCCCATCTGATGACTATGAGCCGGATGCGGCGCGCGTGTCAAGCACCGGAGGCCAGTGCCGCCAGCTCACGCGCCTGGTCCGCGGAGAGCCACGACGCCGGACCGGTGTGCGCGACGAGGATCTCCCGGACGACCTGCGCGGCGACGTCGGCCTCGGTGGAGGCGGCGGCCAGCCACTGGTCGTAGGGACGCCTGGCCGCCACCCGGGGCATGAAGTAGTCGCGCACCAGGCGCCGGGTCTCCTTCTCGCCCAGATAGCTGCCGCCCGGGCCCACGCGGTCGATCTGCGCGGCCAGCTCCGGCCCGACGTCGACGGACACCGGCGCCAGCATGGCGCGCACCATGCCGGCGATCTCGTCGTCCACCACGATCTGCGGGATGCTGAGCGTGTTGCCGCCGTCGAGCAGGCCGATGCCGCCGGTGACCACGTCGGCCCCGGCGGCCGCCAGTGTGAGGCTCTTGAGGGCCTTCTCGTACCCGGCCTGGGCGCCGGTGTGCTTGGCGTCGGTCGCCATCCCGGGGCAATGCACCGGCACGCCGAGCCGGTGGCCCACGGCGATCGCGGCGCTGCACATCACGGCGCCCTCGAGGGACCCGAGGGCGACGGTGCCGTGGCGCATGTCCAGGGCGTTGGCGCCGAAACAGAACACCAGCGGCGCCCCGGGGCGCACCGTCTGGACGAGAGTGGCCACGCCGAGGAACTCGGCCACCCCCAGGGCGACGGTGCCCATCAGGGAGGCCGGCCCCGTCGCGCCGGCCAGAGGCATCGTGTAGATCAACAGGGGGACGCCCAGCTCGACCGTGTCGAGATGGCGGTCGAGGACGGCGCCGTCCACCGCGAGCGGCGACGCCGTGGTGCACAGCGTGCTGAAGCGGGGCCGCGCGACGAAGCGCTCGCGGCCGCCGGAGACGACGTCGATGACGCGGACCGCGTCCTCCCGGGTCGGCGGCCCGCCGACGCAGATCACGTGCCGGCTGGTCGCCCCCAGCATGGTGGCCAACTCGGCCAGGTCGCGCCGCTCCGGTGCGACGTCATTGGCTGCCACGGTCGTGTACATCGCGTCCACATGGGGCATCTCGTCCAGGACCACGGTGGAGGCGCGCAGGTCGGCCAGCGCGCCCGGCCGGCGCTGCCCGCTCTCGAGGTCCAGGACGAAGGCGCCGCAGCCCCCCGGCAGGAAGTGGGTCCGGCCGCCCTCGCGCAGATGCACGTCGCGCCCGGGCTCCGCGCCCGCCATGAGGATCTCGCGCCGGCAGCCGGCGAGCGCCTCCCTCACGAGCTGCGGCGGGAACCGCACCAGACCCGACCCCTCGACGTGGGCGCCCGCGCGGGCGAGGTCGGCGAGCGCCCGCGTGCCCTCCATCCGCATGCCCGTGCCGGCCAGGATCTCCAGCGCACGGTCGACGATGCGCTCGGCCTCGCCGGGCTCGAGCGCGCTCAGCCGCAGTCTCATCGTCTCCGCCGCCTCATCGCTCGTCCTCGCGCGCGTGCGCATCCTTCAACATCCGGGTGCGCACGATCATGCGGTCACGCCACTCCAGGTATTCGTCGTGGTCGCGGCCCTCCATGACGGGCCGGAAGGCGGCCACCGCCTCCTCCACGAAGCGCTCGTCGTAGTCCTCCACCACGCCCAGGTTTTGGAAGCCTTCGATCATGTAGGCCTTGTATTTGGTGAGCCCCTCCGTCAGGTCCGCCGAGTTGAGCTCCTCCACCCCGTACGGTCCCTGGAAGGCCCAGCGCAGACCGAGGCCGTCGGTGAGGGCGCGCTCCACGGCGGGCACGTCGCAGATCCCCTCGCGCACGAGGTGCAGGGCCTGCTGGATGAGCGCCAACTGGAGGCGGTTGAGGACGTAGCCGTAGACCTCACGGCAGCGCACCGGCTTCTGGCCGACCGCCTCCATGAGGGCGTAGGCGGCCTCCTTCGCCGCCTCGCTCGCCCCGTCGCCGGCGATCTCGACGAAGGGGATCACGTGCGGGGGGTTGGCCGGGTGGGCCACGAGGCAGCGCTCGGGGCAGTGCTCGACGCGCTGCACGATGTCCGCCCGGCGCAGGCCCGAGCAGCTCGAGCCGATGACGACGTCGGCCGGCGTGAGGCGCGCGACCTCGGCGAAGACGCGCTGCTTGAGCGCCAGGTCCTCGGGCAGCGCCTCCTGGACGTAGTCGGCCCCCTCGACGGCGGCGTCGAGCTCGCCGAAAGTGCGTACGCGGCCCAGGGCGGCCTCCACCTCGTCCGCCGTGATCGCCCCCTCGCCGTGCAGGAACTCGAGCGCCGTGCGCACGCGTCCCGTGACCGAGTCGAGGCTCGGCGACGGCCGGTTGTAGAGGTGCACCCGGCGGCCGTGGCGGGCGAAGACGACCCCCCAGCTGAAGCCCACGAAGCCGCAGCCCAGCACGGCGACGGTCTTGACCTCGTGTGGTCCGCGCATGCTCAACCCTCCTCCTCCCGGCCTTCGCCGCGCAGCCAGCCCGGGCGCAGGTAGACCGGATCGGGGTACTCGTAGAAGCCGCGGCCGGACTTCTCGCCCAGGTCGCCGCGCTCGACCATCTCCTCCAGGGCGCGCGGCGGCAGGTCGCTCTCGTCCCCGCTCTCCCGGTAGTAACTGAGCTCGATGTCGCGCACGACGTCGAGCCCCACCTTGTCCATGAGCCCGAACGGACCGTAGCCGGTGCGCCACTCCAGCATGAAGGCGCGGTCGAGGTCGTGTGGGTCGATGTACCCCTCGGCCCAGAGCCGCAGGCACTCCTTCTTGACGGCGCGCCAGACGCGGTTGAGCGAGAAGCCCTTGATCTCCCGCTGGGTGACGATGGCGATGTTGCGGATGGACGCGAGGAAGGCGAGCGCGGCCTCCCTGGTCGCCGCCGAGGTCCGGTCGTTCCACATGACCTCGACCATGTCGTCCTCGGTCGGCGTCATGAAGTTGAGGTTGAACGTCTTGTCCTTCCTCCCCACCCCGGCGCCGATCTCGGAGCTGCGCAGCGACGAACTGTTGGTGGTGAGCAGCGTCTTCTCCGGCGCGAGCGCGTCGATCTGCGCCCAGACCGCCTGCTTGAGCTCGAGCTGCTCGGGCACGTTCTCGATCACGATGTCGGCGTCGGCGAGCGCCTCCGCCAGGGCGTCGTGCGCGACGATCCGGGCGCGGACCGCCTCCGCCTCCGTCCTGCTCAGCTCGCCGCGAGAGACGCGCTCCTCCAGCCACCCGGCGATCTTGCCGCCGGCGCGCTCCAGCACCTGCCTGTCCACGTCGACCAGGGCCACCTGCTTGCCGTGCAGGGCGCAGCGGAAGGCGAGCATCGAGCCCTGCACGCCGGCGCCGACGATGGCGACGTTCTGAAGCGTCTCCCCAGTCATCCGTCTTCTCCCCCAGTCGAAGTTGTCGTCCTGCCCGGGCGTCCGGGGCGCGAGCGCCCGCACGGCCGCCCGGCCGCCAGGCCCTCCGGCCGCCGTCACCGGTCCGGTCGTCGGCTCATCTTCTCAAGGGGCGGGGCGTGCGGCAACGGCGGAGCGCTTCGTCCCCGTCGGGCATCGACCGGAAAAGCGCGGCGGACGTGACCGCGTCATCGATCTCGAGGATGCTGAGGAGGTGACGCTCCAGCCATGGCGAGCTGGACATCGACTGGAGCGGATGGAGCAAGGCTCTTCGCATGGATGAAAGTCACCTTCTGGACGCTCTCGGCCTCCTGTACCATGCTCGCTTTTCGGCGCGGGCGACTGATGCACGCGAAGTGCAGGCGTCAGGGGCACGCGACCTGCCGTGCGGCCTCGCCTTTCGAGGGTCTACCAAGATGCGCACCCGGTATAGCACCCGCGTCCACTGTTGTACGACTCGCTGCCTGATCCGCCACGAGCCGCTCGTAGGCACGCTCGGCCTGCTCCCCGAGGCGCCGCTCGGCAGCGTCGCTGCCTCTGTTCCAGGCGAGGTCGGGCTGCGGTCCGCTCCAGAGGCGAGCTCGAGCGTGCGCAGCTTGTAGCGAACCAGGCTCGGGCGCACAAAGGCGTAGTCCTCGCCGCGTGTGAGCACGAACCACGAGAGCGCGCTGGGCTTGCACGCCACGGCGACCTGGCGCCCGCGACGGCCGGCGATGCCGGTGGCGAAGGCGTGCAGCGGTCCCGGAGCAGCGGCCGCCGGCCAGGCCGCCTCGACGAGCACGTGACGGGCCGCGGCCGAGTCCTGCTTGGAGAGCCGCCCGTGGCGAGTCGGCCCGCTGCCGGACTGGCGCACCCTGGGCTGCAGCCCCAGCTAGTGTCCCGAGTCAGAGATCCGCTCACAATACGAAGCGACTGACTGGAGGATCTCATCGGCGCTCTTGTGCCAGACGAACGGCCTCGGGTCGTCGTTCCAGAGCTCGATCCAGGTACGGATCGAGGCGACCAGTTCCTTGGTCGAGCGGTGGCTGCCGCGCCGCAGCCAGCGCTCGGTGAGCTCGGCGAACCAGCGCTCGATGAGGTTGAGCCAGGACGAGTAGGTGGGCGTGAAGTGGAAGGTGAAGCGCGGGTGGCGCAGGAGCCAGCGGTGGATGGCGGGCGTCTTGTGGGTCGAGGAGTTGTCGACGATGACGTGCACGTCGAGGTCTGCGGGAACGCTCTTGTCGATCAGGGCAAGGAAGCGCCGGAACTCCTCGGCGCGGTGACGTTCGGTGCAGTCCGAGATCACGCACCCCGAGGCCACGTCGAGGGCGGCGTAGAGATTGGTGGTCCCGTGCCGGCGGTAGTCGTGGGTGGCCCTGGCCGGCGTGCCCGGGAGCAGGGGCAGGATCGGCGCCGTGCGGTCGAGGGCCTGGACCTGCGTCTTCTCATCGACGCACAGGACCACGGCCGCCTCGGGCGGATTCAGGTAGAGCCCGACGATGTCCCTGACCTTCTCGATGAACAGCGGGTCGGTGGAGAGCTTGAAGGCCTCGAGCTGATGGGGCTTCAGACCGAAGGCCCGCCAGATCCTCGAGACGGCGCTCTGGCTCATCCCCGTGGCCCGGGCCAGCGAGCGCGTCGACCAGTGGGTCGCGTCCCGCGGCGCCTCCTCGAGGGTCTTGGTGATCACGCGCTCGACGTCGGCGTCGGTGATCGTGCGCGGCCCGCCGGGTCGGGGTTCGTCGTGGAGGCCGTCGAGGCGCCGCGCGACGAAGCGCGCGCGCCACTTGCCGACGGTGACCTGGTTGACGTTCTCGGCCGCGGCCACCTGCTGGTTCGTCAGCCCCTCGGCGCAGGCCAGCACGATGCGGCAGCGCTGCGCCAGCGCCTGGGCGCTGGTCGGCCGCCGCGCCCAGCGCTCGAGCGTCTCGCGCTCCTCGCCCGTGAGCAGAAGAAGAGCCTTCGGTCGTCCCTTGCCGGCCATGGTCCCTCCCATCATCGCAGAGACGGACGATGAGAGCACAGACCCGGCCATCATTCACGCGTATTCATGATTCAGGTCACTAGTCGACTGGGGTGACGTGAGCTCGGGTTAGCGGCGAACGTCGCCGATCACGGCGAGGAGGATGACGAAGGTGGTCACGTCGACGCCGGGGATGGTGAGCAGGCGGGGCAGCTCCTCGGCGGTGAGCCAGGCGCAGCCTTTGGGGCCAGGGGTCGCTCGCCGGCAGCCGACCCCTCCAAGTTACGAGCAGCACTACCGAGACCTCGTTCTTGACCTCACGTACGGCGCTTGACGAGCCCTCTGCGGCGCGAGACTACGCGGCGCAGCGTGCGCGTGCGCTCATCTCCCACCTGAGACCCTGGGGATCAGGTCGGCGGCAAGCAGATCGGCGAGCACGCGGACGTCGATCTTGTCCGTTCTTCACGCACGCGTGGTCGATGGCCCGCGCCTGCTGAGCGTGAGCGAGCACCACCTCGGCGACGTGCGGCTCGATGATCCGCGCGATGGCCAGGGCGTTGCCGGTCGCCTCGAGGACCACGCGGCCCTCCGGCTTGGGCCGCGTTCTCCCGAAGCCCCTGTCCCGGAATCTTGCGCCATCCTATGACGTGCAGCCCGAACGCAGATAGTACTCCGAGGCCATTCTCATGCCGGTACACCAGCTTGACGGGTGTGGCCCCTGGACGTTGAGCAACAGAGTGTCGAGCGCCCATACAGTGGACCACCGCGACGGTGACGCCTCAATTGAGGAGGAGAGGATTCGTCCCCGACACATGATAGCGTTCGACTTACTCGTGAGGTCTACTGATCCGGAGATGGCATGGCATCCGCCGCCGTGAAATCCACGACGCCGACAGAACTTCAAATCCGCGCTTGGCGAGAAAAGGGGGTACTCGCCCAGAAGGCAGCTCTGCGTCCGACCCTCATCGACCTGTTCGCTGGAGCAGGCGGTATGACCGCGGGGTTCACTCGTTTCGGGAAACACGTGTTCACGCCTGTCTGGGCAAACGATTACGACCTCGCCGCCGCCGCAACGTTCGAGTGCAATTTCGGTCACATGCACCCCGGCGACATCGTCTCGCTCCTTGACGACCATGAGGTCGTAATACCTAAGGCAGATGTCGTCATCGGCGGGCCGCCGTGTCAAGGCTTTTCATTACTCAACAGAGAGCGCATCGGTGATCCTCGTCGGCACCTTTGGATTCCGTTTCTCGAAGTCGTGCAGCGCTGCGATGCTACCGTCTGGATGATGGAGAACGTGCCGCAGTTGCTCGGCTCGCCCGAACACGAGGCAATCCTCGAGCGCGCCGCTGACATCGGGTTCCGAACGAAGTCGGCGATCCTCTGCGCTGCGGACTACGGAGTGCCGCAGACCCGCTACCGCGCAATCATCGTCGGCGCACGGTCACAGGACCCACACCTGTTCTTCCCTCCCAAGAGGACACATCGACAACCGCCGGAAGGACCACACCGACCCTTGTTCAACGGCAATTCCGCTGGTTGGACGAACCATCCGAAGCCCTGGCTGACGGTCCGCGACGCCATCGCCGACCTGGAACCTCCGACAGAGACCGAGATTCGCGGGGATGTCGAACCGCCGCTTGACCTACATATCCGACGTAACCCCACCAAGATGAGCGAGGAGCGCTACCGCGCCGTTCCTGAGGGCGGCAACCGGTTCGATCTACAGCACAACCGTCCTGATATCACGCCGGGTTGCTGGATCCGCAAGACCAGCGGCGGGACTGACCTTTTCGGACGGCTTTGGTGGGACCGTCCTTCGGTGACAGTGCGTACGGAGTTTTTCAAACCGGAGAAGGGCCGCTACCTCCACCCTGAACAACACCGTCCGATCACTCATCGCGAAGCCGCGCGTATCCAGACCTTCCCGGACGACTTCCACTTCATGGGCAGTAAGACGGACATAGCCAAGCAGATCGGCAATGCCGTCCCCCCGGTCCTCGCAGCCCGCCTCGCCGATGTGGTCTTGGCCATGCTTCTGGCGCGTGTCTGATCGTTTCGACAAGGAGACCCGCAGCGCACTCATGGCGCGCGTGGGTCAACGTGACACGGCCCCTGAGATGGTGTGTCGCAGGCTTCTTCACAGCCTGGGGTACCGTTTCCGCCTCCACGTGCGTAAACTGCCCGGCACCCCGGACATCGTGCTCACACGGCACCGAAAGATAGTGCTCGTGAACGGCTGCTTCTGGCACGGACATGAAGGCTGTCCGCGCGCGACCCTTCCCGAGACGCGTCACGAATGGTGGGCGCAGAAGATCGCACGTAATCGCGAACGTGATGCCGAGACACTCGAGACGCTGTCAAGCCGAGGTTGGGACGTACTCGTCGTTTGGCAATGCGAGACACGCGATCAAGAAATGCTGAGAGAGCGACTAGCGACCTTCATGAAGCGCAGCCCGGCCTGAGCAGTCAGTCCGATGCGTGCACCTTGTCATGGCACGCAGTGCACAGGGTAGTCAAGTTCTCCGGCGCGTTGGAGCCTCTGTCCACATGCCGAGTAATGTGGTGCGCCTCCAGATGGCGCGGATCGGAGCGGTTCCACAACTCGTGATGCCAGCCGCACGCCGTGCATCGATACCCATCACGCATCAACACTTCGCGACGAACGAAGTCCGGAATCTGCCGGTCATGTTCGGGCGCCTGACGGTCTTCCTCAAGTACATAAACGCCCACAGGAAGATCGGGTCGTCCCGTTGCCATGGTCAGAATGGGCCAGCCGAACTCGGTGCGAAGTTCTCGAGTACGTCGAGCCCACTCGGTCTTGTCGCCCGCCACGTAACGCAACTCTTCACCGGTCACCTTCGCTCCGACGTTCTCGCGGAAGTACGCAAGGATCCGCTCCCGGACCGAAGCACGTAATTTGCGGATACCATTTGCAACGCGCCATCGACGGGCAGCCTCGAGGTCAGGCCGGTCGCAAAGCAACATGTACTGATCGGGCGCCAACGGCGGTAGTGAGGCAGCGGCGGTCGCGTCCTCCTCGGCGCCATCCGTCATCATCTCGGCGAGCGTAATGCCTGATATGATCTGCCACCCATCCTCGCGCCGCAGTTCTCGAACACGCCGTGCCCACTCACCGATACCGGCGACAACCATCAGCTCGTCTCCAGCGATTGCCGTGCGCGGATAGCTGCGGAAGTAGTGCAAGATTCGATCTTTACCGGAGCCGGCAATCCCCGACGTGATCAATGAGCCACCGAGGTCACGCAGCAGGTGCTGAGCAGGGATCAGGGCGCGAACGCGGCTGCGAAGATCACCGTCGGTGAGCTCATGCTCGAAATCGACGAGTAGAGCAACCAACTGAGCCCGCAGATGTTCCGTGTCGCCCACTTGAGATCTACGAGGCATCTACAAGACACCCCATCAGCGCCCCGTGTGTTCTGGAATAGAGAGAACGCTCTGCGCCGATCTCGACTGGACGCCCGACCTCGCGTTCTTTGCGACTTCTGTTCACACCCTCTGCTCCCCCTTGAGGTTCAACTGCTGCCATCCGGTTCGATACGAAACGTCAAGTCCGCCCAGCGCCGACTTCGATGCACACGCTGCCGTCAATACATAGGCGGGTTCTCTCCTTCGATGCCTTCCGCATACTTCAGCTATACGGCACAGCGAGCCACATAGTGCGTCGGCTCCAGCCGACACACTCGGTCGAGCGGTCCACGGAGTATGTAGAGGCGAGGCCGCGACGGATAAGCGAAGATCCGATACAGGTGGTATTCGGGCCTGGTCTTCGAGACCCCCAGCTGGTTCCTGCTCACGAAGAAGGGCGTCTCCTTGCCGAATCTGGTGGTCTTGACCTCTATCACACGGTCTGACCCGTCCTCCTCGAACGACAAGATGTCGTAACCGAGACCGTCTCCTTTGCTGACGGCGACATGATCCACCTGACGCGCCAGCCTCTCGCGCCCGGCCTCACGGAGACGGGCGCGCTCGAACTCGACAGCGAAGATCTCCCCGCTCCGCCCCAAAGCCTGGTTCCTGCTCTCGCGCTCCAAATAATCGACCGCCGAACGTGCGACGCGCGGACTCCAATCGGACCGCTGCCGGTCGCGCGCCGTCACGTCGAGCGCATCCGGAGGCTCCTCCACCCGGCCGGTCATGTCGGCAAGATCGACGGCGTAAGGCTTGGCGTCGACTGCGTGACTGACCGCTGCCACGAGTCCGCGATCGACTTCGAGCCTGGCCTTCACTGCCCGGGCCAGCCGACCCTGGTAGTTCCAGCGCGGTTTGTAGCCGCTGATGTACGGATATCCGAGTCCGATCATTATCGCGCTGATGTTCTGATGCTTGAACTCAATCGAGCCGTCGGACCGGTGATCCAGCAGTTGCTTCAACGAGCGTCGGTGCGCCGTTTTGCTGTAGGGCTCCTCACGCAACTCCTTGGCCAGCATGGCAAAGTAGTCCGTCACGACCGCCTCGTCCTCGAACTCCGTCCAATCGCGCGCCACTGCCGTTCCTCGTACCGCAGGATCCCTGTCACTGGATTCTGCCACATCGACACGACAAGCCCAGACGCGTGCTCTTTCGGCGATACGGAGCGCTCTCACCCGCCGCGCGCGTCGCCGGTGAGGTGGACGACCAGGCGGACGTCGTCCCAGCCGGCGCAGATCGCCGCCTGCACGAGCGCGTCCGCGCTGGTCGCGTCTCTCGCCCTGAGCGGGAGCCACGTCGTCCACTCCCCGCGCTCATGGTCCAGCACCTCGACCGAGGAGAAGACCGTGGTCCGGCCCGTCGCCGCCGTGTCCGGGTCGATCATCGGCTCGTCACCCCCTGCCCTCGTCACCGCCACATTGCGGCCTCACTCTATCCAGGCGTCTGCCCCGGCTCCACACCCGGATCACACGCCGGCGGCTCTTTCCGATGGGCTGGTGCGACGGAAGACCGATACCCCCAGGGGTATATACTCGCGTCCGTCCCTGTAGACTGGACCTCCCCAGCCCATCGCCAGCGCGTCCGCCGCGTGCGGGCGTCTGCCAAGGAGTGAGCATGCCGGCAACGTCCCCGCCGTCCAACGGCGCCGTCCTCGTCCTCGGCGGAGGAGCCGCCGGCGTCCGCTGCGCCCTCGACCTCGCGGAGGCGGGCCACAAGGTCACCCTCGTCGAGCGGAAGGGATCGCTCGGCGGTCACATGTCCCGGCTGGACAAGGCCTTCCCCTACAACAAGTGCGCCTTGTGCACGCTGACGCCCAAGCTCAAGCAGGTGATGCAGGAGCCGGGCATCGAGGTCGTCACCAGCGCCGAACTGACCGCCCTGGAGGGCGAGGCGGGCGCCTTCACGGCGCGCATCACCCGTCATCCCCGCTTCGTGGACCCGGCCGCCTGCACGACCTGCGGGGACTGCGTCCCGGTCTGCCCGGTCACCCTCCCCAACGACTTCAACGACGGCATGGGTACGCGCAGGGCGATCGGCAAGCCGTACCAGCACGCCATCCCCAACGTCTTCGCGGTGCTCAAGCGCGGCCACAGCCCCTGCAAGCTCGCCTGTCCGCTGCACACCAGCGTACAGGGCTCCCTCGACCTCGTCCGCGAGGGACGGTTCGCGGAGGCGTACGCGATCGCCGCCGCGGCCAACCCCTTCCCGGCGGCGTGCGGCCACGTCTGCGACAGGGCCTGTGAGGAGGCCTGCGTACGGGGCGAGGTGGACGAGCCGGTGGCGATCGCCGCGCTCGGGCGCTTCGTGGCGGAGTGGGCCGCGGAACACGTGCCGCTGGCCGAGACGGTCCCGGTGCGTCACGAGGAGCGCGTCGCCGTCGTGGGCGCCGGCCCGGCGGGGCTCACCGCGGCGCGTGAGCTGGCGACGCTCGGTTACCGGACGACGGTGTTCGAGGCGAAGGAGGAGGCCGGCGGGAGCCTGCGCTACGGCCCCCCGGAGTCCCGCCTCCCCGACGCGTCGCTGGACCAGGACGTGGCCCGCATCGCGGCGCTCGGTGTCGACCTGCAGACTGGGCGCCGCGCCGGCGCCGACTTCACCGTCGAGGGACTGCTCGAGGGCGGGGAGTTCGAGGCCGTGCTTCTGGCCGCGGGGGAGCAGAACGAGGAGCTCTCCCACCTGTCCGCCGAGGCCCGGGACGAGGCGGCCGGGGCCGGCGCGCGGGCGGCGGCGACCATGCACGGGCGCGTCTTCTCCGTCGCCCCCGCACCGACGGTGGTCGGGGCGATCGCCGCCGGCCGCCGGGCGGCGCGCGGCGTCCACGCCGGTCTGCGCGGCGAGGACGCGCGCCTCGACGACGATCTGCTGCCCGAGGCGCGGCCGGACGCCGCCGCGCTCGCGGCCACACCGGTCGTGCTGCGCGAAGCGGCGGCCCAACGCTCGCCGGACGGAGACGCCGCCGATGCCGGAGAGTCCGAGCCCGGGCTGACCGCGGAGCAGGCTCGCGTCGAGGCGCAACGCTGCCTCGACTGCGCCGTCTGCGGGGAGTGCCTCGCCTGCGTGGCCGCCTGCCGCCCGGACGCGGTCCGGCACGGCGCCCGCGACCAGACGCTGGAGAGGCAGGTCGGCGCCGTCGTGGTGACCGCCGGGTTCAGCGGCCACGACCTGGCCCACCACGAGCAGTACGGCTACGGTCGCTACGCGAACGTGGTCTCCTCGTTCGGCTACGAACGCATGCTCGCCCCCAACGGGCCGACGTTCGGCCGGCTCGCCCGCCCCTCCGACGGCGCCCGCCCCACGCGCATCGCCTTCGTCCAGCCGGCGGAGCCCGACGACCCGATGTACGAGGCCTGCGTGAGCCTCTGCGACCTGTACGCGACCAAGGAGGCCATGCTCGCCCCGGCCAAGGTCGAGGGCGCCCGCTGCGACGTCTTCTCGGTCGGGCGGCGACCGGCCGGCAAGGGGTTCGCCGGCTTCCACCGCCGGGCCGCGGAGCGCGGCGTGCGGCACTTCGCCGCGCATCCCTCCTCCGTCCGCGAGGACCCCGTCACGGCGGACCTGCTGGTGCACTGGCGCGACGCCGAGGGCCGTCGCCACATGGAGCGCTACGACATGGTCGTCTTGGTGGTGGCGCTGCGACCGCCCGAGCAGGCCGCAGAGCTGGCGGACACGCTCGGCGTCGCCCTCGACGAGGACGGGTTCTGCGCCACGCCCGAGCTGTCCCCGATCGAGACGAGTCGGCCGGGGGTGTACGCCGCCGGCGCCTTCACCGGCCCCAAGGACGTCCCGGCCTCGATGGCGCAGGCCTCCGCCGCGGCGGCCCGCGCCATGATCGACCTGGCCGCCGCCCGCGCCGCGGCGCCGCCCGCGGCTCCGTCGGCGGGCGCGGGACCGGCGGCGACCGCGGCCGCGCCGCCGCAGCGCGACGGCCGCCGCGAGCCGCCGCGCATGGGGGTCTTCGTCTGCCGCTGCGACAGCACCCGGCCGAACCCCGTCGAACTGGACGAGGTCGCGCGGACGGCCGCGGCGCTCCCCGACGTCGTCCACGTGGAGACCGTCGACTACGCCTGCCGGGCGGACGGCCTCGCGACGATCCGCGCCGCGATCGGCGAGCAGGAGCTCGACCGCGTCATCGTCGCCGGCTGCTCGCCACGCGTCAAGGAGCCGGCCATCCAGGGCGCCCTGCGTCAGGCCGGACTCAACCCGTTCCTGCTCGAGATGGCCAACATCCGCGAGCACGCCGCGTGGGCGCACGTCGGCCAGCCGCGCCAGGCCACCGCCAAGGCCTGCAACCTGGTGTGCATGGCGGCCGCGCGGGCGCGGCTCCTGGAGCCGCTGCAGCGCCGCGAGACGCCTCTCGGCGACGCCGCGCTGGTCGTCGGCGGCGGTGTCGCGGGCATGACGGCCGCGCTGGCCCTCGCCGCGATGGGCCACCCGGTGCACCTCGTGGAGCGCGGCCCACGGCTCGGCGGCCGCGCGCTGCACCCCGACACGAGCGCGGGCGTCCGGACGGCCGCCGACCACGCACTGGGGCTTGCGCGGCGCCTCGCCGACGAGCCCGCCGTGACCGTCCACCTCGGCGCGGAGCTGACCCGGTTCGAGGGCTTCGCCGGCAACTTCGTGAGCTCCGTCCGGGGTCCGGACGGCGAGGTCGCCACGGTGGAGCACGGCGCGATCGTCCTGGCGACGGGCGCGCGCGAGGGCCGTCCCGCCCTCTACGGCCTCGGGACGCAGGCCGGGGTCGTCACGCAGTCCGAAGCGGTGCAACTGCTCGCGGACGACGACCCCACGCTCGCGGCGGCGGACAGGATCGCCATGGTCCTCTGCGCCGGCGCCGGCGACGAGAGCACGGCCTGCTGCTCGCGGGCGTCGTGCGCGCAGGCGATCGGCAACGCCGTCCGGCTCAAGGAGGAGCGCCGCGAACGCGAGGTGGTCGTCTGGCGCGACGCTGCGCGTCCGTTCGCCGTCGACCGCGACCTGCTCGTCCGCGCGCAGGAGCTCGGCGTCGTGTTCGACGACTACGCTCCGGGCGCCGCGCCGCGCGTGGTCCTCAAGGGCGGTCCGGTGCTCGAGGCGCGGCCGTCAGCCGGGGGCGACTCCCCAGTCGTCCCGGCCGACCTGCTCGTGCTGACCACGCCGACCGTGCCGAGCGAGGGCACCGAGGCGCTGGCCGCCCTGCTCGGCGTCCCGCTCGACGACGACGGCTTCTTCCGCCTCAGCGACCGCGACCTGAGCCCGGACGCCAACCTGCGCCCGGTCGAGTTCGCCCGCGAGGGCATCTACCTCTGCGGCGCGGCCGGCTACCCCACATCGCTGCCCGAGGCCATCACCCAGGCCTACGCCGCCGCCGGTCGCGCGGCCGCACTGCTGGCGAGGCGGGTACGAACGGCGGCCGCGACGGTGAGCGAGGTCGACCAGGACCAGTGCGTCGCCTGCCTCACCTGCGTGCGCGTCTGTCCCTTCGGCGTGCCCGTCATCGATCCCGAGGTCAGGAAGGCCTCCATCGAACCCGCGATCTGCAAGGGCTGCGGTATCTGCGTGAGCCAATGCCCCGTCAAGGCGATCGAGCTGCACCATTCCACCGACGCGCAGATCCTCGCGGTCGAAGAAGCGCTGTTCACGGAGGTGAGCTGAGATGGGCGACGCCCAGAACGGAGACGCCGGGTCGCGGACCGCGGACGACGCGGCCGAGCTGCGGATCATCGGCCTCGCCTGCAACCACTGCGGGTACGCCTCGGCCGATTCGGCGGGCGGGCTGCGCCGCGCCCACCCGCCCGCCGTCCACATGATCCGTCTGCCCTGCACCGGAAGGCTCGAGGTGATCCACCTGCTCAAAGCCTTCGAGGCCGGCGCCGACGGCGTCATGGTGGTCGGCTGCCTGGAGGGGGACTGCTCCTTCATGACCGGCAACCTCTGGGCACGGCGGGTGGTCGACCACGTCAAGCGGCTCCTCGCCGAGCTCGGCCTGGAGCCCGAACGCGTGGAGATGTTCAACATCCCCGGCCCGGACGGCGCCGGGTTCGCCGCCGCGGCGGGCGCGTTCGCCGAGCGCATCGCGGCCCTCGGCCCCAGCCCCGTCAGGCGCGCCGATGCCGACCCGCGGCGCGCCATCCGTGTCGCCCTGGGAGACGACGCCCTGCCGACGGGGTGACGGCGGCCTCAGGCCAGCCCCATGCTCCGCAACTGGCCCTCCGAGTAGCCGAAGAAGTGCGCCGTCTCGTGAAGCACCGTGACACGGATGTGTCGGCGCAGCTCGTCCCGGCTCCTGCAGGCGCGCTCGAGGTTGGCGCGGAACAGGTGGATGGTGTCGGAGTACGGCGCGCCGAAGCTCACGGAGCGCCGGTTCAGCGGCACGCCGTGATACAGGCCGAGGATACGCGGGTCGATGCCGTCGGCCACCATCATCGCGGAGGGCCGCTCGTCGACCATCACAGCCACGTTGCGCAGCTCGTCGAGCAGCTCGCGGGGCAGCTCGTCCAGCGCCGCCTCGGCGACGGAGCGGAACTCCTCCACGGACATCAGCGGTCGCAGGGGCTCGGCGGCGGCGTCGAGGCGCAGCACCAGCCCCCACTCGCGGCTCATGCCGTCGCGGTCGCCCAAGGTCGCCAGGGCGCGACCGAGCAGGTAGCGCGCGTCGGCCTCGAGCCCGGGCGCGAGCCCGCCCGCGCCCAGGAGAGCGCGCAGGCGGTCGGCGGCCGCGCGCGCCTCGCCTGCGGCGAGCAGGCGCGCGGCCATGTGCAAGTCTTTCTTCGCCGTCATGACCGCATCATAGGCGCAGCGGGCCCGCCGCTCACTCCCGACCCGCTGCACGATCCGGCCGACGCACCCTGCTTTGCCTCCGCACCCCCGGCTAGACAGACGACCCAGTCCGGCCCCTCGCCCACGGGGCAGGGTTGGAGCAGCGGCCACTACGGGCCGCGCCGGGATCGAGGAGGAGTCGGATGTCACTCAGAAGGCGCACAGGACAGCACGGGTTCACGCTCATCGAGCTGCTCGTCGTGTTCATCATCATCGGTATCCTGGCGGCGATCGCCATGCCCGCCTACCTCAGCGCGCGGGAGTCGGGCAAGAAGGCCGCGCTCCAGAGCAACGACCGCAACATGATCACCCACATCGTCTCGCTGGACACGCCGCCCCGGCCGCCCGCCGCCAACCCGCGGATCGCGCTGCGCGACCAGCTGATCGCCACCTACGCCGGCCAGGTGCGCAACCCCCTGACGGGCAGCCGGACGATCATCCAGTCCGGGCAGAACGTGAGCGGCGCCGCCGTGGTCGTCGCCGACCGCACCACCACCAGGATGTCCGCCGTCAACCTCACCTCGCAGTTCCCCTTCACCGGGGATAACCCGCGGCAGCTCAACGGCGCCGTGATCATCACGGTCTGCAGCGACGGCTACCTCGTCTACAGCCTCTTCAACGGCGCCGCCTTCGACAAACGGTTCGTGCCGTACGAGGCGCTCGAGAGTGGTTTCGCGGACACCGGCAAGGTGGAACCCGGCAAGGTCGATCCTGGCAAGGTGGAGCCCGGTAAGATCGACCCCGGCAAGGTGGAGCCTGGCAAATCCGACACCGGAAAGGTCGACCCCGGGAAAGCGGACACCGGCAAGGCGGACGCGGCGAAGATCGACGCGGCGAAGACCGAGCTCGTCGTCCGACCCTAGCCCCGGCCTCGATCCTCCAGCGGTCCCGCGCCCAGGCCCCGAGCGCGACTCGGGGGCCTGGGCGCCGCGGCGTCAGGGAGCCTTCACCTCTCCGCGGAGCGACCCCGTCGACGTCGACGCCCGACGCTCACGGGTCCGCCGGCGACGCCGGAGGAGCCGACCTCCTGTCGATGGACCCCTCCCGATTTCAGCGTACGTGTCCGATATCATTCACACATGCAGTCACCGGACCTCTGAAGGAGGCTTATAACGGGACCGTGTCGACGGCGAACCGCTCCTGCGCGGATCGCGACACCTCCTCGCGAAAGGACGTGCCCATGAAGCGACTCCACCCGATGATGAGGGCGCTGTGCGCGCTCACCCTGCCGGCGCTGCTGGCGCTGCTCCTCGCGCCGGCGATCGCCGCGGCGACGCCGGCGGTCCACGTCGTCACGCACATCACGCCCAAGCCCGCCACGCCCAACGTGCTGAGGCCGGGGCAAAGCATCTCTCTGTCGCTCAGCTACGTCTCTCCCGAGCCCACCGGGGTGAGGATCCTCGTGCAGCCCATGAGCGGCGGCAAACCGGCGGCCGGGTGCTCCGCCCCCGACTCGCCTGTCTACCCGGCCGGCAGCGGTACGGCCACCAGGTCGTTCAAAATCACCAAGGGCGATGTGACGGTCAACCGGATCCGCATCCAGATGTGGAACGCCGCCGAGACGGTGAAGCTCCGGCAGGTCGTCATCCCCGTCCATTACAGGCTCACGAAAGCGAAGGCCAACGTGGTCCACGGGTTGGTGATGTCGCCCGTCCCCAACGTGCTCACGCACAAGCAGCGGGTCTCCGTCAAGTTCAAGTACCGGACGAACCAGCGGGCCGGCGTGCGGATCCTCGTCCGTCCGCTCACCGGCAAAGCGCTCACGCCGCGCTCCACCACGCACGCCTCGCGGTTGTACAAGGAGAGCGGCTCGGGGAGCGGATGGTTCACAGTGACCAAGGGCACGCCGGCGATCGACAAGGTGCGGGTCCAGATGTGGAACCGGGCCAAGACGAAGCGGCTCTTCACCGCCGTGGTCCCGGTGCACTACCGGTACAGGAAGCCGACCAACGTCGTCAGTTCCGTCGAGCTCGAGATACCGAACCCGAACGTCCTGCGGCTCAACCAGGACCTCGAGGTCAGGTTCAAATACGCGACCGATCGCAAGGACGGCGTCCGGATCTTCGTCCGCCCGATGACGAACGGGAAGAAGACGCCCCACTACGCCGCTCACATGTCGCCTCTATACCCTGCCGGAACCGGCACCGGCACGGGCCACTTCACGATCAAGTCCGACGCCGCCGAAGTGGATGCGATCGAGATCACGATGAAGACGTCCGATGTGACCACGACGCTGTTCAGAGTCAGGATCCCCGTCTCGCTCCGCTTCATCTAGCGACGCGGCGACAGCCGTCAAAGTGAAGCGGCGGGCGCCCCCGCAGAGGGGCGCCCGCCGCTTCGTCGTCGCACACGATCACCGTCGGCCTCAAGACCACTGAAGCTTGGGCCGATGCACCGAGTGTCCCGCGTGCGCGCCGCGACGCGCTGCAGTATCCGTCCGCGCGTCACGGGACGAGCGGGAGAGGTACGCCGCACGGCGCCTCGCACGTCGCAGGGAGGGCTGCACGTTGAGTACACGTCTCGAACACCTTCGTCACGTGACCGCACTGCTGGTCGCGCTGGCGCTCATGACCGTCGGGCTCCTCGCAGTGCCGGCCCGGAGCTACGCCGATCCGATCCAACCGGCGCCGCTCTCCCATCCCCAGACGACACTGGTCGTCCTCGTCGACTTCAATGACATCCAGATGCAGAAGACCGACGAGTTCTGGCGCGACCGGGTCTTCTCACTGGACGTCGATTCGGTCAACAGGTACTACAACGAGACCACCTACGGCACGCACCAGTTCCTGCCGGCCGCGGAGACGTACGAGGTCGAGAACGACGGCGTGGTGCACGTGACTCTCGCCAGGAACCACCCCGACGCCGGCCGCGATACGTGGTCCGTGAGCCGGTGCGTGATCGACGCCGTCACCGCCGCCGACCCCCATGTCGACTTCGCCGCGTTCGACGCGAACGGCGACGGCGTGCTGGACAGCGACGAACTGCACCTCGCGGTCGTGCTCGCGGGTTACGAGGCCAGCGACTCGAGAGCCGCCCGGCCGAGCATCTGGGCACATGCGAACCTCGGGGGGCTGAGTTGGCAAGACTGCCGGCCCGACGGAGTACAGCTGACGACATACATCGCCCAGGGCGAGCTCATCAACGATACGGTGGGACCGAACGGCATCGGCACCGTGGCCCACGAGCTGGGACACTGCCTGGGGCTGCCGGACCTCTACGACACCACCGGCGCCTCCATCGGCCTCGGCACCTCGAGCCTCATGGCGAACGGCGCCGGCCTGAGCTGCGGAGAGACCATGGACGGCTCCTCGCCGGCCCACCTCGACCCGTGGAGCCTCATCCAGATCGGCGCCCGCGAGCCGCAGGTGGTGACGGAGGACGCCACCGTCACCCTCCACGGGAGCAACACCCCGGACTACAACATCGTCAAAGTCCCCATCACCGACGACGGCAGCCAGTACTTCCTGCTCGAGAACCGCATCACCGAGGGCTACGACCGCGGGCTCAAGGACGACCGTCACAGAGGCGGAGCCGCCTCGGGCGTCGCCATCTACCACGTGGACGAGTGGGTGATCGACGTCTGGGACACCGCCATCTACGGAACCAACCGCGGCGTGAACAGCAACTATCTGCGCAAGGCCGTCGACCTCGAGGAGTCCGACGGCCCGGCGCTGGACCTGCCCTGGGATTCGCCCCAGGGTGGGGACCACTACTTCTACGAAGGACACCACACCGTCTTCGGCCCCGAGACGTATCCCGACACCGGGGCCTATGTGGACACACTCACCAACGGCACCACCCGTCCCACCGGCATACGCATCGTGATCGAGGGCGAGTCCGGCGACGAGCAGATGAAGGCCCACATCACCTTCGGCTCCACGGCCACCGCCGAGGGCTTCGCCGGCGGTGACGGCAGCTACGCGCGGCCGTACCAGATCGCGACCAAGACCCAGCTCGACATGGTGCGCCGCCACTCCGACGCCCACTTCGTCCTCGTCGACGATCTGGAGTTCACCGGGGCGGACTTCGAAGCGGGCGGGGCCTTCTGCAACCGCGGCAAGGGGTTCCGGCCGCTGTTCGGCTCCGGGACCTTCAGGGGCAGCTTCGACGGGGCCGGCCACTCCATCACCGGGCTGCGCATCGACGCTTCGGGCACCGCGGACATCTACGCCGGTCTCTTCGGCACCCTGCAGGGCACGGTCAAGGATCTCGATCTGGTTGAGGCGACAGTCGCAGCGACGAGCACCAACGGCGTCAGCCACGCCGGAGGGATCGCCGGCAGGGTGCAGGAAGGGCTTCTCAGCGGGTGCTCGGTGAGCGGCTCCGTGACCGCCGACTGGGCGGGCGGGATCGTCGGCCACGCGCGTGGGACGGCGATCCGGGGCTGCCGCAACCGCGCCGCGGTGGAATCGCAGGCCCTCTACGTCCATGGATACGCCGGCGGGATCGTCGGTGAGGCCACCCGGACGACCATCTGGGACTGCGGCAACGAAGGCGACGTGGCGGTCCGCTGTCTCCGGGAGGAGGGTGTGAGGGCAGGACAGACCAGCCGCTTCAGCGCCGGCGGCATCGCCGGCCAGCTCTGGGGAGCCGGCTTCGCCGCCAACATCCAGCGATGCTTCAGTACCGGGGGCATCAGTACCGAGAAATGGGAGTACGACGACGACTACTGGGGGAGCCTCTGCATGTCCGGCGGTATCGTCGGCTGGACACGAGCGGGCGAGCCCGCCGCCGTTATGGATTGCTACAACGCGGGTCCTGTCTCAGCACCCACGGCGGCAGGCGGCATCGTCGGTTATGCGGCGGATGCCCTCACCATGTCGCGCTGTTACAGCGTGGCAGAGGACCCCACAGCGCCCAATGACAGCGGCGGCGGTATCGCCGGCATCGCGCATGATGGGCATGCCGACAAGATCACCGCTTGCTTCTTCCTCGAGACCCCTGCCTGCCCCAACGGTGTCCACTGGTGGCAGAGCGGCGAACCGCCGGCGCAGGACCCGACCACGCCCTGCACGGACGAGGAGATGCAGGCCCAGGAGTGCTACGAGGGCTTCGACTTTGACGACGTCTGGGTGCTGGCCGGCGCGAGCGGCTACCCCTATCCGCAGCTGCGTGAGCAGCGCCAGGCGCTGGAGCTGCCGGGAGCGCCGACGACGACCGCGGTCGCGAGCGGGTACGACGGCGTGAAGCTCACCTGGACCGCCGTCCCCGGCGCGACCGGCTACGAGGTCTACCGCGCGCTGGACACCGGCGGGCCCTGGGGGTTGATCGCCGCCACCGACCTCGACCGACGCTCGCTGACCGACGCGGGCCTCGCCACCGGCATGACGTACCACTACAAGGTGCGCGCGGTGACGACGGACGGCGGCCTCACGGTGCGCGGTGCGGACTCCGAGCCGGCCACGGCGACGCCGGCCCTGGCCAAGGCGTCGGGGTTGAAGCTGAAGAAGACGTCGGCGGCGAGCGTCAAGGCCTCGTGGAAGGCCGTCCCGGGCGCGACCGGCTACCAGCTCTGGCGCGCCAAGGCCGCCAAGGGCAAGTACGTCCTCGCGAAGACGACCGGCAAGCTCACCGTCACCGACCTCAAGCTGGCGCGCAAGGCGACGCACTTCTACAAGGTGCGCGCCTATCGGCTGGTGGGCGGAGTCAGGGTGTTCGGGGATTGGTCGCCCGTCGCGAAGATCAAGCTCTGAGCCGCAGGAGTTGTGTGCGCGACGGGGGCAGGCTGCCCGGCGGCCTGCCCCCGTCGCGCCGCCGGCCGGCCGGGGCGCGACCCCGAGGCCGGCCGATTCGATACAATCCCCCGCGGAGCATCCACACCCCGCTGAAGGAGAGGTCCATGGCGTACGCAGAGGATTTCGAGAAGGCCCTCCAGGTGGGCCGGCCGCCCAACGTCCGGGAGCTGTTCCCGAACTCCAGGGCGCTGCTGGTCAGCGGCAAGGCCGTCGACCGTGCGATGCGCGCCAAGGGCGACGCCATCGCGATGGCCGCCAACGGCCGCAACTCGTTCGTGATCCGCGGGGCGCTGAGGGCGGCGCAGCGGGCCAACGCCGCGCTCATCATCGAGATCGCCAAGTCCGAGGGCGGGCAGAAGGCGTACTGCGCCGTCAACTACTGGAACATGGCGCGCATCGTCGACTCCCTGTGCAACGAGATGGGCATCACCATCCCGGTCGCGGTCCACGCCGACCATTACGGCATCAAGAACGACCAGGACCTCGAACAGGCGATGACCGAGATCCCCTCCCTGTTCGAGGCGGGCATCACGTCGATCGCCATCGACGCCTCGCATCAGCCCAACGACAAGAACCTGCTGGCCAACCTCGCCGTGAACCCCCACATCCCGTCCTGGGCCGGGCTCGAGACCGAGATCGGCGAGATCAAGGGCAAGGAGGGCCTCTCGACGCCGGACGAGGCGCTGTACCTCATCCAGGGGCTCAACGCGCACGGCATCGCCGCCGACTGGATCGCGCTCAACAACGGCACGACGCACGGCATCGAGGCCTCGGACGCCGGCATCCAGGTCGATCTCACCGCCGAGATCCACAAGGTCCTCGAGCCCTACCACGTGAGCGGGGCGCAACACGGCACGTCGGGCAACAACTCCGACCGCCTGCGCGAGATCGCCGCCAGGACGCACACCACCAAGGCCAACGTGGCCACCGCCCTGCAGATGATCAGCTGGGGCCTCGAGGTCAACGACTACGGCAACGCGCAGCTCGACGCCGACGGCGGCTTCATCAAGGTCGAGGGCGAGGGCGTCACCGAGGAGATGTGGGCCCAGATCGTCGCCTTCGCCGACGAGAAGGGGTGGAAGAAGGGCGACTACAAGAACCTCAACCTGCCCTTCGAGAACCGCCTCCTGGCGCAGCCGGCGGCGGTCCGCGAGCGCATGGCTAAGCGGGTCGAGGACTTCGCCTACAAGATGATGACCGAGGTCTTCAACGCCCAGGACACCGCGCCGCTCGCTGTGGCGGCGATCCTGGAGGCGGGATCCTGCGACCTGGGCCCCAAGGTCGGGCGCATCGAGGACCCCGCGGAGTGGACCGAGGAGAAGATCGTCGCGCGGGCCGCGACGCTGGACAGCGACAAGGGCGCCGCGGGCGACTTCGACGACTGACGGGGTGCGCGCCGGGCGCCGCCGCGGCCCCGGCGCGGAGCAGAGACGGGGCGGCGGCCGGCCTTCAGCCGGCCGCCGCCCCGTCGTCTCCGGCGAGCGCCCCGTAGACGCCCGGCCGCCGGCATCTCATGCCCCACACCTCGCGCTCACGCCACGCGCGCAGCGCGCCGAGGTCGAGGCGGACGACGCAGACGGACTCCGCCTCCGCGGCCTCGAACACGCGCGTGTCGCGCCCACGGCCGTCCGCGTCGAAGGCGATCGGGTCGACCACCGTCGAGTGCCCGTTCTCCTGCGGCGCCGCGTAGTTGGCCACCGCCACGGCCGTCATGTTCTCGAACGCGCGCGCCCGCACCTGGCCGAGACGGTTCTCCTCCAGCTCGCAGGCGTTGGGCACGAGGATGAGCTCCGCACCGCCGAGCGCCAGTAGGCGCGCGGCCTCAGGGAACTCACGGTCGAAGCAGATCATGGCGCCCACGTCCACGGGTCCCGAGCGCGTCTCCAGCCGGGTCACCGGGAACCCGGCCCCGGGCGTCAGCGCCTGCTCGGGCAGGTCGAAGTCGCAGGTGTGCACCTTGGCGTAGGTGAGCGCCTCGCGGCCGCGCCGGTCGAAGAGCGTGAGCGTGTTGCGCGGCCCGTCGTCCGTCCGTTCGAGATAGGTCACGGCGATCGCCATGCCCAGCTCCTTCGCGAGCCCCGCATGCGCGGCCACCCACGGGTCGTGGCGGTCCAGTGCCTGTCGCCGCCAGCGGTCGAGGTCGTCGTCGGGGAAGGCGTACCCCGTGCTCCACATCTCGGGGAACAGCGCGATGTCGGCCCCCTCGGCCGCGGCGCGGCGGCAGGCCGCGGAGCCTCGTTCGAGGCTCTCACCGCGGTCGTAGCCGGCGCCGCGGAGCTGGAGAAGCGCGACGCGGAGCTCGCCGCCGTTCACCGAGACGTCTCCTCGCCGGCGGCTCCAGCACGGACCTCTCCGAGGCCGACTCCCCCACTGCCGGCCTCGGCGCCCTCCGCCCGGCCGAACACCGTCGTCTCGCCGGGCCGCAGCACGCGGACCTCGACCTCAGGCGCCAGGCGGGCGGCGTGACGCGCGAACGCGTGCGGCCACTCGGACCACCTGGCGTTGAGTCGGGGCGGCAGCCACGGCGGATAGACGGCGCCCCAGTGGACCGGCACGCAGGCGGCGGGCCGCAGCAGCCGCAGCGCCTCGGCCGCCGTGAGCGGGCCGAGGTGGTCGTCGGGCAGCCGCGGACCCCACCCGCCCACGGGCAGCACGGCGACGTCGACAGGCCCCACGTCGCCCATCTCCTCGAACAGCCCCGTGTCGCCGGCGAAGTAGACGCTCAGGCCGCCCTCGACGACGAAGCCGAGCGCGGGCGAGCCCCCGGCGAACGGGTGCCGCCTGCCGGAGTGCGCCGCCGGGACGGCTCGGATGCGCACGCGCGCGGCGCCTGCTCCCGCGACCGCCGGCGGCGGCCCGTCCTTGTCCGTCAGACTCGCCCGCACCTCGTCGCCGGATGGGGCCCTGCCGTCGATCTCCACCTCGCCCCCGGCCTCCATCTCGAGCGGCGTGAACCCGAGCCGCCGCAGCAACGCCCCGAGGCCGCGCGGCGCGACGACCGGCGTCCGCCGGTCGATGAGCCGCAGCGACGGCAGGTCCAGGTGATCCAGGTGCGCATGCGAGACGAGCACGGCGTCGAGGTCCCGGGACGCGGCCGGCGGGGGCGGCGGGCCGCGGCGGATGAGCACGCCGACCCGCCGCCGGAGCAGCGGGTCGGTGAGCAGCCGCACGCCGTCCATCTCCAGCAGCACGGTCGCATGCCCGACGTACGTGATCGCCAGCGAAGACGTGAGCGCCCCGGGATCCATGAGGATACTCTATCCCGCGCCCGGCACTCCGCCTCGCGCTTCCCGGTGGGTCCGGGCTCAGGGATCGAGCAGCATCCGGTCGACGGCGAACGCCTCGCCGGCGACCTCGTGGAACTTCTCGATGAGGTCCGAGACCTGCAGAGCCGCCTTCTGCTCGTGGTCCAGGTCGAGCACCACACGCCCGGCGTGCATCATGAGCAGCCGGTCTCCGTAGCGCAGCGCCAGCTCCATGTTGTGCGTGACCATCAACGTGGTGAGGCCGCGCTCCGTGACGATCTCCCCGGTGAGCTCCATGATCGTCGCCGCCACCTTGGGGTCGAGCGCCGCCGTATGCTCGTCGAGCAGCAGCAGGCTGGGCTGGACGATGGTGGCCATGAGCAGCGACATCGCCTGGCGCTGGCCCCCGGACAGCTTGCTCACCCCGGCCTTGAGCCTGTCCTCCAGCCCCATGCCGAGGCGGGCGAGCTGCTCACGCATCACGGCGCGGCGCTTGTTGGTCACGCCCATGCGCAGACCGCTGCGCTTGGTCCGCATCAGCGAGATGGCCAGGTTCTCCTCGATTGTCATGTCCGGCGCCGTGCCGGCGCGCGGGTCCTGGAACACCCGGCCGATGCTGCGGCTGCGCACGTAGTCCGGCAGCCTGGTCACGTCGCGACCGCCCAGCACGATCCTGCCCGCGGTGACGGGGAAGGTGCCGGCCACCGCGTTGAGGAGCGTCGACTTGCCCGACCCGTTGGAGCCGATGATGCTCACGAACTGACCCGCCGGCACCTCCAGGTCGATCCCGTCCAGCGCGACGACCTCGTTGGCCGTTCCCGGGAAGAACAGCTTGCGCACACCCCTCAGCTCGAGCGGAGCGGCACAGCAGGGCGACGCCCCCTCGGCGCTCCGCGCGACGGCGTGACCCTGGGCTTCGCTCACGAGTGCATCACCTTCTTGCGCACCGTGGGCACCGAGAGCGCGACGACCACGAGCACCGCCGTGAGCAGCTTCAGGTCGGTCGGCGCGATGCCCAGCCGCAGGCTCACGGCGATCAGCAGCCGGTACACGATCGAGCCGCCGATCACGCTGAAGAGCACCCAGCTCACGCTGCGCACACCGAACAGCACCTCGCCCATGATCACCCCGGCGAGGCCGGCGACGATCGTGCCGATGCCCATGCCGACGTCGGCGAAGCCCTGCTGCTGCGCGACCAGCGAGCCGCTCAGGGCCACCAGCGCGTTGGCGATGCCGAGCCCGACGATCCGGGTGACGTTGGTGTTGGTGCCCATGGCGCGGATCATGCCCTCGTTGTCCCCCGTGGCCTGCAGGCAGAGGCCGAACTCGGTGTGCAGCAGCCAGTCCAGCAGGTACTTGATCACGAGAGCGAGCGCCGCCAGGCCGATGATCAGGTTCCAGCCCGACATCGAGACCGAGAACAGGGCGCCGATCTTGTCGAAGACCACGTCCACCCCCAGGAGGGGGACGTTGCTCCTGCCCATGATGCGCAGGTTGACCGTGTACAGCGCGGTCATGGTGAGGATACCGGCGAGCAGCTTGGGCCCGTAGTTGGTCGCGTCGCTGTCGTCGCCCTTGAGCAGCAGGTGCAGGAAGCCGGTCACGAACCCCGCGCAGAGGCCCGCGCCCACCCCGGTCAGAGTGGCCAGCAGCGGCGACTGCCCGCCGGCGATCATCGCCGCCGTCACCGCCGCGCCGAGCGGCAGGCTGCCGTCCACGCTCAGGTCGGGGAAGTCGAGCACGCGGAACGTGATGAACACGCCCAGCACCATGAAGGCATAGACCAGGCCCTGCAACAGGGCGCTATGGATGATGACCTGCACCTGCGCGGCTCCGTGGGAGAGGACCGGAGCACCCGCGCCGCCCCGGTCCCCCCGGATCAGCCCCGGCGCCCCCGCCTGCGGGGGCGCCGGGACGTGTGGTCTCGTCGGGTCAGAACTTCGTCTGGGCCTCCTCGGCGAGGTCTGCGGGGATCGTGACGCCCATCGACGCCGCGGCCTTCTCGTTGATGCTCAGTTGCAGGTTCTGGGCGTACTCGACCGGGATGTCCTTGATCGGCGTGCCGCTCAGGATGGCGGCGGCCTGGTAGCCCGCCTGCTTGCCGAGGTCCTTGTAGTCGAAGGCGTACGCCGCGACGGCGCCGCGCTTGACGCTGTCGGTGTCGCCGGCGATGACGGGGATCTTGTTCTGCTGCGCCACCTTGATGATGCTCTCGAGCGCGGAGACGGCGGTGTTGTCGGTGAGGACGGAGATGGCGTCGGCGCGGCCGACGAGCGACTGGGCCGCCGCCTGCACCTCGCTGGAGTTGCTCGCCGTCGCCTCGACGATCTCGATACCCATCGCGGCCGCCTGCTCCTTCTCGGCCTCGACGAGGTAGACCGAGTTGGCCTCGCCGGCGTTGTAGATGACGCCCACGGTCTTGACGTCGGGCACGATCTCCTTGATCAGTTCGAGATGCGAGTCCACCGGCAGCATGTCGCTCACGCCGGTCACGTTGCCCTCGGGCGCCTCGACGTTCTTCACCAGGCCGGCCCCCACGGGGTCGGTGACGGCGGTGAAGACGATCGGGGTGGTCTGGTCGGCCTTGACCACGGCCTGTGACGTGGGCGTGGCGATGCCGAAGATCAGGTCCAGACCCTCACCGGCGAACTTCTGGGCGATGCTGGCGGCGGTCGCCATGTCGCCCTGCGCGTTCTGGTCGTCGTAGGTGATGTTGGTGAAGCCCTTCTCAGCGAGCGCCTCCTTGAAGCCCTCGGCGGAGGCGTCGAGCGCCGGGTGCGAGACGATCTGTGTGATGCCGATCTTGAACTCTTTGCTGGTGTCCACGCTGGGGCTGGCGGCGTCGTTCGTGGCGGATTCGCTCCCGCACCCGGCGACGACGCCGGCGCCGACGACGAGCGCGGCCAGGAGGGCCATCATGCCCATTCTGCTGAGAGGACGCATCGTGCTCCTTTCGGACCTTCCGGACGGTTGTGGGATTCTATGCGCTGGGCCGCCTGCCAACAAGCCTTCGGCTCATCTTTATACAGTCTCGGGGACGAGAAGGGCGGCGCGGGGCGGAGAGGTTCTTCCTCCCCACCCCGCGCCGCCGGTGTCGCGCTGCCGCTGTCAGGCGCGGATGCCCGCGCGCTCCTTGAACAGCTCGACGCAGTTGATGTGCAGGCCCAGCTTCTCGGCGATGTTGAACTTGGCCTCCATCATGCCCGGCTCGGCGGGATAGGTGGAGGAGGTCATCGTCAGCAGGCCGAGCCCGTGCTCCCTGCGGATGAGCTCCATCGCCACCGGATCGCTGAGGTCCCGGACGCCGCAGCCGAGCTTGCCGGCCACGTACTCCTTGGCCTCCTTGAGACGCAGACGCTTCGACATCTGCACGCGCGCGACGAGGTCTCCCGCCGTGCGCATACCGCCCATGCCGGACGCCTGCGAGTGCGCGCCCTCCATCCCGAGAGGGTCGCCGGTGCCCGCCTAGTAGCCGTCGATCTTGAGGATCTCGATGAAGGCCTTCCCGGCCCGGCTGGTGGCATCGGCGGGTGGGAACAGGCAGGTCGGCACGCCGCCCACGCCCATGCCCACGTTGACGTGGACCGGGATCGTGGCCACCTCGGCCGCCGGCTTGATGAAGGTGATCGCCCGGGCGATGTTCCAGGCGGTCGACTTGCCGGTGTTGATGTTCACGGCCGGACCGTAGATGCTGCCGCCGGCCGCCTCGACCATGCGCAGCTGGTCCTTGGGCCACAGTCCGGCGAGCCGCTGCCCGTCGAACTCGAGCTGACCGTGCATGCCGAGCACGAACTCGCTCGCCATGCCGATCTCGATGCCCAGCCAGGGGTACTTCTCGCGCAGCTTGCGGCAGGCGGTGAGGGCGGCGAGGAAGTCGGCGTCGCCCGCCGCCCCGGTCGTGTCCATATCGATGCCGTCGGCGCCGGCCGCGATCATCGCGTCGGCGACGAACTCGATGTCGCCGACCAGCATCGTGCACGCTTCGACCTGGGCGTCGCGTGCCTCGTCGATCTTGCCCAGCGGCAGCAGCTCGGACCAGTTGGGGATGGGGCCGTCGGGCTGTGAGTAGCGGCCCAGGTCGGGCATGGCGCCGTACTGCACGGGGTTGGTGAGCAGGGCCTGGGCGATCTTCATCGACTGGCCCTCGTGGGCCACGTTGGTCTTGACCGCCTTGTAGGAGTAGTCGGCCTGCCAGAGCTCGACCATGTCGACGCCGAGCAGGGTCTCGTAGCTCTGCAGGTCCTGCACCCGGTTGCCGATGTGCTTGGTCCCGGTGCCGTCGTTGCTGAGCACGACCTCCTCGCCGATGTCGACCGCGGTGAAGCGCGCCGCGGAGGCGTAGATGTCGAGCAGGTGGTCGAGCTCGTCCTGGGTGAGCTCGGGGACCTTGGCCTTCCGGGCCGCGATCCGGGTGCCCTCCTCGAGATCGGCCTTGATCTCGGAGCGGGTCATCTCGACGAGCGCCCCGTCACCCATGCGCGTGGGGGTCCTGGGCTCCAACCGCATCACCTCCGTGCTTCGTCCGGGTCGACCGCCGGCGCCGTCGGGTGCGCGACACGCGGGTCACCACGTCTTGGAGCGGGGCGCTGCGACTGCTGTCCGGCGGACCTTGGCGCGGAGTCTACCGCGCCCCGGCGAGACGGCGCCACCGTGTCCCGGGACGACCCCGGAGCCCGGTCAGACGGCCGCTCCGGCCCCGCCGCAGCGGCCGTGCTACTCGGCTTACGGGATGGCGGCGACGACGCCGGCGAACTCCTCGGGGGTGAACCCCTTGAGCGTCGTGGTCGTCACCTGGCCCTGACTGGCGAGCGCGAGCGCGAACGCGGCCGCCGCCTCATCACTCGGGCCGTCGCCGACGGCGACGTAGTCGTACTCCCCGAAGGTGACGAGGAAGCTCAGCACCTTGCCGCCCATCGCCTCCCACGCCTTGATGCCTGCGCCGATCCGATCCGGGATCGCCTTGGCGTCCTTGACGCCCTCCGGCGTCAGCTTCATGAGCAGAACGTAATGCATGGAGGACCCCCTTCCGGCTCCATGGATCACTTGACGGTGCTCACGGGGTCGTCCCGTATGAGGTACCCGTGCGCGCACCGGGCAATCACGTTTGGAGCCGGCGGGCGGGATCGAACCGCCGACCTGCCGCTTACAAGGCGGCTGCTCTGCCAGCTGAGCTACGCCGGCCTGGGGTCAGTAAGTCTACCGCACGATGGTCTGGACCGGACGCCGCAGGGCTATACTGCCGTCATGGGCGGCATCTTGAGGAGACGTGTATGGATGCCGGCGGCGGTGCTCGCGCTCGCCGCCGTCGCGTCGCTCGTGTGGCTGTCCGCCGCGGAGAGGCCCGCCTGCGCCCCACCCGCCCACGCCGAGACGACCGGGCCACGCTCCGCCGCGCCCGGCGCCGTGCCGGCGGCGCCCAGGGTCAAGGCGCGCAGCGGCATCCTCGTCCGGCGCGACACCGGCGAGGTGCTCTGGCGGAAGAACGCCGCCGCCCGGCTCGCGCCGGCGTCCTGTACCAAGATCATGACGGCGCTGCTGGCGCTCGAGCGCTATCCCGACCTCGAGCGCCAGGTGCGCGCCCCCAGGGGCGTCGCCGGCCAGCAGAAGGTCGGCATCGGTCTGCGTCCCGGCGACCGGATCACCGTGCGCCAGGCCCTGCGCGCCCTCCTCGTGAAGAGCGCCAACGACGCCGCCCTCACGCTCGCCGTCGCCGTCGCCGGCAGCGAGGCCCGCTTCGTGCGCCGCATGAACCGGAGGGCCGCCCAGCTGGGCCTCGCCGACTCGCGCTTCCGCAACTCCCGCGGCAAGGACCAGACGGGACACCGCATGTCGGCCCGGGACCTCGCCCAGCTCGCCCGGTACGTCTGGCTCAAGTTCCCGGCCTTCCGCTCCATCGTCAAGACCAGGACCGCCGTGATCGCCTGGCCGCCGGCTCATCGCGTCAAGGTGACGTCGCACAACCGTCTGCTCGGCTACCGCTGGGGCGACGGCGTCAAGACCGGCTCCACGCGCCGGGCGCGCCTCGTCCTCGTCGGCTCCGGGACGCCGTCCGGCGTCCCCCTGATCGTGGTCACCATGCGCGAGGCGACCCGCGACCGCGAGGAGAAGGACGCCGTGGCACTGCTCAAGTGGGGCGCCGCCCTGGTCTCCGCGCAGCGCTGACCTGAGGGGCCGCCCGCCGCCGGCCCCGGATCCCGCCTCAGCCCCGGGTCAGCTCGCGCAGCCGTTCCGCCGAGCGCACCGGCACGTCGAGCACCCGTGCGATGTTGAGCTTGGCCTCGATGGCGAGCGCGTCGCCGGGCCCCGCCGTGTCTTCCGTCGGGATCGTGCCCAGGCCCATCTCGCGGCGTACGTCCGCCATGGTGACCGGGTCGCTGAGGTCCCCGGGGGTCACCCCGAGCCTTTCGGCCACATACGCCTTCGCCGCGGGGAGCCGCATCCGCCGGGTCATCTGCATGCGGGCCACCAGATCTCCGGCGGTCCGCAAGCCGCCCATGCCCGACGCCACGCCATGACCGATCCCCTGGCTGTGGTTGTCGCCGGCGCCGATCTACAAGCCGTCCAGACGCAGGAGGTCGACGCAGGCACGCGAGGCCCGCGAGACGGCGTCCACCGGCGGCAGCGCGTGCATCGGGACGCCGCCGACGCCCATCCCTCCGTTGAGGTGGACGGGGATCGCGGCCGCCTCCGTGCACGGTCTGCAGATGGTGCAGGTGCGGGCCACGTTCCAGGCCACCGTCTTGCCGGTGTTGACGTTGACGGCCGGCCCGAAGACCGAGGCCCCCGCCCTGGCCGCCAGCCGCATCTGGTCGGCCGGCCAGAGCCCGGCGAGCCGCACGCCCTCGTACTCGAGCTCGCCGTGCATGCCGAGCACGAACTCGCTGGCCATGCCGACCTGGATGCCCCACTCCGGGTACCTGGCCCGGATGCGCTCCACCGCCCTGAGCGCGGCCAGGAAGTCGGCGTCGCCCGCCGCCCCCGCCGTGTCCAGGTTGATCCCGTCGGCGCCGGCCTCGTACATGCCGTCGGCGACGTAGACGATGTCCTCCACCGCGTGCTCCACCGCCTCCTCCTGGGCGGCGCGGGACTCGTCGATCCGGCCCTGCGGCAGCAGTTGCGACCAGTTCGCGACCGGGCCGTCCGGGGCCGTGTACCGTCCCAGGTCCGGCATGGCGCCGTACTGGCAGGGGATGGTGAGCAGGAGCTGCGCCTGGCGCATGGTCTCCTGCTCGAACGGCAGCACCGGCTTGATCGGCTTGAAGGAGTAGTCGTGATGGTAGAGCTCCACGGTATCGGTGCAGACCGTCTGCTCGTAGGTCTGGAGGTCGTTGATCCGGGAGCCGATGTCCTGGCTGCCCACGCCGTCCGAGCTCAGGACGACCTCCTGGCCGATGTCCACGGCGCTGAAGCGGGCGGGGCTGGCGAAGACGTCGACGAGGTGGTCGATCTCGTCCTCACCCAGAGGATCGACCTTGGCCCGCTTGACCGCCGCCTCCACCCCGGCCTCGACCTCCGCCTCGATCGCGGCGCGACTCATCCGGACCAGTGACCCGTCGCCCATACGTGTCGGGATGTCCATGGTCCTCCTCGTGTCTCGTATGGCCGGTCGCGGCGGGCGCCGCACCGGCGGCCCGCCGTCGCGCCGGCCGGCCGCTCAGCCGCCTCCGGCGAGCTCCCGCAGCCGGCCCTCGTCGATGACTCGCACCCCGAGGGCCTGCGCCCTCTCCAGCTTGGAGCCGGGGTCCTCCCCGACGACGACGTAATCGGTCGACCCGCTCACGGAGCCGACGACCCTCCCGCCGGCGGCCTCGATGAGCTCCCGGACCTGTCCCCGCGTGAGGCCCGGCAGCTTGCCGGTGAGCACGAAGGTCGAGCCGCTGAGCGGACCCTCCGGACGCCCCGGGCTCGCCTCCTCGAGGGTGACCCCGGCCGCCCGGAGCTTCTCGATGGTCTCCCGGTTGTGCTCCTCGCCGAGATACTGCTCCACCGCCTCGGCGACCACGGGCCCGACCCCGGGGACCTCGGCGA
>Ga0209722_1000273_pt1 | contig 60650 bp, 48 predicted proteins | sample BioC12SIPDNA_2_FD_185745 | JGI IMG/M metagenome (GOLD analysis project Ga0209722, IMG submission 185745) | Anaerobic biogas reactor microbial communites from Washington, USA - Biogas_R1_A C12 SIP DNA (SPAdes) (version 2) | ecosystem: Engineered > Bioreactor > Anaerobic > Unclassified | place... | reverse complement strand
GTCGCACCCCTCGCGGGTGCGTGGATTGAAACTCCAATGTTTGGGGTTAGTAACGTCCTGAACATCGTCGCACCCCTCGCGGGTGCGTGGATTGAAACTGTTGGCGCTGCTACTTTGCCAGTAGTATATGACGTCGCACCCCTCGCGGGTGCGTGGATTGAAACATCTTTTTGGCGGTCCCGGCAACCTGGGATTCAAGTCGCACCCCTCGCGGGTGCGTGGATTGAAACGTATCGTGGTAAGCCCATAAAAACCCTCCTTAACGTCGCACCCCTCGCGGGTGCGTGGATTGAAACTGGTTGGTAATTAAAATTATCAATTCCATCCGGGGTCGCACCCCTCGCGGGTGCGTGGATTGAAACAAACATAAACTAGCCTAGTTAACTCATTTCCAAGTCGCACCCCTCGCGGGTGCGTGGATTGAAACTGATCGGTGGCATAAATCCCGCTCGGCAGCTGCCGTCGCACCCCTCGCGGGTGCGTGGATTGAAACTGTCAATAGAAAATAAAGGAATCAAGGGAATATTGTAGGTCGCACCCCTCGCGGGTGCGTGGATTGAAACATATAATATATCATCCCTGTGTCGCTTGTGTCAAGTCGCACCCCTCGCGGGTGCGTGGATTGAAACAAAACCCACAACCTACCGGCACTGGTAACGAATAGTCGCACCCCTCGCGGGTGCGTGGATTGAAACCTGGCCAAAACCTATTTAGCCACCTACCCGGCGGGTCGCACCCCTCGCGGGTGCGTGGATTGAAACCCGTACTGGGATTATAGGTTCCCCCGGCGCTGGCTGTCGCACCCCTCGCGGGTGCGTGGATTGAAACTGCACTTTTCTGGTCCAAACCCTGCATGGGCTAACGTCGCACCCCTCGCGGGTGCGTGGATTGAAACCCGTATCAGGGAGGTGGGATCAAGTGAGCGAATTTGTCGCACCCCTCGCGGGTGCGTGGATTGAAACTTTAAAAAAGAATGGTTATTACAGGTTTCCATTGGTCGTCGCACCCCTCGCGGGTGCGTGGATTGAAACTCCGGGCGCCCTCGCTCGATGGTACCGTCTTGCCGTCGCACCCCTCGCGGGTGCGTGGATTGAAACGAGCAACAATGCTGGTCCGAGTCAATGGAAAAGGAGAGTCGCACCCCTCGCGGGTGCGTGGATTGAAACACCTGATCTTGCGTCATCATCAGGTGGATCACGTCGTCGCACCCCTCGCGGGTGCGTGGATTGAAACCACGATATCACCAACATAAACGGTGCCGCCGGTCAGTCGCACCCCTCGCGGGTGCGTGGATTGAAACTGGGAGCAGAGTTCGGCACTTACCAATGGGTCGGGTCGCACCCCTCGCGGGTGCGTGGATTGAAACGCAGCACTACTGACCGCTCATACCGAGTGGATGAGGTCGCACCCCTCGCGGGTGCGTGGATTGAAACTGATTGCCGGAATGATTGCTTGACGAATCCCCAGCAGTCGCACCCCTCGCGGGTGCGTGGATTGAAACATGCTCAGGTTATGCGGCTTGTGCCCCAGATTAAGTCGCACCCCTCGCGGGTGCGTGGATTGAAACATGTAAAACCCTTCAAAACGCCCAAATCTCGGCAGTCGCACCCCTCGCGGGTGCGTGGATTGAAACCCAATATATCGGCGTTTGCGGGGTGTCGAATATACCCGTCGCACCCCTCGCGGGTGCGTGGATTGAAACAATTCCCACGGGGACGGGGTTCTGCTTTCAATACCGTCGCACCCCTCGCGGGTGCGTGGATTGAAACAGAGCACAATCAGGACCGCTACGTCTCGGGCTGAGGTCGCACCCCTCGCGGGTGCGTGGATTGAAACATTGAACTTGAGGAACAGTATGGCGACGTTAAAGTCGCACCCCTCGCGGGTGCGTGGATTGAAACAATATAGTCCTGGGTGGTACCTGGGCTGAGAACGGTCGCACCCCTCGCGGGTGCGTGGATTGAAACTATCATTTTTTGTTGATCTTTTTGACCATTTAAGTCGCACCCCTCGCGGGTGCGTGGATTGAAACCAGGATGCCAGCAGACCCGTTGGCAACCATCAGGGTCGCACCCCTCGCGGGTGCGTGGATTGAAACCTGATTCTTTTAGAACAGATGTGCTGGGAGATACCGGTCGCACCCCTCGCGGGTGCGTGGATTGAAACGAGTAGTCGGGGACGTTTTCGCTTTCCAGTTTCGTCGCACCCCTCGCGGGTGCGTGGATTGAAACGCTTCAAGCTTCAAACTGCTCTTGAAGCTCAACGTCGCACCCCTCGCGGGTGCGTGGATTGAAACCCGAGCTGTTTGACTTTGCAGAGGAGAACTACATCGTCGCACCCCTCGCGGGTGCGTGGATTGAAACTAAATTCATTTCCCCCGGAAGGCTTGGCCAGGATGTCGCACCCCTCGCGGGTGCGTGGATTGAAACCTGGGGTCTTGATACGGTGACTTTCATCGCATATAACGTCGCACCCCTCGCGGGTGCGTGGATTGAAACACGATTGAAACTTGGATTAGACCAAGGAGCCCCTCGAGTCGCACCCCTCGCGGGTGCGTGGATTGAAACTGTTCGGTTTTTGGTTGCCCGGCCCGCTTGCCGTGAGTCGCACCCCTCGCGGGTGCGTGGATTGAAACCTGTCTTAACTCGCTAAACTTCTCCGCCCCTGCTCCGTCGCACCCCTCGCGGGTGCGTGGATTGAAACCATTAAAAACAAAGGAGGGGCAGAGATGAAATATCGTCGCACCCCTCGCGGGTGCGTGGATTGAAACGGCAACTACAAGCGGCAGAACTTTGAGCCGGAGTTGTCGCACCCCTCGCGGGTGCGTGGATTGAAACATGAACGCGCTCTTGAACAGCGCTATGCTGGGCAGTCGCACCCCTCGCGGGTGCGTGGATTGAAACATGTATTAGTCGATTGTAATATGGTGCTGCGGTGTCGGGTCGCACCCCTCGCGGGTGCGTGGATTGAAACTTGCATTATTATTGCAAGTTATATGCCATTAGTGTCGCACCCCTCGCGGGTGCGTGGATTGAAACTGTGATTTTCTCTGTGCTCGCTCTCCATGTGCATCATGTCGCACCCCTCGCGGGTGCGTGGATTGAAACGGGCTTGAAGGCGCATCATGCTGCCTGCCGGGCCGCGTCGCACCCCTCGCGGGTGCGTGGATTGAAACAATTAGGGTGGGCAGTCTTAAGGATGGCGAGAAATAGTCGCACCCCTCGCGGGTGCGTGGATTGAAACGCGGATATTAGTTCGTGCGCGTAACCACTTTAATGTCGCACCCCTCGCGGGTGCGTGGATTGAAACCTCCCGGTGGTCCCGGTAGTATTGCCGCTCCGCCGTCGCACCCCTCGCGGGTGCGTGGATTGAAACCTCCGGCAAGAGTATAATTATCTCCTCTACTGAGGGTCGCACCCCTCGCGGGTGCGTGGATTGAAACAAAAGTCACGACGCCGGGACCTGCGGGCTGCACGGTCGCACCCCTCGCGGGTGCGTGGATTGAAACGTGGTCCAGGTGCCGTTGGCCGAGTAATACTTGGGTCGCACCCCTCGCGGGTGCGTGGATTGAAACTTGGTTGGATACCCTAAAGATACATTCGATGCAGCCGTCGCACCCCTCGCGGGTGCGTGGATTGAAACTAAATACAATGCCGGGACCGGGCCAAGCAACCTGGTCGCACCCCTCGCGGGTGCGTGGATTGAAACAACAATAGCGACGGGGCGGGCTTTATGTATCGCCTGTCGCACCCCTCGCGGGTGCGTGGATTGAAACGATTTAATGCAAGCCCTTGCCGAACTGGACGGGGGTCGCACCCCTCGCGGGTGCGTGGATTGAAACTCCTACGAGACCAAACAGACCCGCGGCAAACTGGGTCGCACCCCTCGCGGGTGCGTGGATTGAAACAAAATGGCAAAAAGTACAGTAAGAAATTTCAAGGTCGCACCCCTCGCGGGTGCGTGGATTGAAACTCTTTCATGCTGTAATAACTGTCCCCGATGATGAGTCGCACCCCTCGCGGGTGCGTGGATTGAAACTACTGTCCTTATGTGCAAAATATTTGTTGGGAATCGTCGCACCCCTCGCGGGTGCGTGGATTGAAACGCAGGCAGGTCGAACGCTTGGCCACCTGGGCCGCGTCGCACCCCTCGCGGGTGCGTGGATTGAAACGCGGATACTGAAGCTCATAACGGAGTACGAAGTGCGTCGCACCCCTCGCGGGTGCGTGGATTGAAACGTGTGGCTTGAGAAATATCTCCGGCCAAAGTACGGGTCGCACCCCTCGCGGGTGCGTGGATTGAAACAACCCCCTAATTTTCAAACCGCACTATTCCTCATCGTCGCACCCCTCGCGGGTGCGTGGATTGAAACTAACAACATGGTCCAGCTGGAAGGTTTCGGTGTTCTGTCGCACCCCTCGCGGGTGCGTGGATTGAAACATGGCCCGGCAGCTGAAAGAGGGACGTATAGAGGGTCGCACCCCTCGCGGGTGCGTGGATTGAAACAATGACTACTAGTTGTCCGAAACGCTGTCCCGTTGTCGCACCCCTCGCGGGTGCGTGGATTGAAACACTCTGCCTATTGACCAGTACTTAGCACAAGATATGTCGCACCCCTCGCGGGTGCGTGGATTGAAACAGCGGTGGCAAGGACAGCGGGCTATTGCTTAACCTGTCGCACCCCTCGCGGGTGCGTGGATTGAAACTTACCGTCATTATCAATGAGTGTTGGAGGTTGGACGTCGCACCCCTCGCGGGTGCGTGGATTGAAACTTGGCAGTCAATTCCTTTAGCTGGTTATCTACTGTCGCACCCCTCGCGGGTGCGTGGATTGAAACAGTCCCCCGACCCCCAGGGCGTATTCTGTATCAACGTCGCACCCCTCGCGGGTGCGTGGATTGAAACTGCCCTTGGGTACCCTTACTGTGATGGTGGCAGTGTCGCACCCCTCGCGGGTGCGTGGATTGAAACAAGGCTAAAAAAAGCGGCAGAGCAAAAACAAACTAACGTCGCACCCCTCGCGGGTGCGTGGATTGAAACGCGGCAAACAACCCAAGGCAACTAAGTGCCTGCTGTCGCACCCCTCGCGGGTGCGTGGATTGAAACTTTTTTGGCTTTGCATCTTGGGCACATCTCTCTAATGTCGCACCCCTCGCGGGTGCGTGGATTGAAACTAAAAATTTATAGGAGGAATCAAAAAATATGGCGTCGCACCCCTCGCGGGTGCGTGGATTGAAACTCCCCGACCATCATCTTGGATTTCAAAAGCGTCTGGTCGCACCCCTCGCGGGTGCGTGGATTGAAACGCAAGGGCATGAATGATGCCGCCCGGGGGCTCCGGGTCGCACCCCTCGCGGGTGCGTGGATTGAAACTTGTAGGTAATCACGAATCGCCCCCACCCCAGGCGTCGCACCCCTCGCGGGTGCGTGGATTGAAACGTTGCAGGAGTTGGTGGACGTTGGGATCAACATTGTGGTCGCACCCCTCGCGGGTGCGTGGATTGAAACCCTTGGCTCCCGGCTGTGTGATCAAGGACCATAAGTCGCACCCCTCGCGGGTGCGTGGATTGAAACAGAGAGGGTGGCGGCTGTACCGTTTAAGGTCCAGGTCGCACCCCTCGCGGGTGCGTGGATTGAAACGAGGAAAATTCTCTGCGGCTTGTGGAGCAAACCTCGTCGCACCCCTCGCGGGTGCGTGGATTGAAATGAATACCAGGACGGCCCCTGGCTGGACCCGGATGTCGCACCCCTCGCGGGTGCGTGGATTGAAATACGAGGGGGATATCATAAAGGTCAATTATACCGTGTCGCACCCCTCGCGGGTGCGTGGATTGAAATCTGTCTGACCTGGTACGGGTCACAGACACACGCCGTCGCACCCCTCGCGGGTGCGTGGATTGAAATGTGAGTGGACCGACATTTTATTGTTCGCGAATTAGTCGCACCCCTCGCGGGTGCGTGGATTGAAACTTGCCCCCTACACACATCAGTATAGAATCGTATAGCGTCGCACCCCTCGCGGGTGCGTGGATTGAAACGACTACTACGAAGATCAATGCCTTTATGACTCTAGTCGCACCCCTCGCGGGTGCGTGGATTGAAACATCAACGGAATAGCCCCACCGCAAATGATAGTTAGTCGCACCCCTCGCGGGTGCGTGGATTGAAACTGGCTTTGCTTTTAACTACTTTCATGGCCTCGAATAGTCGCACCCCTCGCGGGTGCGTGGATTGAAACTCGCGACACATGGCGCATAACTGCCTAAAAAACCGTCGCACCCCTCGCGGGTGCGTGGATTGAAACTTCAAGGTCTCGATCTCCACATGATCATAATATTGTCGCACCCCTCGCGGGTGCGTGGATTGAAACAACTGCTTGTGCCTGAGTATATCCTGCACATCAGCCGTCGCACCCCTCGCGGGTGCGTGGATTGAAACATGCCGATGGAGCCGCCGACAAAAACCCACCAGGGTCGCACCCCTCGCGGGTGCGTGGATTGAAACCAAATGAGCCGGGAGCAGATCTACGCTCTTATTTGTCGCACCCCTCGCGGGTGCGTGGATTGAAACGCAACACCAAGACCAAAAACCCGCCCGAGAAAGTGTCGCACCCCTCGCGGGTGCGTGGATTGAAACTGGTGCACGTCTGCCCGGGTGGCCGCATCAGCCCGTCGCACCCCTCGCGGGTGCGTGGATTGAAACTCCACCTCAAACAGCTTGGAATCTACCGGTGACAGAGTCGCACCCCTCGCGGGTGCGTGGATTGAAACATACAAAGGTTGTTGGGCACGTGCATGGAGCTGTTGTCGCACCCCTCGCGGGTGCGTGGATTGAAACATTACTATTCCATGTGATATTTCCTTCGGAATAAAGTCGCACCCCTCGCGGGTGCGTGGATTGAAACTCAAGGCTGGCGGTAGTGAATCGCTCAATGTCGCGTCGCACCCCTCGCGGGTGCGTGGATTGAAACGGCCAACCGGTAATGTGTGCGTGGACCAATCTGCGTCGCACCCCTCGCGGGTGCGTGGATTGAAACTGCGACGAGGACGGCACCTTGTATTTCCGCAAGGGTCGCACCCCTCGCGGGTGCGTGGATTGAAACGGGTAGATAAAAAGTGCTACAACCGGTCGGACGCGTCGCACCCCTCGCGGGTGCGTGGATTGAAACAGCTCCCTCAGCAGTCGGTCACGGATCACCTTGGGTCGCACCCCTCGCGGGTGCGTGGATTGAAACCCTTGGCTCCCGGCTGTGTGATCAAGGACCATAAGTCGCACCCCTCGCGGGTGCGTGGATTGAAACAAATGCCTCGTAGGGGGCCAGACAAGCCTTTTTAAGTCGCACCCCTCGCGGGTGCGTGGATTGAAACTTCGGTATCTCAAGGTAAGCATGGCGATATTGCCGTCGCACCCCTCGCGGGTGCGTGGATTGAAACATAGTCTGGTGGTGGTAGATTAATGGGTCCGGAGGTCGCACCCCTCGCGGGTGCGTGGATTGAAACAGTGGTGTGGCCGGTAAAGGTTTTTTCGGCAGAGTCGCACCCCTCGCGGGTGCGTGGATTGAAACCACGTTGACGCCGAAAAGATCGTAAAAGAGTTGCGTCGCACCCCTCGCGGGTGCGTGGATTGAAACAGGTAAATAAACGACAGGCGTCATTGTTTGCCCTGTCGCACCCCTCGCGGGTGCGTGGATTGAAACATAGAGCACCGGGAGGAAACGCTCGTCATTTATGGTCGCACCCCTCGCGGGTGCGTGGATTGAAACCAGTCCGAACGACACAGCGAAGTTATGCAGCATGGGTCGCACCCCTCGCGGGTGCGTGGATTGAAACTTCTATATAATGCAAAAAAACGCGGTCCCCTATTGTCGCACCCCTCGCGGGTGCGTGGATTGAAACAGAAAAGGCATGAATGATGCGGCACGGGGCCTCCGGGTCGCACCCCTCGCGGGTGCGTGGATTGAAACACGGCGAGAGACATGAGTAAGTTGGCCCTCGATCAGTCGCACCCCTCGCGGGTGCGTGGATTGAAACGGAACTAGGGTGAGCATGGTACTCATCGATGATCGTCGCACCCCTCGCGGGTGCGTGGATTGAAACATGACGTACTCCGCCAAGGTCATAAAATGTTGTTGGCGTCGCACCCCTCGCGGGTGCGTGGATTGAAACGGGAAATGCGGAACCGGAAACGCAAGCTGGTTGACGTCGCACCCCTCGCGGGTGCGTGGATTGAAACTCCGACCGTCATGTATGAATGGGAAGGGATCAAGGTCGCACCCCTCGCGGGTGCGTGGATTGAAACGTCGTATATCTTGAGCTCCTCCATCTCCTTGGCGGTCGCACCCTCGCGAGTGCGTGGATAGAAACGTGGATAGAAACATTAAAACTGATAGAATAGAAATACCATAGTTCTGCATTGGAAAGAGGGTGGCAATATGCTGGTAATGGATAATACTGCCTTGTTGTTGGTGGATATACAGGGGACGCTGGCTCGGACGGTGCACGAGTCGAATGTGGTTTTTGACAATTGGCTCCGGCTCATCAAAGCGTGTAAGCTGTTTAATCTCCCGATCATAATGCTCGAACAATATTCCCGGGGGCTGGGAGGGACGATCCCGGAAGTCAAGGAACTACTGCCTGATGTAACCCCGATTGAGAAGATCACCTTCAATGCCTGCTTGAATCCGGGGTTCCTGGACAGACTCAGGCAGACCGGGCGGACCCAATTGCTGGTTGCCGGTATCGAGGCCCATGTATGCGTCTACCAGACGGTCAGTGGGTTGCTGGCAGAGCGTTATGAGGTGCATGTGGCATCCGATGCAGTATCATCCCGCAAACCCTGGAATCGTCAGGTCGCCCTGGAGCGCATGCGGGATAAGGGTGCGGTCATCACCACGACGGAGATCGCTCTCTTCGAGATGATGAGAATATCTGACAATGATTTATTCCGGCAGTTTATTGCCATCGTAAAGTGAAATAGATAACATTCTATCGTATGCATAAAAACGAGGCGAAATCAGTAGGATAAACCATAGCTACCACTTCTTGCGGAGGAAATGGTCTATGGATTTATTAAAAAGGCTGATCGTCGCCAAGGAAGGCAGTTTCATCCTGGAACATGCACTTTTTACCGCATTTCTGTCCGCTCTCGTCTTGGGGGCGATGGGTTTCATCGGCTCCCACTCCCAGAGAGTGTCCAGTATTTTTGAAACTATCGAGCAAGCGCTGAAATGAACCCTTATGCGTGTAGCAGGGTGTATCGGGCAGGGGATGTTACTAGCCTTGTGGTTTCATGGTCAACGCAATGCGATGCCGGTCTCGGTCGACACTGAGGACCGTCACTTTGAACACATCTCCGATCGAAACGATCTCGAGGGGATGCTTGACGCGCTGGGTTGACATTTCCGAGATATGAACCAGGCCGTCGGTTTTAACTCCAATATCCACAAAAGCCCCGAAGTCCACTACATTTCGTACTACTCCCTCCAATTCCATGCCGGCCTGAATGGCTTCCATACTCAATACATCCTGCCGAAAAATTGGCGGGGGCACATCTTCCCGTGGATCTCTGCCGGGTCTAAGCAAGGCTTCCACGATATCCCTGAGAGTCGGTAATCCCGCATCCAGTGCGGCGGATAAATGGTGCAGGCTGGCCGACTGCAGCTTGGCCCGCAGATCGGTATCGTCCGGATTGTGGAGATCTGTACCCAGGTGCTTCAAGAGATCTTGGACCAATTGGTAGGATTCCGGGTGAATCGGGGTGGCGTCCAAAGGATTGGACCCGCCGCTTATACGCAGGAAACCCGCTGCCTGCTCAAAGGCTTTGGGCCCCAGCTTGGGGACCTTGAGTAACTGGCGGCGATTGTCATAAGGGCCATTATCGGCCCGGTATTGGACGATGTTCTTGGCTACCGTGGCGTTGATCCCGGCCACATAGGTCAGCAGAGCAGCAGACGCAGTATTAAGATCAACCCCGACATAGTTTACCGCCGATTCCACCACGGCGCTCAACCTTTCCTCCAGCTGCTTGGCGGGGAGGTCGTGTTGATATTGCCCGACCCCGATACTTTTGGGATCGATTTTCACCAGCTCCGCCAACGGGTCCTGAATCCGACGGGCAATGGATACCGCACTGCGCTCCGATACGTCTAGGTCGGGAAATTCCTCCGCGGCCAATGAGGAAGCAGAATAGACGCTGGCGCCGGCTTCACTGACGATCGTATAGGCCAGGCCGGGTATCGCTGACTGCTGAATGAAGCTAGCAGCCACCGATTCGGTTTCCCGCGAGGCGGTGCCATTGCCGATTGCGATCGCGTCCACCTGGTACTTTTCCACCAGACGCTGCAGCACGGCATGGGTAGCCTTGATCTCACTGCGGGGCGGGGTGGGGTAAAAGACGCCAATCTCCAGGACCAGACCGGTAGGGTCAACCACCGCCCACTTGCAGCCGGTGCGATAAGCCGGATCAATCCCCAATATGGTTTTGCCTTTAACCGGGGCTTGTAACAGCAGCGCCCGGAGGTTGCGGGCAAAAACCTCCAATGCCTGGGCCTGGGCTTTTTCGGTCAGCTCATTGCGGATGTCCCGTTCAATGGCCGGTGCCAACAGGCGCTGCCAGGCGTCGACGATAGCCAGGCTTAGCTGTTCCTGGGCTGGTCCCGGCTTAAGATATTTCCGGTTCATCATCTGCACCAGGGAATCCTGGTCCTGCTCAATGGCAACCTTGACTACTTCTTCTTTTTCAGCCCTATTTATGGCCAATATCCGGTGGGAAGGTATACGGTTTACCGGCTCACGATAGTCATAGTACATGGCGTAGACGGAGTCCCGGTCCTTATCTTTGGCTCGGCTGACCAGCACTCCGGATCTCCTGGTCATGGCCCGGGCGGTTTGGCGCAGACTGGGTTCATCCGCTACGATTTCAGCTATTATATCCCGGGCACCCTGCAAGGCGGCTGCGGTCGAATCTACTCCCTCATTGAGGTATTTTTCCGCTTCCAGCTCTGGATTGCCGGTAGGGGGGCAATTAAGGATATAATCGGCCAGCCCCTGCAATCCCTTGTCCCGGGCCATGGAGGCACGCGTACGGCGCTTGGGCCGAAATGGACGATAGATATCCTCCACTTCGGTGAGCCGGCGAGCGGCCATGATTTTTTCCTGAATATCAGGGGTGAGCTGGCCCTGCTCCTCGATATGGCGCAGGACTTCTTCTTTGCGCTGGGCCAGATTGCGGAATAGTTTTTGCAATTCGTCGATGCGTCGAATCTGCACTTCATCCAACTCGCCCGTGACTTCCTTGCGATAACGGGCAATGAAGGGAATGGTCTTGTCGTCATCCAGCAAAGCCAGGGTACTGGCGACTTTTTGGATAGGGATGCCGCTTTCCGCAGCGATCGATTCGATAATATTATCCATATAAATACCACGACTCCTGATTTGATTGTTTAATCATACAACAAGTTGAATAACTTGGGGACAGGCCCCAAGTTATTTGCTTTCAAATATGGCTGCAGAGCCGGACGGTACTGGCTTGAAGGGCTGTCCAAAACGGAATAACTTGGGGACAGGCCCCAAGTTATTGCTCACAGTATTTGACCAGGCAGATTTCGTATATATTTTTAAACGTTCTGATTGGGGGGATCCGAGCTAACTGTGTTGCACGATTGAGCGTGCCTATCTTAAGTTTTGAGGAGATGAATAAATGTATAAGAAAAGAGGAGTGGTTTCCCTGCTGGTCAGCCTGGTAATGCTGATCATGGTTGTTCTTGCCCCCGGCAAGGCGGCGGCTTTGGAATACCCTATTATGATTTCGAATCTGACTATTCCCGATCTAACTATTCCTGATCTAACTGTCCCCGATTTGACAATTCCACAAGATATTACAGTTACCAAGCCTACAATCAAGGTGCCGGTTACGACACCCAGCGTTAGCATCAAAGCTGTGCCTCTATACCGCTGCTGGAACGGTAAGGTGCATTGGTACACCACCAGCTTGGATGAGCGTAACAGCTGGCTGGCGGGCGGCTTCACAGATGAGGGGATCACCTGTTACATATCCCCGGTACCCCTTCCTGGTACGGTTCCGCTCTACAAATGTATGCTCTACAATGACATGTATTATGCCACCAGCTCGGCGGAGCGGGATGCAGTCATTTCCAAATACGGATTCCAATATGTAGGCATCGAGGGCTACGCCATCGCAGCTAATAATACATCCGACGGGGATGTCAACGTGAACCGCTGGTATCACCCGGAATCAGACCATTCGGACGGTTGGGAATGGCTGGCGGGAGATACTTTCGTGGCGGCCGGTGACATGGACCGGCACCATTTCTATCAGGTAGATCCGGCCAGCATCCCCGGCTACAACTATGAAGGGGTGGTCTTCCGCGGCTGGTCTTCGGCTGAAATCCTCCAGAAGATCAAGGTGACTGCTCCCAATGGAGGAGAATCTCTAAAAGCCGGAGACGTGCAGGCGATCACCTGGACCTCGACCCGGGGGGGCGGTCAAGTCAGCCTCTGTTATGCTACTGACGGGGGTGACAACTGGATCATAATCAAGGAAGGTGCCCCTAACAACGGCAGCTACTCCTGGACCGTTCCCAACAAAAACGGTGCTAACACAGCGATCCAGGTCCGTTGGCAATACTATGACAATGAAACCGACTCTTGGGCCTTTGCCAGCGATACCTGTGATTACCGGTTCTCCATCGCCGGGTCAGGCGTTGTGTTACCGGGTATCGAACCCAACCTGAATATAGCTAAAGTCTTCCCGGGAGCCCCCAGCGGTCTGACGGTCACCCCGTACCTCTTCAGCCGCCTGGACCTGGCCTGGAAGGATAATGCCAGCAATGAAACCGGCTTTACCATTGAAAGAAAGCCGGCCGGAGGCACTTACACCACCATCGCCACGGTGGGCGCCAACAAGACCAAATACTCCGATACCAGCGCTCAATCTGGCGTCACCTACTACTACCGGGTAAAGGCCAACGGGGTCTTCGATTCCGGTTACTCCAACGAAGCCCCGGGCTTATTGCAGAAAATTGCCGTTATGCCGGATATCAATTACCTTAAGCTGATCCCGGCTGCCCCCACCGGCCTAACGGCTCAGCCTGTGACGGGTGATCCCAAAGCGGTGAAGCTCTCCTGGCAGGCCAGTTCCTCTGATATAGACGGCTACATTGTAGAAAGAAAAGCTGGTAGCGGGGATTGGGAGATGAGTTCCACCGTCGGCGCCAACAAGACCAATGTGGTCGAAAACGGCCTCAGCGCTGGGCAGTCATACAGTTACCGGGTGGTTGCCTATAACATGTTCCTAAATTCCAAGCCCTCCAATACGGTTGTCTTCAATACCAACGCCAGTTCAGGCGGTAGTGTCAGTCCTGGCGGAACTGGCTTGGGCGGCATCGAGATGGAATTCTTTATCGGCAACGGCGTGTATAATCTGAATGGTGCCGCCAAGGCCATGGATGTGAGCCCCATTGTGATGGGAGGCCGGACCCTGCTGCCCATCCGCTTTGTCACCGACGCCATCGGGGCCGATATCCAGTGGTTCGAGACCGAAAAGAAGGTGCAGATCAATCAAGGTGCTACCATTCTGGAACTGTGGATCGGCCAGAACCAGGCTCGGATCAATGGCCAAAGCGTTTTCATCGATCCTGATAACGCCTCCGTGATGCCGGCGATCGTCAACGGCCGCACCATGATGCCGCTGCGCTTTATCGCTGAGAACCTTGGCTGTACAGTCGAATGGATCCCCGAATTCAGCAAGGTCAAAATCGGTTATAAAGGCGATAAGATGGACCCTCAACCGGAACCGCCCATGCAATAACTTGGGGCCTGTCCCCAAGTTATTGGGGGTAAAGTATAGGGACCATTAAGGAATCGAGATTGAAAATAGCCCTAAGCCCGGATTTGGCTTGGGGCTTTTTTTTGAAAAGGACTGAACAGGTATTACAACGATGCCCATTGGGGGAGGATGAATACAAAACAGCGGGTGTCCGCGGAATTACAGATAAATATTTAATCTATAAAGCGAAATAATATAAAGGATACTCTAGGTGGAATCAGCGCCGCATAACGCCGGCGAATGCCCATCCCCACAGGAGGTAGTCCATATTGTTTGATTTCGCTCTGCCAGAGAATTTGCTGGACTTTTTAAGGGTATGGGCCAGGCCGACAAACGCTTTGCTCTTTGTCCTGGTGGCCTGGAAATGGGGAGATTGGAGGAACTGGGCAAAGTATTATTCCACTATCTTGTATGTAATCGTATTTGACTTGGTATATTTCGGTCTAACCATGGGATTCCCCCTGTGGCGGTATCATCACCCGGTATTGGGGTACACCTACAGCGATTTCTTGATCGCGTTTATTATGTTTCCGGCCACCATGCTGCTTTATCTGCCGTACCAGCCCAAGGAGAAGTATAAACAGGCCGGCTTCCTCTTGCTGTGGGTATTCATCTACGCGAGTATAGAACTGGCTCAGTCAAAAATGGGGGGGATAGTGTATTATCATGGCTGGCAATTTGTCCATTCGGTGTTATTTGACTGCCTGTTTTTTATCATGGCCAGGCTCCATTTCAAATATCCACTATCGACTTTTGCTGTTTCGCTAATCATGGTTCCGGCAGTTCTGGCATTATTCAATTTTCCTTTTACAAGCGTTATCTAGTGCCCTAACCACGGGGAGGGGATACCTCTTGAAGTGCAAATAACTTGGGGCCTGTCCCCAAGTTATTGGGGGTAAAGTATCGGGTGCAAAAAAAACCCTCGATCATTGATGATCGAGGGTTTGGTTTCGTATGGTGCGGTAGAGAGGACTTGAACCTCCACAGCCTTGCGACTACTAGAACCTGAATCTAGCGCGTCTGCCAATTCCGCCACTACCGCTTGGGTCTGAGCATCTTCTCAGCAAAAAGAATTATAGTATACCGGCGGCGAGATTGTCAAGAAGCGGTGTCATTTTTCGCGGGCGCATCAGATCCTGCCGAACTATGACCGTGCAGGGCGGTTAACATTCATCACCATCAGGCCTGAATGATTATCAGGACAATCAAAATTTCTGAATTAATTGTCAGATCTTTAAATATCTTTTTCTATGTAGTTCTTATATATCCATGCTAAAATATGTAATTAAACAACATAAATAAGGTTAGGCAAAATGCTTGGATAACCAACAAGGGCAAACCCGGCGAAAGGCGGGGACGCAAAACCTAGGGTCTAAGACTATTCAGTTATGACAGCCGGCTACTGGGATACCATAGCACTAATGACCTACTGCTTTCTTCCACAGCAGGTTTGTGTCCTTGTGTCTTCATGTACCGGTTATCTCAGTGCATTGTGATATCATTATTGATCTGAGGTGATTGGTGTGGTTGAATCTAAGGGCTATACCACAATTCTGTGACCCACAACTTTTATACTCTTTTTAATCTGAGCCCGTTGGGGATGTGCATTGTTTCCCTAAGAGATGAAAGATTGATTGACGTCAATGAAGTATTCCAGGAAATTACCGGTCTGAGTAAAGAACAGGCCCTTCAAATCCATGCCGGTGATTTGACCATCTGGATGCATAATGACGATTATGAAAACCTGAAAAAGCTGATTGCATTGCAGCATCGGGTGATAAATTACGAGACCAGAACCAGGCTTAAAGGTATGACCAGAACCATGCTGCTATCGGCGGCGGTCATCTGGTGGCAGAACATGCCTTGCATGTTGGTGGTAGTCAACGATATTACAGAATTGAAGCATTATAAACAGGAGATATCACGGCTAGACCGCCTTAATCTGGTGGGGGAGATGGCGGCGGGCATAGCTCACGAAGTCCGCAATCCTATGACCACTGTGAAAGGCTTTCTGCAGCTGATGAGGTCTGATGCCAAATATGATGAAGATTTCGAGACCATGGATTTAATGATAGAGGAATTGGACCGGGCCAATGTAATAATCACCGAGTTCCTGTCTCTGGCCAGAAGTAAGACTGCCAATTTGGTGAGGGGAGACCTTAATACTCGGCTATTGAGACTGTACCCCCTTCTGCAGGCAGAAGCCCTCAAAAGTGATATAAAAATAGACATGGACCTGCACGAGACCGCGGCCATTATGCTGGACGAATCGGAAGTGCGCCAACTGGTATTGAACCTGGCCATTAACGGCATGGATGCCATGCCCCATGGAGGAATCCTGACCATTAAGACCTTTGAAGATAAATATGGGGTGAACCTGATCGTCGAAGACCAAGGAACAGGAATACCAGCTGACATAATGGAACATTTGGCGACGCCCTTTTTTACCACCAAAGAAAAAGGAACCGGTCTGGGATTGGCGGTTTGCTGCCGGATCGTGGAAAGGCATAATGCCTACATGGAGTTTGACACCAGTACTAAGGGCACTGTGTTTACGATTATTTTTCCCAAATGCAAGGATGGCACCAAACCCGTCAGGGTATCATCAGAAAAGGGGTGATCGCATGGTCATAAAAACACTGGTGGAAAACGAGGCGATATCAGACCAGTACGGGACTGAACATGGGTTGAGTCTCTATATCGAAACCAAGAAGCATAAGCTGCTCTTTGACACCGGTGCGTCCGGCTTGTTCCTGGATAATGCCCGCAAGATGCAGGTTGATATTGCTGGCGTTGACCTGGTAGTGATTTCTCATGGTCATTATGACCATGGCGGCGGGCTAAAAGCCTTCCTGCAGGAAAACTCCCAGGCCAAGGTGTACCTGCACCGCAAGGCGTTCGAAAAGCACTATACCAAACGCAGCAACGGAAAAACCCATGACATCGGCATCAACGAGGAACTAAAGCATGATAGCCGGGTGATCCTGGTCGACGACTACCTGCGCATAGACGAAGAATTGGAACTATTCGCGGCAGTGAAAGGGCGGGAGTTGTATTCCACTGCCAACCGGGCTCTGTTCATGCAGGTCGGGGATGACCTGGTTGAGGATAGTTGGGAGCACGAACAAAACCTGATCATTACCGAGAACGGCAGACTACTGTTACTGGCGGGATGTGCTCATAATGGGATAGTCAACATCGTCAAACGGATGATAGAGATCAAGGGCCGGCCAGCCGATTGTGTGATGGGGGGATTTCACCTGTTCAATCCCGCCAGTAAGGAGAGTGAAGCCCCGGATTTAATCGAGGGGATCGCCGCCATACTTATGGAAACCGGATCCCAATACTATACCGGCCACTGTACAGGTCGGGCACCCTATGAGCAGCTTAAAGAATTGATGCAAGATAAGCTTCAGTATTTAGCCACCGGCAGTGTAGTGAAGATCTAAGGATCGATCTTTCAGCTCTGCAGACAGACACTTGCCGCTTGGAAGCCAGGCACGTGTTTTTATCGGCTCTTGCCACCCGGGCCCGGGGTCAGTACGCCGACCAGGGCGCCCAGGGAACCCGAACCCAGGGCAACCAAGATGTCAGGGATGGGCCGGCCGAGGACGGCCAGGGCGATAATGCCGCTGAGGTTCAAGATCGTTACCACGCCCAGAAAACGAACCACCGTATGATAGATCGGGGTCTGTTCCGGATCGTGAGGGGGCAGTGATGATTTTTCACTCATGGGGATGGACCTCCTTTAGTTTTAATACAAGGTATGCAAAACGCAGGCGGGACTACACAACTCTACTTGAAGTTGTTTGTATCCCCGCTTTTACATTCCCGCCGGTTATGGATTAGAATAAAGGCACAATCGGTTGCGGATCTGGATTATCAAGTTGTCAGCGCCGATTGAGGTCGTTACGTCACTACATAGAAGAAGGACACTGGAGATATACATTCGTCAAACGAGAGGATGATAGATGTGATTGCAAATAAGATGCGGGGACCGGTAGAGAACAGTTCGGTGGTACGGGCCATGTTCGAGGAGGGCAAACGCCTGGCAGCCATTCACGGGGCGGACAATGTCTTTGACTTCAGCCTGGGCAATCCCAATGTCGAACCGCCAGAGGCCATCAAGCAGGCCATCATCGAGGTGGTCAATGAATTCAGACCTATGGACCTGCACGGCTACATGAACAATTCCGGTTATGAAGAGGTGCGCCAGGCCATCGCCGCTTGGCTCAATCACCGGCATGGTACAGACTTCACCTTTGCCAATATCGTAATGACCGTGGGGGCGGCGGGCGGACTCAATGTGGCCTTCAAGACCCTGCTGGATCCGGGCGATGAGGTGATCGTATTCGCGCCTTTCTTCGGGGAATACCGTTTCTATGTAGACAACTACGGGGGCCAGCTGGTGCCTGTGCCGGCCCCGGCGCCACAATTCCAGCCTGACCTGGAGGTGTTTAGCCAGAAGATTACCCCCCGTACGAAGGCGGTTATTATCAATTCCCCCAACAATCCTACCGGGGTCATTTACTCCGAAGCGACCATTAAAGAGCTGGCCGCCATTTTAAGCCGCAAGCAGCACGAGTTGGGCACTGACATCTACCTTATCGCTGACGAACCTTACCGCGAACTGGTCTATGACGGCGCCGAGGTCCCCTATTTGACCAAGTATTATGAGAATACCATCGTCGGTTATTCATTCAGCAAATCCCTGTCCCTGCCCGGGGAACGGATTGGTTATCTGGTCATCCCCAGTCAGGCGGCAGACTTCGAGAATATCGTCACCGCCGCCAACATAGCCACCCGTATTCTGGGATTTGTCAATGCGCCCTCCCTGTTCCAGCGGATCATTCCCAAATGCCTGGATGCCCAGGTGGACATCGCCGCTTACAACCGCAACCGGGAGCTGCTCTACAACGGGCTCATATCCTTCGGGTATGAATGCGTGAAACCGGAGGGGGCCTTCTACCTGTTTATCAAGACCCCCATCGATGATGACCTCGATTTCTGCAACCGGGCCAAGCAGAGGAATATTCTCATGGTACCGGGGGCTTCGTACGGCTGCCCGGGTTATGCCCGTATTGCCTACTGTGTGGCTTACGACACCATCGCCCGGGCCCTGCCTGGCTTCCAGGCCTTGATTGAAGAAGTGCGGGCGGGATGACCGGTGCGCACCCGGTGCTGATATCAGCCGGGGCCGATTAATCCCAGCCAAAATTGGAAATCATAAGTATATGGAGTATGGATGTTGTGATATGCTATCCATATAACCAAGATTAAGCGAGGGGGAATATCAGATGGATATGTTTGACCGCTTCATCAACATGGGTATTGGCATGTTCAGCCTGACTAGGGACAGGGCGCAGGCTTATATCGACGAGATGGTGGAAAGAGGCGAGATAAAAAGGGAAGACGCCAAGGAAAGTGTGGACCAGATCATCCGCAAGGGCGAGGAGCAAAGAGCTGAGTTCAGCAAAGCCATGCAGGACGAATTTGACAAATGGAGAAGCAAATTCGGGGTGGTTACCCGCGCGGAATATGATGAACTGCTGAAAAGAATCAAGGATCTGGAAGTCAGACTGGGCGAGCACGAGCCGCAGGCCTAATTTTCAAATTAACCGGAGTCGTTGGTTAAGGCGGGAAACCCCCGGCCGGAGACCACTGGTGGCAATCTAACCAAATGGATTAGCGAGCGAGGAGCATATCCTCGCTCTTCTTGTTGGGGATTTATACTGTCATCATAAACGAAGTATAGAATCTCTATACTTCGGGTACACGTGTATAGCCAGGGTTGGTACGGAAGACAATATATGGTTAAGGAAGAAAAACGGAGCAGGGGGAAATATGAACTGGGGCAATGGCACAGTGCATTTCAGCCACATCGGCAGATACCGGGAGATAGCCAACGTTTTGGTCAAACACGGCTTCGGATTCCTGTTTGACCGGCTCAGCCTGCAAAAGATCGTGGGGCGCTGGAAGGTCAAGGAGGTTGGGGAGGGTGGTCCTGGACCCGGCACCCCCCAGCGGCTGCGGATGGCCCTGGTAGAGTTGGGCCCGGCCTTCGTCAAGCTGGGTCAGCTGTTAAGTATTCGCCCTGATCTGCTGGGGCCGGAATACATAGCCGAACTGGAGAAACTGCAGAACGAGGTCCCCCCGGTTTCCTTCCAAGCGGTGATGGACGTTTGCCGGGACAGCGGGATTCAAATAGAACAAGAATTTGCTCATGTTGATCCGGTTCCCCTGGCTGCCGCCTCTATCGCCCAGGTGCACCGGGCGGTACTGAAGAGCGGCGAGGAGGTAGTTCTCAAAGTGCAGCGCCCCGGTATCGCTAGGGTTATCGAAACCGATTTGCTGATCCTGGCGGATATGGGACGACTGTTGGAGAAAAGAACTGCCTGGGGCAGCCTCTATAAGGTGAGTGAGATCGTTGCGGAACTTTCAAGTGCGGTGCGGCGGGAGCTGGATTTTGAACAGGAAGCCCGCAACGCTGACATATTTTACAACAATTATCGAAACGACCCCCATGTGCTTATCCCCCGGGTATATTGGGATTATACCAACCGGCGGGTCTTGACCATGGAGTACATCGCCGGCACCAAGATCACTGATTTCATCACCTTGCCGGTATCCGATCTAAAAACGGCCGATATCGCCAAAAGCCTGTTGGCTTCCTTGTATACCCAGATCTATGAAAGAGGTTTCTTTCATGCCGACCCCCACCCGGGCAATATCGCGGTAAGTCCCTCCGGCCAGATAATCTATTACGACTTTGGCCAGGTGGGAGTCCTTGACCACGTGCTTAAGGAAGAGTGCATCAATTTGCTGCTGGGAATGATCGATTATGATGCGGAGGCCGTTACCCGGGCCTTGCTGGCCATTGGCATTGGGACTCGATTCATACGGCGGGAAGACCTTATCCGGGATGTGGCCCGCCTGGAGAAGAAATACTACGGCATGCCTCTGGCCCAGATCAAGCTGGGGGAAGCGATGGCCGAGCTGTTGGAATTGTCTACCCGCTACCAGGTCCGGGTACCGGCTGAATTGTCGCTGGTAGTGAAGATGCTGATGACCATCGAAAGCATCGTCACCCAACTGGACCCGCAGATAAGCCTGGTCAAGATCGCCGGGCCTTACGGGAAAAGGGTCTTGATGCACAGGTACTCGCCCCGGCACCTGGCGACCCTGGCCCGGCACAGCGCTCAAGGTTATGCCCGGCTGGCCCGCGATTTACCGGACGAACTGGAAAGGATACTGGACTTGGTCAGCGAAGGTGAGATCAAGCTCAAAATGGAAATTAACAATATGGAAAAGGTTGCGGCCAAGTTCGATGTCATGTCCAACCGCGTCTCTCTGGCCATCATCCTGGCCAGCTTGCTCATGGGCACCGCCCTGATCGCCGACGACGCCAATAGTGTCATTTTGGCTCGCCTGCCGGTGGTGGAACTGGGCTTCCTGGCCGCCTTTGTCCTGGGTCTATTCCTGACCTGGTCCATCATCAAGAGCGGCCGATTTTGAATACCCGGACACCAATAACTTGGGGCCTGTCCCCAAGTTATTGGGCTTCAAATGTGGGTGCAGGCCCCGACAATACTGGCTTGGAGGGCTCTCAAAAACAGAATAACTTGGGGCCTGTCCCCAAGTTATTGTGGCAGGCAGGATATTCCTGCATCTTTTATTCTTGACGGAATATATTTAAAATGATAGTATTTTCGGAAGTTCAATAAATAAAGCGATGATCAGGATAGTAGTCAGCGGGGTGACTCCAAGAGAGCCGGGCAGGGTGGGAACCGGCAGCATACCGATGATGAATGCCGCCTGGGAGCGTTGGTTTTAAGGCTTTTAGCCCCAAGCCAGCCGGCCGCTGCCGTTACCGGTTCAAGGTGGGTCACAGTAATGTGGCCAACTAGGGTGGTACCGCGGGAAAATAGCTCTCGTCCCTTTGGGGAGGAGGGTTTTTTGTTTTCTTTGTAGACTTATTTAAGAAGGAGTGCGGGATATGGAACTTAAGGTAAGAATCCTGGAATTGCTGGAGCGTGATGCCCGTATCAGCACCAAGACGCTGGCGAGCATGCTGGATCAGGATGAAGAGGTGATCGCCAAGACTATAGCGGACATGGAAAAGGATAAGACCATTCTTGGCTATGGGGCGATAATCAATTGGGAGAACGTGGGAGTCGACGAGGTTTCCGCCATGATCGACGTTAAAGTCATTCCCGAGAGGGAAAAGGGCTTCAATGCCATCGCGGAGAGGATCCAGCATTTCCCCGAGGTGAGGTGTGTCTACCTTATGAGCGGCACCTATGACCTGTCGGTAGTGGTGGGGGGCAGGACCATGAAAGAAGTGGCTCGTTTCGTATCCCACAAGCTGTCTACCCTCGAGCATGTGCAGAGCACCGTGACCCACTTCGTCCTTAAGCGCTACAAGCAGGACAACTTCATCTTTGGAGAGGCTGAAGCTGATAGAAGGCTGGTGGTCAGCTGATGGGCGGGATGGATTCCTATGTATCCAAACTGGTCCGAGATCTGCCCCCGTCCGGAATTCGCAAGTTTTTCGACCTGGTTTCCCAATCTGAGGGAGTCATCTCCTTGGGGGTGGGGGAGCCGGATTTCGTGACCCCCTGGCACGTCCGCGAGGCCTGCTGGTATTCGCTGGAGCGGGGCTACACTATGTACACCTCCAACTCGGGACTTCCTGAGCTGCGGGAAGAGATCGCCGAATACGAAAAACGCAAGATCGGGGTGGACTTCGACCCTGACAAGGGGATACTTATCACCGTGGGAGTCAGCGAAGCCGCCGACATCGCCCTGCGTGCCCTGCTGGAACCGGGCGATGAGGTTTTGATCCCCGAGCCCTGTTTCGTGTCCTATGCACCTGGTACGGAACTGGCTTTTGGCAAAGCGGTGCCGGTGGAAACCTTCGTGGAGGACGAATACCGCCTGCGTCCCGACTGCCTGGCGGCCCGGATCACCCCGCGCAGCAAGGTGCTGCTGCTCTCTTATCCCAGCAATCCTACCGGGGGGATCATGACCAAGCCGGACCTGGAGGCCTTGGTTGATATCATCATCAAGAATGATCTGATAGTGATTAGTGATGAGATATATTCGGAATTAACCTACAATGGCCAGCATGTATCCATCGCTTCGCTGCCGGGCATGAAGGATCGCACCCTGGTGCTGGACGGTTTTTCCAAGGCTTTTGCCATGACCGGCTGGCGAATCGGTTATGCCTGCGGCCACCCCGATATTATCCAGGCCATGACCAAGATCCACCAGTACACCATCATGTGTGCCCCTATCATGGGCCAGATGGCCGCCATAGAAGCCCTGCGCAACGGGCAGGAGGAGATGCACAAGATGGTGGAGGACTATAATTACCGGCGCAAACTGATACTGAAGGGATTCCACCAGATCGGGCTGGATTGTTTTGAACCGAAGGGCGCCTTTTATTGCTTCCCCAGCATCAGGAATACTGGCCTGACCAGTGAGGAGTTCTGCGAGAAACTGCTCTTCGAGGAGAATGTCGCGGTAGTGCCGGGCAATGCCTTCGGAGCCTGTGGCGAAGGATTTATCCGTTGTTGTTACGCGGCCAGCGTGGCCAACATCGAAGAGGCCGTGGAAAGGATGGGCCGGTTGGTTATTCGACAAAAAGGCCAATAAAATCTTGGAGGCTCATGCCAATTATTGAGAACCCTATCGAAAGGGTCGGAAAAAGGCGGGAATAATACGATATTTAACTGGAGGAAATGCACCGATTAAGGTTGAACCCCTTATACTATACAGTATAGGGGGTTTTGTAATGTACGGGGAAATAGACGCCAGCGATATTGAGATCCTAAACGCGGTCAGCAACCTGACCCCGGCCTATCGCAAGGAATTCAAGGACTATATCCAGTACTTGCTCACCAAACAGTACAAAAGAGAGCTGATGACCGCCATCTTCCAAAACCAGCTCCTGCATAGCCTCCTGCAAAGCACCCTCCAACTGGTGGAGAGGGATGATTTTCTGATCACCCAGATCGAGAAACGGGTCCGGCAGATGCAGGAAATCTACTTCGGTATATTTGAGAAGATCCACATCAAATACAGCGAGCTGATCGATGGCCTGGATAGTTATGAAGCGGTGCGGGACTTCGGCCGGCTCAGCTTCGATAATATCAACCAGGCTTGCTCCAGCGGCAACCACCTGCTAATAAGGATGGAGATAAACGAATTTTACGAGGGTTACTACAAATACGCCCAGAAGAAAGAGGCCAGAAAAATCTTCGCCGTCTAGAAACTAGGGACGTATGATATAATGTACGCATACGTTCGTAGTATTGGAGGCTGCCTGAATGATAATAAAATTCCTGGGTGCCGCCAAGACCGTTACCGGGTCTTTTTTTGTGATCGAGACCGGTGATGTGCGCTTCGCGGTTGATTGTGGCATGTTCCAGGGGAGCAAGCAACTCAAGGAAAAGAACTACAGCGATTTTGCTGTCGATCCCGGGTCCATCCAATTTGTTATTCTGACCCACGCCCACATCGACCATTCCGGGCTTATCCCTAAGCTATGCAAAGCCGGATTCAAGGGACCTATTTATACCAGCCCGGCCACCGCTGAGCTGTGTGCCATAATGTTCCCCGATGCCGGTCATATCCAGGAATCTGAGGTGGAGATGAAAAACCGCAAATTGAGCCGGGCCGGCAAGACCTTGCTGGAGCCCATCTACACTGCGGAAGAAGCCTTGGAATGCCTGCCCCAACTGAGTCCGCTCAATTACGACGAGGTCAGGCGGCTGGCCCCGGGCGTTGAGATAAGGATGCGGGACGCCGGGCACATCCTCGGTTCCAGTATCGTGGAGCTGTGGATAGACGAGAACAACGGGAAGAAGGAGAAACTGGTCTTCAGCGGTGACCTGGGTCAGGGTGGACAGCCTATCGTAAAGGACCCCACTGTGGTCGAGAGTGCCGATTACGTAATACTGGAATCTACCTACGGCGACCGCTTGCATAAAGGCACCGCCAACCGGGTGGAGCAGCTCAAGAAGATCATCGAGGATACCATGCGCCGGGGGGGCAACTTGATTATACCGTCATTTGCGGTGGAGCGTACCCAGGACCTCCTTTATGATCTGAGCATCCTACAGACCAACGGAGAGCTGGATCCCTCCATCGAAATCTATATCGACAGCCCGCTGGCCATCGCGGCTACCGAGATATTCCAGAAGAGCATCGACTATTATGACCAGGAAACCATGGATATACTGAACAGCGGCCGGCATCCGCTGAAGCTGCCCAACCTCAAGTACTCCCGTACCCGGGAGGATTCGGTGGAACTCAACAACCGGCTGGGCAATACCATCATAATCTCCGCCAGCGGCATGTGTGACGCCGGACGAATCAAGTATCATCTCAAGTACAATTTGTGGCGGCCGGAGAGCACCATCCTCTTTGTGGGTTACCAGGCCGTGGGCACCTTGGGACGCAGGATCCTGGACGGGGAGAAGATGGTGACCATCCATGGCGACCAGTTGGTGGTTAAGGCCGATATCAAGGCGATCGAAGCCTATTCAGCCCATGCCGATCAGGTCGGCTTGTTGAACTGGCTGAAGAATTTCAAGCCCAAGCCCAAGACCATTTTCCTGGTCCATGGGGAAGAGAAGGCCCAGCCGGTATTGGCCGACTTGATTCAGCAGGAGATGAACATCCCGGTGCTTATTCCGGGTTGGTTGGATGCCTTCGAATTGACTCCGGAGGGCGTCCTGGTCGAGGGCACCATGGTGCAGGTTCACGAACTGCCTGAATATCGTGCCGTGCCGCTCAACAAGGCCCTGATCGCGGAACGCAAATATCTGGAATTGAGGACCCGTTTGAACACCCTGTTCCAGGAAAAATACGACCGGGCTCTTTATGATGAACTGATTGAGTCGCTGGATAGGATAGCCGGCAACATGTAAAAGCCCCAGACCGGTTAAAAAGGCTGATAGCTGCGTTTATAGAGAAGGCCCGCTCAATCGACGTACCGTAAGTACGCCTCAATCGCGGGCCTTCCCTATTGCCTCGCTCTAAACCTCTTTTAATCTAATTTTTAATTTCACAAACCTCCGCCAATGGATGTAAATACCGCATTTATGGCAACCTCATCCAGTCAAATGGAACAGCAGACATTGAGACCGGTTTACTCCATTTTTCTATTTACACATTCTTTTTTTTGGACTAATTCATATAATTGTATATTTGTTTGGCATAATCGGTGGTGCTATAATTCTCTTACTTATTTGGGGAGATGGAAAATGAATGCAAAAGGCAACCGCGTCACTTGAGTTGTTTCGCTGGGGTTATGCCCATTTACCCGGAGCGGTTTTTTTCTATGCGAAAGAGTTGGATCTCGACATGGAAGACATAGGCATACTCTCAGCGATTTTTTATGCCTATGAAAACACCAAGCCCCTGTTCCAATCCGGGGTACAAACGGGACAGGTGCTCCTCCGTTGCTCCAGTCTGACCGCCAGCAAGCTTTCCCGCCGCCTGCAAAAACTGGCTCGGCAGGGCCTGGTCGAGATTAGAGACGGAAACAGCAAAAACTTTGCCGAAAAGATGATCTGGCTGGAACCATTCATGCTGAAATTGGAACAGCTGGTGATCCGTGACCACCCGGAGCTGACCCTTTTACATACACCCCGTCCCAATGACAAGCAAACCAATCAGCAACTGGCTGCCTATCGAACCCGGATCGAAGAACTGGAGCGGGAACTGGAGGAGGAGCGGGCTGCCGCCGTCGCCCTGCCGTTGACCCCGTTGGACGCCAACCATCGGCGAGTGGCCGACTTTATTGCCAAGAAGACGGGCAACCTGCTTAGCGTCAAGATGGAAACTGAACTCAGGAAATGGCTGACCGACTTTGGCTTTACGCCCGAGTTTCTGTTCGGGATGCTGGAGATGGCATTTGAGCGCAAAATCACCAATCCCCGCGAGATCACCAAGATCGCCAAGGATCTGAAGGACTATGCGGTAACCAGCATAGACGGCCTGGACGTTTATTTCAAGACCTATGTGGACCAGGACAAGGCTGCCCCCCAGGTGCATTTCGACCCCGATGCGGCCGAATTCGGGGCTTTCACCGGACTGGACATGAGCGCCGAAGCCCGGCGCAAGGTATACCATAAATGGCGTTATGATTGGGGCTTCTCCCATCCGATGATCATGAGGGCGGGCGAGTTGATGTGCCAGCGCACCAAAAACGGCAGCCTGGAGTACATCGATAGTGTCCTCAACAATTGGATGACCAAGGAGATAAGGACCTTGAATGATGTCGACAGGGAAATCGCTGAACACAAGAATCGCACCCGGTCCGCCAAAACCGCCGGCTCCAACGGCACTGCCATGCCAGCCAAGAGCGGCAAAAGCGAGCTGGAATTCTACGTGCCGCCGGAGGTCCTGGCCGAGCTTAAAAGCAAGGTGTGAACCCATTCCGCCAATACGGATTTTGGGCAGGATACGACAAAATTACATAAAAAATGAGGTATAATTATTGCCAGGTTTTTATCCTGGCATTTTTTATGGAGGTAGTAGCATGGCAATGCTGGAAATGGAACCACAAGCTCATTTGATCGACTTGGAAAGCGAGCGGCGGGTGCTCTCGTCCATGCTCCATTCGGAGGAGGCCTGCATCGAGGCCTGCAATTCCCTGCAGCCACGGGATTTTTATTCTCCTCAGCATGCTACCGTTTTCGAACTGGTCCGCAGCCTATATGAAAGGGAAGTCCGGCCCACCTATGTGGAATTGGTCAAGGAAGCCCATACCCTGGGCATGCTGACCAGTATCCGCGATGCGGAAGAGTTGAGATATATAGCCGAACATTACATCTACGATGGCAACATCGGTTTCTGGGTAAAAAAGGTACGGGATCGCAGCCGCCTGCGCTCGTTCGAGGCATTCATCCGCAAGAGCTACCAGCTCCTGCAGGAGGAGACCGACCGGGATGTGGAGCAGGTATTGATGGCGGCTGAAGAGGAACTGACCAACCTGACCGCCCTGGAGATCGACGACCACGTGGACAGCCCCGAAGAAATGGCCCGGATGGGCTACGAAGAGGTGGAGCGCCGCTTCCTCCGTTACCGGGAGATAAAAGAGAAACACAAGGGGGTTATCCCCCTGGATGGGCTGCCCACCGGTTTTTATAACCTGGACAAGATTACCCTGGGCTACAAACCGGGCGACTTGATCATTCTAGGGGCCCAAACCGGCCACGGCAAGACCTCATTTGCCCTGCACACCGCCGATGCCGTTGCGGTGAAGGGCGATCACAACGTTCTTTATCTCAATACCGAGATGAGCCGGCAGCAGATTGCCCTGCGCTGGGGCTCCATACTCTCCGGCATTGAGCATGAGCGGGTGCGCAGCGGGGAGATAAACGAGTCGGAGCTCTCCCAGATTCTAAGAGGGTACAATGATCTGATGCAGAGCGGTTTTTATTCCTATCCCTGTCCTAACCTGACTCCCGAGAAAACCATCTCCATCGCCCGTAAATTCAAGGCCCAGAAGAATATAGACATGATGATAGTCGACTATATCGGGCGAATGGACAAACAGGATCCCCGCTTGCAGGAATGGCAGGTGCTGGAACAGATCGTCAAGACCCAGAAAATGCTAGCCCAAAACCTGCAAATTGCGGTGATGTGTCTGGTACAATTGAATCCGGACGGGAGTCTGCAGGGGGCCAAACGGATGAAGAACGAGTGCGACCTGATGCTGAAGCTCAGTCCCTTGAGCAAGGATGACCTGGAAACCAATCCTGATCTGCAGAAGTACGACGTTACGCCCAATTACGAGATATATGTGGACAAGAATCGCGACGGGCAAAGCGGTATCCGTATCCCCGTATATTTCGACCTGGCCCGGCAGACTATGAAGGATCCCAAAAGGGTTTCGGTTTAATGGCTCCCATGGACAAATATGCCAAGCAGCTCTACGATGCCCTGGTCAACCTGATTATCAATCTGCACTTGCAGAAGGGCAGCCTGACCAGGGAAGAGATGTATTGCCTCCTGAACGTGGTGGATATGGCTTTGCTGGACAAAGAGGACCAGGGACTGGTCCAGGTGCTGCGCGAATGGCAGGCAGGTGAACCTAATCAAGAAATCGACGAGATAATCAAGGTTACCTTGCTCAACCTGGATTTTGCCAAACCGGCCTCACTGGCCGCGGGCGTGGAAACCATATGCGAGCTGATAAGATATAATAAGGAATTGGGAGAGGCCGGGACGACCCAGGAGCCGCCCCAATCCGAATAGGCAGGAGAGACCGACAATGTCCGATTTCGTAAAAAACCGGGCCCGCCCGGAGATATTTACCCTCAAACCTTATGTGCCGGGCAAACCGATAGAGGAGGTCAAGCGGGAATTGGGCCTGGAGGATGTTATCAAACTGGCCTCCAATGAGAATCCCCTGGGTCCATCGCCACTGGCTATGGCGGCAGTAGCGGCTGCCCTGCCTGACCTCAGCCTGTATCCTGACGCCAACTGTTACCTGCTCAAGCAGAAGCTGGCCAGCCACTTAAGTGTCGATGCAGCCGAGATCCTGGTGGGCAATGGTTCAGATGAGATATTGATGATGCTGGCGACCGCCTTCTTGAATCGTGGCGATCAGGTCATATACGGTACGCCTACGTTTTCCGAATATGAGATCACCGCCCGGATAATGGGAGCGGAGTGCCTGGAGGTACCGCTGGTCGATTTCACCCATGACCTGGAGGGCATACTGGCGGCAATCAATGAGCGGACCAAAATGGTCTACCTATGCAACCCCAACAATCCCACCGGTACCATTGTAAGCCGGTCGGCTGTGCAGAGTTTTATGGAACGGGTGCCCGACCATGTGTTGGTGGTGTTCGATGAGGCTTATTGCGAATATGCGGAAAGCCCTGAATTTGCCAGTGGTTATAAATATGTCAGGGAAGGGCGCAACGCCATCGTGCTGCACACCTTATCCAAAATATACGGCCTGGCCGGTCTGCGCATCGGTTATGCCTTTACCACCAGTGATATCGCTCAGGCGGTGGAGAGAATAAGAGATCCCTTTAACATCAACAACCTGGCCCAGGTGGGAGCCCGAGCCGCCCTCGATGATACCGGACACCTGCAGCAGAGCCGGGAGGTAAATCGGCAGGGGAAACAATATCTATACGATTCTTTCGAGAAGATGGGACTGTTCTATGTGCCCACCGAGGCCAATTTCATCTTCGTAGACACGGGTCGCAACTGTCGCACGGTTTTCCAAGCCCTGCTGGAAAAGGGAGTCATAATTCGCACCGGCGACGTTTTCGGCCATCCTGATTTTATCCGGGTGACGATCGGGACCGCGGAACAGAACCAGCGTTTCATAGAGTCGTTGGCCCAGGTGCTGGGCGAGTAGGCGGCATGGAAACGGTCAGGATTTATTATGATGATATACTGGCCGCCGCGGTGCTGGCTCATAACCTGGGCGCAATGCTGGCCGGGGTCGAGACCAAACCGCTGATCCTCTGTATCGGCTCGGAACGTCATCTCCTGGATAGCTTGGGACCGTTGACCGGGACCATGTTGCAGGAAATGGTCCCCGACCTGGAAGTGATAGGGACTCTGGAAAACCCGGTACATGCCCGCAACATGGTTCCTACCTTGAAGAGGCTGGAGCAGTTGAATCCAGGTCAGGTGGTGATAGCGGTGGACGCCTCAGTGGGCAGCCAGAATGAGATTGGTTTGCTGCAATTGCGTCCCGGCAGCCTGGTTCCGGGCAAAGCCCTGGCCCGTAATTTACCGGCAGCAGGGGATTATGCTTTGACTGGGGTGGTTGATGTTCGGGCCAGCCGCAGCGGAATCAGACACCGGCCGGCGGGACTGGCATTAGTCTACAATATGGCCCGGGTTATAAGTCAATCGATAGCCGAATTCTACCAGTTTAAATATGGATTTCAATAGGAGGTAGTTTCTTTGAAACAGTTGATGAGTGGCAACGAAGGTATTGCCAGAGGCGCTTATGAGGCCGGGGTCACGGTGGCAGCCGCCTATCCCGGTACTCCCAGCACCGAGGTGGTAAGCAACCTGGCCGATTATGCCGGTGTTTACTCGGAATGGTCTCCCAATGAGAAGGTAGCCTTGGAAGTAGCGATGGGGGCTTCTTTTGGCGGTGCCCGTTCCCTGGCGGCCATGAAGCACGTGGGGGTAAATGTGGCTGCCGACCCCTTGTTTACGTTCGCCTATACCGGTGTGAACGGGGGCTGTGTGGTGGTTTCGGCCGATGATCCGGGCATGCATTCATCCCAGAATGAACAGGACAACCGCGGTTATGGAATTTTCGCCAAACTGCCGGTAGTGGAGCCATCCGACAGCCAGGAGGCCAAGGACTTCACCCGGCTGGCTTTCGATATCAGTGAACGTTTCGACTGCCCGGTTATGCTGCGGGTGACCACCCGTTTGTGTCATTCCCAGAGCCTGGTGGAGCTGGGGGATGTGCCGGAGCGGCCATTAATGGAATACAAAAAGAACAGTCAGAAATACGTCATGCTGCCGGTTAACGCCCGCCCACGCCATGTGGCGGTGGAGAAACGCATGGCGGAGCTGCGCGAGTACGCTGAACAGACCCCGCTCAACCGCATTGAATGGGGCGATCGCCGCCTGGGAATCATCACCACCGGGATTGTGTACCAATATCTCAAAGAAGTGATGTCTGAGGTGTCGATATTGAAACTGGGGCTGACCAACCCCCTCCCAGAGCAGATGATCCGTGATTTCTCCGCCCAGGTGGAGCGGTTGGTGGTTCTGGAGGAACTGGAACCGGTTATCGAAACCCAGATCAAAGCCTGGGGAATAGCGGTGGAGGGCAAGGATCTATTCAGCAATATCGGCGAATACAGCCCGGAATTGATCGAAGCCCGCCTGCTTGAAAAAACCCTTCCGGCAGCGCCGGTTTTGCAGCGGGATATACCGCCTCGGCCGCCTTTGCTGTGTCCCGGTTGTCCCCATCGGGGAGTCTTTAATACCCTGCGCACCATGCGGGTGGCGGTGATCGGCGATATCGGCTGCTACACCCTGGGTGCCCTGCCCCCCCTGGATGCGATGGATACCATGGTCGACATGGGGGCCAGTATCGGCAATGCCTTGGGAATCCAAAAGGCCCGCGGCGAAGAATTCGCTCGTCGTTCCGTGGCTGTCATCGGAGATTCGACCTTTATCCATTCCGGGATAACTGGACTTATAGATATCGTTTACAATCAAGGCCAGACTACGGTTATCATCCTGGACAATGATACTACCGCCATGACCGGCCACCAGGAGCATCCCGCCACGGGCCGCACCATCAAAGGCGAACCCACCCGGCGGCTGGATCTGGAAGCCTTGTGCCGGGCTATTGGTATTCAACACATCCAGGTGGTCGACCCCCTGCAGCTGGACCTCCTCAAACAGACTATCAAGACCGAATTGGAGCGTCCCGAGCCTTCAGTAATAATTGCCCGCCGCCCCTGCGCCTTGCTGGTCAAGGAACCGGTGCGGGTCAGGTACTATGTTGATGAGGAGATCTGCAACGGCTGCCGGCTGTGCATCCGCCTCGGCTGCACCGGTATTCACTGGAAGGAAGAGGACAAGGTGGCCCAATTCAACCCCGATAACTGCATTTCCTGCGGATTATGTCCTCAAGTGTGCAAATTCGATGCGATAAAGACGGTGGAGGAATAAAAATGACGCAAGCTACAAGAAACATATTGATTGTTGGTGTGGGCGGACAGGGCACGCTGATGACCAGCCGCATCCTGGCCCGGGTCGCGGTGAACATGGGTTACGACGTCAAGGCTACCGAGGTCCATGGTATGGCTCAGCGCGGCGGCAGTGTGATTTCCGAGGTACGGTATGGCGAAAAAATCTACTCCCCGGTCATAAAAAAGGGGGACGTGGATGTGCTGCTGGCCTTTGAGAAACTGGAAGCAGCCCGTTGGATCCCGTATTTAAAGCCGGGGGGCAAGGTAATCATTAATGATGTTAGGGTTGACCCGCTCCCGGTGATGACCGGCAAGGCCAAATATCCCGATGATATCGCCCAGCATATAGCCGAGCTTGTCCCGGACACCACCATCGTAGATGCCACCGACATGGCAGCCGAATGCGGCAGTGCCAAGGCGGCTAACGTAGTCCTGGTAGGAATGTTGGCTGGAGCGCTCGGCATCCCAGGGGACGAGGTGGAAAAGGCTGTTGCTGAAATGGTTCCGGCTAAAGCTCTGGAGACAAATATCAAAGCCTATCGCCGTGGCGTCGAATTGTGCAAATAGCAGATATTGACTAAACATAAAATATTGTGAAAGTTTAAGCATGTCCTACCCATTGACCTGCCAAATATTTACTAATAAAATGAAAATGGTATCAAACCTGTTATGATTCGCTGATGCATAAATCAGCGAATCATAGTGTATTACTACCTTATGATGCTGCCAGTTTCATTCCCTTCGAGTTTATTTATAAATATTTATCCGCTTCGATAAAAATTCTCAATAAAATTTTTCCATTCAACCGGCTGCCGCTTGAATTAAGTTTGATTTGGCACAGTCGGTTAAAAACGCGAGGCAAAGACAGGAATCGGAAATCAGGCCATTTCTAGCTAATCCATATATTCAATATTTTTATACATTTAATAATTTCCTGCCAAATAAAAGATATTGTGTCAGCAAGCATAAAAAGAAGGAAAACACAATTCGAGTGACGAAAGTAATATTTGTCAATTAGTATGGTTGCTCTATGTTCATTTATTTGAGGAGGTGGTGCCAGGCATAGATAGTTCGCTTAGGTAGAGCAAAATAAGGAGGGGAATACATGGGTTACCAGAACATACTGCTTGAGAAAGAAGACAAGATTGCAGTACTGACTATCAACAGACCAAAAGCCATGAATGCGCTGAACAATGACACCATAACCGAAATAATCGACGCTGTGACTATAGTGAGCGCCGACGCCGACGTAGATGTGTTGATTATAACCGGAGCAGACAAAGCGTTTGTAGCCGGTGCCGACATCGCGTTCATGCAAAATCTAACCGCCATGGAAGCTCGTGCTTTCGGAGCGCTTGGACAAAAGGCCTTCCGGATGGTAGAAGCAATGGAAAAACCGGTAATCGCGGCCGTAAACGGTTTCGCTTTGGGTGGAGGTTGCGAACTTGCCATGTGTTGCGACTTCCGCATAGCATCAACAAAAGCAAAATTTGGGCAGCCTGAAGTTGGCCTGGGTATAACCCCGGGATTTGGCGGGACCCAAAGACTGCCGCGTTTGGTTGGCGCCGGGATGGCCAAGCAGTTACTTTTGACCGCAGATGTTATCGATGCCGCTGAAGCTCTCAGAATCGGCTTGGTAAACCAGGTAGTAGAACCAGAAGTACTCATGGACACCGTCAAAGCCATCGCTAAGAAGATCGCCAGCAAAGGTCAAATCGCTATTCGCCTCACTAAAGTAGCCGCTAACGAAGGAACCCAAACTGATATTGACAGAGCAATGTCGATAGAGGCCGACGCATTCGGGCTCTGCTTCGCTACTGCTGATCAAAAAGAGGGCATGACTGCGTTCCTGGAGAAGAGGAAACCCAACTTTATCACTGGTTAACTACTGGCTAGTAATTAGAAAAAGGTGCACACGATGCACACAAAATATGGGAGGAATCGTCGTATGAAGATTATGGTACTTGGTGCTGGAACTATGGGAGCCGGCATTGTTCAGAATGCTGCCGCATCCGGTTTCGAAGTAGTATTAAGAGATATCAAACAAGAATTTGTGGACAGAGGTATCAAAGGAATCGAAAAGAATCTTACCAAAATGGTTGACAGAGGCAAATTGGATGCCGCTGCAAAGGACGCAACCTTGGCAAGAATAACCGGAACAGTTGATATGGCAGCCGCCAAAGACTGTGACCTGGTAATTGAAGCCGCCCTGGAAGTTATGGAGATAAAGAAGAGCATCTTCAAAGAGTTGGACGAGCTGTGCAAGCCTGATTGTATCCTGGCTTCCAACACCTCGGCCCTGAGCATTACGGAAATCGCAGCTGCGACCAATCGTGCAGATAAAGTCATCGGCATGCATTTCTTCAATCCCGTACCGGCCATGAAACTGGTTGAGATCATCCGCGGATCCAACACCAGCCAGGCTACCTTTGATGCTATCAAGGACCTTTCCGAGAAGATGGGCAAAGCCCCGGTTGAGATCAACGAAGCTCCTGGTTTCGTGGTCAACCGCCTCCTGATCCCGATGCTGAACGAAGGTATGTATGCGGTTATGGAAGGCGTTGCCAGTCCTGCCGACGTTGATACTTCCATGAAGTTCGGCGCTGGTCATCCCATGGGCCCCTTGGCTCTGGCAGACATGATCGGTCTGGACATCTGCCTGAAGATCATGGAGACCCTTTACAAAGAATTCGGCGATCCCAAATATCGTCCCTGCCCGTTACTGGTGAAGATGGTTCGCGCCGGCAAGCTGGGACAAAAATCCGGAGAAGGATTCTTTGTATATAAAAAATAAATTTTAAGAAAAGGGAGGAGTATAACAGGATGAGTAAGGACGTAGTAATCGTAAGCGCATGCCGCACCCCCGTAGGTTCCTTTGGCGGAACCTTAAAGGACACCCCATCCAGAAAACTAGGCGCCCTAGTAATGGCCGAAGCAGTCAAGAGAGCAGGCTTGAAGCCCGAGCAGATTGAAGAAGTCGTATTCGGCTGTGTTCTGCAAGCCGGTCTGGGCCAGAACATCGCCCGTCAGTGCATGATCGATGCAGGTTTACCCATTGAAACCACCGCTTTCACCATCAACAAGGTTTGCGGATCCGGCCTGAGAGCTGTATCCCTGGCTTCCCAGCTGATCAAAGCCGGCGATGTAGACATAGTTCTGGCCGGTGGCGTCGAAAACATGACCATGGCTCCTTATGTAGTTCCCAAAGCCCGTTATGGCTACAGGATGGGCAACGGCCAGCTGGTTGACGAAATGGTATTCGGCGGCCTGACCGACATCTTTAACGGCTATCACATGGGTATCACCGCTGAGAACCTTAATGAGATGTATGGCATTACCAGAGAAGAACAGGATGATTTCGGTTTCCGCAGCCAGACCCTGGCTTCAGCCGCTCAGAAAGCCGGCAAATTTGACGAGGAAATCGTCCCCGTCGTAATCCCTGGCAAGAAGGGCGACACCATATTTGACAAAGACGAATTCATCAAACACGATGCTAGCCGTGAAGCCATGGCCAAGCTGAAACCTGCCTTCAAGAAAGACGGCAGTGTAACTGCAGCCAACGCATCCGGGATCAACGATGCAGCCGCAGCATTGGTGGTTATGTCCGCTGACAAGGCTGCCGAACTGGGAATTAAACCTTTGGCCAAGATCGTAACCTGGGCTTCCGGCGGCGTAGATCCCAAGATCATGGGTATCGGCCCCGTGCCGGCAGTACGCAAGGCACTTGCCAAAGCCAACCTGACCATTGATGACATCGATCTGATTGAAGCCAATGAAGCTTTTGCGGCTCAGTCTATCGCAGTTGCCAGAGACCTCGGTTGGGATAAGACCATGGACAAAGTCAACGTCAACGGCGGCGCCATTGCCATCGGACATCCGATCGGATCATCCGGCGCTCGTATTCTTGTTACCCTGCTGTATGAGATGAAGAGACGCGGCTCCAAGAAGGGCTTGGCCACCCTGTGCATCGGCGGCGGCCAGGGAACTGCTCTGATCGTAGAAATGTAATAACTGTACAGGCGGCTTTTTCAAGCCGCCTGGTCGTAATACCTTGGTCTAGAAAGGACTAAACCCTGATCTCGATTGGGGATAAAGTCAAAATAAAAAAATATGGGGGGAATATAAGTGCCAAGTACAAATTTCCTAATGAACACCCGTGACATTAAATTCGTCATCAAAGAATGGTTACCTATGGACAAGCTCCTGACTCTGGATGCTTACAAGGAATACTATGGGATCGACGACATCGACAATTTCCTCGATGTCAACTACAAGATCTGCCGCGATGTTATCGCGCCAGCCAATGCTGTTGCGGACGAAGTCGGCGCTACCTTTGTAGGCGGCAATGAAGGTGCCGTGGTGACCCCCGATGTATTCAAGACTGTTTATAATACTGTTCAGGATGCTGAGTTGGCCCAGCAGTTCGGGTTCCGCGGCGAAGGCAAGATACCCCTGTCCTGGTATGCCCCCATTCTGGAAATGCAGTCCGCTGCCTCCGCAGCCATCGTCATGTTCTGGTGTCTGACTCAGGGTGCAACCACTGTGTTGCAGGACTATGGCACCGATAGACAAAAAGCAGCTTACCTGGACAAGATGTTTGCTGGTAAGTGGTGCGGCACCATGGGCCTGACCGAACCCGGTGCAGGTTCCGAAGTGGGCGCGGTGGCGAGCAAGGCCTTCCCGACCGACATTCCACATGTCTATAAGATGAAAGGTCAGAAATGCTTCATCACCTCCGGCGACCATGACCTGGCTGAGAACATCGTCCACCTGATGCTGGCCAAACTTCCCGGGGCTGCTGACGGAACCGCTGGAATCTCCCTGTTCATCGTGCCCAAGTACTGGGTCGATCCTGATACTGGTGAGATGCAGGGCTGGAATGACGTGACCTCCGTTGGTATCGAACATAAGATGGGTATTCACGGTTCCTCCACCCTGACCCTGGCCATGGGTGAAAACGACAACTGTCTGGGCTGGATGGTCGGAGAATACGTACCAGGTGAAGACGGCAGAGCCAAAGGAATGTCCCAGATGTTTGCCTACATGAACGAAGAACGTCTCAACACCGGTCTGTTCACTCTGGGCTGCATTACTGCTGCTTACTATGCAGCTCTGGATTATACCAAGATCCGCGTACAGAGCAAACATTCCACCAATCCCAAGGGCCCGAGCGTACGCATCATCGAGCACGAAGACGTCCGCCGCATGCTGATGTACCAGAAGGCCGGCATGGAAGCCATCCGCGCTCTTATTTACACCTCCTATCTGTATCGCGACCTTGAAGTCGATGCAGCCACCCCAGAAGAGAGAAAATACTATGGTGACATGTTCGCCATCAACAACCCGCTGTGTAAGGCCTATTCATCCGATATGGCCAGAATCCTGACCGGCGAATGTATCCAGTGCCACGGCGGCTACGGCTTCATGGAAGAGTATGCCGGAGCCCAGCTGTATCGTGACTGTGTCATCCATGGTATCTGGGAAGGAACCAACTTCATCCAGTCCCAGGACTATACCGGACGTAAATTCACGATGGACAAGGGCGAACCGTTCAAGAAGTGGGTACAGGAGATAGTCGACTTTGCCGCCAATGAGAAGACCGATGAGTTCGCAGCTGAATTTGCCATGCTGGGCGAAGCAGTAGCAGCCTTCCAGGACATCGTAGAAATGAATGCCGCCTGGACCGCTGGCGACAAGCAGATGAAACAGCTGTTTGCCACCCGCACCATGCACTCCGGTGCTCGCGTATACTGCGGCAAGCTCCTCCTCTCCCAGGCTCTGTTGGCCGCCAAGAAGATAGCTGAAAACGGTGAAGATCACTTCGATACCCCGTTCTACAAAGGTAAGATCGCCAGTGCGAGATTCTATATCATGAACCATGTAACCGACGTCTTCGCCTTCCAGAAAGCCATGAAGGCTGGCGACAGAAGTGCTATCAACGTTCCCGAAGCTTCTCTGATGTAGTTGGACCAATCTTGCCTTATAGCAGGAAGCCCTCGAAAGGTGGTAATGCTAGAGCGGAATTGATTTTCCGCTCTAGCTTGTTAACTAACCTCGCTTGGTAGAATCGCCCAGTAGGGGGTTCTATAAACCGGTATCCCAAACAAATTAAACGATTAGGGGAGGACAGTTAATGAGTTTGAAACAAAAGTGGCAGGATATATACAAGAGTAAATTGGTAACAGCAGACGAAGCAGCCAAGGTAGTAAAGTCTTATGATTATGTCGAATATGGTTTCGGCATCAACTGCGCCTATGATTTCGACGAAGCTCTATCCAAACGGGTAAATGAGCTGCAGGGCGTACAGATCAAGTGCGATATCGGCGCATATCCGCATTTCACCGCTGAAGCAGATCCCAGCGGCGAGCATTTCATGTGGAATTCCTGGCATGTATCCGGCCATGATAAAGCACACATCCACAAGACCCTTTATTACATCCCGATGAAATTCCATGAACTGCCACCGATGACGGAGTTCGACTGCACTCCTAACAACGTCGGGGTGGTTATGTGTACCCCCATGGATGAACATGGCTATTTCAACTTCGGAGGCAGTAATACTAATGTTAGGGCCATCCGTAGGATAGCCAAGACCTTCATCGTCGAAACCAACCAGAATATGCCCCGTTGCCTGGGCGGTTGGGAGGAAACTATCCATGTTTCCGAAGTCGATATGATCATCGAGGGTAAGAATCATCCGCTGCCGATTCTGGCTGCGGCCCAACCCAGCGATATCGACTCCAAGATCGCTACCCACTGTCTCTCCAAGATGAGAGATGGCTGCTGCATCCAGCTAGGCATCGGCGGTGTTCCCAATGCAGTCGGCACCATGGTGGCTGCGTCGGACTTGAAAGACTTGGGCGTTCATACTGAGATGTATGTGGACGCTTACCTGGAGATGGTCAAAGCCGGCAAAGTAACCGGTAAATACAAGAACCTGGACAGATATAAACAAGTATACTCCTTTGTTATGGGTTCTCAGGACCTGTACGAATATGTTGATAACAATCCGGGGTTGGCCTCCTATCCGGTGGATTATACCAACAATCCTAAAGTTATCGCTCAGATTGACAACTTTGTATCCATCAACGCCTGCGTTGAAGTTGACCTCTATGGCCAGGTCTGCGCAGAGAGCGTGGGGACCCGGCATTTGAGCGGCACCGGCGGACAGCTGGACTTCGTCGAGGGCGCCTATAAGTCCAAAGGCGGATTGAGCTTCGTATGTATGCCTTCTACCATCACCAAGAAAGATGGTACCCTGGCATCCAAAATCCAGCCCATTCTGACCCCGGGCGCAATCGTAACCGATCCCAGAACTGCAACCCACTACATTGTAACCGAGTATGGTCTGGCTCAGATGAAAGGCAAGACCACTTGGGAGAGAGCGGAAGCCCTCATTAACATCGCTCATCCCGATTTCCAAGATGAACTGATTAAAGCCGCCAAGGAGCAGAACATCTGGCGCAAATTCAACAAATTACCACTATAGTTCTTTGCGATTCAAAAGCGGCGGGATAATCCCGCCGCTTTTTTTTGCCCTACAGCGTCAGTCATCTGAACGCTGGATGTACCAGGTTGGGACTGTCGATCTGAGCTCAGCGAAGGCTCTCACTCCCGTCCAGGTATGTCTTTCTGAATGCGACAAGAATCTGGCTGGCTATTGCCCCAGGTTCGGATTTTGGTATATAATCTATACATTGTAGTAAGGTAGGTTATCCCAAGCGTAGGAATTACACATTTATTAAGTAGCTGGTAGGGTAGTAGGTGGGAAAAGTACAGGGTACATATTCCTGATTGGTCTGCACTCGCCGGGAGTGCTTTTTTCTTTGCCTATCGGCACGTTGAAGGAGGGAAGGCAGAGACCTGTAACTGATCTCAAGTTTTTAATTATCTGGACAAGGAGTGATTGCATAATGGCCAATATAAAATTCTTTTTCGGAGATGACGTTCCCCTTGAGATGCACAAGGTGCGCATTGTACAGAAACTGAACCTGCCCAATGTAGATGAGCGTTTGACTTACATAAGAGGGGCGGGCAACAATACCTTCCTGCTTAACAACCGCGACGTATTTATGGATATGCTTACCGACAGCGGCGTCAATGCTATGAGTGACCAACAGCTGGCCGCTATGATGGTGGCCGACGACAGTTATGCCGGATCAGAGACATTCACCCGGCTGCAGAAAAAACTCCAGGAGATCTTTGGCATGGAATACTTCCTGCCCGCCCATCAGGGAAGGGCAGCCGAGAATATCATCTCCCAGACTTTTGTGACTCCTGGTTCGATCGTACCGATGAACTTCCATTTCACCACCACCAAATCCCACATAGTATTGAACGGAGGCCGGGTGGAGGAGATCGTCATCCCCGAAGGTCTGGTGATTGAGAGCGATCATCCCTTCAAAGGCAATACCGATATCCCCAGGCTGCGGGCCTTGATCGAGGAAAACGGTGCCGACAAGATTGCCTATGTTCGCCTGGAAGCGGGCACCAACCTCATCGGGGGCCAACCTTTCTCCCTGGAGAACATGCGCCAGGTACGTGAAGTCTGCAACGAATTCGGTGTTCTTTTAGTTCTGGATGCTAGCTTGCTGGCTGACAACCTCTATTTCATAAAAGAAAGGGAAGCCCAATGCAAGGACATGAGCATCCGGGAAATCACCATGGAGATGGCCAGACTATCCCACATCATCTATTTCTCGGCCCGCAAGTTGGGTTGTGCCCGGGGCGGGGGAATATGCACCGATGATTATGGGCTTTATATGAAGATGCGGGAATTGATACCTCTCTATGAAGGATTCCTCACCTATGGCGGTATGTCGGTACGGGAAATGGAAGCTATGACTGTGGGACTGGAAGAAACCATGGATGAGGATATGATCAGCCAGGGTCCCATCTTTATCGAATATATGGTAAACGAACTGAAACGCAGAGGAGTACCGGTGGTGACCCCGGCCGGTGGTCTGGGCTGCCACCTCAATGCTATGAAATTTTTGTCCCATGTTCCTCAGAACGAGTACCCGGCCGGAGCCTTGGCTTCCGCGGTTTATATCATCAGCGGGGTAAGAGGGATGGAGCGGGGCACCATGTCCGAACAGCGGGATGAAAACGGGGTAGAGCCTATGTCGGAAATGGAATTGCTGCGCCTGGCCATGCCGCGGCGGGTATTCACCCTTTCTCAGGTGAAATACGCTATTGACCGTATCCACTGGCTGTATCAGAACCGGGAATTGGTGGGCGGTCTCAAATTTGTGGAAGAGCCCAGGATCCTGCGCTTCTTCTTTGGGCGGCTGGCTCCGACCTCCGATTGGCAAGAGAAACTAGTGGCGAAATACAAAGCCGACTTTGGCGACAGCTTGTAAATCGAACAGTCAATAACTTGGGGCCTGTCCCCAAGTTATTGCAAGGTTGCAGCACTTGCACAGGATAACCACATACTAATCGCATCTGCTCGTGCAGGTGCGATTTTTTTTGGCAGCGAGCTGCTGGCGGGCAGGTTGTGATCAAGCTTAAATAAGTTCCGTCTCAATCCCATCTGGGTGTCCTGGTTAGGCAAATAATGGGAAGGGTGGTACGCAAACTAGTATATAATAAGTACAGATATGAATATTTTGGGATCGACAGAGTAGTATTTTGTAGGAGGGGTGGGCAATGAAAACAATCCTGGGCCTGGTGGTGTCCCACCGCAAACTGGGCAACAGCGAGATACTGGTCAAAGAAATAATGAGAAACATACCTGGGGAATGCCACCATCAACTGATACGGGTCACCGACCTGAACCTGGAGTCCTGCAAGGCCTGCTATGGATGTCTGCAACCCGACGCGGGATGCAAAACCAAGGATGACTTCAATTTTATTATGGAAAGCATCAAGAAGGCTGACGCGGTAATCATCGGGGTGCCGGTCTACATACTAGGGCCACATGGCTGTTATAAACTGATGCAGGACCGGATGGTGGGGGCCTACAACTATACCAAATATACGGCTGATAAACCTTGTGCAGTGGTGGTGCCTTTCGGGACCATAGGATGGCAGGGTTATTCCAAGGCGGCGGCCAGCATTTTTCCACGCACCCTGGAAATGAAGATCATCGACATTTGGATGGTGCATGCCACCCTACCGGCGGAATCGCTGCTCAATGAAGAAAACCTCGCGTACGCCCGGAATTTGGGCCGGCGGATATTCAACGGGGGAGAGTACCAGCCCGGTGAACGTGAGTGTCCCCAGTGCGGTTCCGACCTCTTCCACCTGCTCCCCGGCAATATAATCGAGTGTCCCATCTGCAGCGCCAAGGGTGTTCTGGGCGCGGATAATATCCCGGACTTCACTGCATCGACCCACAACCGCTTCGGCCCCCATGAGATCGAGGAGCATTTTAATGAATACCTGGCTGAGATGCGGGCTCGTTTCAAAGCCGAGAAAGATATCCTCAAAGGGGTGCAGAAGGATTATAAAGAAATGGATTGGTGGATCAAGCCTTGATGCTCATTGGGCATCTGTGACGGGCATGTCCGCCACCTGTTCCACCAGGGCATGGAAATTGGCTGTGAGAGCATCGATGTCCTGGGGAGAGGCGTCGTCCAAGTGCAAACCCGCACTGACCACCACCACCCTCTGGAAGCGAGCCGCGAGCCGCAAAGCTGCCGCCCGGGCTAGTTCATCTTCCTTGTGTCCGGTCACGCAGATAACCGATGCCGATGCAGATATCCGATTTGGGTCCGCCAAGCTGGGCCGGGGTACTGCTACAGCTGCCGCGCCGATGTGATAGGCGCTGCCGCCGCCTATTGTTACCGCCACATCAGCCCCGTTTATCACCACCAAGGCTTCCACCCGGTGGGGGTACTGACCAACCTGGAAATGATGCGTTTCCATCCGGGTACCGCCGATATGAGCCTTATTCATCCGACTCCCTCATTCCTGACCAGGGTTTGAAAGCCCGGTGTTCCAAACCAAACTGCATCAATATCTTGCCTATCAGGTAATCAACCTGATCCTGCAAGGTATGGGGTGAATTGTAGAAGGTCAACATGGGGGGAATGATGGCGCAGCCGTTGTCCGCGGCCTCCAGCAGGTTTTTGAGGTGGGCCTTACCCAGTGGGGTCTCGCGCGGAACCAGCACCACCCGGCGGTTTTCCTTCAGGCAGACATCGGCCGCCCGCACCATGAGATTGTTGGCATAACCATGGGCCACCGCCGACAAGGTCTTCATGCTGCAGGGTATGATAATCATACCGTCAGTTGGGAAGGAGCCGCTGGAGATGGGGGCGGCCAGGTCATTGATATCATAGTAATGGTCCGCCAGGGTTATCACCTCATCCAGGGTCACCTCGGTCTCGTACTGGAAGGTAATCCGGGCGCCTTCAGAAATAAGCAAGTGAGTCTCTACCGCTTGTTCTTTTAATGCTTTAAGCAGTTCAAGGCCTAGCACCACCCCGCTGGCCCCGGAGATGCCGACAATAATCCTCATTATGTCAACCACCTTTGTATAACTGATATCCACACGGTACCAAACCCCTGTTGAGGCCATTTCCCGTGTTCATTACAGCATAATCGACTGCGGAGCCTTCTTCAAGGTGATAATAACTTGGGGCCTGTCCCCAAGTTATTGACCGAGACCAACAAAAGACCGGTCAGACTTGAAATGTCAGGCCGGTTCAATATTCTGTGAGGTTGATTTTAACTTGAGATTTAACCTGCTACTTCCCGGTCAACCGGGACAGCCACGACTTGGGACGCTCCTCCTGTTCCCGTTTCCACAACCGGATCAGCTCATCCACCTGTTCTTCCTTCTTGGCATCCCGCTGTTTCATTTTCGCCTCCAACGCCTCGATCTTTTGACTTAGCAGCCGATTTTGGGCAATAAGTTCATCGTTTTGTTCCACAATCCGGCGCAGCGAATTATTAAGCTCGGTGAAATCTATGCTGGGCATGGTAGGACGGTCAAAAGTCTGCAGGGATGTCTCCTGGCTCTCCTCCATATTGGCCAGGGCCATCCGGATAGCGGTAGTGTTTAAACCCTTTTCATTCTTGAGCGTCAGTATCAACCGCAGGGTTTCCAGGTCCGACTCACTGTACAGGCGGTCGCCCCGTTCATCCCGTTTGATCTTGAGCCGCAGGGTATGCTCCAGGTAACGAAGGGTATGCTGCTCGATAGCGAGCATCTCAGCAACTTCACCGATTTTATAATAAATCGTATCCATACAGTCACCTTTCCAGACAGTACTTCATAAATTGTTATCAGGTGAGGCAGTTAGGTCCCAACAGGCAACCAGAGCCTTCCCGCCGCTTTACAAGTAGTTGTAAAGCAGGCCTAAAATGGTTCATGGTTATCAACCTCCCTGTTAACTTGATTGCTAAGCTCATACTTTCCCCTCTTTTTCGCTCATTATAGAGTTCGGTTAGTTAACAAGTTCATTATCAAGTGCCATGTGAACCTTAATCCTAACCCATATATATGAGCACAGCCGCCCTAACATGTAAGGACGGCTGATTTTTTTATTTGAGGGTTGTCCTACTATGCAATTACCCGGCTTTAACGGCCCTGGCGGCGGAAAGCATGGGGAGGAGGGGCCTTCATGCGGCGGCGCACCTGGGGGCGGCCCCGGCGAATCAGATATAGAGGCAGCAAAAGGGCGGCGCCCAAGGCCCAGCGGGCTTCGCTGCTGAACCCATTGACCTGCAGGTAGGCGGCCGTCAGGATAGCAAAGCCAAATACCACTGCCGCGGCAACATAGTAAATAGCCCGGGTGTTGGCAGCCAGCGAACCTTCCCATTCCGCTAGGGAGAGTTTGACATTGAGGTCGCCTTTTTCCATGCGGCGCAATACCTTTTCTGCCAGCGGCGGCACTTCCAGCAGGGAAGTAGCGAACAGGGTGCTTTTTTCTTTAACGGCGTCCCAGACTCCGGCGTCCTTGCGGGCGAACGAGGATAGGTAAGGCTTGGCTTCGTCCAGGAAGTTGAAATTGGGATCGAGGCCGATGCAGATGCCGTACAAGGTGCCCAGCGCCCGGCCCATAAAGGTGAACTGGGCAGGTATCTGGAATGGCTGTTCGTACAGCAGCGTTTCAAGATCCTTGAGGAAACCGCTGAAATCGGCTTTAGCAAAATCGATGCCGGTGCCCAGGGTTTCCTCCAACAGGAGTCCTACCGCCCGGGCCACCAATTCGGTATCGGCATCATAACGCAGAAAGCCGATTTTCTTGAAATAACCTACCACTGCCACATTGTCACGTTTGACGATGGCCAGCACCAGGTCGATGAGCACCTCTTTCAATTCCTCGGGGATGGATCCCACCATGCCGAAGTCCAGCATCACCAACTGGCCTTCGGGGGTAACAAACAAGTTGCCCGGGTGAGGGTCGGCATGAAAGAAACCGTCGGCCAGGATTTGATTAATATAGGCCCGCAACAGTATAAGAGCGATCTGGTTGCGGTCTACTCCCAGGCGGGACAGTTCGTCGTAATTGGTGATCTTGATCCCTTCCATATATTCCATGGTCAACACCCGGCGGGTGGTGTAGTCCCAGTAAATGGCGGGGAAGAGTATATTCTCATCCCGGGCTCGGGTGTTGGCGGCGATGGTCTCGGCGTTGTGGCCTTCCTTGACGTAATCGAGCTCATCCAGCAGGGTTTCGGCAAATTCCGCGTAGATCGCGTCAAGATCGATCTTGCTTTCCCAGTCGGTCAGGCGTTTGATAATATCGATTACCAGGGCGATGGCTTTCAAATCGATGCGGACCATCTCATCAATACCAGGTCGCTGGATCTTGATGGCCACCGTTTCACCGCTGGTCAATACCCCCCGGTGGACTTGTCCCAATGATGCCGAGGCCACCGGCATCTCCTCCACCTGAGCATAGACCTCTTCCAGGGAGCGGGCCATATCCTCTTCCGCTACCTGGCGAACTTCCCGGAACGGAACTGGTTCGACCTCATCCTGGAGTCCGGTAAGTTCTTTGATCGTAGATTGGGGAAAGACGTCTACCCGGGTACTGAAGAACTGGCCCAGCTTGATCAACAGCCCCCCCAGTTCGACCGCGGTGTGACGGAAGCGGCGCGCCTCGGATACGAACAGCTTCTGCCGTTGGGCTTGGGGCCAGTTGCGGCCGTGCCACAGCTTCTTGTATTTGATTGAGTAAAAGGACCAGAATATCTTCAGGAACAGGCTGACTACCGTATAGAATCGGCTTATCCTGAGCCTGGCCAAACGTAAGTCCATGTGTTTTCCCCTTGATTCAAGATTATCTGGGCTAATTATAACAGAGTTCTGGAGAGACTAGAAATGTCGGGCGGTGAGCGGCCCAGGAGTCACATTTTGGCATATAATGATACAATAGGATAAAAGGAGGCGTGCAGCGGTGAGAGGTTCGTTCGTGATTGGCCGGATTCGAGGCATCGATATTGAAATCAATTTCAGCTGGCTGCTGATATTCGCCCTTATGACCTACATGCTGGCTACCAGTTACTTTCCACTGAATTATCCGGATTGGGGCCCGGCGTTGTGGTGGCTGTTGGGGGCGTCGGCCGCCCTGCTCCTGTTTGCGTCGGTGCTACTGCACGAGCTCTGCCATTCCTTGGTGTCCGTCAGCCTGGGCCTGCCGGTGAAACGAATCACCTTGTTTATCTTTGGGGGAGTGGCCCAGATAGAGGGCGAGCCCGATGAACCGATGAAAGAACTCAAGATCGCCCTGGCCGGACCGGCCATGAGCATCGTCCTGGGGATCGTATTTTTGCTCTTGGCAGGAGTATTGGCGGGTGCGGGAACCCCGCAGTACGTCAGTGTACTATTCGCGTACCTGGGCACTATCAATCTGATGCTGGCGGCTTTCAATCTGGTACCGGCCTTTCCGCTGGATGGGGGAAGAGTGCTGCGGGCCATCCTTTGGCATTTTAAGGGGGACATGCAAGGGGCCACCCGGATAGCCGCATCCGCAGGAGGTGCTTTCGGCTATACCTTGATATTTTTGGGCATTTTCCTGGTTCTGGCGGGGAATCTGGCTAACGGGATTTGGATGGCGTTCATCGGCTGGTTTATTGCTCAAGCTGCTCAATCCAGCTACCAGCAGATGCTGTTGAGCGACATATTTACGAAGATACCGGTGCGCGATTTCATGACCACCCAGGTAGTAATAGTGGACTACTTCATATCCGTGCAGGATCTGGTTGATAAATACTTCTATAAACACAAGTACGCCTTTTTCCCGGTTCGCCAGCAGGATCAAATAACCGGGATCGTGAGCCTCAATAATGTCCGCAATCTGCCTCAGGCTGACTGGCCCCGGACCACCGTGGGCCGCATTGTGACCCCACTGCAGGAGAACCTGATCGTTCGCCCCGATGAGGCGGTAGCCGCGGTCATGAACAAACTGTTTGCCAACGGAGTGGGCCGGGTGCTGGTTATGGAGGGTTCGCAACTGCTGGGTCTGGTCTCCCGTACTGACGTCCTGAATTATATGCGCATCCATGGCCAACTAAGCCAAAAATAGTACAGCACGTACCGGGCATTATAGACTTCAACTGGTAGATGCTTGAGAACGGCCCAATTCCAGCTTGCGCACCCCCATCGCATCGTGCTCCCAGAGCAGGTCCTTCACTGTGTCGGCCTCATTTTCGCCGCATTCCACGATCAAAACCACTTCCGGATTTTGCTGCTGGGAACGGTATCGGATGTGTTTCCGATTGATGATCAATTTGATGGCCAGACCCAATGCGGCGCCCACTATGAACCCGATGATACCCCATAGTAGGGGACCAAGGTAGAAGTTGAACCCGTATATAGCCCCCATCAGGGCCAGAAAGGAGCCCAGTATGAAGGGGACATCCAGTATGCTGATCCCATCGGATTGATGCATGGAATCGAACAATTTCTGTTTCTCGTCGCGTTTGTCCAGGGATACCGCCAGGATATTCTCCCGGGCTATCCCTTTCTGTTCTACGGCAGTTATGGCCTGCTCCAGCATTATAGAATGTTTGAAGGTTGAGACAATGTACATGCATCCACTCCCTGACCTCTTTAATGAAGGCATTTTGAAGTTACTGGTTTGGTAGCGCCGCTTGAAAAAATTGGCCTGTTCCCGGTCGAATAGTTTATTGCCTTCCACGGTATTGACGTATGCGTCATAGGCAGCATAGAAATACACCGAAGGAATGTTTAGAAACCATTGCACATTGAGCAGCATTTTGCCCTGGGCGAAGTTACCCACCCAGGTCTCATGGACCGCCGGCAACAGGTTGGACAGAAATACGATTACCATCGCCCAGGTGAGCATGAAGAAAGCCGAAGCCAGACGGTTGATACTCAGCTGCCCCAGTCCCGGTGTGACCATGGACCAGAGAGCGGAGGTAATGGGACATTTTTTATCCAGGTAATTGATCTCGACGGCATCCAGCTTGAAGGGCTTGAGGGCCCCATTCTCCCGGGCCGCCAGCACATATTGGTTATTCAAGTCGACCGCACTGCGAAAACTGTCCCAGATGGCAAAAAAGTAAACAGGAATATAGATAAGCGCCCATCTGGTATCCAAAACTTGTTTGGCAGCCTCGAAATCCCCCAGGAATGAGTGGAAGATGGCCATGTTGATGTGTCCCTGGAGATTTATGAATACCTCCCACAAAAAGAGGATGTAACCGCGCAAATACTTGGATAGCAGGACGTGTCCTAATCCTGGGAACATCATCGACCAGAACGCTACCACCCAGGGGCTGCGCAGGTGCAGCTGAGTGGTACCCAAGGTGTTGACGTAAGCCGTGTAGCGCCGCCCGGTATGGTAATTCTTCAGAGTCATGGTTGACTATCTCCATTTATTTATGGTTGTGGCAAGGTCCATGGTGAGGGGCTGGGCGTTATCAGTCCTCCTGCCGCTTCAGTGCCGGGGCAGCGATAAGACGCTGAGATTCACCTGTCCCAGCCAATTCTGAAGGCGCAGTGATGATAAATCCTGCTGCAACTGGCTGATCTGTAAGTTGCTGGGGAAAGGCAAATCAGATTCCTCCTTCAAGGTTATTCGTCTGATTATTATTTGCTATTATTCAGGCTGCTAGTCATGGTGTTGCGGAGGTAGGAGATTATTCGCGGAGTATGAAGAGTGCAGAATGATGAGAATGAATTTTTGGGTGTCAGGAGAACCGACCCCGTGACAACTTTTTGAGTGTCACTAGAACCGATCCCGTGACAACTTGCTGCAACCGCAATGGGGGCAGTTCTGGAGGGATAAGGGCATTTCCAATCCGCAGCGGTCCAGCAATTCTGGGTCGGACAAAATGTTGACGGCGTTGCCATCGGCGGCTACCGCACCATTGCTGATCACGATGACCCGCTGGCAAGTCTCCAGAACCATGTCCAGGTCGTGGCTGGTGATGATCTTGGTGTGCTCGAAAGTCTTCAGGAGTTCCATCACCCGGCGCCGCGATTTGGGGTCCAGGGACGAGGTGGGTTCATCCATGATCAGGATGTCCGGTTTCATCGACAAAACGGTGGCAATGGCTGCAGCCCGCTTCTCTCCGCCTGACAGTTTAAACGGCGCCCGGTCGATCAGGTGGGGTATGCCCACTTGGGCAAGGGCTTCTTCGACACGCATTTCGACCTCAGCTTCTTCCAGCCCGAAGTTGCGGGGGCCAAAAGCCACATCGTCCCTTACCGTAGTCATAAATAGCTGGTCGTCGGGATCCTGGAAGACCATCCCCAGCCGTTGCCGAATCATCGTCATGGTTTTCCGGGTCAGACGCGTGTCGCCCACCACGATCTCGCCGCCATCAGGAAATAGTATCCCCATCAGCAGCATCAGCAAGGTGGACTTGCCGGCTCCGTTGGCACCGATAATTCCTACCGATTCACCATGATAGATGGAGAACGACATATTGCGTATGGCTTCATGTCCGTCCGGATAGGAGAAGTACAGGTCTCTCACTTCAACGCGGTGATGACTCATCTCAGCTGATCACTCCTGTCAACAATGAACCCAGCCAGGCTGGCAGGTCGTAGATACGGGCGGCAATAAAAAAAGCCAGCCACCCGAGGATAAATATCATTTCCCGGCGTTCTGGAGGGTTCATCCTGCCGGCATGATAATCACCTGAAAATCCCCGCAGACACATGGCTGCGTAGACGCGCTGAGCCCGGTCGAAGGATCTGAGCAGGAGGTTGCCGGTAAAGGAGCCCCACGCTTCCCGCTTAATGCCCTTGTGGCCCGGGGCGCGCAATGAATAGGCGCGCAGCATCCGGGCCAGTTCGTTGCCCAGGACGGAAATGTAGCGGTAGGTCAGCAGCAGCTGCAGGACAAAGATCTTTGGGACCCGCAGCATGCGCAGGGCCGACCCCAGCTTGTCCATGCCGGTGGTGGCGATCAGCAGGACCCCCGCCGCCACGGTCAGAACGCATTTAATAAAAATTGACAGGAAGGTCAGCCATCCCTGGGATATGCTGAAGCCCAGCACGCTTACAGTCTGGTGATCGAAGAGCGGATTAAATATCCCCAACCCGATGATAAAGGGAAGGGTCCAGCCGATCCGCTTCATTATTTCCCCAATCGGCAGGTCGGTAAAGGCCAGGAGGATCACCGGGTAAAAAACCAGGGGCAGGAGAGCGCTGATTTCGTAGCGGCCAAAGGAGACCACTACCACCAGATAGGCGAGGGTGGTCAGCAATTTGGTCAGGGGGTGGAGGTTGTTTATGGAATTGGGCCGGCGGGCCAGCTCGTCAAGAAGCCTCATTTGGTGCAAAGAGTTCTGCAATCGCTATCGCTCCTGCTAAAATCTTCGGGGCCAGTCAAGCACTCGCCCCGAGCCCAATTTTGTTTTATACTGCGTTCTCTGCGGTAATACTGCCGGCCTTTTTCCGGGAACGACTGATGACCAAACCGATCAGTGCTGCCAACCCAAGGGTCAGAGCTCCGCCCACCAGACCGGAAACGGAGGTTCCGGCATCGACCGCCGGCCAGGATGCCTGGGTTTCCTCGACCGTGACTGACCCGACCTCTTCATCTGATGATTTAAAACTGTAGTCAGGCAGGAAGGCGGTTCTCTCCTGTAAGTCGGCCAGACTTTGGTGAATACCCTCCGGGGCTTCCAGTTCAGCCGTTCCGGCGACCCTCTCCATTGACCATTCCAACCCGTCTGGATTGGCCGAGGCAAACCAGGACAAACCGCCGCCCACCAACACCACGGCAATAGTCAAAGCGGTCAGAACCTTTCTCAGCGACAAGTTGCCCAGGGCCGCGCCGATTGCGGTCTTAGCCAGGATCTCCGGCCGGGCTTTCCAGACAAACGTTACTACAGCGGCGGTAATCAGGCCTTCCACTAACCCGATAGCCAGGTGGATAGGCTGCATCAACAGCACGAAAGTGGAGAAGGGGAGTTCGGTCTTGCCCGAAGCCAGGGTTTCCAGCACTACGCTGAAGGCTCCCAACTGCAGTCCCACTACTACCCCTATGATCGCACCCCAGGAGATGTTGCGGGCAGAAAGGCCCTTGCGGGTAAACCAGCGGTAGATGAGGGGATAAGCTACGAAACAGGACCAAAAACCTAGATTGAAAACATTGCAGCCGTAGGCCAGCAAACCACCGTCGGCGAAGAATAACGCCTGGATCAACAATACCGAGGCCATGGTCAGGAAGCCCGCGTAGGGGCCCAGGAGAATGGCCAGGAGGATACCACCCCCAATGTGCCCGCTGGAACCGGTGGCGGGAATAGTGAAATTGATCATCTGGGCGGCGAAGACAAAGGCCCCCATCACCCCCATAAGCGGAATCTTCTTCTCGTCCATTTCTTCTTTTACCTTGCTGGCTGAATACACCGCCAATCCGGCCGTTACCGCCAGCATCGCGCCCCCCACCGCCGGTGAGATAAGGGCATCTGCCATGTGCATACGATCGACTCCTTTGCAAATTAAAACGACCCATCAAGGGATGCTATTAATAAGCCCCTTCATGGGTCGATTATGACTGGTTCAATATTCAATTACAGGCAAATATGTATGGTACTATGGCTACCCAGAAACCTTCATGGTTTCATTTGGATTAATATAGCACAACCAGGCGGCAAGGTAAAGGGATGTCATGGGATGGTTCGCTTGACGTTACTGCCTCACATATCAGTTATCATGCGGATGATTTCTTCCTTGCTAACTGCAGTTTGGCCGCTAATCAACAAGTCCAATAACTTATCTATGATCACCTTTACTTGCAGTCCGTCGAGGTTTTCCTCGTCATCAAAGGTGCAAAAATACTCTTCTTCAAGGTTGATCATGTGCTCACAGTGCAAACATTCCGTCCCCAAGACGGCTGAGTCGGTAAGAGGACACAAATTAAAATTGTTTAGAATAATGATAGCCTTATCCAAATGATCCAATAGTTTTTCACCTCTCCTAAAACAACGGCCTTTATTTTTCCACGTAGTTTCTGATTACGAGTATTATACACTCATTAGAGAAGTGACAAGTGCTTTTTTTCACCACCGCCCCAAACCGAGGCCCGATAACCCTTACTATTGGCGGAATCATTATTCGTATCGGTGTGCAAAAACTATAAGTATTGCGGTATTCATAAAATCTTAAGATTTTAATAAGTAAAAAGCTAGAAAAAGAATAGTCGCTTTGCGGTATAACAATTATGGGCATGTATACTTAATATAAAGGAGATGACGCTTATGGCTGCAAATATTTTGATAGTTGATGATGAGCAAGCGATAGCCGATTTGGTTGAAGTATATCTGCGCAATGAGAATTTTAATGTATTTAAATTTTATAGCGGAAAAGATGCGCTTGATTGCATTGCTAATCAAAGGCTGGATCTGGCCATTTTGGACATAATGCTGCCAGATATCGATGGTTTGTCAATCTGCCGGCAGATCAGGGAAAAACATAATTTTCCGGTTATTATGCTGACAGCCAAAGAAGAAGAAATCGATAAGATTACCGGGCTGACATTAGGTGCGGACGACTATATCACCAAGCCGTTCCGTCCTTTGGAACTTGTTGCCCGGGTAAAGGCGCAGCTCCGGAGATTTACCAAATATAATTCTTCCGAGCCGAAGCAGGAAGAGCACGTTATTGCCTTTTCCGGCCTGGTATTGGATAAGGATACCCACGAGTGTACCCTCAATGAAAAAAAGCTTTCACTTACGCCGACGGAATTTTCCATACTGTGGGTACTTTGTTCCAATCGCGGACGGGTAGTCAGCTCGGAAGAATTGTTTCATGAGGTTTGGGGCGACAAGTATTTTACCAACAGCAATAATACGGTAATGGTTCATATCAGGCATTTAAGGGGAAAAATGCACGACAGTGCGGAGCATCCTAAATATATAAAAACGGTGTGGGGGGTTGGCTACAAAATTGCCAGGTAAGAGAGTTAGAAGGAATGATTATTCAAGGTTAAAAAGAAAAGTATTCTTGCAGATGCTTGTGATTACAGTTGGCACGGTTGTGACTGTTTATCTGTTGCGCTACATCCTGCAAGGACAGATCGGAGATCGTATCGTTCAATTTTTGATCAATGTTCTCCATATTAGAGTTTCTGACGCCCAGATGATCTATCATTTGGTGATTCGCAACAATATGGACATGATCCTCTTTGTTGTGATCCTAATATTTTTAGTTATTCTTTTTCGGGTTTTTGTTTCATGGTTTACAAGATATTTTGATGAAATCAGCGCTGGAATGGATAGACTTGCTGAGGAATCGGATACCGAAATTGTATTATCCCCCGAATTGGACTTTATGGAAACCAAGCTTAATCAGATAAAAGACAACCTGGAAAAACAAAAGAAAGCTGCCCTGGAAGCCGAGCAGCGTAAAAATGATTTGGTAGTCTACCTGGCTCATGATCTAAAAACACCGCTGACTTCTATTATCGGATATTTGAGTCTCCTGGATGAAGCTCCTGATATGCCTCCTGATCAGAAGGCCAAATATGTCGGTATTACCTTGGAAAAGGCTTATCGGTTGGAACTGCTTATAAATGAGTTTTTTGAGATCACCAGATTCAATCTTCACACTATTGTTCTGAGTAAAGAAAAAATCAATTTACAGTTCATGCTCCAGCAGATGGCCGATGAATTCTATCCAATGCTGACTCCACAGGGTAAGCAGGTATCCTTCAATGTCCCTGACGACCTCGCTCTGTGGGGAGATGCGGACAAACTTGCCCGTGTGTTCAATAACATTCTGAAAAACGCGATAGCCTATAGCTATGAGAACAGTGTCATCAACATTTCTGCTGCCCAACAGGACCAAAATATTATTATCACCTTTACCAATCAAGGCAATCCAATCCCGCCGGCCAGGCTTGAGACGATTTTTGAAAAGTTTTACCGGCTGGATTCTGCACGTTCCACAAATACTGGTGGAGCAGGGTTGGGTTTGGCCATCGCTCATGAAATTGTCGTAGCTCACGATGGAACCATCTCTGTAGAAAGCAATCCTGAAAATACCACATTTACAGTAAAGCTTCCGTTACGAGGGAAATATGACGTCCCCATTATAAGAAAATCTTAAGAAGTTCATAAGATGTAATTCCAAAACAGCTCTTGGTTCTGTGGTTAAATGATACCGCACAGAAAAAGGAGCTGTTTTTGTATGGTACGAAAAGCAAAAAAGATAGTGTCAGTAACGCGAATACTGCTGCTATTCCTACTGATGATTGCCATAGCTGTCTTGGTAGGTAAATACAACATCACCCCTGTTGCCCAGCATTTATTGGCACAATATTCTGACCATAAAACAACACTGGTTCTCCCGTTAAAACCGGAACCGGATCCCTATGTTCCTATATCTGCCGGCAAGTTGAAGAGCCGTAATGCAATCCTGCTCCGGTTAACAGATCATGCTATCCTGATGACAAAAAACAGCAAAGAAAGAATCTATCCCGCTTCTCTGACCAAGATGATGACAGCCATTGTGGCGATAGAAAATCTACCTGATTTGAAAGAGCAAATCAAGCTTACTAATTCTACGTTTCAGGGGCTGCGGGAAACAGATGCATCCATGGCAGGCTTCTTGCCGGGCGAACAGGTCAGGGTAATCGATCTGCTATATGGGGTAATGCTGCCGAGCGGTGCGGAGTGCTGTATTGGACTTGCAGATCAGATCGCCGGATCAGAACATGATTTTGTAAAAATGATGAATCAGAAAGCGGCCGATCTGGGCATGAAAGATACCCATTTTGAGAATGCGACCGGACTTCACAATTCAAACCACTATACAACCGTCAAAGATCTGGCTATTCTTCTGAGCTATGCTCTGCAAAACGATACTTTCCGGGATATATTCACTTCATCCCATTATTCCACACCACCTACGAATAAGCATCCGGGTGGGATAACCTTTTACAACACCATGTTTGCAGGACTCCGCAGTCAAAACATTGCTGGCGGGGAAATTCTAGGCGGGAAAACCGGGTATACCGATGAAGCCGGTCTATGTCTGGCCAGTCTCGCCCGAGTGGGAAAACAGGAATACATCCTGATTACAGCCGGTGCCGAGGGAAATCATCAATCCGTGCAATACAATATTATTGACGCATTGGCTGTATACAACAGCCTATAGTTGTCAGGGGGACGAGTTGTCAGGGGGACGGGGTTGTTGACACCTGTTGTCAAGGGGACGGGGTTGTTGACACCTCGCTTCTGACACGATAATTAAGAATCAGAAAGCCCAGGCTATTTCGTAATAACCCTGGGTTGTTTGTTTTGTGGTGGAGGCGGGGGGATCTGTTGCGTTCAAAGTCTGCGTGCTTTGTTTAATGGTATAATTCGATAGATAATAATCTTCAAGTGTAAAGGAAACTACCTGTTTATGGAGAAAATAACGCAGCGCAAAATGGTCACGATCGCTATGATGGCGTCGATATTGTTGGTTGCTTTAGATACAACTATAATTACCACCGCCATGCCTCGCATCGTTGAGCAATTTGGTGGCTTGCACCTTATCAGTTGGGTTTTCGCAATTTATCTGCTTACTTCATCTGTAACTACCCCGATTTACGGAAAGCTTGCCGATTTATTCGGGAGGAAATCCATTTTCATCTTTGGCGTGGTGCTTTTCACTTTTGGTTCGGCGGTATCCGGAATGGCTCAGAACATGCATCAACTCATTTTGTTCCGTGGATTTCAAGGGCTTGGGGCCGGTGCTGTAACTCCATTAACTTTCACTATTATCGGAGATCTCTATACGGGCGAAGAGCGAGCCAGGATGCAGGGATTATTCAGCTCGGTTTGGGGTATTGCCGGTTTACTCGGTCCTTTAGTAGGAGGATTGTTTGTAGATATCATTTCATGGCGTTGGATTTTTTATATTAACGTCCCAGTCGGGATTGCTGCTATTCTACTGGTATCAGGCTTTCTGCATGAGACAACCATCGAAAAGACCAAGAAATACATTGACTATTGGGGAACGGCCTTCTTCACTGTTTCGATGAGTTCACTTCTATTTGCTTTAATCAGCGGAGGCCAATCGTATCCATGGAATTCAGCTGTGATAATCCTCTTGTTTTCAGTAGCTGTCGTCTTTTTAATCGCGTTTCTTATTGTTGAATCCAAGGTGGAAGAGCCCCTGCTTCCATTAAAACTGTTTAACATACCTGTTATTGCCGTATCTAATGCAGTCGGGTTTGTAGCCAGCGTGGTGTTGATTGGAGTTAGTGTTTATTTGCCCATCTGGATACAGACTGTACTCGGTCATAGCGCAACCGCATCGGGACTGACACTCTTGCCCATGTCCTTGGCCTGGACACTTGCGGCAACTTTGGCGGGACGATTTATGTACGATATCGGATCCAAAACCACCGCTGTATTTGGAGCAGTGCTGATTATGGCGGGTTCAGCCTGGTTATTGTTTGTCAATCTTGAATCCCCGTATTGGTTTTTGTCAGGGGTGATGATAGTTATTGGTCTTGGTATGGGGTGCTCTTTTACACCATTAACTGTATTGATCCAATCGGCGGTTGGCTGGAATTTGCGCGGGGCCGCAACTGGTTCTATTACATTTACACGGACACTTGGGCAAGCAGTAGGTATTGCTCTCCTGGGAACTGCATTCAACAATAATTTAAATCAAGGCGGCATAGCCCAGGGGGTGCACGTGGTGTTTATCGTGCTATTCGCAGCTTCCATTGCTACTTTGCTGATAAGCACTATACTCCCATCGCACAACAGTGTGATGACTAGAGGTAGTGAATCTTGATGGTTGTCAGGGGGACGTGGTGTCAGGGGGACGGGGTTGTTGACACCTCGCTTATGACAAGATAATTAAGAATTAGAAAACCCAGGCTATCTCGTAATAGACCTGGGTTGTTTTTTTATGGCTAACCTAATATTAAGAGGCTATCGTCTGCAGGATACTCGCCTGTTTACTATGATAACGCTATCATCAAGAATTCCCGAAGCTCTAAGGGTTGCCCTGCCAGGGCGCCTGATCGTCAATATTGCAGTGCGACGACGTCTAGGGCTTCGCCTCGCTGACAGAGTTATTGTAGCGCCGGTTGTGGTTACGCCACTCCTCCGGTTGGTTACTCTGGCATTGCGGAATACTGCGTTTACAGATCGGGTATTTCCCGATCGGGACGCGACTAGCCTGCTAGGTCTGGTTGACCGAAACGAGTATTCAATTTCCCTTCTATTAATTACTGCCTCAATCTCACCTCTAATTGACCCTGAAGGTCCAGGGCAACTGACTACCGCACGGAACTCAGCATCGTTACGGCCATCAATATCGCCGCGGACAATTACATCAGCCATCAATATCACCTCTTTCCTAGTAATGGATGCAATATGACTCAATAACATACTATTAAATTGGTGAAAGAGTGTTACTGTACCAGTAAATAGCAGCATGGGCTATCATTCCGGTCAATGAGGGCCATGTGTCCTGAATTCCTTCTCGTCCTACAAATAGTATTTGCCGATAATTATATCTGTGGCAGAGCCCCCGAATAGAATCTTGTTGTTATCCTCGGTTAGTTTTACAGTATTGAACTCGATGTCGGCGCCGCCCTGTTCAAGGGAAATATCGTTACCTTTCCAAATGCCGTTTTTCAGCATATAGTAGCCAAAAGCACTATTCCCAGACCCGGTTGCCGGGTCTTCCAAATATCCATACTTAGGTGCGAATACTCTCGTGTGGGCGATGTGTTCATGGCTTTTCGTTTCTAGTGAAAAAATCAGTATTATATCTATTTTATTATCCAAGCAGAATTCTTTTAGGCTTTGCTCGTCGGGAAAAACATTGATTTCATCTGCAAGCATAACAATAGGCACTATTAATGTTGCTAGTCCTGCATCTATTAAATCTATTGGATACTGTTTAGATATCTTATCTGCAGCTAACCCCAAATTTAGCCCGACTATCTCCGGGGATAATTCAGTTTTGATAAATGCTGGTTCCGGTGCAGTTATAAAGACCGCATCATGCTCAAGAATTCTATTGTACACAGTCAATGTGCCTTTGCGGTTGGTATGAATGATTATTTCACTAGCGTTTAATAAACTCGGTGTGCTTTTAATAAGGCTGTACATACAGGCAATTGTCCCATGTCCGCAAAAATCGACTTCACCCTCGGAGGAATAGTAGACCAGGTCAAACCCCGATTGCTGAGATCTAGCGCAATATACTACTTCGGAAACAAATCCTTTATGCTGCTTGGCGATTCCTAACATCTCATCGTGTGATAGTGTCTGACCATCTTCTAAATAAATACAAGCTGCGGGATTGCCTAACGACCTGCCAGATGTAAAAGCATTTACTTTTTTATAATTTACTTCTCTCATAACAACTCCGTTTCTACTCAGGTTTCAAACGCAAAAGACTAGACTCGGTATTTATACCAGAGGAAAGAGATCATAAGACACAAATTGCCTCAAGCCAATTTGTGTCCTCTTCCGGTATAATAGCACCGTTTACAGCAATGCCAGGCAGAATTCTGGATTTAGAACATTCTTTAGCTATATCATTTTCAATTTGGCCAAATCCACCGCCGCCATGAGGGCAATAAAGTATTTCCCTTCACCAGTTTTATAGAGCTGATACCAAGCTTCAAGGGTTGGTGTCTCAAATACATCTAGAACTCTCAATACTTCGTAAGTAAACTCAATTGGAGCAATACCTGATGCAGTAACAAGTCCTCCGTCAGTGACAGCCAGCTTTTGGCAGTATTTATCTTCACCCGTATAGTTGTTGGTGATTGCTTTAAGATAGTCGAGATTATTACTCGTATGATACCGGTTATTTAAAAAGCCAGCCTGGGCCAATCCTATAGTAGCTCCGCAGATACCCGCTACCACTAATCCTCTCGCAAGAAACTCTTCTGCTTTGGCAAATATACCAGTATGGATTGGCTCCAACCAGGTTTCGCCACCAGGCAGAATAAGCACCGCTGAATTATCAGGATGGCAATCCTTCAATGTACAATCGGGTATAATGCGTAGTCCACCCATGGTTACAACCGGCTCATCAGTCAGGGCTACCGTCTTGACCTCGTAGGGAGCCCGGTCATGCTTGAAATAACGTCCGGTTCTGAGTTCAGCCATTAGAAAAGCGGGTTCCCAATCAGCCATGGTATCAAATACATACAGATATGCAGTATCGCTCATAAGCCCTCCTAATTCTGACTAGTTGTCAGTATTCCTTAAGTAATATCTAATATGAATTATACCATTCAGTCTAATATTTGCGCTTTCCAGCCATTCTACAACCACCGAGTTGTCAGGGGGACGGAGTTGTCAGGGGGACGGGGTTGTTGACACCTCGCTTTTGGCAAGATGCCACCCACAGATTAGTTTTATTTTCAACAATAGATGATAGATAATCTGATGGAGGCAGGGCATACAGGGTTGAAACCAGGGTTGTCAGGGGGACGGGGTTGTTGACACCTCGCTTCTGACAAGATAATTAAGAATCGGAAAACCCAGGCTATCTCGCAATAGACCTGGGTTGTTTTTTTATGGCTAACCTACATTAAAATGATACAAATGCACACTGATGTGTACCCCATGTCAAGGACATTTTTAATTGTTCAATTGTTTACGGCTTACTCCAGGTATGGTATTTGCGTTACATCCATTCCTTAGGAGCTGTCGGTTTATTTGGGCGGCTTGATAGCCAAA
>Ga0209722_1000260_pt1 | contig 62183 bp, 48 predicted proteins | sample BioC12SIPDNA_2_FD_185745 | JGI IMG/M metagenome (GOLD analysis project Ga0209722, IMG submission 185745) | Anaerobic biogas reactor microbial communites from Washington, USA - Biogas_R1_A C12 SIP DNA (SPAdes) (version 2) | ecosystem: Engineered > Bioreactor > Anaerobic > Unclassified | place... | reverse complement strand
GCCCAGGGTCTCCACCGTCACCGTGACGCCGGGGTGCTTCTCGTTGTACAGCTTGCCAAAGGCCTGGATCATCGGGTCAATCTCCACCTTCAGCTGGAAGACGGAAATCTCAACAGGGGTTTCAGCCAGGGCAGGGGTCACAGCCAGGCTGAGCGCGAACAGGGCCGCAAGGGCAAGTGTCATCAGTTTGCGCATGGGTTCCTCCTTAATTTGGTGTGTTTTTGTGTGTCCGCCCGCCAGGCGACCAGGCGCCTCGTGGCCCTGCCGGAGCAGGCCGGGAGCCTTCTCCCGGTAACGTTTTCACACTCAATGTTTATATACCCGGCAAACGGGCGTCTAATCACAACATTTATACTTTCTGACATTTTTTTCACCAGTTTTTCGGTGTGCGGCGCAGACAAAGAACCTGGCCGGGCCACCGCGGCGGCCCGGACAGGCTGTCATCATTCCAATCAACACAAGGGATCACGGAGCGCAGCCCATTGGGGGCAGACCGGGATGGCCCGGGCCTCACCTGCTGGCTGCAGGATGGGACAGGCACCCGCGCGCGGCGGGCGCCGCGGACCCTATGCCAGCATCGCCTGCTGCAGCGCGGGCAGGTCCATCAGGAACTGGGCGTTGACCGGCAGCAGGGTGAACAGGAAGGCGCGGGGTTCGCGCAGGTAGAGCCGGTGGGCTTCCAGGGGCTCCGGCCCGCAGGAGTTGCTGCCCAATGGGCCCATCACGCCATCCACCAGCACCTGGGTGAAGTCCTCCCGGGGCACGTCGGGGGTATGCCGGGCGGCCTCCAGCTGCTCGGGGGTATAGTGGTGGGCACTGAAGGCAAAGCCCTCATCCGACGCGATGGCCAGCCCCTGCCCGCTCAGCGCATAGACCATCATCAGCCCGGTGTCCTCATGGGAACCGTTTTCCTGCGGGAAGACATAGGGCTCGTGGGTGTCCTGCACAGTGGCGGCATACTGGCCAAAGAGGGCGCCGGTCTTCATGTCCGGGTAGCTCTCATGCGGTCCGCGGCCCAGCCAGCGAAGATGGTCAAAGCCCTGTGGCATCTGGAAGCGCAGCCCCAGGCGGGGCAGGTAGAGGTCTTTCTCCAGGTGCAGCGGCTCGTAGCGCACCGCCAGGCGCACGCGGCCGTCCTCCAGGAAGGTGAAGGCCTGCTTGAAGGCCAGGAAGGGCCGCAGGGACATGGGGGCCACCACCCCGTCCACCAGCACCTGGATGGCGCCGTCGGCCTGTTTGGCCTCAAAGCGGGTCAGCCGGGTGTGGGGCTTGTCCAGGCCGCGGGCCTGCCACTTGCCGGCCATGTTGGCCCAGCCGCGGTCATTGTCGGTGCTGGCGCGGTAGAGGTTGACGTTCAGGGGCTGGCTCAGCAGCTGGCTGCCCTGCACCTGGATGCCGGACAGGCCCTTGCCCTGGCGGGTAAAGGTGTAGGTGGCCTGGCCGCTGGTGACGGTGATGGTGTTGGGCTCCTCCGTCAGCCCCAGCCGGGCCGGGGGCAGGGACAGGGGCTTGGGGGCGTGCCCCAGCAGCAGGGGCAGCTGCTCCTGCGCCACCACAAAGCCGGCCTCGGCCCAGGGGGTGGACTCCTTGAGGGCGAAGCGCAGGCGCAGGTAGCTGCCCTGCTCGTAATCGCCCAGGGGCAGGCTCAGGCTGGCGCTGCGGCCCGGCGCGCCCTTGGGGGCCGCCTGCCCGCTGGCCAGCACCCGCCCGCCCTTCTCCACCTGCCAGAACAGGGTGAGGGCAGCAAGGTCGGTGAAGTCATAGTAGTTGCGCAGACTGATGCGGCCCTTGGCCTCGTCCGTGAGCCGGGCGCGCACCGGGCGCAGCACGTGGGTGTATTCCAGCAGCCCGGTGTGGGGCGTGCGGTCAGGGTAGTTGAGGGCATCCACGCAGAAGTTGCCGTCGTGGGGGTGCTCACCAAAGTCGCCGCCATAGGCGTAGTAGGGCTCACCCTCCGGCGTCACCTGCCGGATGCCGTGGTCCACAAACTCCCACACGCAGCCGCCGATCAGCCGCCTGGAGGCCTGGATGGCCTGCCAGTAATCCTCCAGGTTGCCCGGGCCCAGGCCCATGGCGTGGGCGTATTCGCACAGGTAGAAGGGCTTTTTGCCTTTCTCCTTGCCGTATTTGATCAGGTCGGGGATGCTGGTGTACATCTGGGACACCATGTCCGCGGTGATGGCCTGCTCATCGCGCTCGTAGTGGATGGGGCGGCTGCTGTCCAGCTCGCGCATGGCACGGGCCATGGCCACATGGTTGACCCCGTAGCCTGACTCGTTGCCCAGGGACCAGAAGATGACGCTGGGGTGGTTGCGGTCCCGCTGCACCATGCGCACGCCCCGGTCCACGAACTGCTTCTCCCACAGCGGGTCCTGCGCGATCAGGTCGTAGCTGCCCACCCTCACCACGCCATGGCTTTCAATGTCGGCCTCGTCCACCACGTACAGGCCCAGCTCATCGCAGATGTCCAGGAAGCGCGGGTCGCTGGGGTAGTGGGCGGTGCGCACCATGTTCATGTTGCTGCGCTTCATGATGAGCGCGTCCTGGTAGAGGGCCTCCAGCGGCATCGCCTGGCCCAGGGTGGCGTGGGTGTCGTGGCGGTTCACGCCAAACACCTTGATGGATTTGCCGTTGACAAACAGCTGGTCCCCGATGATTTCCACCCGGCGGAAGCCAATCCGGCTGGCCTCGGCCTGGCCCTTGATTTCTGCCAGCAGGGTATAGCATTTGGGCGTCTCCGCGCTCCAGGGCGCGATGCCGGGGAAGCTGAACGCCGCCTGTGCCAGGCCTTCCTTAACCGTCGCCTGCTTGCTGGCCAGCACCTCATCGCCATCCAGCACGCTCAGCTTCACCTGCCTGGCCCCCGTGACCGCCACGCGCACCGCCAGGGTGCCGGTGCTGTTGTCCGCCTCAAGGCCGGCGTCTGCCACCAGGTCCTCAATGCGGGCCTTGCCAAAGCTCAGCAGCAGCACATCGCGGAAGATCCCGTGCATGCGCCACTTGTCCTGGTCCTCCAGGTAGCTCACGTCCGACAGCTGGAAAACCAGCACCACCAGCTCGTTCTCGCCCTCCTCGCGCACAAAGGCGGAGACGTCAAAGGCGGCCGCCAGGTGCGGGGTCTTGGAGAAGCCGGCGTACTGGCCGTTGACATACACATAGAAGCTGGAGTCCACCCCCTCAAAGCGCAGCCGGGTCTGGCGCCCCCTGAAGCTGTCAGGCAGGGTAAAGTGCGTGCGGTACACCCCCACCGGGTTCTCGTCCGGGATGTGGGGCGGGTCGTAGGGGAAGGGATAGTTCACGTTGGTGTACTGCAGCCGCCCCCAGCCCTGCATCTGCCAGCAGCCGGGCACGGTGATGGTGTGGGGGGTCTCAAGCTGCGCCACCTCCTCCGTCAGCTGGTCCGGGTTGTCCAGCAGGTTGAACTGCCAGCTGCCGTTCAGGCACAGGCTGTAGCGCGACAGGCGGCTGAAGGCCAGCGCCTCCCTGGCGCTTTCATGGGGCACCAGGGTGGTGCCCAGTGGCAGGCGCAGATCGGCTACCACGGATGGATCCTTGTACTCAGTGCGCGTAAACATAGCTCCTCCTTCATCGCCGGCAGGGCCGGATTATTTCCTTGTCAAACTCAAGGCTGATTGTAGCCCATCGCCCTCCCCCTGTAAAGCCCGGGGGCGGCGGGCGGCTTTACCCGCACTTTACAATCGGGCCCTGATGCGGTAACATGGTCAGCAGAGACTTAAATTGTTGTAAAGGGCCATGCGGAAAACCCCGCATTTTTGCCCCAACCCCATGAACAGAGCAGGCGTTGCGTTGTTTTCCCCCCCGGTAGGGGCAGGCGTTTGTAGCCCCGTCCCGGTGTGGTACACTACACAAAGCCTGTGACAGGTCACAAAAATCATGATGGAGGCCAATGGATGAGCGCCCACCAGGTAGACCGGCTGCCCGCGAGGACCGGGCGGCCACGCCCGCGCAAGACCTTCTACGACCTGATTGAGCCCTATCTCTTCCTGGCGCCCGCCTTCGCGGTGTTTGGCGTTTTCCTGTTCTATCCCTTCGCGCGCACCATCTACCTGAGCACCTTCCTGACAGACAAATACGGCAACGCCAAGGTCTTCTGGAAGCCGGAAAACCTGGGGCTGCAAAACTACATTGACCTGCTGACCAGCGACCAGTTCTGGGCCAGCGTGCTGGTCACCTTCCAGTTTGTGGTCATCGTGGCCCTGGGCGGGCTGGTCATCGGGCTAATCACCAGCCTGCTCACCGTGCGCAAGTACCCGGGCGTCACCTTCGCCAGCGCCTCCTATGCCATGCCGGTGGCCATTGCCTCTGCCGCCGCTTCCATGGCCTTCCGCATGATCCTGCACCCCACCAACGGCCTGCTCAACATCCTGCTGGGCACGCGCATCAACTGGACGGGTGACCCGGCCTGGGCGCTGTTCTCCGTCTCCGTGCTCACCATCTGGCTGGCCAGCGGCATCAACTTCATCTTCATTTCAGCAGGGCTGCGCAACGTGCCCGATGAGCTGTATGAGAGCGCTTCCATCGACGGGGCCAACTACTGGCGCAAGCTGTTCAGCATCACCCTGCCCAGCATCTCCCCCACGCTGTTCTTCCAGATCATCATCAACATCATCGGCGCCTTCCAGTCCTTCAGCCAGATCCGCCTGCTCACCCAGGGCGGCCCGGGGGACGCCACCAACGTGATTGTCTACGCCATTTACCGGGACGCCTTCTTCAACTTCCGCTTTGGCACGGCGGCGGCCCGCTCCATCATCCTCTTCCTGATTGTGCTGGTCATCACGCTCATTCAGTTCAGCTTTGAGAAAAGGAGCGTGCATTACTCATGACCACGATGGCCACCAAGAGAAAAATCACCAACGCCTTCAACTTTTTGCTGAACCTGCCCATCCTGGTCATCATCCTGCTGCCGCTGCTGTACACCCTGTCCATCTCCGTGATGCCCCCCAGCGAGATTTACCAGAACCACCTCATCCCTTCCTCCATTAACCTGGGCAACTATGTCAAGGCCTTCACCAACCCGGCCTATTCCTTCCTCACTTTTATCCGCAACTCCTTCATCGTATCCACCACCGTGATGCTGGGGCAGATGCTGACCTGCTCCATGGCCGCCTTCGCCTTCGCTTTCCTGGATTTCAAGGGCAAGAAGCTGCTGTTCATCCTGGTGCTGGCCACCATGATGGTGCCGGGCGAAGCCACCATCATCGCCAACTACCTCACCGTCAGCCGCTGGGGCTGGCTGGACACCTTCCGCGCGCTGATCGTCCCCTACCTGACCTCCGCCATGGGCATCTTCCTGCTGCGGCAGAGCTACCTGGCCTTTGCCAAGGAACTGCATGAGGCCGCGCGCATTGATGGGTGCAGCAACCCGCGCTTCATGGCCTCCATCGTCATCCCCCTGTCCCGCCCGGCCCTGGGCGCCCTGGGCGCCTACGTCTTCCTGAACACCTGGAACCAGTACATGTGGCCGCTGCTGGTCACCAACTCCGCCAACTACCGCACGGTGCAAATCGGCATCAGCATGCTCTACGACATCGACGCGGAATCCCTGGGGCTGATGATGGCCGGGGTGGTCATCGTGATCGTGCCCTCGCTGTCCATCTTCATCTTCATGCAAAAGCAGCTCATCAACGGCCTGATGGCCGGGGCTGTCAAAGGATAAAACCATAGCCCAAGGGCTGTGTTTTTATAAAAAAAGAAAGGGGAACACTACATGCGTAAACTGTTATCACTTGCCCTGGCGCTGTGCCTGCTGCTGGGTGTCACCAGCGCGTTTGCCGCACAACCCGCCACCGAAATCACCTTCTGGCATTCCATGGGAGGCGTCAACGGTGAAGCCATCGCCAAGATGGTGGAAGACTTCAACGCCGCCTACGAAGGCAAGATCAAGGTCAACGTTGAGTTCCAGGGCTCCTACGACGACGCCATCAACAAGGTCAAGGCGGCCGGCATGAGCGCCATGCCCGCGGACGTCATGCAGATCTATGACATCGGCTCCCGCTTCATGATTGACTCGGGCTGGGCCTTGCCCATGCAGATGATGATCGACACGGAAGAGTACGACATCTCCCAGATCGAGCCCAACATCGCCGCCTACTACACCATTGACGACATCCTCTACTCCATGCCCTTCAACTCCTCCACCCCCCTGCTGTACTACAACAAGACCGCGTTTGAGGAAGCCGGCCTGGACCCGGAGGTCGCGCCCAAGAACTTTGACGAGATCATCGAGTTCGCCGAGAAGCTCACCATCAAGGACGCCGAGGGCAAGGTGGAGCGCTATGGCTTTGGCATGGGCAACTACGGCTGGTTCTTCGAGCAGTGGCAGGGCAAGATGGCCAAGCACTATGTGGACAACAACAATGGCCGCGGCGAAGAGCCCGCCACCCGCGTGGTGTTTGACGAGTCCGGCGGCGCCAAGGCCGTGTTTGAGGTTTGGAAAAAGCTCATTGACGGCGGCATCATCACCTACCTGGGCCGCGGCAACAACGACGCCAAGGCCGCCTTCATTTCCGGCAACATCGCCATCACCCTGGAGTCCACCGCGGCCCTCAAATCCCTGCTGACCAACGTGGGCGACAACTTTGAGATCGGCACCGGCTTCTTCCCCAACATCCACCCGGATGATGAAGGCGGTGTGTCCATCGGCGGCGGCTCGCTGTGGATGCTCAACACCGGCGACGAAGCCCGCCAGAACGCCTCCTGGGAGTTTGTCAAGTACATGATCTCTCCGGATGTCCAGGCCTTCTGGAACGCCCAGACCGGCTACTTCCCCATCACCGTGGCCACCCACGAAGTCGAGGCCTTCAAGGAGAACCTGGCGATGTACCCGCAGTTTGGCACCGCCATTGAGCAGCTGCACGCCACCAAGCCCGAGTTTGCCGGCGCGCTGCTGAGCGTCTTCCCCGAGGCCCGCGCCCTGGTGGAGCAGTACACCGAGCGGCTGATCAACGGTGAGCTGAGCGTTGAGGACACGGTGACCAACCTGGCCCGTGACATCAACTCCGCCATCGAGATCTACAACCTGACCAACTAAAGGGACACCATCCCTCAGGATAAAACCCCTGGCCCCGCCGGCATCAGCCGGCGGGGCCCTTGCATGCGCTGGGCCGGCCCTCGTGGTATACTCACCATGACGGCCCCTTTCCCTGCCCACCCCGGGAGGTATGTTGGATGAAACGAACCTGCACCCTGCTGCTGGCCCTCTGCCTGCTGCCCCTGGGCGCCCTGGCGGCGTCCCTGCCTGCCCTGGAGGGCCTGGACGCGGACCAGCTCACCCAGCTGCGCGAGTCGGTGGACGCCCGGCTGCGCCTGCTGCAGCTGCCGGACGCCGGGGGCTACCTGGACGTGCTGGACGGCGAGGCCTATGCCCGGGACCCCCAGCCCCGCTTGCAGGAGCGGGTGCGGCTGTTGGGCATCATCCTCAGCGTCAAACAGGAGGCCGGGGGCTACCTCTACACCCTGTCGCTTGACAGCAAGCCGGAACGGGTCTTCGCGCTGCGCTATGCCCCCGCCGCGGGGGAGCGCCTGCTGCTGCAGGGGGACGCTGTCCAGGCCCTCGGCGTGTTTGAGGGCCTGCTGCCCTTCACCGGCAGCGACCACCCCGCGGATGGCGCGCCGCTGGTACAGGCTGATTTGATCATCCTCCAGGCCGCGCAACCTGCCCCGCTGGCCGCGCCGCCCCACCAGGGCAGCCGGGCTGACCCCGCCCCCCTGAATGTTCCCGCGACCTACGCGGGCTCCTGGTGGACGGACTACGCCAGCTTTGAGTTTGTGCTGACCAAAAGCTACCGGGGCAACGCCGCCCTGAATAAGGCCAAGTCCCTCAGCCCCTACAACATCAGCCCGCCGCGCAACCAGGAGTACTTCGTGGTGGAGCTGACCGTGCGGGCGCTGGAGGCGCCCGCCGGCCGCGCGCCCATCAGCCCGGCGGACTTCTATTTTGTCAACGCCCAGGGGGCCGAGTACCGCCAGCATTTTCTCATCAACGCGCCCCACGAGCTGCGCACGCTGTACGCCGGGGGCGAGCACAGCGCCATCCTGGCCTGCCTGATTGACAAGGGGGACCTGCCGCTGCTGGTGTTTCAGCCGGGATCTGACCACCCGCTGTGGTTTGACCCCAACCCGGCGCCATGAGCATCAACCGCCGCTTGCTGCTTGCCCTGCTGGCCGCGCTGTGCCTGGTCACCCCCGCGCTGATGGCCAGCCCGCCCCCGCAGGCCGCCCTGACCCAGCCCCTCAACCCGGGCGCCCGCGGCGCCCAGGTGCTGCTGCTGCAGCAGGCGCTCCACCACCGGGGCTACCCGCACCCGGCGGACGGCGCCTATGGCCAGGCCACCATGGCGGCGCTGGCCGCCTTCCAGCAGGACCAGGGCCTGCCCGCCACCGGCCGGGCTGACACCGCCAGCCTGAAGCTGCTGTTTTCCCGCCCCGCGCCGGCGCCCGGAGACACCCTGCTGCCCTACTGGTACGCCGGGGGCAGCGACCTCATCCCCTGGGGGGCTGAGTTTGAGGTCAAGGACGTGCGCAGCGGCATCACCTTCAACGCCCGGCGCATGATGGGCACCAGCCACCTGGACGCCGAACCGGTCACCTCCTTTGACACCATGGAGATGAAGCGGGCCTATTCCGGCAAGTGGAGCTGGGCCCGCCGCCCCATCCTGCTGCGCTACCGCGGGCAGGTCATCGCCGCCTCCATGAACGGCATGCCCCACAGCTATAACTTCAACCGCATGAACGCCATGGACGGGCATTTCTGCATCCACTTCTTTGGCAGCCGCATCGACGGCAACCAGCGCATCGATGACGCCCATGTGCAGGCCGCCATGGAGGCCGCCCGCACCCGCTGGGAGGACCCGCCCACCCAACAGTAAAAGGAGGGGCAGGGGCTGATGTGGTTTTCGCAGGCATAAAAATGGGGGCAGGATGCCCCCGTTTTTATGAGAATCAGCAGTGTGTTGCGGAAACGCGGATGCCGCTCAGGGCTGGTAGGTCCAGCCCCCGTCGCCATGGTATACCATCAGGCGGCTCATGCCGCCGTCCACCCTCAGCACCTGCCCGGTGATGAAGCTGGCGCGGCTTGAGCACAGGAAGAGCGCGGCGTTCACGATGTCCTCGGGCTTGCCCACCCGGCCTGCCGGGTGCTGTTTGGCGTCCGGGCCGGAGAACTGGCTGCCGGTGGTGTCAATCCAGCCCGGGGCGATGGCGTTCACCCGGGCGCGGCCCGCCAGGCTGACCGCCAGCGCGTGGGTGAGCGCGGTGATGCCGCCCTTGGCGGCGGTGTAGCTCTCCGTCTGGGCCTGGGACTGGCCGGCCCGGGTGGAGGACAGCATCAGCACGCTGGCGCCGGGCGAGAAATGGTCCGCCAGCAGCCTGGTCAGGTAATAGGGCGCGGCCACGCCCACCTGCTGCACATACAGAAAATCCTCATAGGAGCAGGCGTCAATCCCGCCCCGGGACAGCATGGCGTTGTGGATCAGCACGTCCACCTGGCCAAAGCGCCGGGTGACCTGGGACGCGAAATCCGCCAGCGCGCCCGGGTCGGCCAGGTCGCCCTGGACAAATAAATCCAGCCCGGAAGCCGGCTTCAGGTCAAAGCCCGCCACCCGGGCGCCTGCCGCCTTGAACCCCTTCGCCAGTGCCTGGCCTATCCCCTGGGCCACCCCGGTGATGACCGCTGTCCTGACCTGATCTGCCATCCGCTCGTCCTCCCTGTGCTGGTCCGCCGCCTCAAAACGCCCGGCGCGGCGGCACTGGCTGGGCACATAGCCCGGTCACCTGGTCACCATCACCGCGTCCTGCACCGCGCCCTGGCCCTCCACAAAGGGGTTCAGGGCAAAGGGGGTGTCCGCCTGGATGATGTCCATCACTTCCTGGGCCCATTCACCGCTGACCGGGTAGGGCTGGTAGTTGTTGCGGGGCGCGGTGCCGGAGATGCGGAAGGGGTGGATGGTCAGCCGCGCGCCCGCAAAGCCCTGGCCGTCAAACAGCAGCTCCGCCCCCAGCACCATGCTGGGGTATTCCACCACCCGGGGCTTGCGGTTGCCGCCATAGCAGAAGTTGCCCAGGCTGTAGACAATCATGCGCTCCTGGTAGATTTCCATGCCCTGCAGCGCGTGGGGGTGGTGGCCTATGACCAGGTCGGCCCCCGCGTCGATGGCGAAGCGCATGTCCTCGGTCTGGGAGGCCTTGTGCTTCTGGCGGTACTGCTGCCCGCCGTGGTAGTTGACCACCACCGCCTGGGCCCCCTGGGCCTTCAGGCCCGCGATGGCTTCCGCCAGGCCGGGTTTGGCGCGCTGGAAGTCGCTCACCCAGTAGCCCAGGAAGGCGATTGTGCGCCCGTCCTTTTCAAAGAAGGCGGGCTGGTCGTTGTAGGCCCAGACGATGCCGGCCTCGTCCAAAGTGGCCTGGGTGGAGGCCAGCCCCACTTTACCAAAATCCAGGCTGTGGTTGTTGCCCAGGGTGACCCCTTCCACTGAGCCTTCCAGCAGGATGTTCACATAGTCGGTCGCGCCGCGGAAGTTCCACTTGGTGTTCTTGTTCAGGCCCCTGGGGCTGTCGGCCAGCACGCCCTCCAGGTTCACAAAGGTGAAATCATCCCGGGCGAAGAGGTGCTGGGTCTCCCGCAGGAAATAATCGTAGTTCTGCTGCTGCGCCATCACCTTGAAGGTGCCGATGGAATAGTTCATCCAGCCCTCATGCCCGCCCAAGGTGCAATCCCCGGCGAAGGACAGGCGGATGCTGTCCAGCTCCCCGGCCTGCGCCAGGGGCGCCAGCAGCATCAGCAGCGCGACAAGCACCATCAGGCAGGCCCCCCGGCGCCCGGTCATCAGCCTGGTCATGGCGCGCGCCCCTCCTCAAAGGCGGTGGTCCGGCCAATGCCCATCACCTCATTCTGGGGGCGGGCGTTGTCATGCACGCCGGTGCGGTCCAGCTGGTTGAGCTGCTTGCCCATGAACACCATGGCGCTGGTCCAGCCGCCGTCCAGGTTGAAGGCCAGGGTGCAGCCCAGGTCGCGCATCAACTCGCCCACCTCAAAGGTGGTCATGCCGGCGCTCAGGCGGGTGCGCCCTTCCACAATCACCGCCCAATAGTGGCCCTTTTCCACCATGCCGATGGCCGCGCGCGGCTGGATGGTGGTGCCGTAGGTGGAATAGGTGTCATTGAGCTGGCCATCGCGCACCAGCCAGGGCCCAAAGGACAGCACGTCCACCGCGCCCAGGTCCAGCAGCTCCTGGGCGGTTTGCTCCCGCGCCTTGTACACGCGCATGTCCCCGTCGGGGAAGAGGGCCAGCATGTCCAGCGGCGGGTAGAGGTTGCGCTTCTCAGATGCCGGGTTGTCCACCAGCACCTCCCTGTCGCGGATGACCACGCCGATGGCCAGCTTGCGCTTGTTGGTCTTGGCCGCGTGGACGCGGTAGAGGAAATAATCCCCGTCCATGGAGAAGACCAGCCCGTTGTTGCGGGCGATGACCGCCGGCTTCTCGGTGTACCGGCTGCGGGATTCCAGCATGTGCTCCCGGTCGTGGCTGACCATCTTGAAGCCCGGCGTGCCCGCCCGGGTGAAGATCTCCGCGCCCAGCCAGCGCAGCGGGATGGACTTGTCCTCATGCCGGGTGATCTCAATGCGCAGGTCCTGGTTCACAAAGCGCCACTTGCCATGCACCGCGTCGATGAAGACAAACTCCTCCTGGCCCGGGGGCAAAAAGCCCTCGGGCGTCAGCGGCGGGAAGCCGGGGTCCAGGGGCGCTTCCTCGGCCAGGGGCAGCAGGGGCAGCAGCACAAACAGCAGCAACAGGGCGGTCAAACGGCGTGTGGTCATGTGGTTCCTCTCTGTACAGGTCATGGCGCTTGGGGAAAGGGCTCGTAGACGCCGCTGCGGAACACGCGCTTGATGACCTCATAGCGCGGGTGCTCCCGCCAGCCATGGCTGGTGGAGCGGCTCCACTCGTATACAATCCGGCAGTTTGGCAGCGCGGCCTCCAGCTGCGCCTTTTGTTCCCCGGTCAGAAAATTGTCCGGGATCCACAGCCGCTCAAGCGCGGCCAGCCCCAGCAGCGGGCTGATGTCGCTGATGCGGTTGCGGGTCAGGTTCAGGTCCTTCAGGCGGACAAGCCCGGCCAGGGGCGTAAGGTCGGTGATGCGGTTCATGAACAGCTCCAGGTATTCCAGCTCCTCCAGGTCCGCCAGCGGGCCCAGGTCCTCAATGTGGTTGTCCGCCAGGATCAGCACCCGCAGCCCGGGCAGGGCCCGCAGAAAGCCCAGGTCCGCGATCAGGTTGTGCCCCAGGTCCAGCGCCTTGAGGTCCGGGCAGTGGCGCAGCGCCTCAAAGCGGCTTTCCGGGTAGCGCTTGTCGCTTAAGCGGTTCAGGGTGGAGTAGGCGGTCTGGGTGGTGGACACCGCGCCCTTGACAAAGCCAAAGGTGGTCTCAAAGCGGATGCCGGGGTAGGCGGCCTGCAGCTCCTCCAGCTGCGCGACGCTCAGGCGGGTTCGCGGCATCACCACCCGCTCCAGGGCGGGCAGCTGGTCCAGGTAGCCGCGCAGCCGGGCCAGGTCCACCACCTTGCGCTGGCCCAGGTCCAGCACCCGGCTGTCCCGGGGCAGCTGGATGCTGTCATACACCAGCAGGCTGTCCTGCGCCGCCGCAAGCGGGCAGAGCAGCAGCAGGATGAGGGCGAGGGCCAGGCTACGCACGGGGAGCACCCAGCGCCACCCGGCGGGTCAGGTGGAAGAGCCCCAGGACGGACAGCAGCATCAGCCCGTAGATGAGCAGGGAGCTGAGGGTGGTCTTGTCCAGCGCGAACTCGCAGGCGGTGATGACCAGGATGAGCAGCGCGAAGCCCGCGATGGCCTGGTGCCGGGGCCATGGCCAGAGGCCGGGCCGGTGGCGCAGGCCCCACAGCAGCAGCCCGAACAGGATGAGGGCGGGCACCAGCTGCCCCGCGCGCACAAAGCCCCAGCGCAAAAACTCATCCTCCCGGAAGGACTCAAACAACATCTGGCTGGCGCAGACCAGCATCAGGGCCAGCAGGGCGCGCCCGCCCAGGCGCAGGCCCCGGGTGCGCGCCACCAGCCAGACAAAGGCCAGCGCCGCGCAGCCCGCCAGCAGGAAGACCGCCCAGCGCCACTCACCCCACTGGTTTTGCACCGCCAGCGGGAAGAAGGACAGCTGGGGCGGCGCCTCCTCGCCAAAGCCCTGGCCGGCCAGGCCCTCGCACAAGCGCCCCAGGGCCAGCAGCAGCAGCCCGGCAGGCGCGGCGGCATCCAGCAGCTTCCCCGCCGCCAGCCGGTTGGCCTTCGCGGCCAGCAAGCCCGCCAGGAAGAAGCCGGCCAGCGCACCCCAAAGCGTGGCGCCGCCCTGCCAGAAGCGCAGGGCCAGCAAATCCCCCCGGCCGATAAAAAACGGCAGGCGGATCAGCACATAGGCCAGCCGCGCCAGCAGCAGCCCCAGGGGCAGGGCCAGCAGCAGGAAGGCCTCCGCCGCCCGCGCGGGGATGCCCTGCCGCCTGGCATGCAGCAACCAGGCGCCAGCCGCCAGCAACAGCGCCAAGGTCATGCCCAGCGCGTAGGCGGTGACAGGCAAACCAAACAATGTGAAAAGGGTGCGGGGCATGCTATTCCCCGTCCTGTGTCTGCCAGGCGCTGGCGAAGTAGATGATGTCGCCGATGGAGCGGCTGCGCTGGGAGGCCGGGCCGTTGATCTTTTTGCCCTGGAAGACAATGGTGGCGCTGGAGCCGCCATCCAGGTTGTAGGCGGTGATGACGCCCTCAAAGCCGCTCACCAGGTCCTTGAACTCGGGGATGGTGAGCCCCTGGGAGTTCTTGTCGCTGGGGCCCTCGGAGTACACCACCAGGTACTGGAGCGGCCCGGTCTGGCACAGCGCGATGCGCTGGGCGCGCACCAGCTCGCTGCGGCCCAGGTGCTCATCCGCCGTGCGCGCGCCGTCCACCACCAGCCCTGGGCCAAAGGTGAAGGCGTTCACGATGTCGGCTTTGTGTTCAGCCTCATACGCTGCCAGCGCCTGGGCGTCCGGCCGCGGCAGCACGCGCAGGTCCCCCGCGCGGTCCACCACCAGGATGTCCTGCTCGCCGGTCACGCGGCTGCGGTAGAACTGGCCCTGGCGCACGATATAGCCGTTGTTGTGGTAGATAAAGAAGTCCCCGCCGATGGCCAGCACCGCCTGCACCCGCTTGGCCAGCGCCGCGCCCTGGGCCTCCTGGGTGGAGCCGTAGGGCCCGGCCTTGAGGGTGCGCAGCTGGCTGGCGTTGCTCAGCTGAACATAAACCGCTGTCCAGTTGGTATGGACATGGCGGCCCTGCTCTATGCGCACGGAGATGGAGGGGTCATGGTAGGCGCTGTCCCCCTCATAGCCCCAGTCATAGGGCGGCACGCCGCCGCTCTCATCCAGGGGCAGGGTGAGCACCTCCGCATAGGAATGGATGCCCGGGGCGGGCAGCAGCACCAGCATCGCCGCGATGAGCAGGGCGATGAGCAGCAGGCGGAATATGCGCGCCAGGGGCAGGGTTCCGGTGTCTGTTTTCATGTGCGCACCTCGGGCAAAATATAGCAAGCGCTCCGCGCGCTGTCAATGCAGGCCATCCCCAAGCGGAGGAGGCCTCCCGCCCCGGGAAAAACGCTTTCCCCGCTGCTGAAGGCCTCTCAGGCATGGATGGATGGTCCGGCCGCGCATCCCTGTCTTGGGTGGCCCGGCCCACCAACCATCAGGCTATTTCAGGAAATAGGTCATCATCCAGCCGGTGGTGGTCTTGTACTTCACCTGGGCCCACTGGCCGCCCGCGGTCAGGATGGTGACGCTGGAGCCGTGGGGCACCCGCAGGGTGATGCCGCCGGAGGCGCTGGGCCGCGAGCGCAGGTTCACATAGGTGCGGTCGGGGTGGGTCACCCGCTTGGTGGGGGTGACCGGCAGGCCATAGAGGGTGAGGTAGCGGGTCATCATGTAGCCGCTTTTGCCGGACAGGGGCACATAGACCCGGCTCCACACCGTACCCTGCATGCGCACCTGGATGGCGGTCTCCCCCGGGTAGGTGCCCAGCACGCGGCTGGAGGTGCTGGGCTGCTCACGCAGGTTGAGGCTGCCCAGCCGCTTGTTGACGATGGCGTTGGTGGAATCCGGGGTCACAATGGGCGGGTTGGGCACCGGGTTGCTGCCCGTGCCGCCGCCACCGCCCGTGAGGAAGGAGGAATCCATGAAGCCCGAGGTGCCCGCCAGGCCGATGTACCAGAAGGTCTTGCCCTTCAGGTACACGGTCACCTTGGTGCCCGGCGCCCCCTGGCCGATGACGCTGGAGGCGTAGCTGGGCGCGCTGCGCAGGTTGACGCTGCCGCCATTGCTGCTGTAGATGGTGGCGGTGCCGATGCTGCCCAGGCCCCCGGACAAGCGCAGGAACTCCGAGCGGAAGTAGCCGTACATGCCGGAAATCTCCACATAGTACCAGCCGTCGGTCTTCCCCAGGATGGTGGCGGTGGCGCCGTTGTAGAAGATGGCCAGCACGCTCGCGGAATAGGAGGGGGCCGAGCGCAGGTTCAGGTAGGAGCTGGGGTTGGGATTGTTCACCACCGCGATGCTGCCCACGGCGTCCCCGGCGGGGGACGCGATTTTCAAAAAGCTGGCGGAGAACCAGCCGCTGGTGCCGCTGGGCATCACCTGGCCCTGCACCCAGGCGCCGGAGGTGCTGTCAATGCGCACCCACTCCCCCCCGGCCACGCTGCCCTTGATGGCATGCTCGGTGCCAGGGCCCGTGCGGATGTTGAGCCGGGTGGTGTTGCTCACCAGGGCGTACTGGGTGGCGGCCTGGGCGGGCGGCACCAGGGCCAGCAGCAAGGCTGCAAGCAACATCAGGCAGATGGCGCGTTTCATGGTCTGTCCTCCTTAGCGGCCCGGCCAGGCGCGGGTGCCGTTATCTTGGTTCATACAGTATAACGCATCATGCCCCGAAAATCATGCCGGGGGACCCTCATCCGGCAAAAAGTCCAGCAGCACGCGGTCCATCAGGTCAAACCCGGCCCGGGTCAGGCGCAGGTGATGGTCCCTCAGCTCGACCAGGCCGCCCGCCAGCTGCCGCGCCAGCGCCCCGGGAAAGGCCTTTTCCAGGGGCAGCCCCTGGGCTTGCTCAAAGGCCCGCAGGGACAAGCCCTCCTTCAGGCGCAGCGCCAGCATCACCTGCTCAAAGCGGCGGTCCCGGGGGCTGAGCCGTTCCAGCTGCGGCGGCTGGCCGGCCAGGTAGTCCTGCAGGCTGTCCGGATTCTTGCGGCGCTCATGCCCCCACATGCCCCCGGCGGAGGAGCCAAAGCCCAGCAGCTCATGGTAACGCCAGCAGTTGAGGTTGTGGCGGCATTCAAAGCCAGGCAGGCAGAAGTTGCTGATCTCGTACTGGCGGTAGCCGGCCCGTTCCAGGTGCGCCACCGTGTTCCAGTACAGCTGGCGCTCCTCCTCCTCGTCCGGCAGGTTGAGCTGCCCTGCCTGGTGCCGCTCAAAAAAGGGGGTGCCCGGCTCGATGATCAGGCTGTAGACGCTCAGGTGGGTGGGGCGCAGCGCCAGCGCGCTGTCCAGGCTGTGGCGCAGCCTGTCCCAGGTCTGGCCGGGCAGGGCGCTCATCAGATCCAGGTTGAGGTTGGACAAACCCTGCGCCCGCGCCAGCCGCACCGCCGCCTCCACCTGGGCCCAGCTGTGCGGCCGGCCCAGCTCGCGCAGCTCCCCCTCGTGGGCGCTTTGCGCGCCCAGGGACAGGCGGTTGACCCCCAGGGCCACCATGTCCTCCAGCCACTGCGAGCTGAGCGTGCCGGGGTTGGCCTCGCAGGTGATTTCCGCGTCCGGCAGGATGCGGTAGCTGGCACGCAGCTGGCGGAAGATTTGGGCCAGCTGGTCCGCCGCCATGAGGGAGGGGGTGCCCCCGCCCAGGAACAGGCTGTCCGCCGCCAGCATCCCGGTGACAGCCCCCCGTCGCGCGATTTCAGCGACCACCGCCTGGATGTAGGCCGCGCGCAGGTGCAAAAGGCCTGCGAAAGAAGAAAAATCGCAATAGGCGCACTTGGCGGCGCAGAAGGGCAGGTGCACATACAGCCCCACCGGCGCCCTCATCGCCCGGCCCCCCGCAGGATGCGGCGCCGCATGGGACGCTCCACCAGGTAGTGGGCGGCCAGGCTGATGAGCAGGGTGAGCGCCAGGGCGCTCACCAGAAAGCCCAGCTGCCAGGCGCGCTCGCCCACCATATAGGGGTGCTGGTTGACGCTGGGCGGGAACCGCCAGCGCAGCAGCTGCTGCGCCACCACCTGGTGCCAGAGGTAGACCTGGTAGCTGAGGGCCCCCAGCAGCCGGGTCACGCGGTTGCCCAGCAGCATCCGGATGGCGCCCGGGCCAAAGCAGGCCCCCAGCATCAGCAGCCCCGTGAGCACCGACTGGGGGAAGCGGATCATCAGCTGGCTGACGCGCAGGTCAATCACCTGGCGCTGGGCGGCCTGGTGGCGCAGCAGGGCGGCCAGGCCGATCACCGCGGCCAACAGCACCGCGCCCATCAGCGCCCGGTGCAGCCCGTCATCCCGGGCGCTTTTCTCAAGCCGGGCATACACCCAGGCCAGCACAAAGCCGTTGAGGTAGACATCCAGGAAGCCGGGCAGCTGGTTGACCAGCATGGGCGTGTGCCCTTGCAGCATGGCATAGCCCCGGTACAGAAAGGCGATGGCAGCGCCCCCCAGCCAGGTGGTGAGGGGCAGGCGGTTGAAGGCGCGCGCCAGCAGCGGGAAGAGCAGGTAGAACTGTACCTCCACCGCCAGGGTCCACAGCGCCCCGTTGATCTGGGTGTTCATGGAGGTGGACGCGAACCATGGCTGGGTGAAGCTGAGGTGGGCCAGTAGGTCAAACAGCGCGGCCCCGGGGCTTGGGTACCCGCCCTGGGGCAGGGCAACCAGCACAAACACCAGCAGCACATGCAGCAGGTAGGAGGGCAGCACGCGGGCCGCGCGGCGGCGATAAAAGCCCTGGAAGCCAGGTGGCTTGCGCCCGGCCTCCCGGGCGCGGGCCCAGGGCAGGTACAGCAGGAAGCCTGACAGCAGCAGCAGGCCGTCCACCCACAGGTAGCCGGAGCGCAGGAAGGGATCCAGGCTGACAAAACGGTCCCCCAGCATGAAGGTGGGCGTCAGCCAGCTGTGCTGCCAGTAGTGGTAGGCCAGCACGGAAAAAATGAAAAAGGCGCGCAGCCCGTCCAGCGGCGGCAGGCGCCCCTGGCGATCCAGCGCGGTGCCGTCCCGCCACCAGGCGATCAACCGGTGCATGGGGACACCCGCCGGGCAGAAACCGGATGGGGCCGGCTATGCCTGTGAAGACAGGAGGATGGCAGGGGAAGGCCCGCCTTCAGGGCGGCATCACAAATACCCGGCACGGCGGGGGGCCGGGCGCGGGCGTGACGCGGCTGCCACGGCAGAAGGGCTGGGTGGGCAGCGGCTGTCATTCCTCAAACAAGGTGCATTTGTAAATCACCTTGGTCTTTTCGTGGCGCAGGGTGAGGGCCTGGTTGCGCAGGTAGACAATGTTGTAGCGGATGTTCAGCTCCTCCGGCCGGTCCCCCACCTGCAGCAGGTACTGCCGGGCATAGTAGTACATCTCCTTGCCTTCAATCAGGCAGGTGCCGTCCTCCCGGAAGATGAACTCCGCCCCCTTCTGGCTGCGCCAGCTGCCAATCAGCAGGTAGGGCACGCGGTTGAGCTTGCGGGTGGTCACGTCCTTGTAACCGGCCACGCGCTGGTAGAAGGGCAGCGCCTCAAAGGGCTTCCTGTCAGCATACAGGGCCTCGGCGTGGCGGTAGATGGCCTCCTGGTAGGTGTCGTGCAGGCCCGCGTACTGGGGGGGCAGGTCGGCCAGGTCCAGGCCCTCCAGCGCTGCGATGACGCTTTCATAATCCCCGGATTTCATGCCCTGGACGGCTGTCTGGTTGGCGTGGTCAAAATAGCTGGCGAAGTACTGCGCGCTCTTCTCGTCCGCGTCCTGGTAGCCAGGCACCAGCGCATACAGGCGCGCCGCCTCCCCCAGCCGCTGCGCGGCAACAGCTGCCTCCGCCTGCTGATAGACCGCGCTCAGGTACAGGGCATCGGCGTTCTGGTAGTCACGGATGGGCGTCAGGCGCTCAATGGCGGCCTCCACCTCCCCCGCGTTGAGGGCGTTGAGCGCCAGCGCGTACTGCGCCTCCATGAAGCGCTGCCGGGCATCCATGTAATCCCCCAAACCTTCATACAGCTTGGAGGCCTCCTCGTACTCCTGGGCCTCCAGGCGCTCCCCGGCCAGCTGGTAGATGGCCTTGTTCAAATACTCCGCGCTCTGGCTGAAGCCCGCCAGCGCGGTGAAGGCCTCGATGGCCTCCAGGTTGCGCCCCTGGTCCAGCAGGGCGATGGCCTGGCTGTAGCGGGCGCGCTGCAGCTCCTCCTGGGCAGGGGCGTCATTGGGCAGCTGCTCAAACAGCGCGATGGCGCCGGCATAGTCCTTCTGGTTGACCAGCGCGATGCCCGCCTCATAGCGCGCCTGGCGCATGCGGGCCGGGGCGTCCCCGTATTCGCCCGCCTGCTCAAACAGCTCTGCCGCCAGGGCCAGTTCACCCCGCTGCAGGGCCTCCTCGCCCAGGTGGTAGCGCGCCTCCATGAGCGCGGCCTGGGCGGCGGTCAGGTCGGGCGCGGCGATGAAATGGTCGGCCGCGGCCAGCCACTGCCCGGCCTCCCCGGCCCGCAGGCCCATCTGGTAGGAGGCCTGCTGGGAGAGGGCGGCGCTGTCGCGGTAGGCCAGAATCTGCTCAAAATAGGACTTGGCCTTCTCGTACTCGCCTTGCGCCATCAGCTCCACCGCCGGCTCATACAGGCATTCGGAGGCCCGGCGGAAGGCGTCGCGGTAGTCCCCGGCCAGCAGGAATTTTTCGGCTGCCAGCTCAAAATCCCGCGAGAGGAAGAGCACCTCACCCCAGCCGTAGTAGGTCTCCTGCAGCTTGAGGCGGGCGTTCTGGTTGTCAGGCAGCTGCTTCAGCAGCGCCTCGGCCTGCTGGAATTCCTTGTTGTCCAGGTGGGCGAGGGCGGGCAGGTAGAGGCAGTCCTCCGCCAGGCTTGGCGCGTCCTGGTACTCGCCCAGGGCCAGCAGCTTCTCCCGTGCCCCGGGGTAGTCCAGCGCCTCCATGAGCTGCAGCGCCCAGTCGTAGCTGGTGGCCTGGCTTTTCTGCCGGCTGTCCTCATAGGCGCCCAGGCTGTCATACAGGGTCACGGCCTGGGCATAGTCCTGCCCCTGGCGCATCAGCCCGGCGCGGCGGTAGCGCGCGGCCTGGAAGCGCTGCGCGCTGTCCCGGTAATCGCCCAGGAGGGTGTAGAGTTCCTCCGCGGTCTTGATGGCGGTGGCGTTGCCGTTTTGCATCAGGCTGTCGGCCTTGCGATAGTCAGCCTCCCGCGCCATCTGGGCGCTGTCGCGCCAGGTGTCCAGTGCCAGGAAGCGGGCCTTGGCCTCGTCAAACTGGTTGCCCTCCAGCAGCTGGCCGGCCTGGTGATAGCTCCAGGCCGGGATGCCAAAGTGGATGGTGCCATAGGCGCCCGCCGCCAGCAGCGCCAGGATGAGCAGGGCCAGCAGGCTGCGGCGCAGGCGGCGGCGGCGGCGCAGCTCCTGCTGCTCGCGCTCCTCCTGCATGCGCCCGGCCTCCAGGCGCGCCGCCTGGGCCTTTTCCTCCAGCTCGCTGTCGCGCCGGTAGATCATGGTCTCAATCGCCGCCTGGTTGAACTGGGTGAACTGGGCATGCTTCTCCCGGTCGCAGCGCTGGCACTGGGTGAGGCTGGCGGCGTTGGGCCGCCCGCACAGGCAGACCCAGACCGCGCCCTGGTCGCTGGGGTAGCCCAGGGCGTCCGCCCCGGCCAGCTGGCGCAGCAGGTCCAGCTGGCGGGAGGGCAGAAGGCGCGTGTCGCGGTACTCGCTCATCTGGCCCGCGCCCCGGCGCCACACGGTGCCGTCCTCAAACCACACCTTCTCAATGATGATGTCCATGCGCTGGGCCAGGTGGCCGTCCTCCATGGCGATGAGCACCTCAAAGGCGCTGCGGGGCTGGCCGTCCAGCCCGCTCACCCGCTCCACCTGCCGGGCGTACTGCTCGCCCTCCTGGTCAAAGCCAAGCAGCGCCGCCTGCAGCGACACCACCGCCTTTTGCGCCAGGTTGAACAGGTTGAGGCTGACCACCGGGTACTCCTCTGTGGGCAGCCTGAAATGCCACAGCTCTACCGGGCAGCTCAGGTCAATCTTCATCGTGCCTCCTCCAAGGCGGGCCTGTCGGGGAACGCTACAGGTAGCTGATGCTCATGGACACCAGCAGGTCATCCACAAACTCCAGAATCAGCGCGGCCGTGCCCTCCTGCACCGCGATGGCGTAATACAGCAGGCTGCCCTGCGCGTCCGCCACCAGCAGGCCATAGGGCGGTTGCTGGCCCTGGGCGTCGCCGTACAGGACGCCGGGCTGGTCCGCGTCCTGTACGCTGTGCTCAAAGCGGGAGATGGCCTGGGCCAGGGTGTCCCCCAGGCGCAGGCCGCGCGGGCCCTCATGGGCGCCGCCGTTGATCACCAGGCGCCGGGCATGTGCCTGGCCCGCCTGCAGGCTGAACACCGCCTCAAAGCCTTCCCACTGCAGCACCTGCAACTGGCCGCCATCGGAATCCGCCAGCGTCTGTTCCACGGTGGGCGGGCCCAGGACAACCTTGGCCCCCTCCGGGTTGATGTCAAAGAAGTCCAGCCCGCCCAGCACGCAGTCCTCCCGGGAAAACTGGCTGCCATCCTTCTCGCCCAGCGCGATGTAGCTGTGCTGCTCCTGCAGGGTGCGCAGGCTGGCCAGCGCCTGGCCGGCCTCCTCCTGGCTGAGCACCTCCGGGGAGAGGAAGCTGCGGATGAAGGTCACAAAGCCATTCTCCACCGTGAACTGGATGCCGGCCTGTGCCACGCCCTGCCCGGTCTGGTAGTAGATGTCATACTCCACCAGCTGCACCTGGGCGCCGTCGCGCAGGATGAAGCCGGTGTGGGTGGCCGCGGGCAGCTCACCCGCGATATAGAGCACCGCGCTGTCCACGCGCCCGGCCAGGGCCGGGTTGTCGTTCAAAAACAGGGCCAGCAGCTGCTCCACCAGCATGTCCGGCCGGCTGCCGCGGGGGCCCTCAAAGACCGGGGCGTCATGCTCCGCGTGGCCGCCGCCCAGGGTGGCCGCGAGCACCAGGGAGTCCGCGCTCACATCCGGCCCGGCCAGCAGCAGCTCATAGTCCTCGCCCCGCACCAGGTGGCCGCCCTCGCCGGGGAAGGTGTCCTGCCCCTCGGCCACCGCGCGCTCCAGCAGCAGCTGGTTGAACTGCTCAATCTCCGCCAGGCGCAGCGGTTCGCCGGAGAGCTCGGCCACCCCCAGCGCGGGCAGGGCCAGCAGCAGGCAGGCCAGAAGGCTTATAAAACGTTTCATGCAGGTTCCTTTCCGGGGGCCAAGGCAGTTCGCGCCCCGCGCGCCCCAAAGCCCATGGACAGCGCGTCCGTCGGGCAGGCGTTGACACAATCCCCGCAGCGCACGCACTCAGGGTGGTTGAGCTGCTGGATGGGGTTCAGGCACATCAGGCAGGCGCGTTCACAGGCGCCGCAGTGGATGCACTTGTCCTCCGCCAGCCGCAGCCGGTAGAAGGACACCGGATTGAGCAGCCCGTAGGCCGCGCCCAGGGGGCAGACATACTTGCAGAAGGGCCGGTAGTTCATGAGGCAGGCCAGCAGAGTGAGCCCCAGGATGCTCATCTTGAGCAGGAACAGGGCGCCGGTCTCAAAGCGCGGGCCCTCCCGGGCGATCAGCCGCACCGGGGGCTGGCCAGGCAGCAGGGGCCCGGCGGGCGCCTGGGGCCCTGCCTGGGCGGGGCTGAAGAACACCAGGGGCACCCCGCCCTCCAGCGCGCCAGCGGGGCAGACGTACTTGCAAAAGGTGGGGGTGGCCTCCCCGGCGGCGTTGCCCAGCACCATGGGCAGCAGGATGACCAGCACCAGCAGCATGGCGTATTTCACGTAGCGCAGCGGCCGGTCGCCCCGGAAGCGGTTGCGCTTCCACGGGAAAGGAACCTTGTAGAGCAGCTCCTGGATCCAGCCAAAGGGGCAGAGAAAGCCGCAGACCATGCGCCCCAGCGCCGCCCCCACCACCAGCAGGAAGCCAAACACATACAGCGACAGGTGGAAGGCACGGCTGCCAATCACTGCCTGCAGGGCGCCGATGGGGCAGGACAGCAGCGCCCCCGGGCAGGAATAGCAGTTGAGCCCCGGGTGGCAGAGCTGCTTGAGGTTGCCCTGGTAAATCTTGCCCGCCAGGAAACCGGTCACATAGGAGTTGCTGGCCGCGGCCACAAACAGCTGGATTTTTCCGCGGTGGCGCACGCGCTCCGCCTTTTGCCGCCTAGCCAATGCCGATGCACTCCAGGCAGATGCGGATGGCCTTTTGCAGCACAATGGCCACCTCGCCCCGCAGCACGCCCGCAAGGAGCAGCCCCAGCCCCAGCAGAAGCAGGGGCAGGGTCAGCCGGCGGCGTGCCCGCTCCCGCTCAGCCCAGGTCCGGCTCATCCACGTCTTCCTGCACAAGGTCGCTGAGGAACCGGTCGATGATGCGCTGCCAGCCCGCCTTGTCATAGGCGGATTCCACGATGCTGCGGATATAGCCCTCCCCGTCAATCAGCCAGGTGGTGGGCAGCACGTTCAGGTTGATGCCATACTGCGGGTCGTTCATGAGGATGAACAGCAGGGAGTCGGGGTTGAGCAGGGGGAAGGTGAGCCCCAGCTCCTCCTGCAGCTTGAGGGCGGCGGCGGTCTTGTCCTCGTCCACAATCAGCTCGCCCTGCTCGGTCACCGTCAGGCCTTCGCTGTGCACGCCGATGATGTGGATGCGCCCCGCGTACTCCGCCGCCAGCGCGTCCAGGTGGGGCATCTCGCCAACGCAGGGGGAACACCAGGTGGCCCACATGTTCAGCAGGATGGGGGTGTCCCGGAAGGCCGCCGTGTCAAAGGGGGTGCCGTCCAGGTAGGTGAAGGCCATGTCAGCGAAGAAGTGGGACTCTTCTTCGGCGGCCTCGGGCTGCGCGGCCTCCTCCATCAGGGCGGCCGCCAGGGGCAGCGTCAGCAGCAGGGCCAGGATGAGGGCAAGCAGGCGTTTGGTCATGTCAGGTTTCCTTTCCGTCAATGGCGATCCGCGCGCGGATCAGCGCGCTGCGGGGCGGCTGGGCCCCGGAGATGTGCACCGCGCCCAGCAGCAGGTCATGGGCTTCCTGTGCCCGGGGGGCGTGGTTGTGGTGCAGGGTGGCCAGGGCTTCCCCGGCCGCCACCCGGTCGCCGATGCGCTTGTGCAGCACCAGCCCCACAGCCGGGTCAATGATGTCTTCCTTCCTGCTGCGCCCGGCGCCCAGGCGCTGGGCGGCCAGGCCGATGGCCTCGGTGTCCATCCGGGACAGCCACCCATCCGCCATGCTCAGCACCGGCTGGGTCACCGCCGCCCGGGGCAGCAGGCGGGTGTCCTCACAGACCCGCGCGTCCCCGCCCTGGGCCGCGATCATCTGCGCGAACTTCGCCAGCCCGCGCCCGCTGTCCAATGCGTCCTGCAGCAGCCGCACCGCCTGGTCCTCATCCTGCGCCTGGCTGCCCAGCAGCAGCATCTGCGCGCCCAGGGCCAGGGAGACCTGCAGCAGCGGCCCTGTGACCCGGCCGGCCAGGGTGTCGATGGCCTCCTTGACCTCCAGCGCGTTTCCCACATGGCTGCCCAGGGGCTCATCCATGCCGGTGATGAGGGCGGCCATCCGCCGCCCGGCGCGCCGGCCGATGTCGCACATGGTGCGGGCCAGGGCCAGGCAATCGGCCATGGTTTTCATCAGCGCGCCTGAGCCCAGCTTGACATCCAGCACAATGCCCATCGCGCCGCCAGCCAGCTTCTTGCTCATGATGGAGGAGGAAATCAGCGGGATGCTGTCCACGGTGCCCGTCACGTCCCGCAGGCTGTACAGGCGCTTGTCCGCCGGGGCCAGCTCCCCGGTCTGCCCCACCACGCAGCAGCCCACCTCCCGGGCGATGCGCAGAAAGTCCTCCTCGGGCAGCTCGGTGCGAAAGCCGGGGATGCTCTCCAGCTTGTCAATCGTCCCCCCGGTGTGCCCCAGGCCGCGGCCGGACATCTTGACCACCTTGCCCCCGCAGGCGGCCACCAAGGGCGCCAGCACCAGGGTGGTGGTGTCCCCCACGCCGCCGGTGGAGTGCTTGTCCACCGGGGTGCCCCCCACCTGGGGGCTGAGCATGTCCCCGGTGCGCGCCATCGCCATGGTGAGCTGGGCGGTTTCCCGCGGGCTCATGCCGTTGATGCGGATGGCCATCAGCAGGGCGGCCAGCTGGTAATCTGGCGTCTGTGGGTCGGCGGCGGCCCTGGCAAAGGCGGCCAGCTGGGCTTCGTCCAGCTCACCCCCCAGTTTTTTGACGTTGATCAGGTCAATGAGCGCCATGGCCCCTCCCGCTTGCTGCTTGTGTGATTTCAGGCATCAAGTATACCACAGCGGTGTTTGTGGCGTAAACCGCGCCAGGTGCCCGCTGCCCATAGAAGGTGGCACCGGCCCGGATTCATGCATGGCGGCGCTGCCTGTCACTCCCAGCCCAGCGCCGCCTGGGCCTGCAGCCAGCCCATGCCGGGGGACAGGCGGCTGTCATACAGGAGGCTGAGCAGCTGCCAGTCCAGCTGGCTCAGGCTTTGCGTGGTGGTCCAGCGCTGGTGGATGATGCTGTCAGGGTGCTCGTCCAGGTCGTTGGGCAGGCCCAGCAGGCCCGTGACCTCCTCCAGAATCAGGTGGTTGCGTTCCTGCTGGCTGGTGATGTCGCTGGCGATGAGCACCCGCGCGCTGATGATGACCTCCTCCTGTGTCCAGAACATGAAAAAGCCCCAGTTGCCCGGCACATAGCCGGCCAGCAACCCGGGCAGGTCCGCCAGCGGGGCGAAGGTGAGGGTGACGTTGGCCTCCCCGGCGCTGGCCGCCATGGAGATGCCCGGGAAGCCGGGCACCCGGGTGTTCAGCTCCTCCATGAAGGCGGTCAGGGTGCTGACATCCTCCCCCGTGGCCTCCCCCTCCACAAGGACCCGCAGCGGCGCCTGCCAGCGACGCAGGCTGTTTGTGCCCGGCTGGTCATATTCCGAGCGGAAGGCGGCCTGGGCGAAGGCGGCGCGCAGGCCGGGTGCCTCCGGCGGGGCCGGTGGCCCAGGCGACCAGGCCAGGCTGGGCCACAGGAGAAGCAGGGTCAGCAGCAACAGGCCCAGCAGCCGCCGGCCTGCCACAGGCGCCTGGCGCATCAGCCCACCCCCTTGCCCGGATATTCTTTCATCCATTCAAGGATAACCCCCCGGCCGCCAGCGCGCAAGGCCGCCTTTTTTTACAACCTAAAAAACCACCCGGTTTTGCGCTTTGCGATACACTTGCCCCCGCCGCGTTGACAGCCCGGACCGGCCTGCCTATACTGCAAGCACAAGAACATTTGTTCTCTTTTCGGGAGGTTGATGATGATGAAGGAGCTGCGTGACCTGCGCGCCAGGATGAACCTGGCGGGCCTGAGCCGCAAGGAGGCCGCCCGGGCGCTGCACCTGTCCCACAGCGCGCTCAACCGCAAGCTGCGCGGGGAGATTGGCCTCACCCGGGAGGAGGTGGAGCGCCTGCTTCACCTGACAAGCCGCGGGAGGGGGCAGGGCCATGAACGCCCGTGAGCTGCTGGAGGGCTATGGCCAGCTCCAGCAGCAGGCCCGTGCCCAGGCGGTCACCCTGGCGACCTTGCGCAAGCGGCCGCCGTTTTGCCCGCCGCCCGGCCAGCGCGAGGAGGAGCTGCGCCGCGCCGGCCGCGCGCTGCAGCGCAAAATCAGCGCGCGACACCGCCAGCTGGTGGGGATGCTGGACCGCCTGGGCAGCCTCCCCGAGCGGCAGGTGCTGGAGCTGCGCTACCTGCACCTGCTCACCTATGAGGACATCAGCCTGGCGCTCAACTACAGCCCCAGGCACATCTACCGCCTGCACCTCAAGGGCATGGCGCGGCTCAACCACCTGCTGGAGGATGAAAACAGATGAAGGATGACCCAGGCAAACAGGCGGCCCCGGAGGAGGCGCCCCCCAGCCTGGCCCACCTGGCCAGCCAGGCCCTGAGGGCCATGATTCTGATGGACAAGCTGGGACCCGGCGACCTGATCAAGCTGCTCAGCCTGCCCCAGGAGCAGGGGCCCGCCGGCGCGCCCCGGGACTATGTCATCCGCCTGACAGAGGAGGAGCCCTGAACCCGCCGGTTGGCGGCCAGCCCGCCTTGCTGGTGCCCCGGAGCGCCTTCAATGCCGCCTACCTGCCCTACCTCACCGCCTCACAGCGGGTGCAGATTTTCTATGGCGGGGCGGGGTCTGGCAAGTCGGTCTTCCTGGCGGCCCGGGCGCTGCTGGACGCCATGACCGGTCGGAACACCCTGGTGGTGCGCCAGGTCGCCCGCACGCTGCGCGCCAGCTGCTTTGCCGAAGTGCAAAAAAGCGTGGCGCGCTTCGGGCTGGGCGATTGGTTTCAGGTCAGCAGGAGTGAGATGAGCCTCACCTGCCGCCACAACGGGGCCCAGCTGCTCTTCCTGGGGCTGGATGATGTGGAGAAGGTGAAGTCCCTCACCCCGGGCCGGGGCGCGCTGACCGACATCTGGGTGGAGGAGGCCACGGAGACCCGCTGGGCGGACCTCAAGCAGCTGGACAAGCGCCTGCGCGGCCTGTCCGCCCACAAAAAGCGGCTGACCCTGTCCTTCAACCCGGTGTCCCGCGCCCACTGGATTTACCGGGAATATTTTGGCGCCTTCCCGGAAACGGAAGGCCGCCTGGTGCAGGATGACCTGCTCATCCTGCGCACCACCTACCGCGACAACCGCTTCCTTACAGCCGATGACATCCAGGCGCTGGAAGGCGAGCGGGACCCTTACTTCCACCAGGTTTACACCCGGGGCGAGTGGGGGCAGCTGGGCGGCAGCGTGTTCACCAACTGGCAGGTGGGCATGCCGCCGGCGGACCTCAGCGCCACCTGGCTGCGCTGCGGGCTGGACTTTGGCTACGCGCGGGACCCGGCCGCCGCCGTGCTGGTGGCGCTGGACAGGCGGAAGGGGCGGCTGTACGCGCTGAGGGAGCTGTGCCAGAGCGGCCTCACCAACGACCTGCTGGCCCTGCGCGTCAAGGCGCTGGCCGGAGGCCTGCCCGTCACCTGCGACAGCGCCGAGCCCAAGTCCATCGCCGAGCTGCGCCGCCACGGCGTGCGCGCCCTGGCGGCCAAAAAAGGCCCGGACAGCGTGCTGCACGGGCTGCAATGGCTCAACCAGCTGCAGCTGGTCATCTCCCCGGATTGTAAGAAGCTGCGCGAGGAGGTGCTGGCCTACCGCTGGGCGGCGGACGGCCAGGGGGGCTTCCTGCCCCGCCCGGAGGGGGAGGACCATCTGATCGACGCGCTGCGCTATGCCCTGGAAAGCGACAGCCTGGCCCGGGACGCGCGGGCGCTGCGGCGGTAAGCGCCGGCTGGCCGGCTCAGCCCTTTTGCGCCAGCGCCCGGGCCGGGTTGGCGATGGTCAGCCGGTCAACAGCCGCCTGGTCCAGGCCGCGCGCCAGCAGCAGCGGCACCAGTTGATGAAACAGCACCGTGAAGGGCTTGACCTCGCCCCCGCCAGGCTCGCCCACATGGTACCAGCCCGCGTCATGGGAGAGCAGCAGCTGCCCTTCCAGACCATGACTGAGCAGCGCCAGCACCAGGTCCGCGTGCTCCTGAAGCGGCCGCCAGCCGATGGAATCCACGCTGAGCCAGCAGCCGGCCTGCGCCATCCGGCGATGGACCGCGGTGTCCGCCTCACTGTCCGCGTGTGTCCAGATAAAGCGGGTGCAGTCAAAGTTGGCCGCGCGCATGATGCCCAGCGCCTCCAGCGCCGCCTCCCCGCCGATGGTGTGCGCCATGACAGCCAGCCCGGTCTCCTCAGAGGCCATCATGGCGGCCTGCAGGATGGTCCGCTGGATGGGCGGCAGCGGCCCGCCGTTTGACAGGGCAATCTTGATGAAGCCCGGCTTGATGCCGCTCTCCCCGATGCCCTCCCGGGCCTCCAGCACCCAGGCGTCCGCCAGCTGGCGGGCTGTCCGCTCATACACAAAGGGCGCCAGGTAGGGCGCCTGGTAGTAGCCGGTGTTGGTCAGGATGTGCAGCCCGCTGATGCGGGAGAGGCCGGCCAACAGCTCCGGGTCGCGACCCAGGAAGGCCGGCGTGCACTCCACCAGGGCGTGGACACCCTGGGCTTTGAGGGCCTTGAGGTGGGGCAGCATCACCCGGGTCACCTCGTCGGTGTCATAATCCGCCCGGGTGAGGCGCCCATCTGGGACAAAGCCCACCAGCACATGCTCGTGGGGCAGCGCGCGCCCCAGCTGGTTGTCGGAAATGGGCCCCAATACGGTCTGAATCACAGCGAAGCCTCCTCGCGGCCCTGGCAGGCCGCCTGTTTGAACTTGAACCCCTGCGGCCTGATTATAGCACATAAAACGCGGGCCTGACCCGGCGCGCGCCCCGCCGCTTCGCGCGAAAACGATTGACAGGCCAAGGCCGCGCGTGATAAAATTGGACATTCTTGCAACAGAGAAATTGACCGGCCGCCACGCGCGGTTCTTCGACCCCCAAACAACCGGCCCGGCGCAACCAGCGCCGCACAGGTTGCCAACCATGCGAATATAAGGCGGAAACGCCTTATAAAATAAAAGGAGAACATGCTATGAAGAAAATTCTGTCCCTGCTCCTGGTCACCGTCCTGCTGCTGGGCACCGCCTCCGCGTTCGCGGCCCAGAAAGTGGGCGTGGCCATGCCCACCAACTCCCTGCAGCGCTGGAACCAGGACGGCGCCAACATGAAGGCGCAGCTGGAGGCCGCCGGCTATGAGGTGGACCTGCAGTATGCCAACAACGAGGTGGCCACCCAGGTCTCCCAGGTGGAGAACATGATCCTAAACGGCGCCGAGGTGCTGGTGCTGGCCTCCATTGACGGCTCCTCCCTGGGCACGGTGCTGCAGCTGGCCAAGGACAACGACATCAAGGTCATCGCCTATGACCGCATGCTGACGGACACCGAGAACGTCGACTACTACGCCACCTTTGACAACTACAAGGTGGGCACCATCCAGGGCAAGTTCCTGGAAGAGAAGCTGGACCTGATGAACGCCGAAGGCCCCTTCAACTTTGAGCTGTTCGCCGGTTCCCCGGACGACTCCAACGCCCGCTATTTCCATGGCGGCGCCTGGGACATCCTCAAGCCCTACTATGAGGCGGGCAAGATTGTGGTCAAGTCCGGCCAGACCGACTTTGAGACCATCGCCATCCTGGGCTGGGGCACGGACGACGCCCAGGCCCGCATGGACAACCTGCTGACCAACTACGTTGACGGCACCGAGCTGCACGCCGTGCTCTCCCCCAATGACTCCCTGGCCCTGGGCATCACCAACTCCCTGCAGGCCGCCGGCTACACCCTGGACAACTTCCCCGTGGTCACCGGGCAGGACTGCGACGTGACCAACACCAAGAACATCATCCTGGGCTACCAGGCGATGTCGGTGTTCAAGGACACCCGCGACCTGGCTGCCCAGGTGGTGCTGATGGTGGACGCCATTCTGAAGGGTGAGGAAGTGCCGGTCAACGACACCGAGACCTACTTCAACGGCGTCAAGATCATCCCCTCCTACCTGTGCGACCCGGTCTTCGCCGACAAGGACAACTACCGCGAGCTGCTGATCGACTCCGGCTACTACACCGAGGAGCAGCTGAAGGTCGACTAAGCCGCGCCTTTGCCTGACAACCCCGCCGGGGAGGGGCTTCCCGCCCCTCCCCGGCCTCTGATTCTTCATCATCCGACCGTTTGGAGGAATGCGATGGCAGGCGTCCTGCTGGAGATGCGCGGCATCACCAAAACCTTCCCGGGCGTGAAGGCGCTGGACAACGTCAACCTGACCGTCCAGGAAGGCGAGATCCACGCCATCGTGGGCGAGAACGGGGCGGGCAAGTCCACGTTGATGAACGTGCTCTCCGGCGTGTGGCCCTATGGCAGCTATGAGGGCGAGATCCACTTTGACGGCCAGGAATGCCGCTTCATGAACATCCGGGATTCCGAGCGCCTGGGCATCGTCATCATCCACCAGGAGCTGGCGCTGGTGCCCTACCTGTCCATCGGGGAGAACATGTTCCTGGGCAACGAGCAGACTGGCTTTGGCGGCATCAACTGGGACCTCACCTACCAGAACGCCCAGAAACACATGGCCGAGGTGGGCCTGATGGATGACGCGCGCACCCTCATCAAGGACATCGGCGTGGGCAAGCAGCAGCTGGTGGAGATTGCCAAGGCGCTGGCCAAGAACGTGCGGCTGCTCATCCTGGACGAGCCCACCAGCTCGCTCAATGACGAGGACAGCCTCAACCTGCTCAACCTGCTCAAGAAGTTCCGCGAGGAGCGGGGCATCACCAGCATCATGATTTCCCACAAGCTCAACGAAATCGCCTACGTGGCCGACAAAATCACCATCATCCGCGATGGCGCCACCATTGAGACCCTGGACAACCGCGCGGGGGACGTCTCCGAGCCCCGCATCATCCGGGGCATGGTGGGCCGGGAGATGGTGGACCGCTTCCCCCGCCGGGAGCCCCGCATCGGGGACAAGGCGCTGGAAATCATCGACTGGACCGTCTACCACCCCCTGTACACCGAGCGGCGCGTGGTGGACAACGTGTCCCTCAACGTGCGCCGGGGCGAGGTGGTGGGCGTTGCCGGGCTGATCGGCGCCGGGCGCACCGAACTGTGCCAGTCTGTCTTTGGCCGGGTGTATGGCACCAAAATCTCCGGCACCATCAAAAAGGACGGGCAGGAGGTGCACCTGCATTCCGCGGCCGAGGCCATCCGCCACGGCTTTGCCTACATCACCGAGGACCGCAAGGGCGACGGGCTGGTGCTGACCAACGCCATCAGCCACAACATCACCCTCTCGCGCCTGGAGCTGGTGGCAAAGCGCGGGGTGATCGACAAGGACCGGGAGCTGCACGCGGCGGAGGAATACCGCGACAAGCTGTCCATCCGCACCCCGGATGTGGAGCAGCTGGTGGGCAACCTGTCCGGCGGCAACCAGCAGAAGGTGCTGGTGGGCAAGTGGATGTTCTCCCTGCCGGACATCATGATGCTGGACGAGCCCACCCGCGGGGTGGACGTGGGCGCCAAGTATGAAATCTACAGCATCATCAACGACCTGGTGGGCGAGGGCAAGGCGGTGCTGATGATCTCCTCGGAGCTGCCGGAGCTGCTGGGCATGTGCGACCGCATCTACGTGATGGTGGAAGGCAAAATGGTGGGTGAGCTGACACGGGAAGAGGCCACCCAGGAAAACATCATGGACATGATCATGCAGGCAAGCAAGGGAGGACAGGCCATATGGGCAAGCTGAAGACATCCTTCTCCAAGAACCTCAAGCAGTTTGTGATGCTCATCACGCTGGTGGTCATCATCCTGTTCTTCCAGGTGCTCACCCGCGGCACGCTGCTCAAGCCCATGAACGTGTTCAACCTCATCAACCAGAACGCCTACGTGGTGGTGCTGGCCGCCGGGACGCTGATGTGCATCCTCACCGGCGGCAACATCGACCTGTCCGTGGGCTCGGTGGTGGCCTTTGTGGGCGCCTGCGCCGGCACCTTCATGATCACCTGGAAGTGGGACCCCTACCTCTCGGTGCTGCTGTGCCTGGGGATCGGCATCCTGATTGGCGTGTGGCACGGCTTCTGGATCGCCTATGTGCGCATCCCGGCCTTCATCGTGACGCTGTCGGGCCAGCTCATCTTCCGCGGGCTGACCTTGATTGTGCTCAAGGGCCTCACCCTCTCCCCCTTCCCACGCGCCTTCATGGGCCTGTCCACCGGCGCCATCGGCAACTTCATGCTGGGGGTCAACCCCCTGATGCTGGCACTGTTCAGCGTCGCGGTTGGCTGGGCCAGCTTTGGCCTGCAGTTAAGGGGTTTCTTCCACGAAGAAGACGCCGGAAAGTTCATGAAATCCTTCCTCATCGCTACCCTCATCAGCCTTCTGATCACAGTTGGCCTGATTCTGTTTATCCACCAGAACGTGATGACCTCCATCACCAGGCTGCTGTTTGGGACTGAGCTGAGGAACGTGTCCAGCCTGGTCATCGGCCTCCTGCTTGCCGCCGGCGTGTTCTTCATTGAAATCCGGAAGCGCGCCGACCGCAAGCGCAAGGGCTATTCCTACGACAGCTGGCTCACCACCCTCACCCGCGCGCTGGTGATTTCCGGCGCCCTCATCTACTTCTTCTGGCTGCTCGCCAACTACACCGGCGCGCCGGTGGTGCTGATCACCGTGGGCATCGTGCTGGTGGTCTACTCCTACCTGACCAGCAAGACCGTGCTGGGCCGCCACCTGTACGCGGTGGGTGGCAACGAGAAGGCCGCCCGCCTCTCCGGCGTGAAGACCGACAAGATCAAGTTCCTGGCCTATGTCAACATGAGCTTCCTGGCCGCGGTGGCCGGGCTGATCTTCTCCGCCCGGCTCAACTCCTCCTCCCCCCAGGCGGGCATGGGCTTTGAGCTGGACGCCATCGGCGCCTGCTTCATCGGCGGCGCCTCCGCCTATGGCGGCATCGGCACGGTGGGCGGCACGCTGATCGGCGCGCTGATCATGGGCGTGCTCAACAACGGCATGAGCATCATGGGCATCTCCATCGATGTGCAGCAGGTGGTCAAGGGCCTGGTGCTGCTGACCGCCGTCGCCTTTGACGTCATCAGCAAGCAGAAGATCTCCCTGCCCTTCCTGTCCCGGCTGTTTGCCAGGAGGGCGGCCTAGGGGGACGGGACGGAGACGGGGACGAAGGACGCTTCCCTTTTTTGAAAAAAAGGGAAGACCAAAAACTTTAAATGGGTATGAAAAAGCCGCGTCCTTGATGGGGGCGCGGCCTTGTTTATAGGCGCTGGCGGGCATGGGAGGTTGACGGCTATCCGGTATCAGCCCTCATCTTCCGGGAAATCATCCGGTTCATTGTCCGCCTCCTCTTCCCCGGCCATCGCTGTCATCGGACGGATCATGCTTTCAATGAAGTTGATTTCCTCCTCGTCCAGGCCATATTTGGCATAGAGTTCAGCATCTGTCCATGGCTTTGAGAAGTCTTGGAGCGGAACGAGCTTATACACTTTTGCGGTTGCATGTTGAGTATTCTTAAGCATAGCAACCATGAATCTGAATAATCGTGTACTCATATATGAAATTGCATTGTTTGCTTCCTTGCTACTTTTAAATGGTCCGATAACTAAATAGGTTTCAGTACAAGCAGTGTCTTTACCAGCATAAAAAGGTTTGTTTATGATTTGATGGGGATATTCCTCACCAGCACCATAAGCATAAGAAATTAAGATTTTGTTTGCATTTAAATATTGTCTGCCAGAAGGTATTTGCTCTAGAGCCGTATAAGAAATCTCTTTGTTTCCATATACTGTAATGTTGTTTTTTGCGCTCTTATTATCAGCGAATTTTGCTTTTGTATCTAATCCAAAAGGCTTCCTAGCACTTACAAGTTTAGAGAAGCTCACCATGTTTTCACTAACGACTTTTTTAAAAATTGGCAACATCTGATTGAACCTGATAAAGACATCCGTTCCTTCTGTCAAAAGTGATCTTTTTGTCGATGATATTGACCCAAGAATTGAATTATGAACTTTGCAGTCACCCTGATATTCAATATCCCACAAGAAGTAACAAATACCTCCTTTTACAAAAACTCCAGGAAACAAGTCAGTGGAATCATGGAAATCATAAATCTCCTTGATTCGCTTATCAGCCTGCATTTCTTTCCTAAAATCATTTAGCCCTTTGCCACCTGCATACCATCGAGATGGCATTATCAACGAAATGTAAGCAGGGTTTGTTTTCTTTGCCTGCGATACAAAGTACTGATACACTGGCACAGCACTAGCTTGAGCTCCCCCATCCATCACCTGATACGGCGGATTCCCAATAATCGCGTCAAATTTCACGTCCTTCTTCATCCCCTTCCGCAGTTCTTCGGCCAGCCGACCTTCCTTGGCTGCCGGGATTAAATCCAGCTTCATCAGATTATCGGTGTTCACCCCCGGAAAGCCGCCATACACATAGTTTTTGACCATGTTGTAGATGATGTCGCTGGGGGCGCAGGCAAAGACCTGCTCCTCCAGAATCCAGCGGACACGCTCCTGCTCATCCGGGATGCCTGGCGCCAGGCCTTTGAACAGGCGCTTCACAATCTCCGTCATGTACAGGCCAGATTTGCTGTACAAGTCGATGAAGGTGCTGTCCATGCTGGTGAACAACTGCGGCGCCTCCCGCTGCAGCAGGTCCACCATCAGCTTGACCACGCGGCGCGGGGTGAAGATCTGGTTGGTTTGCTGGGGCGGGATGTAGTCAAAGATGTCCTCCTCCTCCTGGGTGTGCAGGTAATCGGCCAGCCTGTCCTTCAGGTCAAAAAACTCCTGGATGGCGGCGTCAAACACCACCTGGTTGAACAGGCCGGGTGCCCGCACCTCCTGGCCATCCACGTCCGTGAATGTGTAGCCATCGCGCAGCAGGCCAAACTCCTCCTTTGTGATGCTGGTGAGCTCCAGGAAGGTGGGTTCGTGAATGTTTTCCTCAAAGTTCATCAAGGTGGTGTCCCGGGTGCCATAGGCCATCAGGAAGGCCGGGATGGTGCGCGCGAAGCCGCGCAGATGGTCCCGGACATCATCCTCGGTGGTTTTCTTCTTTTTTTCCTCCACCTTCTCCAGGTGTTTTTCCACATAGTTGAGCGCTACCTCGTGCACAGATTGCTCCACCGCCTGGTGCAGGGAGTGCCGGATGCTCTCCAACTTCTGTTCATGTTCCGCCTCCCTGCGCCGGATGGCCTCAGGGTCTTCCAACCCGGCAAGATCCTCCTTCAGGGCCTGCTCCGCCTGGTGTTTCTGGCGCTCATGCTGGTAGAGGTTCTCCTCCACCCGGGCGACCAGTGCCCGCTGCGCATTTTTCATGTCCCGGTTGTTGGCGGCCTGGCTTTGTGTAAACTCCACCCTGCCCTTCATAAAGCCGCCTTCCATACCCCTGACCAGCTCCCTGGAGATGCCATCGGCGGCCTTCCAGCGCTCGGCAATCTCCTCATGCTTCCTGAGGATGTCCTCCAGGTTGGGCGCGTAGATGGGGTCACCGAAGAGCCCGCCGGTGCTGGAGATGACGATCTCCGGGCTGATATGCACCTCGCCCGTTTCGTCCAGGCTGGGCTGGGTAACTTCGACCGGCCGGGCTGGGACCAGGCGCTTGTTTTTCTCGGGCTGGATCTTGTCCAGGATGTCTTTGAGCGCCTGCGGCGCGGAAAAAATGGCGCTGATGTTGGCAAAGAGAAGGTTGCTCATGAAGCCGCGCTTGACCACCTCCTGGGCTTTCAGGCGGCTGGGGATGGTGAGCACCTCGGCCGGATCCAGTTCCGCCAGGGCGCCCTCCCCGTCCTCGGCGATGACCGGGAAGAAATTGATGAGCTCCCGGATCTTGCCCTGCCGGGCCTCCACGCCGCTGCCCGCGCCTTCCCCGGAGAGGTTGTTGGCCAGTTCGTCAAACAACACCAGGGTGCGGTCCGGGGCGAAGTCAAAGACGTAGGCGTTCTCCTTGCGCACCAGCTGGCCACTGCCCTGGTCCACATACTCATAGGGGTTCTGGGCACGGAAGGCGGCCTGGAAGTACAGCGCGGGGCTCTTGACGTTGTTGAGCATCAAGACGCCTGTCCACTCGGGGATGGTGACCCCGGTGGTGAGCTGGCTGACAGACAGGGTGATGGTCTTTTCGTGTTGCGCGATAGCCGACTTCACCCGGTCATAGGATTTCTGGCCAGCCTTGCCGTCCGCGGCGTGGTCGGCCAGCTCCTCATAATCCTCCTCCACGTTGCTCACACCATCGCCCGCGGCCAGCACCACTTTGTAATCCTTGAAGAAAGGGTGCCGGTTGAGCAGGCTTTCCATGGCCTTGCAGGCCGCCACCCGGGGCAGCAGCCAGAAGGTGTGGCGGAGCTGCTCGCGGTGGTGGCTTGCGGAGAAGGGGAACTGGCCCCGGTGCAGGTTGTCCAGAAATTTGAGGACATCCGCCTCGCGCACAAACTTCCCTGTCTCGCCGGTTTCAAAGAAATCACCCAGGTTGAAGGCATAGTCCAGGTTGGTGCCATCCTCCAGCATCTTGCCGCGGGCCACCTCCTGCTCCACCACCCGGCTCATCTGATAGGTGAAGAGGTTCAAGGTAGGCAGGGCGGCATAGGGGTTGGTGCCCTGTTCAGCCTCGTCCCAATTGACTTTGGCCTGCTGCTCATCCAGGTAGGACCAGTTGTAAATCTGCTCCTGGCTGAATTTCTGGCTGGCGATGGCTTTGAAGGGCGTGCCGGAGAGGTGCAGGGTGAAGCGGCGCTTGATTTCGTCAAAGGCACGGTCGGTTTTCAAGGTGTCAACGCCTTCATGGGCCTCGTCAATTACCAGCAAATCCCAGGGGATGCCCGACACCCATTCCAGCTTGTCATACAGACCGCCTGCAAAGCGCGCGCCCTTCAAATCCTGCAGGGAAATGAAGGCCAGACATCGCGCGGGAGGCGCGCCCTGAGGCCGGTTGTGCATGAACTGCAGGAACTGCTCACAGCTCAGCGCCTGGGTGCCGGCCAGGGCGTCAGTTTCAGACACAAAGCGGAAGCCCTCTTCCTGCCAGGCGATGAACTTCATGAAATCATCGTACCAGGAGTTGGCGATGGCCGGACGGTTTGTGACAATGAGCACATTTTGCGCACCCATCTTCCGTGCCAGATCATACGTGGTGAGGGTTTTACCGAAGCGCGGCTTGGCATTCCAGAGGAACTCCGCCTTTTCAGGTTCCGGGTCGGTCTTGATGTAGTTCAGGGTGGCGTCCACCGCGGCCTGCTGCTCGCTTCGCAGCAGGTAATCTACCTGGCCGTCCGGGCGCTGGACCTGCTCATAATCCAGGGCAATGAAATCATCCGTCATGGCCTCCGCACGGCTGACATCCCCAAAACTGAACCACTCCGTGGCGCCTGTCTCCCGCAGGGCTTCCTGAATGCCGCGGATTTTGAAATAGTCGTGCAGCTGCCTGTCCCGGAAGGCCCGGCCATCGTGATGCCTGGCCGGGCGCTCAAACAGAAACTCCGGCGCCAGCCCCGCCGTTCTGACCTGGGCCCGGATGCGCTTGATGACAAGCGGGTTGCCGGTCTCCCCCACCTTCACAAGACCTGCGTGGCTGGGCAACCCCGGCAGGGCGTAACCGTAGACGCGCAGGTTCAACGGGAAAAACGGCCTGACTTTGGTTTTATCCATTCTTTCCTCCTGTCCTGGGGTTGCTGCTTGACTTGCCGGCGTCCGGCAGGTCGATGTAGCGCTGATAGACCTTGGCGCGCCAGTCCCGTACAAGGCAGTAGATGCCGTTATGCGGCAGTTTTTTCCCACCGCATCCCGGGCAGGGTCTGGTGATTGTTGCGGTCCCTGTGAGCTGCACATCCGTCTCCGTCACCTCATGACAGCTGCCGGGGATGACACCCTTGAGCGCGTCCATCTGCCAGAGGTTCCAGGAAATGCGGTGCGCGAAGGTTTGCTGCGCCCTGGCCGGCAGGGTGCTGCCAAAGCGTTCCGCGTAGAAATCCATCGCCGTGAACAGCAGGTTTTCCCGGGCCAGGATGAGGCTGTCCCCCTGCCATTCATAACCATAGCAGGCTTCAAGGGCACGCCGGGCCCAGGTCAGCCATTCATCGGACTCATGCGTGTTTTCACTTACAACCCGCAGTTTTCTGTCCAGGATGCCCACGCGCCTGCTGACCGCGATTTCCTGCCCGGTGACCGTGTCATAGCGGCTGGCCAGGTAGGGTGCTTCACCGCAGGCGATTTCCATGCGGGGCGCGTCCACATAGGCCTGCCAGGATTTGCCCTTTTGACCGGGGAACGTGATGATGGCGGGATTGGTCTCCCAGCCCGCCGCGGTTTCCCGGTTGAAGACATCATTCCGGCCGAACCAGGCGGCGTCCACCAGGTTGTTCTGGCGGTTGCACACCCAGGAAGGGGTGAATACCTCGGCTTTATGCCGCGTTCGATTGCTTTGTTGCGCGGTGTCCTTAAAAACCCTGGGCAAGATCAACTGCCCGCCCATGTACAGGGCATCCATGAAAATGGGGTCGGAAAAGCCCGCTTGGCTGCCTTTGCCCCGGTAATCATCGGTAGCCCAGATGATGTTCCGGCCGCTGGAATGGTCCTTCAGCAGGCTTTCGCGGGCTTTTTTATCCAGGCTGTCCCGCCTGGCCAGGTGTCTTGTCAGCAATTCATTCAAGGTAAGGGAAGGCCTCCGTCTTTTGTTCCGAGCGGTTGGGAATATTCCGGGGCAATTTATGGTTTGGGAAAAGGCACTGCAGGTATTATAAACCATAAATGCAAATCTGGCATGCTCAACCTTGTGCAAACCCAGCCGAGCAAGGAAACGTGCCCGCATGATGCCATCCCCTGTATACAGGCCGACCCGCTCCTGCCCGCTTGTAACCTGCTGCATATGCAGGTACAATTTCCTTGAGTGAAAGTGGGCGGCACGCCGCCTGAAAAGGAGAGAACATGACAAAATTCCAAGACATGGTCTACCAGCGCCCGGATTTTGAGCAGGAAATCAAGGACGCCCAGGACCTCCTGGGCAAACTGGGCGGCGCCAGGGACGAAGCCGCCTTCTTTGAGGCCCTGCTGGCGCTGGACAGCCAGGGCCGCAGGCTGGCCACCCAGAACACCCTCTGCCAGATCCGCCACACCATCGACACCCGGGACGAGTTTTACACCAAGGAGCAGAACATCTGGGACGAGATGGGCCCCCACCTGCAGCAGGTGCAGGTGCAGGTGGCCAAGGCCGTGCTGGACTCCCCCTTCAAGGAACAGGTGGCCAAACGGTACAACCCCCACCTGCTGGAAAAGATGGCGGTGTCGCTGAAAACCTTCACCCCGGAAATCATTGAGGACCTGGTGGAGGAGAACAAGCTGGTCTCCACCTATGAGAAGCTCCTCGCCTCCGCCCAGATTGAGTTTGACGGCAAGACGCTCAACCTCTCCGGCATGGGGCCCTACCAGGAATCCGCCAGCCGGGACACCCGCAAGGCGGCCAACGCGGCCTTCTGGGGGTGGCTGGCAAACCAGCAGGACACGCTGGACGAGCTGTATGACAAGCTGGTGGCCCTGCGCCACCGCATTGGCCGGAAGCTGGGGCATGACAGCTTCATCCCGGTGGCCTACGCGCGCATGGGCCGCACCGACTGGACCCCGCAGGACGCACAGGTGTACCGCCAGCAGATCCTGGAGCACGTGGTGCCCCTGGCCCAGAAGCTCTACCGGGAGCAGAGCCGGCGCATCGGCATCGAAGACATGAAAAACTATGACTACTACCTCAACTTCCTCTCGGGCAACCCCAAGCCCCAGGGCGATGAGGACTACCTGGTGGGCCATGCCCGGGCCATGTACCGCGAGCTGTCCCCGGAGACGGACGCCTTCTTCCAGGTGATGGTCAACCAGAACCTGATGGACCTGACCACCAAGCCCGGCAAGGCGGGCGGCGGCTACATGACCTTCCTGCCGGACTATCAGGTGCCCTTCATCTTCAGCAACTTCAACGGCACCTCCGGCGACGTGGATGTGCTGACCCACGAGGCCGGCCACGCCTTTCAGGGCTGGCTGCAGCGGGATGTGGAGCTGATGTCCATCGCCGAATACACCAGCGAGGTGGCGGAAATCCACTCCATGAGCATGGAGTTTTTCACCCACCCCTGGATGGAAGGCTTCTTCGGCCCGGACACCGAAAAATACTACCACGCCCACGTGGCCGATGCCCTCCAGTTCCTGCCCTATGGCGCCAGCGTGGATGAGTTCCAGGAGTGGGTCTACCTGAACCCCCAGGCCACGCCGGCGCAGCGCCGCGCCCAGTTCCGGCAGATTGAGAAAAAGTACATGCCCCACATCGATTATGATGGGCTGGCGTACCTGGAAAACGGCGGCCGCTGGCAGCGCCAGGCCCACATCTACTTCGCCCCCTTCTACTACCTGGACTACACCCTGGCCCAGGTCTGCGCGCTGCAGTACTTCACCTGGAGCATGAAGGACAAACAGGCTGCCTGGCAGTCCTACCTCACCCTGTGCCTGCAGTCCGGCCGGCTGCCCTTCAAGCAGCTGGTGCCCCAGGCCGGCCTGAAAAGCCCCTTTGAGCCGGGCACCATCGCGCAGATCACCCCGGCGCTGGAGCAGTACATGGACGGGCTGGACAAGCGCAAAATCCAGTAAACAAAAGGCGGCGCGGGAGGCAACGACCCCCCGCACCGTTTGCTTTGGGTCGCGGGCAGCTGGCGTTTTTGGCGCGCATGGCCTGCTGGGGACAGCCCGGCAAGCCGGGTTTTACCAGCCCCTGTCGCCGCCCGGCACAGGCCGGTTTTCTTGTCCCCCCAAGGCCATTTGTGCTACACTGGGCACCAGCAAGACCCTGAACCGAGCCGCGGCCCGCCCAGCCCACGCCACACGCGCCGGCCGCCCTCAGGAAGGACCTTACATGACCTCAGGTTCCGCCATCTACATCATCGTTGACCGGGGCAAGGCCAACCGCCTGCTGCGCCGCGCGCAGGAACTGGGCGCCCGCCGGGGCACCGTCTTCCTGGGCGAGGGCACCCTGCCCTCGCGCTGGCAGGATTTCTTCGGCATCAACCAGACCCGCAAGGAGGTGCTGCTGCTGGCCGTGCCCGGCGGGCAGATTGAGGGCGTCTACAGCATGCTGCAGACAGAGTTCCACCTGCACAAGCGCTACAAGGGCATCGCTTTTTCCGTGCCCTACATGCAGTATGAGCCCGATGACCAGCAGGCCCGCCCGCCCGGGCAGGAGGCCTGGCGGGCGCCTGATTCCCCTTATGTGTGCCTGATGGCGGTGCTGGAGCGGGGCCTTGGCGGGGAATGCATGAAGGTGGCCCGCGCCGCGGGCGCCCGGGGGGGCACCATCATCCACGCCCATGGCGCCGGCGTGCCCCAGGACTATTACTTCCCGCTGAACATTGAGCCGCAAAAGGACATCGTGATGATCGTCACCCCCCGCGCCTCCGCCCCCCTCATCCGCCAGGCCATCTACGGCCATATGCAGCTGGAGCGCAAGGGCGCGGGCATCGTGTTTGGGCTGCCGGTCACGCGCACCCTGGGGCTGTATGAGGAGCGCGGCCAAGGCAGGGCGGTGGCGCCATGAGCCTGCTGCGCCAGAAGTTTTCAGAGGTCAGCCGTTCCCTGCTGCCGGTGATGGCGCTGGTGCTGCTGCTGGCCTTCACCATTGTCAGGCCCGACAGCGAGGTCATCTGGCGCTTCCTGCTGGGCTCGGTGCTGCTGCTGGTGGGCCTGGCCATCTTCCTGCTGGGCGTGGACCTGGGCATGAACCCCATTGGCGACCACATGGCGGTGGAGGTGGCCACCTCCAAATCCTCCCTCAAGGTGGCCTTCATCGCCTTTTTACTGGGCTTTCTGGTCACCGTGGCCGAGCCCGACCTGCTCATCCTGGGGCACCAGGTGGAGGCGGCCTCCGGCGGGGCCATCGGCGCCCTGCCCATGGTCTACCTGGTGTCAGCGGGGGTGGGCATGCTGATCATCTTCGGCACCTTCCGCCTGCTGCGCGGGCGCTCCTTCCCCGCTTTCATGGCCCTGGCCTACGGGGGCATCTTCGTGCTGAGCCTCTTTGTGTCCGAAGAATTCCTGGCCATCTCCTTTGATTCCTCCGGCGCCACCACAGGCGCTTTGACCACCCCCTTCATCCTGGCGCTTTCCGCGGGCCTGTCGCGCATCAAGGGCGGCAAAACCTCGGAGGAGGACGCCTTTGGCATGGTGGGGGTGATGAGCGCCGGGCCCATGTACGCCCTGATGCTCATGAGCATCATCACAGGGCAAAAGCACATCCAGGGCGAGGCGGCCGAATTTGCCGTGCAACAAGGCGGCGTGCTGGGGCCGCTGATGAACTACCTGCCAAAGGAGCTATTGGGCTCCCTGGTGGCGCTGCTGCCCCTCACCGCCTTCTTCTTCCTGCTCAACCACCTGTACTTCAAGGCCCCCAGGCGGGAGCTGTCCCGCATCATCAAGGGCCTGGTCTATACCCTGCTTGGCCTCACCCTGTTTCTGACCGGCGTGTACTCGGGCTTCCTGGACATGGGCCAGCTCATCGGGCGGGCCATCGCGGGGCAGAGCAGCTGGCTGCTGCCGGTGGTGGGCTTCCTGATCGGCATGATTGTGGTGCTGGTGGAGCCGGCCGTCATCGTGCTGGGCCAGCAGATTGAGGAAACCACCGGCGGGCGCATCCCCGGGCGCATCATCAAGGCCACCCTGTCCATCGGCGTGGCGCTGGCGGTCATGCTGTCCATGCTGCGCATCATGATCCCTGAATTAAAGCTCTGGCACTTCCTGCTGCCCGGCTTCCTCATCGGCGTGCTGCTGTCCTTCCGGTCCGACCCCGTCTTCGTGGGTATCGCCTATGACTCGGGGGGCGTGGCCTCCGGCCCCATGACGGCCACCTTTGTGCTGGCCTTCGCCCAGGGCGCCGCCGCCATCGTGCCCGGGGCCAATGTGCTGGTGGACGGCTTTGGGGTCATCGCCATGGTGGCTATGGCCCCGGTGCTGTCCCTGATGATTGTGGGCGCGGTCTTCCAGCGCAAGGCCCGGGCAAAGCTTCGGGAGGAGGTCACACAAAGCGTGAAAAAAGCCCAGCTGCCCCAGGGCAGCATTGAAATGTATGACTGCGTGGTGGCCATTGTCAAGCGCGGTCTGGCCGCCCAGGCGGTGGACATCGCCCGGGCGGCGGGCGCGGGCGGCGGCACCATCCTGCACGGGCGCGGCTCCGGCGGGCATGACCTGAAGGTGTTCAGCATGGACATCCAGAAGGAAAAGGAGATCATCTTCTGGCTGACGGACACCCGGGTCAGCCGGGGCATCGCGGCCGCCCTGTATGAGCAGCTGGAGCTGGAAGGCGAGGGCGGCGGCGCGGTCTTCATGATGCCCTCCGGCGCCCTGGGCCTGGAACACCCGGTGGCCGTCGGCCTGCGCGAGGAGACCGAGGAGGAGAAGGCCGCCCACCCCAAGGAGCCCAGCACGGCCGAGGAGATGCTGCCCCAGCCGGGCGACGCGGCGGAGGAAGCGTCATCAGACTGACCCACGCTGGAAGGGCCTCAGGCCAGTGAGAAGAACGGCGGACCGCCGTTCTTTTGCTTTGCAGGCAGCCGCGCGCAAGGGCGGCTTCAAAGGGCACAGCCCGCACAGCGCGGTCATATCGCGGGACAATGCCCGGCCATGTTGTCCGGGCATGCCCGCGGGACCGGGGGCATTATGACCAGGCGAAAATTGGCAGGCAGGGTGATTTTTCACCCCGGCGTGCACAATCTTTAACCGCCCTCTAATCCGCGCGCCCAGATTCTCTCATCCGCAGGCGGTATCCTCCACATGAAAACAGAGCGCGACAGGCGCGGAAAGGACACAACATGGACAGGATGGAGAAAGCGGAACTGCTCAGGGAGAAGGCGGGCATCAGCTATGAGGAGGCCCGGGAGGCGCTGGAAGCCAGCGGCTGGGATATGCTGCAGGCCATGGTAAACCTGGAAAACAGCGGCAAGCTGGACAAGGCAAAACAGAACGAAGAGAAAAAGGAGCACCACATGGACAAGGCGCAGGCAGCCGCCCGCAAGGCGGAGGGGTTTTTCAGCAGGCTGGTGAACTGGATGGGTGCCGCCCTGGAAGCGGGCAACAAGAGCCAGGTCATCATCAGCAAGGACGGGCGGCAGGTGCTGCAGGTGCCGCTGACCGTGGCCGTGCTGCTCTTCCTCTTCCTGCACGGGCTGTTCATCTTCGCGCTGATTGTGAGCCTGGTCCTGGGGTACCGCTACACCTACCGCGGCAGGAAGGAGAACGAGGCCTTCCAGCAGGACCTGCGCGAGGCGGAGGCCGCCGCTGAGCAGATCAACCACCACCACCAGGTGAACAGCTTTGGGGAGGGCGTTTAAGCGCCTAACCTGAACCCGCTGTGATGGACTTGGCTGCCTCGCAGCGCAACGCCCCCGCGCGGCCGGCAAAATAACCTGGCAGTGACCAGGGCCCCGCAAACCCTATTCTTCTACACAAAAACGCGGCATCCTGTGCCCTAAGCGACAGGTGCCGCGTTTCATGTTGGCCGGTTTGCCGCCCGCCGTGCTCAGCCCTCCACCAGGGTCGCGAAATAGTCCGCCGGCGTCTCCGCCCGGCGGATCATCCTGATGCCGCCGTCCAATGTGTGCAGCAGCTCGGCGCTGCGCAGGCGGCCGTTGTACTGGTAGCCCATGGCATGGGCGTGGGCGCCGCAGTCGTGGATGAGCACCAGGTCGTCCAGCGCAATCTCCGGCAGGGCGCGCTGGATGGCGAACTTGTCGTTGTTCTCGCACAGCGGCCCGGTCAGGTCATAGACCTGGTCACGCGGCGCGGCGCGCTTGCCAGACACGCTCACATGGTGCCAGGCGCCATACATGGCCGGGCGCAGCAGGTTGGCCGCGCTGGCGTCCAGGCCCACAAAGGCCCGCCAGGTGTCCTTGCGGTGGATGGCCCGGGTCACCAGCCAGCCATAGGGCCCGGTGACCAGCCGGCCAAGCTCGGTAAAGATGCGCACATCCGCCCGCTGACCAAAGGCCCGCTCATATTCCCGCCGCACCGCCTCCCCCACCCGCGCCAGGTCCAGCGCCTGCTCCTCCTCCCGGTAGGGGATGCCCAGGCCGCCGGACAGGTTGACAAAATCCAGCCTCAGGCCGGTGCGCGCCTCCAGTGCCAGCCCCGTTTCAAACAAAAAGGCGGCGTTGCGCGGGTAGTAGGCGGCGTCCAGGCTGTTGCTGGCCGTCATGGCGTGCAGGCCAAAGCGTTGGGCGCCGCCCGCCTTCAATGTGAGCAGCGCGGGCTCCAGCTGTTCCGGGAGCAGGCCGAACTTGGCGTCCCTGGCCCCGCCCATGAAGCCGTTGTGCCCGGACCCCCGCTCCCCCGGGTTCACCCGCAGGCTCAGGCAGCCGGGCACCGGGCCCAGGGCCAGCAGGCTGTCCACATCGCTGGCGTCGTCCAGGTTGATGCAGGCGCCCAGGTCATGGGCCAGGCGCAGCTCATCATGGGGCATGGCGTTGGCGGAAAACATGATGTCCCGCCCCGCGGCGCCCGCCTTTTGCGCCAGCAGCAGCTCCGTCAGGGAGGAGCAGTCCAGCCCGCTGCCCTCCTCCAGCATCAGCCGCAGGATGGCCGGGTTGGGCAGCGCCTTGACCGCGTAGAACTGCCGGAAGCCGCGGTTCCAGGCAAAGGCGGCGCGCAGCGCCCGCGCCGCCTGGCGGATGCCGCGCTCGTCATAGAGGTAAAAGGGCGTGGGGTGCTGGGCTGCCGCCCGCTCAAAAACCGCGTCCGGCAGGGAAAAATTGGGCATGTGTCCTCCTTGGCCCGCGATGTGACGGGCAAGGCAAGTATAGCAAAGGGCCAGGGCCGGGCAAGGGCCGCCCGGCCTAAAATACACAAGGGGTACCAAGGGGGCGCAGCCGGCAGCCGGGGGGAAGGCGGGCTGGAAGACACCTGCCGCTTCCGCGCCTGGCCCGGCGCAGGCAGCGCGCCCGGGAGCGTTTCGCCGTCCGGCACGCCATCCACATGGCGCGCCGGATTCAGCAGGCTGGGCTTGCGTTTCCTGCCCATCACGCGCCGCCTCAGGCAGGCTGCGCGCCGCCCCGACTACACCCTTGACAGGCCCCTTGGGGCAGCCCTGGGGACGCCTGGCCTTGGTTGCGCCTGTGCCCTGCCTATGGTATGATTACTGGGCATTTTACGCGTGAAGGAGTGCGGTATGGACATGCGCCTGGCGGTCTACGGCCTCTTGTGTGAGGCCGCGCGGACCGCCTTTCCAGCCTTGAAGGATACCGACCTGCCCGGGCCGGAGGCCCTGGAGTTCCCCCCGGACAGCAAGCTGGGGGACTTTGCCTTCCCCTGCTTCCGCCTGGCCCGGCCCCTGCGCCTGGCGCCGGACAGGATTGCCGCCGCCATCGCGGCTGCCGCCAACCAGCCCCAGCTGGCCACCGCGCAGGCGGTGGGCGGCTATGTCAATTTCTTTTTCCACCGGGGGCATTTCGCAAAGGCGGTGCTGGAGGAGATCAGCGAAAAAGGCGCCGCCTACGGCAGCCAGGGCGACCAGGGCAAGACCGTGGTGCTGGACTATTCCTCCATCAACATCGCCAAGCGCTTCCACATCGGCCACCTGTCCACCACCGTGCTGGGCCATTCCCTCAAGCGCATCTACACCCACCTGGGCTGGCGCGCCATCGGCATCAACCACCTGGGCGACTGGGGCACGCAGTTTGGCAAGATGATTGCCGCCTTCAAGCGCTGGGGCGACTGGCAGATGCTGGAGGCAGGCGGGGTGGAGGCGCTCAACGCGCTGTATGTGCGCTTCCACCAGGAGGAGGAGAAGAACCCGGCCCTCACCGAGGAGGGGCGGGCCTGGTTCCGGAAGATTGAGGAGGGGGACAGCGAAGCCCTCTCCATCTTCAACCGCTTCAAGGAACTCACCCTGGCCTATGCCCAGACGGTGTATGAGCAGCTGGGCATCAGCTTTGACTCCTATGACGGCGAGGCCTTTTTCAATGACAAGATGGACCGGGTGATTGAGGAGCTCAGGCAAAAAAACCTGCTCAAGCCCGACCAGGGCGCCTATGTGGTGGACCTGGAGCCCTACAAAATGCCCCCCTGCCTTATCCTCAAGTCCGACGGGGCCACCCTGTACGCCACCCGGGACCTGGCCGCCGCCCTCTGGCGCAAGGACACCTACGGGTTTGACCAGTGCCTGTACGTGGTGGCCTACCAGCAGAACCTGCACTTCAAGCAGGTGTTCAAGGTGCTGGAGCTGATGGGCTATGACTGGGCCGCCACCCAGATGCGGCATGTGGCCTTTGGCATGGTCAGCTTTGAGGGCCAGGCCATGTCCACCCGCGAGGGCAACGTGGTGCACCTGGACGAGCTGCTCGCGCGCGCGGTGCAAAAAGCCCGGGAGATCATGCAGGTCAAGTCCCCCAACCTGGCGGACGAGGAAGCGCTCTCCCTGGCCGCGCGCCAGGTGGGCATCGGCGCGGTGGTGTTCACCACCCTGCTCAACAACCGCATCAAGGACATCGATTTCTGGTGGGAGCGTGCCCTGAACTTTGACGGGGACACCGGCCCCTACACCCAGTACGCCCACGCGCGCTGCTGCTCGCTGCTGGCCCGAGCCGGGGACATCCAGGCCCAGCCGGATTACGCGGCCCTGGAAAATGACGAGGCCCAGGCGGTGCTGCGCCTGCTGTCCCGCTTCCCGGAGGTTATCACCTCCGCCATGGCGGACGCCGAACCCTCCTACATCACCCGGGCCACGCTGGAGGTGGCCAAGGCCTTCAACAAGTACTACTACGAGCACCGCATCCTGGAAGGCGAGGCCGGCGCCATCGCCGCGCGCGTGCTGCTCACCCGCGCCACCCGGGAGGTGCTGGCCCTGGGGCTGTACCTCATCGGGGTGGACGCGCCCCGGCAAATGTAAGGAGACAACATGCGCTTTACCAAAATGCACGGCATCGGCAATGACTACATCTTCATCAACTGCTTTGAGGAAGTGGTGGAGGACCCTGAGCGCCTGGCGCTGCAGATGAGCCAGCCCCATTTCGGCGTGGGTGGGGACGGCCTGGTGCTGATTGAGAGCTCGGAAACCGCCGACTTTGGCATGCGCATCTTCAACGCCGACGGCACCGAGGCCGAGATGTGCGGCAACGCCGCGCGCTGCATCGGCAAGTACGTCTACGAGCGGGGCATGACCCAGAAGACCGTGCTGTCCCTGGCCACCAAGGCGGGCATCCGCCAGCTGGAGCTCACGGTGGAGGACGGCCTGGTCACCCGGGTGAAGGTGGACATGGGCTCGCCGGAGCTCAACCCCCGCAACATCGAGGTGGACCTGCCGGGGGAGATTGTGCTGCGCCACCGCCTGCAAATCCTGGGGCAGAACTGGTACATCACCTGCGTCAACATGGGCAACCCCCACTGCGTCATTTTCGTGAAGGACCCGGAGGCCATTGACGTGGCCACCCTGGGTCCCATGTTTGAAAACCACCCCCTCTTCCCCCGGCGCACCAATGTGGAGTTTGTGCGCGTCATCCGCCGGGACATGCTGCAGATGCGGGTGTGGGAGCGCGGCGCCGGGGAAACCCTGGCCTGCGGCACCGGCGCCTCCGCCGCCCTGGTGGCCGCGGTGCTGGGCGGGCTGTCCGACCGCACCGTGCAGATGAAGCTGATTGGCGGCAACCTCGAGCTGTCCTGGAACGCGGAGGACAACCACGTCTACCAGTCCGGCCCCGCCCAGTATGTCTTTGACGGGGAGTGGCTGGGCTGAGGCTGAAGGAGGCCTGGCCAGGGCTTCACCCCCTGACCTTGTTGTTGTTCCATCAACCGCTCGCGCGGCACCCCAGGATGTGATCAAGCCGCGCTGATATTTCGCACTGTTGTGAGGGAGGCCCCATGCGCGTCAACGACCACCTTGCCACCATGCCCGCGGGCTACCTTTTTGCGGAGATCGCCAAACGCGTGCGCGACCACGAGGCTGCCCACCCGGGCAGCCCGCTCATCCGCATGGGCATTGGCGATGTCACCCTGCCGCTGGCGGGCGCTGTAGCAAAGGCCCTGGCGGAAGCCGCGATGGACATGACCACCCCGGAGGGCTTTCACGGCTACGGGCCTGAGGGCGGCTACCGCTTCCTGAAGGAGCTGATCCTGCGCCATGATTATGCGGCGCGCGGCGTGCACCTGGAGGAGGACGAGCTGTTCATCACCGACGGCGCCAAGACAGACACCGCCGCCCTGCAGGAGCTCTTCGCCCCGGACGCCCTGATCGCGGTCACCGACCCCGTCTACCCCGTCTATGTGGACGCCAACGCCATGGCCGGCCGCCTGGGCGCCTACCAGGACGGCCGCTGGCAGCGCCTGGTCACCCTGCCGGTCACCCACGAGAACGGCTTCATGCCGCAGCTGCCCCGGCACCGGGTGGACGCGCTGTACCTCTGCCTGCCCAACAACCCCACCGGCACGGTGCTCACCAGAACGCAGCTGCAGGCCATTGTGGACTGGGCCCGGGAGAAGGGCACCCTGCTCATCTTTGACGCCGCGTACAAGGCCTTCATCCAGGACCCGGACATCCCCCAGAGCATCTACGAGCTGGAGGGTGCCCGGGAGGTGGCCATTGAGTGCTGCTCCTTCTCCAAGACCGCCGGCTTCACCGGCGTGCGCTGCGCCTGGACCGTGGTGCCCAGGCAGCTGATGGGCCGCATGGCAAAGGGCGGGGATGCCAGCCTCAACGCCATGTGGAAACGCCGGCTGGGCAGCAAGTTCAACGGGGTGTCCTACCCCGTGCAGCGCGCGGCCGCCGCGGTGTACAGCCCGGAGGGCCAGGGGCAGATCAGGCAGGCCCTGGCCTACTACCAGCAAAACGCCGCCCTGCTGCTCAAGGCGCTGTCTGACACGGGCTGTGAGCCGGTGGGCGGCGTGCACGCCCCCTATGTGTGGATGAAGACCCCCGGGGGCATGAGCGGCTGGGCATTCTTTGATTACCTGCTCCGGGAGGCCCAGGTGGTGGGCACGCCCGGGGAGGGCTTTGGCCAGGGAGGCGCCGGCTGCTTCCGCCTGACCGCCTTCTCCACCCTGGAGCATACGCGGGAGGCCGCCGCGCGCTTGCGCGCGGCCATCAACAAACTGTAAGGAGCACACATGATACGCGCGATTGTCGGGGCCAACTGGGGCGATGAGGGCAAGGGAAAACTGACCGACGTGCTGGCGGAGCATTCCGACCTGGTGGTGCGCTTCCAGGGCGGGGCCAACGCCGGGCACACCATCATCAACCAGTATGGCAAGTTCGCCCTGCACCTGCTGCCCAGCGGCATCTTCCATGACCATGTGCTCAACCTCATCGGCCCGGGCGTGGCCCTGGACCCGGTGGCCTTTCTGGAGGAGCTGGAGGGCGTGCTCTCCCGGGGCATCACCCACCCGCGCCTGGGCATCTCTGACCGCGCCCAGGTGCTGATGGACTTCCACGTGCTGCTGGACACCCTGGAAGAGGAGCGCCTGGGCGGGCGCAAGTTTGGCTCCACCAAGTCGGGCATCGCGCCCTTTTACGCCGACAAGGCCGCCAAGACCGGCATCCAGGTATGCCAGCTGCTGGACAAGGACCTGCTGCATGAGCGCCTGGTGGCCTCGCTGGAAAAAAAGAACGTGCTGCTGGCCCACCTCTACCACCACGCGCCCCTGGACGCGGACGCGCTGACGGAGAAGTACTACGCCCTGGGGCAGCGCCTCAAGCCCTGGATTGCCGACACCAGCTTGCTGCTGCATGAGGCGGTGCAATCGGACAAGCGCGTGTTGCTGGAAGGCCAGCTGGGCGCGCTGCGCGACCCGGACCACGGCATCTACCCCTATGTCACGTCCAGCTCGCCCCTGGCCGGCTACGCCGCCGTGGGCGCGGGCCTGCCGCCCTGGGCCATCCGGGAGGTCATCGCGGTGACCAAGGCCTATTCCTCCAGCGTGGGCCGCGGGGTCTTCCCCAGCCAGATTGCCGGGGAGGAGGCGGAGGAGCTGCGCCGGCGCGGCGGGGACGCGGGCGAGTACGGCGCCAAGACCGGCCGCCCGCGGGATGTGGGCTGGTTTGACGCGGTGGCCACCCGCCACGGCTGCCTGGTGCAGGGTGCCACCCAGCTGGCCATGACCAACCTGGACGTGCTCAGCTACCTCAAGGAGATCCCCGTCTGCGTGGCCTATGAGCTGGATGGCAAGCGCATCACCCATTTCCCGGCCACCCCGCTCCTTGAGCGGGTCCAGCCCGTGTATGAGCTGTTCCCCGGCTGGCTCAGCGACATCAAGGGCCAGACCGACTACCGCCAGCTGCCCGCCAACTGCCGCAACTATGTGGAGGCCATCGAAAAAATGGTGGCCACCCCCATCACGCTGCTGTCCACCGGCCCCCGCCGGGAGGAGCTCTGTTACCGGGAGGTCTGATGGAGACAGCCAGGGCCACACATCCCCGCAGGGCGCCATCGGGCGCCCTGCTGATCATCCTGGCCTGCGCGGCCTGGAGTTTCGCGGGGGTGCTCAGCAAATGGGCGCCCTGGTCCGCCCTGTCCATCATCGGCGCCCGGGCGCTGGTCACCACCCTGGTCTTTGGCCTCTCACGCAAGAGCTTCCGCCCCAGCCTCAGCCGGGGCAACCTGCTGGGCGCGCTGGGGGTGCTGCTCACCTCGGCCCTGTTCATCATCGCCAACAAGCTGACCTCGGCCGCCAACGCCATCGTGCTGCAGTACGCCATGCCGGTGGTGGTCATCCTGATTTACTGGGTGGTGTACAAGCAAAGGCCCGGCTGGCTGGATGTGGGAGCCGCCCTCCTGGTGCTGGGCGGGGTGGCGCTGTGCTTCATGGGCGGGCTGGGCCGGGGCGGCCTGCTGGGGGACACGCTGGCGCTGCTGTCCGCCTTCACCTTCGCGCTGGTGTTCTTTTCCGCCCGGCTGAAAGACGCTGACCCCATGGACTACACCTACCTGGGCAGCCTGCTCGCAAGCCTCTTCCTGCTGTACCTGCCCTTTGACCGCCAGTTCACCCTGGCGCCCCAGGCGTTGCTGGCCGTGGGGCTCATGGGGCTGTGCCTGACGGCAGGCTACCTGCTGTTCACCGCCGGCATGAGGAAGCGCGTGCACCCGGTCACCGCGGCCATCGTGGCCAACGTGGAGCCGGTGCTCAACCCCATCTGGGCCTTCCTCTTCATCGGCGAGCACCCCGGCACCTGGTCCATCCTGGGGGCCGCCCTGGTCATCCTGGGGGTCAGCACCTACAGCGTGCTGAAGAACCGGCAGGAGCGCCGCGGGGCAGCCGCCTCCCCGGCCTGAGCAACCAACAGGAAGGCCGCGCGCATGAAGCCGCGCGGCCTTTTTTATTGCGTGTTTTTGACGTGTTTGGGCCAAAGGCGGCCTGTCACGTGGGGGTGTTCACAAGGGCTTAGGCGATGACCTCCACCCGGCTGCCGCCGCCCCTGTCCTTTTTGACCAGCACCTGCTTGTCAATCTTCTCCTTCAGCTCCCCCACGTGGGAGATGATGCCCACCAGCACCCGGCTTTGCGCCAGGGAGGCCAGGGCCCGGATGGATTGCTCCAGGGCCTGCGGGTCCAATGAGCCAAAGCCCTCGTCCACAAACATGGCCTCCAGGCGGATGCCCCCGGCGGCGGACTGGATTTCGTCCGACAGCCCCAGGGCCAGGGAGAGCGCGGCCATGAAGGACTCGCCCCCGGACAGGCTGGCCACGTCCCGGGCGCTGCCGTTGTAATGGTCCACCACGTCCAGGTCCAGCCCGCTCTGGCTGCGCTGGTCGCTGGCGCCGCGCCTGCGCGCCAGCTCATACTGGTTGTTGGACATGGCCATCAGCCTCAGGTTGGCCCGGCGGATGACCCGGTCAAAGTAGAAGCCCTGCACGTAGGTTTCCAGCATCAGCTTGTCCCGGCCCACCAGCGTGCCGCTGGCGGTGTCAGACAGCTGCTTCACAAAGCCCCAGCGCGCCGCCGCCTGCCGCCTGCGCTCCTCCACCTGCCGCATGCCCTGCAGGGCGGCGGTGTTCACCTCCAGGCGGGCCCGCAGGGCCTGCAGGGCCTGTGAAAGCGTCTGTTTTTGCGCGGTCAGACTTTGCTGGCGCTGGCCCAGCTGCCCGCCGTCCACCGCCTCCTCCCGGGCCAGCTGGCCCTCCAGGGTCCTCACCCGCCCGCGCAGGCCGGACAGCGTTTGCTGCTGCGTGTCCAGCGCCTGCTGGCTGTCCTGCAGGGCCTGCAGCAGGGCCTTGCGGCGGCTTTCCAGTTCCGCCATGTGGGCGGTGAGCCCGGCCTTGTCCGGGAAGGCCAGGCCGGCGGCCAGGCGGTCAGCCTGCGCCTGCCGGGCCTGCAGCGCGCTGTCCTGGGCGGCCACGCGGGCCTGCAGCGCGCTGAGCTCCCCACGCGCCTCCTCCAGCGCCTGCTCCTGGGGGGGGATGGCCTCCGCCAGCTCCTGGCGGCGCTTGTCCCGGGCTTCCTCAGCCAGGTAGTCCGCCTTCAGCTGACGCAGTTTGGCGGCCTCCCCGGCCTGCAGCGCGTCCAGCCGCTCAGCCGCGTCCTGCGGGCGGAAGTCATGAAGCCCCAGCAGGCCGGCCTGCCGGATCAGGCTGGCCAACTGGCTGTCCGCCGCGCTTTTCAGGCTGGCTGCCTGCTCGCTGGCCGCGCGCTGGGCCGCGCGGGCCTTCTCCGCCCTTTGCTTGGCCGCCTCCACCTGCTCCTGGCTGGGCGCCTCCGGGCCGTGCCGCGCGGGCAGGGGGTGCTCCAGCGCGCCGCAGACCGGGCAGGGCTGCCCGGGCCTGAGCGCGGCGGCCAGGACGCCGGCCTGGGCATCCAGAAAGCCCTGGCTGAGCGCCTCATGGCGCGCGATGGCCTCCTCCGCCTGGCCGGCGGCCCTGGTGTAGCGCCCCTGGGCCATGACCAGCTCCTGCGCCTTGGCCGCGTGGTCATCCACCTGCTCGCGCAGCTGCTTCAGCTGGCCCGCACGCTCCCTGTGCGCCTGGCCCTGGGCCCTGAGCTCCTGCAGGCGGGAGGCGGCCGCCTGCAGCTGCTCCAGCTCCGCCTTGTCCCGGGCCAGCCCCTGGGCCTGGCTGGTGATGGCCTCCGCCAGCTGCCGCTCCTCCCCGCGCAGCGCGGCCAAGCCCTGCCGCTGGCTATCAAGCTGCGCGCGCTCCTCCTCCAGCTGGTCATATTGGGGCAGCCGCTCCTGCAGGGTGGCCAGCTGGCCGGTCAGCCCTTCGGCCTCCGCCTGCCCGGGCTGGGCCGCCTGCACCGCCTGCTGCAGCCCCGGCAACGCCTGCACCGCCGCCTGGTGGTCATCGCGTGCCCGCGCCAGGTCCTGCCGCGCCTGCTGCTGCTGCTCAAAGCGGGTCAGCAGGCCCGCCACCGCCAGCAACTGCTGGTCGGTCCCATCAAGGGCCGCCGCGGCCTCCGCCTGCAGCTGCTGGTCCTCTGCCACCAGCTGCGCCAGCAGCGTCTGCGCCTCCTCCGGGGGCAGCCTGTTCTCCCGCGCCAGCTGGGCCTGGGCGGTCAGCGGGTGATCCTGTGCCACGCGGATGCCCGCGCTGTGGTGGGCCAGGCTGCTGTCCAGGCTGTCCAGCTCCTGGCGGCAGCGCGCGGTGTCCGCCTTGAGCGCCTCCTGCAGCGCGCTGTAGGGCGCGGTGCCAAAGATCTGGCGGAAGAGCTGCTGGCGCTCCGGTGTGCTGGCCACCAGCAGGCGCAGAAAATCACCCTGGGCAATCATGGCCACCCGGGTGAACTGCTCCCGGTCGATGCCCAGCAGCTGGCGGATGGCCCCATCCGTCGCCGCGCGCCCCGAGATGACCTGGCCATCGGGCAGGCGCAGCTCGGCCTGGCCAGGGCGGTTCACCAGGCGCTTTTCCCCGCGCCGGGCGGGGCGCTGCTGGTCGGGGCTGCGCCGCAGGGTGTATTCTTGCCCGGCGTAGGTGAAGGTGAGCTCCACAAAGGTCTCCACCCCGGGGTCGGCGTACTGGCTGCGCAGCATGGCCACCGTGCGGGTCTGGCCGCTGGGCTCGCCGTACAGGGCATAGGTAATGGCGTCAAACAGGGTGGTCTTGCCGGAGCCCGTGTCCCCGGCAATCAGGTACAGGCCGCTGTCGCCCAGCCGGCCCAGCTCCACCCGGGTCAGCCCGGCGTAGGGGCCAAAGGCGCTCATGGTCAGCAGCAAGGGCCTCATGCCTGTTCCTCCCATACCCGCTCGATGATGTCGGCCAGGTAGGCCCGCTGCTCCCCGCTCAGGGGCTGGCCGTGCTGCTCCTCATAGAGCGCCTCAAACAGCTGCAGCGGGCTCATCTGCTCCTGCGCGGGCAGCAGCGCGCCCTGGGAGCCGGTCAGGTGGCGCTCATAGTCCAGCAGCATCAGGTTTTTGTAGACCAGGCGCAGCTTGTGCAGGGCATCGGGCTGGTCCTGGCTGTCTGTCAATGTGATGTGGTAATAGTGGTTCAAGTTCAGCTGGTCATAATAGGGCTTGCTCATCAGCTGGGCGTAGCTGCCGCGGATTTCCACCAGGTCCCGCAGCGGGCTGAGGGGCAGGGCGCGCACCAGCGCCTCGCCTGTGGGACCCAGGTCCACCACCGTCAGGCTTTTTTGATGGCCGGCCTCGGAGAAGGAATACTTCAGCGGCGAGCCGCAGTAGCGCAGGCTGTCGCGCCCCAGGGACTGGGGGCGGTGCAGGTGGCCCAGCGCCACGTAGTCAAAGCCCTCAAAGCAAGCGGCGTCCACGTTGTCTGCGCCGCCGACCGCGAACTCCTCCGAGTCGCTGGTCTGCCCGCCGGTCACAAACTGGTGGGCCACCAGCACGCTGCGCCGGCCCGGGGCGGGCTGCACCTGGCTGAGCGCCGCCCGCACAGCCTGGGTCCAGCTGCCAAGCTCCCGGTCTGGAAAATAGGGGCGCACCATGTTGGGGCGCAGGAAAGGCAGCAGGTAGAGGTCCACCTCCCCATGGGCGTCCCGCAGCACATGGTGGCTGAGGCGCCCGGCGTAGGCCGGCGCGATGTGCACCCCCGCGCCCCTCAGTAGCCGCGCGGCAAAGGCCAGGCGCTCGGGCGCGTCGTGGTTGCCGGGAATGATGTACACCGGGATGGACAGCGCGCTCAGCCCCACCAGGAAGTCATCCAGCAGGCGCAGCGCCTCCATGGGCGCGACGGAGCGGTCGTAGACATCCCCGGCGATCAGCACGCAGTCCGGCTGTTCCGTGTGGGCATGGCGGAGCACCTGCTGCAGGATGTGCGCCTGGTCCTCCAGCATGGAGAACTCATGCACCTGCTTGCCCAGGTGCAGGTCCGAGAGGTGAAAAAATCGCACGGCGGCTCCTTTGGCTTGGGTTTTGGGGAAAGCGCTTCACATAGTATACAGCAAAACGCCCGGCAGGCCAGCCGGGCGCGGGCCACATGCCCTGTTACAGGCTGAGGGTGACCTGGACCAGGCTGGGGCTGAGCTGTTGGACGCGCGCCTGCAATGGCTTGCCGGCCGGCGCTTCCTGCGGCTTGCCGGCCGGGCCAATCACCAGGCGGATGTCCCGCGCCTGGCCAGATTCCCCAACCAGCGCCGCCTGGCAGGCCCGCGGCGCGCCGTCCCCCACCGCCAGCCACAGCTGGAAGCGGGTGGCCCGGCCATGATGGCGCAACAGCACCCGGGTCTGGCCGGCCGCCGCCTGCCGCTCCAGCACCAGCGCGGCCAGGCCGGTGGTGAGGGTGCCGGGCTGGTAGAGGCTGTGCGCCCAGTTGAGCAGGGGCGAGGTCAGGCCCGAGAAGGTGGGGTGCCAGGCGCCCTGGCCGCTGATAAGGCGCAGCATCTCGTAGCTGTTCCAGCGCGTCGCCGCCTGCTGGCTGAAGGCACGCAGCTGGCGCTGCACCAGGTCCAGCAGGAAGTCCCCCTGGGCGCAGTCCAGCAGCGCGCGGCCAAAGTACCAGGCGTGGGAAAACCAGACCGCGCCGTTCCAGTAGCCTTCCGGCGTGAAATAAGGCGCCTGGCGGGATACCGCGGTCAGCCCATAGGGGGTGAGCAGGTCCCTTTCGCTTGTCAGGTGGGCCAGCAGCCTGTCCTGGTGTTTGGCCGCGCCGCCCAGGGCCACCAGGGGGTAGAGGCCGTCAAAGCCCTGGTTCAGGTTGACCCCCTCCCCGTCCTGCAGGAAACCTTCCCTGTGCCCGCGCGCGTCATGCACCACATAGCCATACCAGCCGCTGGCCTCGTCCCAGGCCTGTGTGTCCAGCGCCGTTTCCAGCGCCGCCATGTCCCGCTCATATTCCCTGATGTGCTCCTGCAGGCGCGCGCGCCGCGCGCCGTCCTCCGTCAGCTGGGCATAGCGCGCGGCCAGCAGCGCCAGGCTGCGCCCGGCCAGGATGGCCTGGGAGGAGGTGATGGCCGGGGCCACGCGGCCGGCCAGCCCCCGCAGGTGGGTGTGCAGCTGGGCGGGGTAGTCGTCCATGCCGTGGGCGCTGTAGAAATAGTCGTAGGTGGTAAGCAGGCCGCTGGCAAAGCGCGCGGTGGTGGCGCCATGGGAGCGCCCCAGCAAAAACGCGTAGAACAGCCGGGCGCGCTCGTAGTAGCGCGCCAGCAGCCGGGCCTGCCCCGCCGGGTCGGCATTGGCCACCAGCTCCCGCAGCGCCATCATCTGCACCGGCACTGGCGAGCCGTGGTGTACAAAGGCCTGCTCCTTGTCATCCAGGGGGGCCAGGTACAGGTCTAGCATGTACTCCGCCAGCGCGGGGCTGGCCGTCAGCAGCCCCAGGGCGATGAAGCCCCCGTCCCAGGTGTAGAGGTTGTCCCACCGCTTGCCGGGGGTGAAGTGGCAGATCCAGCCCTGCTTGGTGTAGATGGGGTAGACCAGGTTTTGCAGCAGGGTGGCCCGCAGGATGCCCATGCCCAGGCGGATGTTCGGGGGCGCCCCGGGAAGCTCGGGCTGTGGGGGCGCGAAGGCCGTGTCAAACACCGCCCGCGCGGCCAAATCCAGGCTGGGCCCCTGCAGCCCCAGGATGTGGCTGTGGGCGTCCGGGGCGGCCTCCGCCCCCGCTGGCAGCGCCAGGTCCGATGGCAGCAGGCGCAGCCGGGCCAGGCGGACCTCCTGGCTGCGGGGCGCCACCACCACCCCGGGGGTGATCAGGTTCACCCAGTGGCCGGGGGAGGATTGCCTGCGCCGGAAGGAGCCGCTGAAGGGCTTTTGCAAATCGTCAAAGGTGAAGTGCGGGTTGGACAGCCGCATGGGCTCGGCGTCCTCCAGCGTGCCGGAGTCCACCTGGCGCAGCCGGACGCGGGCTTCGTAGGCGGTGAAGCTGTAGCGGACGGGCTGGCCGGGGTAATCCAGCAGGTGGCTGCCCCCCTCCCGCACCACCCGCACAGGCGCCGGCAGCAGCGGCTCCTGCTCAAAACGGCTGGCCAGGACGGCCGGCCGGGGCCCCAGCAGCAGGCCGTCAAGCTCCAGCCCGCAGGCCGCCCCCCGGGCGCGCAGGGTCAGTTCCCTTCCCTGGCCCGCGGCCAGCCGGCTTTCCGGCACAACAAAGGTGCGCAGGCTGTCAGAAGCGGGCAGCGCGATCAGCCCCTTGAGGGCGCCTGTCACCTCCAGTTTCACCGTTGACAGCGCCGGCGCCTCCGGCTCCGGGATGCCCAGGGCCTCCCGCGCGAAATCGGCCACGCCGTCCACCGGCCGCGCCGGCACGCTGCGGTAGCGGATGGCCAGTGCCAGGCCCTGAGGCTTCAGCACCGCTTCCGGCAGCCGGTAGCTGACGCTGTCCCCCGCCTCCAGCCCCCAGGGCTGCAGGCCCAGGTGGGGCACGTGGCCGGAGGACACCCGGTCGCCAAAGCCAAAGCCATCGGTGAAGGCCGGGTCCCGGAACACGCCCTGGGGCGCGGCGTCAGGCTGCTGCTCATCCCAGGGCCGGGGCCGGGCAAAGCCCACCTTGATGGGCGCTTCGCAGGGAACATAGCGGGCGCCGGGGGCCGGCCGCGCCTGGACAAGGCGCTCCTGGGGGTAGTCCAGGGTGAAGAAGTAGTTGATCACACAGTCCAGCGCCTGGTCCGTGCGATTGACCAGGGTGGTGCGCAGCAGCGCCTCCTCCCCGTCCAGGCCCACAAACTCCACCTCGGCATAGGCGCTCTCCTGCGGGCCCTGGCCCAGCTGCCAGCGGTAGTGCACGCGCCTCAGGTCGGCCGCCATGTTCACAAAGGGGTGGCAGGCGCCGTCGCTGGTGGTGTTGGGCAGGGGCTGCAGGCTGGAATGCAGCATGGGCACCACCACGCAGTCAAAGCGGGCAGCGCTGCGCAGGTCTAGCGGCAGGGGCAGGCTGGCGCCGGGCAGGGCCAGCGCCGGGATATGGGAGAGGCCCATGTAGGTTTTGGAATAGGGGCCCCAGGCCGGGAAATGCCCTGTTTGTCGCTTGCTGCTCATAGCTGCCTTTCTGCTTGTCAGCCCTTGATGCCCCTGGGCGCCTCCTGCGCGAAGACCAGCACCGGCAGCAGCAGCGCCAGGCTCAGGAGCAGGGCCAGCCGTTTCCTGGTGCTCATGGTCTCCCTCCTTGGTATGTTGGTGTCGAAGCCCGAGCAAGCCCGGACAGGGGAAAGATGGCAATTGTTTGGGGTAATCTGAGGATTATATACCCGTTTTTGCATCCCCGGCAATCCGGGAGCTGCCCGGGCCCGTGCCAGCTCCTCTTGCGCCGCAAGGCGGGGGGCGCTTTGTAAAATCTTTGTGGTGGGGCGGGCGCTGCCTGAACCCCTTGTTGCGCCCCGGGCGCGCTGCTATACTGAAGCCATACAAGGAGGGCCGTGCATGAAATGCCCCAATTGCGGCGCGCCTGTCACCCCGGCGCTGAACAGCTGCAGCTACTGCGGCGGCTACCTGGCCGCTGCCGCGCCACCCGCGCCGCCGCAGCCCACCGTGGTCTACAAAGTCATCCACCAGCACCAGCCGGTGCGCTATGTGCGTGAGAGCCGCTCCGACCGGCGCAGGTGGGTGGCCTTCCTGCTCTGCCTGTTCATGGGCCACTGGGGCATCCACAAGTTTTACCTGGGCCGCATCGGCCTGGGCCTGCTCTATATGTTCACCTTCGGCCTGTTTGGCATCGGCTGGCTGGTGGACCTTGTGCTCATCCTCACAGGCGCTGCAAGGGACCGGGAGGGGCGGCGCCTGTCCTGACCCGCCCGGTGACGCGGGCCCGGTCCAGGTGGGCCGGGCCCGCGCATGTCCTGGACCCACCCGCCCTGCCTGATGGTATCATAAGCAAAAACCAGGCCACCGGCCTGAGAAACAAAGAGGTAGACCCATGAACATCGTGATGCTGGAACCCCTGGATGTGCCCCGTGACTTTCTGGAGGCGCAGCTGGCCCCCCTCACCGCGGCCGGGCACACCGTTCTCCCCTGCCATCAGCCGCTGAGCGCGGAGGAAAAGGCCGCGCGCGTCAAGGACGCCGAGGCCCTCATCATCGCCAATGGCCCCCTGGGTGCGGATTTGCTGGAGCAGGGCAGGAACCTGCGCTATATCTCCGTGGCCTTCACCGGCACCGACCACCTGGACAAGGCCGCCTGCAAACGCCTGGGCATCCAGGTGTCCAACGCCAGCGGCTACAGCACCCATGACGTGGCTGAGCTGACCATCGCCCTCATCATCAGCCTGCTGCGCGGCCTGAAACCGGCCGACGCCCGCCTGCGCGAGGGCGGCACCAAGGCCGGCCTGCCCGCCCAGCGCCTGCACGGGAAGACCGTTGGCATCCTGGGCACCGGCGCCATCGGCCTGGAAGTCGCCCGGCTGCTGCGCGCCTTTGGCTGCCGGCTGCTGGCCACCAGCCCCAGCCAGCACCCTGAGGCCCAGGCCCTGGGCATCACCTACCTGCCCCTGGATGAGCTGCTGCGCCAGAGCGACATCCTCACCCTGCACGCCCCCCTCAACAAGCGCACCCGCCACCTGATCGGCAAGGAGCAGCTGGCCCTGATGAAGCCCGGTGCCCTGCTGGTCAACTGCGCCCGCGGCGCCATCGTGGACACCGCCGCCCTGGCCCAAGCCCTGCACGAAGGCCGCCTGGCCGGCGCCGCCTTTGACGTCTTTGAGATGGAGCCGCCCATCCCGGCGGACCATCCCCTGCTGGGCGCGCCCAACACCCTGCTGGCCCCGCACATCGCCTTCTACACCCAGCAGTCCATGAAGGACCGCGCCGTCATCGCGGTGGACAACATCACCCGCTGGCTGGATGGCGAGGTGGCGCGGGAAGTGAAGCTGTAAGCGAGATGGGGAGCGCGGCGGGATGTGAGGGGATGTGAAGCCGGGGAACCCTTTTTGAAAAAAGGGGTCCCCCGGACCCCCTCCGAAAAACTTCAGGTAGGTTGTAAAATGAATTGCCGCAGGAGGACAAAAAGAGGCTCATTCCTTGCGTAGCTCAGTTACACTGAAGTTGCTGAAAATCAAAGCAACAGAGGTGGCAAGGAATGAACCCAGATAATCATA
>Ga0209722_1000249_pt1 | contig 64099 bp, 46 predicted proteins | sample BioC12SIPDNA_2_FD_185745 | JGI IMG/M metagenome (GOLD analysis project Ga0209722, IMG submission 185745) | Anaerobic biogas reactor microbial communites from Washington, USA - Biogas_R1_A C12 SIP DNA (SPAdes) (version 2) | ecosystem: Engineered > Bioreactor > Anaerobic > Unclassified | place... | reverse complement strand
ACGTGAAGGCGGCGCGGGAATTCAATCCGCATCAGCGAATCCCCGAATTCCCGAATTCCCGCGAAGTCGGCCCAGTTCAACGCACGATCTATCCGGCTGAGTACAGCCGGATAGATCGCATTACGTTGTGCCGGCCCCGGAAAGCCAGAGACGAACCGTCGCGGAAAAGTAGCTCACGCCCCACAGAACAATGAAGCCCGGCAAGACGAATGCGATCAGCACGCCGAAGTTGCCAGGGGGAACGTCCTTCATCGAATGGGCGTACGATACCACCCCACAGACGGCGAAGCAATTTCGGTCCACGACTGGACACAACTCGATCAGTCACCAGCAGGCCACCGTCCGAAAATCTGGGCTGAAGGCCACATAAGCAACTTGGCCACATAATTTGGCTTATGTGTTCGAACACATAATCGCAAATTGTCTCGCGAGCCGACGAAAAGCACGGCCAGCAGGAACAAACCGAGCAGGTCCAGGCCGTCGAACGGCGGCACCGCTGACTGTGGGGCAAAGTGCCTGGCGATCACTGTGAACGCCACCGCGACCAGCATGTTCGCATGGAACTTGTAGTAGTCGTAGTGATGCCTGACCAGCAGGTCAAACCCTTCCAGGTTCGCCTGTAGGCGGGTGTAGTCAAACGGCGGACGGCGAAGGCCGGTGGCCTCGTGCAGTTGGTCCAGCGTCATCCACCGCACGGTGCTGACGGTCAGGCCGGCCGCGATGGAGGCGATCGTCACGTACAGGAACCCGCCCACCGTGGGCTGCTCCGAGCCGGGACCACTCAACCAACCGCGAACCGTGTCTGAAAAAAAGCTGAGGCCCCACAGAGCGGTCAGCCCCGGCAGCACGTAGGCGATTAACAACCCAAAATTCTGGCCCGTCACGTCGCGCATTGCTGCCCAGCGTAGCGAAACCCAAGTCCGACGCGCAAGTGCGGCGAGCAGTCCACGCAGCCGCGCCTCTCGGAGACGCGGTTCCACGCCCGCCGCAATTGATCACAGATTCTCGAAAGCCTTGCGGATTTCCGCATGGACCCGCTCTGCTGGGGCCGCATGCCGGCGTCCAGACGCTTCACGTACGATTCGCCGGCGGTCCTCCGGCGTTTGCAGGGTCGGTGGCGGAAGAGTCTGTAGCGAAAACGGCCGGCTGGGCATGCCGTCGATCAGCACACGGGCGTAGGCGGTGTACTTCGGCAGGTTGGCCAGATCCGCCGGCCGTACCTGGCCGGGGAACTGGCTGAGGCTGCGGGCCAGGATCTCCGCGTCGTCCCCGGTCACTTGGAAGCTGACCAGCGACCCGACGTTGCCGAACACGGCATTGGATGTTTCTTCGTCGAGTTGCTTCAGGTACTGGTGCGCCACCGTCAGGCACAAACGGTACTTGCGAGCCTCGCTCAGGATCGAGGCAAAGCTGCCGGTGCGGTAGTTCTGGAACTCGTCGACCGTCAGGAAGAAGTTCTTCGGCACGGAGCCACACCCATGCCACGACCAAAAGAAATCAACGTGACCATCTTCGGCAAAAAGTTCGCCCGCTTTGTGCTTATCGACGACCAGGGAAGGTATTGGACCCGTTTAAGTTGGAGTGAGCGAAGCCGTGATGCGGTCATGTACTACGACGTTCACTTGGCTCAAGCCGAACGCCGCAAGCTGCTGCGGAAACAACGCCGCCGCAAAACCTGAAAGGCCCGACGATGGACACGACGACCGTAATCTTCCGCGTGGATGACGAAAGCACCGTCTTCGCCTTGTTTCCCGAACTGCCCGCCGACAACCTGGGCTACTACTGCACGTCCTTCGTCCACGTCGGCGGTCACGGCAGCGGTGATTACCAGCATTGCATCGCCCACAGCCGCCCTGCCAAGCCCGATGAGTACCGTGACCTTTTCGTGGAGTTGGAGCGGCGGGGCTATCACCTGAACGTACAGCAACGGGCGACAAGTGTGATGCACGAACGCAGGCACTGGCTCGCCGCCCAATGGAGCAAGGCCAGCTAACAACTGAAGGAGTACCGCCGTGGATACTTGCCACGAAGTCAATGACATTCGGCCAAGCTCGATCCGCCACATTGTTGGCCAGTCGTCCGTTGTCAAACAAGTCAGTGTCGCACTCGACGCAGCGTTCGCTGACGCCCGCCGTTTCGATTCGGCCCTGCTTGTCGGACCTCCAGGGGTGGGCAAGTCGGCCTTAGCCGCAGTCATCGCCGCCGAGATGGCCAGCGATTTTCACGAAGTCCTGGGCCAGAGCATCAAGTCGCCTGCCGATTTGAATGCTTTGCTGCTCGCGGCCAAGCCCAAGGACGTGATTCACATCGACGAGTGCCACGAGCTAAAGAAGGAATACCAAACGAGCTTATACCTCGCGATGGACAAACAGACACTCGTGGTCCTCAGCGCCGCTGGTGCGCCACCGATCAGTTTGCCGCTGGCCGACTTTACTTTGCTGCTGTCCACCACGGATGAATACTGCCTTTTGCAGCCGCTGCGTGACCGCATGAAGTTGCTTTTGAGGTTCGACTTTTACAGCGTCGAAGAATTGACCACGGTGGTTGTGCAACGTGCGAAGGGTCTGGGTTGGGATGTCGAAGAAACGGCGTTCCCAATGATCGCCCAACGCGCTCGCGGCACGCCACGCCTCGCCCTGCGTTTGCTCCAGGCTGCACGTCGCGTCTGCCGCAGCCAGGGTGGTCAGACGATAAAGCTGAAGCACCTGGAGACCGCTTGCGATCTGGAAGGCATCGACGGCGCGGGCTTGGGACCGACCGAGCAAAAGTATCTGGCGATCCTGGCCGCTGGCCCGACGCGATTAAACGTGATTGCTTCGACGTTGGGTCTGCCCACGCGGACGGTGAGCCAAGTGACCGAAGCGTTTTTGATTCGTGCGGGTCTCGTCGCCAAGGACGATCAAGGTCGGCGGCAATTGACCCAGCAGGGTCGCGAACATGTTCAGTTGATGTCCAAATCGTGAGGAGTTGGTGTCCATGAATGTGAGCATCACGCAAATGGCCGCTATGTGTTCGCTCTCCAGGGCGCGTTTCTATCAGCTTTTGGGGACAACCTTCCCGTGGCCGATTTATGACGTTGCCACACGCCGCCCGTTTTACGATGACGAGTTGCAGGCCGTCTGCCTGGACGTGCGGAAACGCAACTGTGGCATCGACGGCAAGCCGTTGTTGTTCTATTCACGGCGTGTTTCGACGACGACCACGAAGCCACAACGCAACGTGACCAAGCGTTCACCATCCAAGCCCAACAACAACCACGCGAGCCTGATCGCTGGTATCGCTGCTTTGGGTTTAGATGTATCCGCCGCACAGGTGGAATCAGCCGTCAGCACGCTATACCCCAACGGGTTGGATGACGTGGCTCAAGGTGATGTCTTGCGGTCGGTTTTCCTTCAAATCAGGCGTCAGAATGCGGCTGATAACGTGCGGTGATAGTAACCATTATCCGCCCAGTTAGCGGGTTTCGGTGTCTACTTCGTGTCCAATTGTTGGAGATAAGCCATGAAGAATTCGGGCGATAATGTTTTTCAGAATATCCCTGTCGCGGACGGGCAAGCAGCCCTTGTCGAGGGGTTTCTCAACGGTCACGATTTCAGTCCCAACACTCGCCGTGCGTTCACCAACGACCTGCGGAAATTCGCATCCTGGTTCACGACCGCAAACAAGGAACCGTTCGCGGTGGGTCGTGTCACCGTCAGGGACATCACTGACTTTCGTGGCTGGCTGCGGAAGGATACACCCGTTCAGGCTTTGCCTGATCAAGAACGCCTGGTACATCATCGGCCGAACCAGCGACTCGACGGAAGTCAGGACCTACCGGGTAGCCCGATTCAAGACGCTCCGAATGCTGGACCAGCCAGCCATTGTTCCGGCTAACTTCGATCTGAAGGGTTACTTCGGAAACGCATGGGCGGTGTTTCGGGGGGCGACAACGTACGATGTCGAAATCTGGTTTACAACCAAGTCAGCCAAGGTGGTAACTGAGACAGTCTGGCACCCGACCCAAAAGGCGAAGTGGCATTCGGATGGAAGCGTGACCTTGGCGTTTCGGGTGGATGGCTTGGAAGAGATCGTCAATTGGATCATGTCGTGGGCTGGCCGAGCCAAGGTGGTCCAGCCCCACGAACTTCGGCAGCTTGTTCGCGACAGGCTTCGCCAAGCCCTCGCGATGTACGAGCCGTAGATCGGCATCCCCGGCAACGAACCTCGCACCCAGAGGCCCCCGATGTTCAGGCTAAGTTACTATCCGTGGCTGACGCAGAATGTTCCTGCAGCTGAGATCGACAGGCAGATTCGCCGCTTTGCCGAATTGATGGCCGACCAGCTGGAACGGCTGAAAGCCCCAGATCCACGAGTGGAAGTCCTGCCACCCGTCGATGTCCCGGAGCAGATTTCGCAACTGATCGAGAACAGGGCCGAAGTCGCGTTGATGAACCCACTTGGGTTTGTGTTTGCCCGAAACCGAAGCAGGATCGTCTCGGCCGTCGCGGTTGCACTGAGGATCATCGACGGAAAGACCGGAAGCGTCTACTTCTCCCAGTTGTACGCCCACACGAAGACCGGAATTCACCGACTCGATCAAGCAAGGGGGCGATCGATCGGCTACGGGGTGAGCTATTCGACATCGAACTTCTTGATCCCCGCCTACCTGCTGCACCAAGCCGGCGTACACCCACTCCTCGGGTTCGGCCGGATCGAGTTTCTGAAGGGGCACGAGGTGGTTGCTCGTGCGGTTTACGAAGGGAAGGTCGAAATCGGGGCCGGGCATGACGGGGTGATCGTGGACCTAGCGAACCAGCCGGGGTACTCCGATGCCGGGGACGTGCTGGTCCAGATTGTGCGGTCTGATCCGATCCCGAGTGACCCGGTGGTTGTAAACGTGCCAGACCAGGCAACGAGGCAGCGGCTCCAGGAGGCGATTGTCGCCGCGGGGAACACACCAGATGGCAAGGATGCGTTGAAGATATTCTGGGGCAACACTCAAGGCCTCGCCGCGACCGAAACCTCCAATTACGACGGGCTATCCGAAGCGTTGAAACGACTCAAGCTTGATGAAAGCGACCTGTTGCCCAACAGGAACGCTTAGGCGTCGTCTGCCGACGAGGAAGCGGGCTGGGGTCGGCGGGGTACTCCGTGTAGGAGGCGATGCCCCATGCGGAGGAGACCAACCCCACCGAACATCTTGAACTACCTGCTGGACGAAGTCTGGAAGGTTCCCAAGGTCACACGAGACCACTCCCACAACGAATCGAAGAACTGGCAGGATGAGCCGGCGTCCGGCGGCCGAATCCGCACCCACTGCAAACGCTGCCGAGCCTTCATTGGATATCGGCCGGTTCGTCCGGGCCAGGCGAGAGCCAGACTCCTTTGATGTCCTCCGAAAATCCAAGCTCTGACCCACTGCTGTCACTTCCATCAGGTATCAAGTTGGTCAGCAGCCGCTCAGCAACCGTGAGCGGTGGACACTTTCATCACCACACATTGGAGGACACCATGCAGTCGAACCGAAGTCGTAAAGCAGTCGTGATCCTTGTTTTGGCGGTTCTTGCCAGCTTGCCCGGGTGCTCAGCCAACGGGCCGACCGAGGCTTCGGCCCGCCAGAAGATCAAGAAGGAACTGGACAACTGGGTTGCGGGCACTGAATGCAAGGCGACGACAATGGACTGGCGGCTGAGCCGGGCCAAGCCGCCCGTGAGCTACAAGATTCGCACCGTGGTCCCGACGGAGAAGAAACTCCCGGTGGAGTTGATCGCGAGACACCCCGAGGCAGCGGGAAGCGACTACGGTCCGGCGTTCCGGGTGGTCGCTGACGTGGATTTCATTTCGGCCGCCGATACACCGCTGACCAAGGTCCTGGAGTACAATCTCACCTGGGTGGGAGTTGTGGGGGATTGGAGTATCCAGGTACAGGAGTGACCGCGGGCCGGGGGCCGGAATGTGTGCGAGAAGCCGCAGGTTCGCACACCCGACGAGATGGCTGGCGGCGGTGATCGGCAAGCGATGATCGCAGATTGGAAGACCAACACTGTCTGTTTTTCGTCGATCATGGCGAAACGTCACCGCTCGCTCTTCCAGCAGTTGACGACCGTTCTGCACCAGCACGCTGTCCCGGTTCGTTCGTTGGAAGGAACGGCTGACATTTGGGCACGTGACTACTGCCCGATCCAGGTGGATGCGGGTCGGTTCGTGAAGTTCCGCTACTACCCTGATTACCTTCGCGGGCCGTACGAAAACTTGATCACCGGCGACGGAGTCTGCACACAGTTGACGGACTTGGGGGACTGCCGCAAATCAAAGATCATCCTCGACGGCGGAAATGTGGTGGCAGCCGAGAGCGAGGTTGTCTTGACCGACAAGGTTTTCCGGGAGAATCCGCACCGGAATGCCTCCAAACTCGAAGGACAACTGGCGGAACTTTTGGAGGTGGACCGGTGTATTTTCATCCCCGAGGATGACGATCCATTCGGGCATAGTGACGGCTTGGTCCGGTTCCTGACGAAGGACCTGGTTGTGGTCAACGACTACTCGAAGATCGACCCTGTCTACGGTCGGAAACTCCGGACGATTCTCCGGAAATCCGGGTTACACGTGGAACGGCTGCCATTCTTCGATGAGCGGCGACGCACGGACGGAATTGACTCGGCGGTGGGGAATTACGTCAATTTTCTTCGCGTTGGAGATCTGATCCTGTTGCCGGCGTACGGTGTCCACCAAGACGAAAAGGCTTTCCGCAGACTCGAACGCCTTTGCCCGCAGGCCACGATCGTCCCCATCCCATGTACGAACTTGGCCCGTAGAGGGGGTATCCTGAATTGTGTGTCCTGGACCATTCGAGTATGAGGCCGAGCATGTCCGATGAGCCTGTGACCCCCGCCGACACGGCCGCTCGCTGGATCGTTCAGCTTCGATCCACCGACATCGGCGATACGTGTTGGAGTGAGGCGGTTGAGGGCTTGCAAGCGATCGGGTTCTACGCGGTTCCTGCTCTGATCGGAGCTTGGGCGGATGATGATGCCGCGGTCCGTGCTGGGGCGAGGAAAGCACTACAGCAAATCGGGCCAATCGTCCTGAACGACGTGATTGATGCCCTGCAGCATGACCAGCCGATGGTCCGGCATGAGGCCGCGACATGGCTGGGCGGACCTGCAAGTCAGCGTCGACGATTGATCACCGACATCATTCCCGCACTCATCGAAGCACTCCGAGACACGGAAAGTTCGGTTCGCCTGCGTGCGGTTCAGGCGTTGTGCTTGGCGGGGGAGCACGCCCAGGCGGCAGTGCCGGCCTTGATCGAGACTTTGAAGGACCCGGAATCGTACGTGCGTGAATGGACGGCCTTCGCCTTGGAGGCAGTCGGCCCCAGTGCTGCTACTGCTGTGCCCGCCTTGACCGAAGCCCTGCTGGATGATGACGCCGGCGTGAGGGATGCAGCCAGCCAGGCACTGGACCGAATTTTGTCGGCCGAGAACCGGGGTGATGGAGAACAAGGGGGGAATTCGAGATGATTGACCGACGAAGATTCCTGTACGGTGCTGCTGGCTGTTCGCTGACGGTCGGAATGAACGTAGTCGGCGGATTGGCATCGGCCTCGACATCGCACCAGCCAAAATCGACGTTCGGCTCCGAGGATTTCGACGAGAACTTGGCCGGAGTCGAAGTTGAACTACTTGGAGTTCCAAGATCCACACAAGATCGAGACCGTGGGCTACATCCATTCTGGCCTGAACGGGTCCTCGTCAGCGATGGTCGCTTCCATGCTGGACCGTTTCCCGATCTGAAGGAACGCCTGTTGCTGCGTGGCTACGGCGGCACGAGCCACTTCTCCAAGGATAAACTGGACTACATCCTCTGGACCACGAGCAGGCTGACGCGGTACTACCGTGTCCCGGATCACTTCGAAGACTGGGCAACGCGACTGGCGGCCCGAGAAGACCTTGGCGTCGCTATGGGCGGCTGGAGGCACTGCGGCTTCATCCATCAGTTCCAGCCGCTCGGTTTCACGCAAGCAGTCACCACGCAGAACGGATTGGTGGACTGGTGGCTGTTTCTCGTCCCGGATGGGCTTGATTTCCAGAGCCAGGACGGACTCCCCACGCACGTGCTGTTCGGGTGCGTTGAGGCGGATTCGGCAGCATGTCCGGAACGCCAGGCTGCTCGACTGGGACTTCTGTCACGTCTTGCAGGCAAATTCGACGACTGGTGCGATGTCTCCCGGATGGATCGGGTTTCGGCGGCCCATCAGTTGAACCGGCGGCTGGCCGAAGTGCTGTGACCATAGTCCCGTTGTGGGTCACGGTGAAATGACAACAGAAATTCGAGAAAGCGGATCAGGTTCAAAAATGCGGATCATCATCCACCGGGGAACACACGAGGTCGGGGGAACTTGCATCGAAGTGGAAGCAGGTTCCACGAGGATCATCCTGGATGTGGGGATGCCGCTGTTCGATGCCGACTTTGAACCCCTGGACACGGGAAACTTACGCCGACAGAGTCGGGAAGAATTGAAGGAACTGGGATTTCTTCCGCGAGTGCGGGGACTTTTTGATGATGGCCCTCGACCCGATGCGATCCTCTTGTCGCATGCCCACGAAGATCACACGGGGTTGCTCAGGCACTCCCCTTCTGAAATCCCGATCTATGCCAGCCGCGGAACCAGCAAGATGATGAATGCAGGTTCCCGGTTCGCCGGCCAGCCATTCTTGCCGGGGGATCGACATCGGGAGGTCACATCGAAGGTTCCCGTTCAAATTGGTGAAATGCAGGTCACTCCGTTCGCCGTTGACCACTCGATCTACGGTAGTCAGGCGTTCCTGATCGAAGCCCAGGGCAAGAGCCTGCTCTATTCCGGTGACCTGCGACTGCACGGACGAAAACCCGGGATGACCCGAGATTTGTATGCCGCCTTCGCCGACCGGAGTCTGGACGTGCTGCTGATGGAGGGAACCCACATCGCACATCCCGGAGTCCGTGGGCCCAACGAGTACGAACTCCAGGATGAAATTCTCGACCACGTCAAATCAGCCCCCGGACTGGTGCTGGCGTCGTTTTCGCCGCAGCACGTTGATCGCCTGGTGGCCTTCCTCAAGACAGCCCAGAACACTGGCCGCGTGTTTGTGGCTGACGCCTACACCGCTTACGTGATGCACTTGATCAGGTCGGATGTCAAAATCCCGCCCCCGGACAAAACCGAGTGGATCAAGGTTTTCTATCCGCGGTTCTTCGAGGAAAGTTTCGAGCGGAAGCGACTGAAAGAAGTTTATTTTTTGTTTTCCCCGGTCCGGATTGGGCTGGATGAAGTTCGCCGAGAACCGTCCCGATACCTGATGCTCTTCCGGCCGAGCATGTTGGAGAGCGACTTCGGGAACAACCTTCCCCAAGGCACGCGTTGCGTCTACTCCCGGTGGCCAGGCTACTTGGACCGGCCTGACTGGCAGCCCGTGAAGGCTGCCCTGGCGGCGACCGGCAGTGATCTTGTCCAGGCCCACACCAGCGGTCACATCTTTGCCGACGACATCGTCGAATTCGTGCGAAGATTGAAGCCGGGGACCGTGGTTCCGGTTCACACATTCGAGCCGGAACGATTCTCGAAAGTCGTCGAGAATGTACGGTTCATGGACGACGGGGAACCCTGGAATATCGCTTAGTGACCGCTCGCCAGGGCCCTATCACGACGGTCTCGTGAGGCCGCTCGGTCCCGGAACGACCGTTGCATCCTGTGCCCAATCGCCTGTCGGCTGAACCCCGTCCGCCCTTGGCTGCCTGAATCCAATTGGCATGCCATCTCGGCGTCGCCAGCAACGCCCCTCGCCCGTCCCTCGGGTAGGCATGGATGTCCCTGGTTGCTTCTGCGAAAGGACGGGCCGCCCATGACCATCGAATTCTGGCCGAAGAAACCCCGCAAACCGAAGTTGGTCACCGCAAAGAAGCGTCGGCCACGACGCCCGAAACTCCCGGTTCGAGTCGGAAAGGCCCAGCAGATGCTGTCCGGGGCCATCATTCTTGGCGACCACGAGCAGGCAGCATGGGTTTACCGGGCTGCAATGCAGGACCTGGTGGCCGGCAATCCCCGCGACGTGCAGGAACTACGGGAACGGCTGGATCGCGTGATGGCTCCCTGATCAGGTTGAGGGTGACGCGTCGCTGTTTGGCAGTCTGGACGCCCGCGATGATGGCCGCCGATCACCCTAGAACGCTTTCAGCACTAGGCCGAGATCCTCGTACGACCGCACTTGAACGACCGGGAGCCTTGTCTCCGGGTACCGTAACATCACGTCTCGTAGCCGGTCCCAGCACGAACTGTCGTCGTTCGGTGCAGCTACGGCCAGAACGCATTCGACCCCCCGGAACTTCTCGACCGGAATCCGGTTAGCTGCCTCAGCAGGAAGCAGGCCCAGCATGATCTTTTGTCGGACTAGGCGTTTGATGTCTTCCGTCACGTGATCGATGACGAGTCGAAAATCCTCGCGGTAGGCACATGCCTGGAGCGGCCCCCAGTATGTTCCACTTGCGTTCGCCCCGTGCTTGAGTTCGACGCAGATCAGTTCCTTGTCCGGCCCTAGGGCCAGGAAATCGAGTTTGCCGCCCAAGGAATCGTCCGCTGCAGGCGTTCCCCAAAGAATCGGGGCTTCTGACCGGAGTTGTTGACGTATCGCGAGAAGTTTTGCCCGGTGTGGGTTCAACAGTTGCTCCTGTGCTGTCCTGCTCTCGAAGGCGATGCAGGCTTCGCGATCCAGCACTAGCCAGTCCATCCCCGGACGCCAATCACGTCCGAAGCAAATTGACAGACGATTCTGCCAGTAGCCCTCGCTCTTGTTACCGTACCACCTTGGATCGGCCGCGGAAAAGGCGGCAGCAAGATAGCTAGGTAACCGGCGTTTGTACTCCTGCAGGGCAACAGGTTCGAGCGGGCAGGGCATGAATAGATCGTCGAAGCCGGGCAGACTCCGATAAGTGTTCGCCGCATCTGCCTGGAGAGATGTGCCGTTAAAGGCGATTCGAATCAGGGAGTTCGTCCCGTGGTAATACTGAAGCGTGTTCCCGTCACGAAGTTGCACGTCGAGTGCGTAGCGATCTGGGATCGCTGACTGGGGGTAGTCAGACACCAAGAAGTTGAGTGGGCCCCCTGGAACCAACAGGTTCAGGAATTCCTCGCTGAGATATCGCGGGTAGGATGGCATCGTCTGGTCCTTTCACCTGAGTAAGAGCATCGTTTTGTAGGACGGGGAGAACTGCGTTGTTCACTGACAGCGGCTCCTTGACGCGTTTCCAAACGTACGTGAGCCGGCTGACACGGGTGGGTCAGCGTGCCGATCTGGTGGTGAACCTTTCGACGTTCCAACGAAAAAGGGGACGCCGAACCAAGCCTGCTCCAGACGGCCCCCGCCAAGGGGCGCAGCAGAACAGAACCTGGCCGACGCCCCCAAGCGGGGGCGTGGCAGCAAGTTCTGCTTCTGCTGAATACAAGAACCCGAAGGTCCAGGTTGGCGGTTTCGTCTGGAAGCAGTTCTTGACGCACACGCGTCAATTCAAGTTGTCAGCCGGGCTGCGATCCGCTGCCCGGATTCGAAAGTTCCTCCTGGTCAAACACCACAAGTCACACGGCTGGCCCCTCGGCCCAGCCACCGGATACCGCATCAGTGTAACAAACGCCCAAAGCAAGTCAGCTAGGGAAGCGTGGCCATCGGGCTGCGAAGCCCTTGTCGGGCAGAATCCCTACCGCCTCGACTTGGCGATCGCTGAAAACCGCAGAGCGGCGGAGTTCGATGGACTCCGGGACTGCTGTCAATAGGACTTAGGAAAAATCCAGATTTTTTTTCTCGGCACCAGAAGGCTAGGCGTGGCGTTACAGCGAATCTGCCCGACGCGTTCGTCGACGAAGACGAAGGCGGTGCCGATACACCGGTTAAACTCCTTCGATCTTGGAGTCGAAAACCACCCGAAAACCACAGCACACGAGCGTTCGTCGGGGTACGCAGAGACACTGTCCCGCAGTCTCAGCGGTCAAGTCGATCAAAGCCTCGATGTGGGGAGCACCCAACATGGATCAGCAAGTACGCAAAGTCGAGATTCTGAAGCACCCGAACGGCAGGTCGCCAAACTGGTATCTTCGCTGGTGGGAATTGAAGGCGAACGGACGGACATGGCGGGAAAGATGGCGGTCCACTCGGACCCAAGTGAGAAAGGAAGCGGAACGGCAGCGACGGAACCTGGAACGTAAACTGGAGTCGGCCCGGCAGGCGGAGCGGAACTTGACTTGGGATAGTTTTGTTGAGGAGTTCCTGGAGAAGCACGCTTCCCGAAAGCCGGCGACCACGATGGGTCTTTACCGGCACAGCCTGAACGCGTTCACCAAGTTCGGGATGCCCACCGTCCTCGAAAAGGTCGATCACGGTGTTCTGGAAGACTTTGCCGACTGGCGACTAAATGAAGGGAAGGCCGTGGCGACTGTCAACAGGGATCTGCGGCATCTGCGTGCCGCCCTGCGTTGGGCGATGCGTCGCGGGTACCTGTCCTCCGTCCCGGACTTCAAGGAAGTCTTCATCCGGGAGGATCGCAAGCAGCCGGTCGTGATGCCGGAACAGGACTTCGTCGCGATTATCAAGTCACTCCGGAGTCCAGATCTGAAGCTCGTCCGACGCCCAGCGGGCTGGTGGCGAATGTTCCTCTATTTGGCGTACTACCTCGGACTTCGTCGCGGTGAAATTCTAGGGTTGACGTGGACCAAGGTTTCCTTCGACATGTTGGAAGTCCGCGTGCTGGCACCGACCTCGAAGGGACGAAAGGAGCGGGTCGTTCCCATGGCACCGGACCTAGCCGGAGTCTTGCAGCAGTGGCGTAGCGAGCAGGGGAATCCTGGAGCCAACGACGCTGTGCTCCCGTGGCCGTACGACAATTACCGCCAGCTTTACGACGACTGGCACCTCATCATGAAGGCAGCGGGAATTCCAGACGGTGAACATTACGTGCCGAAGAACTGCCGGTCGACCTGTGCCTCGGCTTTGATCGCCGCGAATGTTCCGACCGTTGTCGTCAAGGACTTCCTTGGCCATCAGAGCGTGGCCACCACCGAGACGTACTACATTAACACAAAGCCAGCTCTCCGAGCTGCGGCTAATGCCCGCACGGTCCGACTGGAGGACGGTACGCCGGATGCCGACAAGCCCGCGAATGGAGACGCATCGACTCAACAGACTTCCGGCGACGCTGGAAAGCCTAGCCCTGGAGGAGAAATGTAGAACTCGATGTAGAACTTTGGCCCAAGAAAGAACGGAGGACTTGCGGTTTTGTGCCGCAAGTCCTTTTTTCGTAACAAGATGCGAGAGACAGGATTTGAACCTGCACCCCTTTCGGGACTGGATCCTAAGGCTACTTAACGGCGTTGGGGCTGGGTCGCCTTTGCGTGGATGATGTGCTGCAAGTTCCTGCCAGTGTGTCGGATACAAGAAACTGACGCGTGGTTTGAATTGTAACCAAGTTGGGCTTACATGGCCAACCCTGTCCCCAGTTTGTCCCCAGTCCCGGGACGGCGCGGCTTGCCGCGACGACGTTGCCCGCCGAACGGCTCAAGCTCTCGACCCTGACCGTGGCCGTTCAGAAAACGCTCAGATCTCCACTCGACAGCCCAGAGCGATAAGTCCAGAAGCCATCCGTCGTTTGTCGAAAGGACGAAGGAAGCGGTATCGGTGACATTTCGCGATGAGCGGCTGAACACCGCCACCGGGAAAACAGCTCGTTCCCATCCCCTGGTGAGTCCTGACGGAGACACCTTCTGCACGACCCAAGGCCTTCCCGTCAGACCATCGTCGGGGCAAAATCGAGCCGTGCCAGCCCCTCAACCTTCGTCCCTTTTCCCTTTCTCACTTCCCCGGCACCTGCAGATCATCAGCGGCGTGTTCGCCCGGCCGGTCGTACGTCCGGCGGGCTCCGACGCCAGCTTCGGCGCGGCGCTGGATATGACCGTCCTGCTGCGTTAAGCTGGGAGAGTGATTACCGCTCCGCACGGAAGGAGGCTTCTATGAAATGCCGGCTGCTCGTTGCTTTCAGTGTGGTCCTCGTTTCTTTCTCCGGCCGTTCAGTCGCCGCGCCGGCCGATTCCGATCGCATGCTGGCCGAGCCGACGCCCATGTTCACCGAGTGGCAGACGCGGTTCGCTCTCCCCCGCCCCGACTTCCAGGCCTTGCGGACCTTCGCCGGCCTGCCGCCGCTGCTGGAGTTTTACGACGGGCGTGCGGTGCGCACGTCCGACCAGTGGCTTGAGCGCAAGGCGGAACTGCGCCGGCTGCTCTACGAGTACTTCCTCGGCACGCCCCCCAGGCAGGCCCCGCCGTGCAAGCAGGCCAGGATCGTTGCCCAGACGCGTCAAGGCTCGTCGGTGTCGCGCCTCGTCGAGCTGACATTGGGCACCACCCCCGCGGTGTCGTTTACCGTCGAGATCCTCTCGCCCGACGGGCGGGGACCGTTTCCCGTGCTGTTCACGCAGACCAATCACCGCCGCTGGGGGTTGATCGCGCTGGCGCGGGGTTACATGGTGTGTATCTATCCCGGCGCCGACATCGACGACCAGTCGGACAAGTTTCTTGCGGTCTATCCACAGTGCGATTGGGCCCGGCTGCTGAGGCGCGCGTGGACGGCCAGCCGCGCGCTGGACTACGTGCTGACCCTGCCCGAGGTCGACCGGCAGCACGTGGCGATCACGGGCCATTCGCGCAACGGCAAGCAATCGCTGATCGCCGCGGCCATGGATGAGCGATTCACCGCCGTCATCTCCAGCAGCTCGGGCGTGGGCGGGGCGGTTGCCTACCGCTTCGGCAGCGAGCGCGCGTTCGACGAAAGCGTCGAGTTCATGACCCGCAACCGGACCACCGGCACCTGGTTCAGCCAGCGCCTGCGGTGGTTCACCGGCCGCGAGAACAAGCTGCCGACCGACAATCACGCCCTGCTGGGCCTGATTGCCCCGCGGCACTGCCTGATCTCCACGGCCTACAACGACGGCTGCGACCAGAGCTTCTCGGCCGAGCAGTCCTACCTCGCCGCGCGCGAGGTGTACCGATTCCTGGGCCGTCCCGAGGCACTGCGGATCGCGTGGCGCCCTGGCGGACACGAAACGTGCGCCGAGGTGATCGAAAGATATCTCGATTGGTGCGACTTCGCCTTCGGCCGGTCGCGCGCGGGCTTGCCAGAGGAGCTGATCCACCACTTCGACTGGGACGCTTGGCGCCGCCAGGCACCGGCCGCTGCTCCGCCGCGCGACGCGGAGGTGCGCCAGCGCATCGCCTGGGGACTGGGCGAGGAGCCGCCGCGGCAGGTTGCGGCCGGGGGCACGTACGGCCGCGCTGCGGCTCATGTTTCCGCAATGCTCGAGCGGGGCTTGGCAAGCGAAAAGGTGGCTTGCGTGGCGCTGAACTTTGGCGAATACGTTGCCGGCGACCTGTACTTTCCCAAGGCCGTCAAGGGGCCGCTGCCGGTCGTCGTCTGGCTTCACCCCTACAGCTACAACCTGGGCTACAACGGGGCGTACATGGTCGGCCCGCGCCTCCAGCAGTTCCTGCCGCAGAAGGGTGTGGCCGTGCTGGCTTTCGACCAGATCGGCTTCGGTTCGCGCCTCCACGAGGCCCAGCGTTTCTACGACCGCTATCCGCGATGGTCGCGTCTGGGAAAGATGGTCCGCGACGTGCGGGCGGCCGTAGACCTGCTGACCCTGGCCGGCCGGCCGGAAGGCGCGGGGCGACCCGAGGACAAGCTCAAGGACGTGCCGCCCATCGACGCCGAGCGGATCTATCTTTTGGGCTACTCGTTGGGCGGCACGGTAGCCCTGCACGCGGCGGCGCTCGACTCGCGGGTCGCCGGCGTGGCCTGTTTCGCCGGCTTCACGCCCATGCGCACCGACACCGAGTCCAAGCCTACCGGCGGCCTGCGGCGGTTCTGGCAGTGGCACGCGCTGCAACCACAACTGGGCCTGTTCCAGGGGCGGGAGTGTGAATTGCCCTACGACTTCGACGACCTGCTTCGCCTGGTGGCCCCGCGACCCTGCCTGGTGGTCGCGCCGCGCCACGATCGCGACGCCGACGCGGCCGATGTCGATCGAATGATCGCGGCGGTTCGTGCCGCCTGGAGCGTCGGCCGCGCCCCGGCGAATTTGACGTACCAGACACCCGACGACTACAGTCGTTTCCAAGGCGAGCAGCAGGAGGCGTTTTGGAAATGGCTCGAGCCGGCCGCGCGCCCGGCAGACCCTTGACGGCGGCCTTGTGTATCGTAGCCGTCCTGTGCATATCTGGTTGGCGTATGGATCAAGGGTCGAACGAGGAGATGGATGATGAGCACGTTCACACGACGCACTGTTGTGCGCGCCGCCGTAACCGGCGGATTCGGCGTCTTGGCAAACTCCTATCGGGCAGTCGGTCAAGCGGGTCAAGCCGTGAAGAACACGACCACTACGGTGCGCGCCGCCTCGGCATCCGTCAGGCTGACGGATGACAACATGGCGGAACTGAAGGCCCAGCAGAAGATCTTCAGTCGCCCCTGGGAGGGGGAATTCCGGGCCAACGCACTGGTCCTGGATGCGGAGCAGCGGATCTGTGTGGTATCGCTGGACGCCTTGAACCCCATGTTGCCCATGACGCGATCGGCGGCCGCGCGAATCGCGGTCGCTACGGGCATCCCGGAAGACAACATCCTGATCTGCGCCACGCACACCCATCGCGGCCTGTTCATGGGCGAAACCCCCGGGCCGGCGGGCGCGGAGTTCGTGCGCCGCTTGGAGGAGGGAAGCGTTCAGGCCGCCATCAAGGCGGTTGCGGCGATCGATGCCGCTGGGCCCGGCGGCCAGGCGACCGTGCAATTCGGGCAGAGCCAGGAAGCCACCGTGGGACGCAACAGCCGCTTGCTGCTCAAGGATGGCTGTATCGGCTGGGATGGCTACGAGGAGCAGGACGTGGTCCGCCCCACGGGGCCCTACGACCCCGACCTGTACGTCCTGGCCCTGCGGCGTGCGGATGGCAGGTATGGCGGATTGGCGTTCAACCATTCGGTGCATAACATCGGTCACATCCGTCAAGACTGTCTGTCGCCCTGCTTCTACGGACTGGCGGCGTTGGAGGTCGAGCGGCGGCACGGTACCACGACTCTGTTTCTGCCCGGAGCGTTCGGCTCCTCGCACAATGTCACCTGCAAGAACAGCGGCGTCCCCGCGGCGGAGAGCGTGCGCCGTGTCGTCGATGCGATCGAAGAGGCGCTCTCGCGGCTGCGGCCGGCGCTGCCCGGCCCCGTCCGGGTGCTCAATCGACAGTTCACGTACCACATACGCCGCTTCGACGAGACGAAGGAGGCTCTTGCAGTGAAGTCGTACCTGGAGAAGTATGCGCCGCAACGCGCCGCCAGCCAAGACGATTGGTTCCGCAAGATGCGCGAAGAACTGGCGCCGCAGCAGGGCGAGGCGCGCCAAACACGTCTTCAGGTCATCCGGCTGGGGGACATCGTATTCGTCGGCGTGCCGGGCGAGATGTTCGCCCGCCTGGGGCTGGAACTGCGGCGGCGATCACCGTTTCGCCACACGTGCATCATCGGGCTAGCCAACGAGAACATCGGCTACATTCCCGACCGCAAGGCGTACGCCGATGGCGGTTATCAGACTTGGATGGGCCGGCACAGCAAGCTGGAGGTCGGCACCGGCCAGGCCATGGTCGACCAGGCGGTGGCGATGCTTGATGCGCTCTACGACGCGGCGCCGCCGCCGGGTCGCACGTCCGGACCCCTGGCCTCGTCCGCCCGTTAGGGCTTTTCCAATACCACTCGATCAACCCGATGAGAAACGGTCTATGTCCCTTCGAACAAGTAGGATAAGCATGAAACAACAAAGTTTCCTACTCTGTAGTATGTTCAGCGTCTTATGGGGCGCGCCCTGCGTCTTGGCGGGCAATAACGACAAACAGATAGCCACACCGCCCCAATGGACCATCAACGACGGCGCGGAAATCTGCTTTCAACATCCGCTGCCCGCCATGCGGGTCAACGGAAGACCGAGCGGCTTGTATAACAACCCGGAAATCGGGCTGCCGGGGATCCTGACGACCCGAGATTCCGCGCTGGGCGAGATGATTCTCAAGCTGCGCCAGACGATCAACAACGAACGCCGGCTCGTCCTTGTCGACGGCCGGGTTCTGATGTGCAACAACAATTGGATTCGGGACCACGTCCACAACATGAAAGGGTTCCGCCATTGGGAATACGACCTGCGTTCCTTCCTGGATTTTATCATCGATACACAGCGAGCAGACGGCTGTTTCTACGAACTGGTCAAGCAGATGGACGACCGGCATTGGGCGATGGTCGATGAGGATTGCCGGATTCTGTATCCGGAGGACAACCAGTCGCTGGTCCGGCTGGACATTGAGGCGGACGTTGAATACCTGGTCGTCGAAGGCGCGACGCATTATTATCAGGCGACCGGCGACGACGAATGGCTCAAGCGCATATTGCCGAAGCTCGAGAAGAGCATCGATTACGCGACTTCGGACTCCAAACGCTGGCACCGGGCGCACGGACTGGTCAAGCGGGGTTTCACGATCGACACGTGGGATTTCACGTACAAGCCGGACGCGGGAACCAATCGCCGCATCAACGCGGAGACCCCGATGGGAATAATGCATGGCGACAACTCCGGCGTCTTCCAGGCCATGAATCAACTGGCATGGATGAACGACCGCCTGGGCGTTTCCCAAAAGGCGACCGCATGGCGCAAGCGGGCAAACGACCTGAAAGCCAACATGTTCAAGCACCTCTGGAACGGGAAGTTCTTCATCCATCAACTTCCGTTGGACGGGGCCGGGCTGGACGACAAGGAAAACGTCCGGCTGTCGTTGTCGAACACCTACGCCATGAACCGCGGCGTGACGACCGTCGAGCAATCGCGTTCGGTGATCGAAGAGTACATGGCACGGCGCAAGACAACCCAAGCGTTCGCCGAATGGTTTTCCATCGACCCGCCGTACGAAAAGTTTGGAAGCTACCCGCCCGGAAGATACGTCAACGGCGCGATTTCTCCCTTTGCGGCCGGGGAACTGGCGAAGGCGGCGTTCCGCAACGGCTACGAATCGTACGGCTGGGGTATCATCTGCCGGTTTCAGCAAATGATCAAGCGCGATAACGCCATCTATTTCCTGTACTCGCCGGACGATGGCAAGTCACAGGGCGGCGGACCAAGCGCATGGGGAGCGGCGGCGTTGCTTTCGGCGATTGACGAAGGGCTGGCCGGAATCCGCGATCTGGGCGTTGGATATGATGTCATGGAGTTCGCGCCCCGATTCCCGGTTACCGCCTATACGGAACTGCGGTACTTTACCGGCTACGAGAAGACGGGCAGGGTTGTCGACGTTCGATATATCCTGACGGACGTCGGAATGCGATACCGGGTTCTGTCGCCGGCCAAAGAGCTGCACGCGCATATTCTTCTGCCGGCGGGCAAGGGCTGCAAAAGAGCTTTGGTCAACGGGCAGGAACAGACGTTCGCCCGCTCCACGGTAGGCAAAAGCCAGTACGTTGATTTCGTCGTCAAGCCGAACGGCAAGGCGGACATGGAGATTCTGTTTTAGGCGCCATGCGAATTTCCCGTGCATCCCGAGGACGCCTGGTTTTGCCGGGTCATGCCGGCGCGTCGCTGGACGCCAAGGAGATCATAGGAGGAGGAGAATCCCATGAGAACCGCGTTGTGGATCGTCCTGGCACTGAATGTCGCCGGTTCGTTATCGGCGGAGGAGGATTGGCGGCAGTTTCGTGGTCCGACCGGAGAGGGACATTCCAGCGCGAATCGTCTCCCTCTGAACTGGGACGAGAACCACAAGGTTGTCTGGAAGACAGCCATCCACGATCACGGGTGGTCCTCTCCGGTCGTTTGCGAAAAGCAGGTCTGGATGACGTCTGCGACGGCGGATGGTCACAAACTGTTCGCCGTCTGCGTGGATCGGCAAACCGGGAAGATCGTTCACGATGTCCACGTCTTTGATGTCGCGCGGCCACAGCCGATCTCCGCGGAGAATACCTACGCCACACCGACGCCGGCGATCCAGCCGGGCCGCGTCTACGTGCATTACGGCACCTACGGCACCGCCTGTTTGAACACCGCCACGGGAGCCGTCGTCTGGACGAGGCGCGATCTGAACTGCGACCATGAGTCCGGGGCCGGACCGTGCAGTTCCCCGTTCTTGTCGCGAGACATGTTGATCGTGAACGTCGACGGCCGCGACGTTCAGTATCTGATCGCACTCGATCCATCAAGCGGAAAGACCGTCTGGAAAACAAACCGCTCGTTCGATTACTCGACGGTCCCCGTTCATGTGCGGAAAGCGTTCACCATGCCGCTGTTGGTTCCCCGCGGGTCCGGGCAGCAGTTGGTGAGTCCGGGAGGGCAGGCCGTCTACGGGTACGACCCCGCAACGGGGAAGGAACTCTGGAAAGTTCGGCACGGCGGCTTCTCGCTCGTCCCCCGGCCGGTCTTCGGTCACGGACTGGTTTTCGTTGTGACAGACCATGATCATCCGCAGCTTTGGGCGGTCCGTCCCGATGGAATTGACGACGTGACGGACACCCACGTGGCGTGGAAGGAGACCAGTGGAATTCCTTCACGGTCATCCCCGTTGCTCGTCGAGGACCTGTTGTACGTCACCAGTCGTCAAGGCGTTCTCTCCTGTCTCGAAGCGAGAACAGGGGCGGTTGTCTGGAAGGATCGACTGGAAGGCAGGTATTCGGCTTCCCCGATCCACGCCGGCGGCCGCATCTACTTCTTCAATGAACGCGCCGTCTGCACGGTCATCAGGCCGGGACGGAAGTTCGAAGTCCTCGCGGTCAACCGGCTCAACGAGCAACCCCTGATGGCGAGCCCGGCGGTTGCCGGCGATGCGTTTGTCATTCGAACGGAAAAGTACCTTTACCGAGTTGAGGAGACCACACCATGAGCGCTTCCATGTCTCGTCGCCAATTGCTTGACTTGGCCGCGGCGGCCTCCGCCGGCGCCGCGATCCAGCGACACGTCGCCCTTGGCGCCGACGTGCCGGCCGCGGCGGCAAAGCCGCGTCTGGCGGTCTGCATCGACGCCCTGTTTACGGACGTGCCCTTCGAGGATCGCCCCGCCAAAGTCAAGGCGGCGGGTGTGGATGCCTTCGAGTTCTGGGGTTGGCGGGGGCGCAATATGGAACGCCTCGCCCGGATTGGCGAGGAACTCGGCATGCAGGTGATTGGCTTCGCCTGCGACACCGGCGGTCCGCTGGTCGCCCCAGGCGGCGCCCAGCGGATCATCGCACCGCTGAAGGACACGCTGGCGGCGGCGCAAAAGGTCGGCTGCCGCCAGATCATCGCGCAGGTGGGCAAAGAATTGAAGGACATTCCTCGCGCGGAACAGCACGCGAATTGCGTGGCGGCCTTCCGCGCCGCCGCCCCCTTGTGCGAGGACGCCGGCGTGACCTTGAGTATCGAAACGCTCAACGTGCTGGTCAATCACAAGGGCTACTACCTGGCCACATCCGAAGAGGGCTTTCGCATGGTCGATGCGGTGGCCAGTCCCCGCGTCCGCCTGCTGTTCGACATCTACCACCAGCAGATTACCGAGGGCAACCTGATCGCCAACATCACCGCCAACATCGAGAAGATCTCCCACTTCCACGTGGCCGACGTTCCCGGCCGCCACCAGCCGGGCACTGGCGAGATCAACTACCTGAACGTGTTCCGCGCCATTGCCGCCAAAGGTTACACCGGCTTCCTCGGCCTGGAGATGTGGCCGACGGTGGCTCCCGCGCAGGCCATCCGCGAATCGATCACGCTGCTGGCGGAAGCCACGGGCGGACCGAGGTAGCAAGCGGGAGCAAAGCGTGTGAGAACGGTGCTGCTGACACGCCGGCGACGTAGTCTGAAAAGCGATCGGCGGACTCGCCCCAGGAAAACGAAGGACCTGCAATGTTTCCTCGACTGCTGCTTGCTTTGACGCTCACCGCGGTTGCGGCCGCAACTGCCCCGGCGATCGAACTTCCAGGCGTCGCGCCCCGCCCGGCGAAGGCGACGCTGGACGGTCCACGACTCACCATGGAGAACTTGGTGCTTCAGGCCCGCTGGGACCTCTCGCCCGGCAGCCGCCGACTCGTCGAGGTGATCGATCGTGTGGCCGATGCGAGATTGGTCTGCGACGCAAGCCTCTTTAGCGTGAAACTGGCCGACAGCTCGGAGTTGGCCTCCGCCGCGCTCTGTCCCGCGGGCCAGGCCACCTTGGAGTGCATCACCCCGCGACCGACGGCGACTCGCCTGGCCGAGCGATCGGCCGGTTGGCGGGCCACCCTCGAGTTGGCGACCGCCGACGGACGAACGCGCTTCCGCTGGCAAGCCGCCCTCCGCGACGGCTCGAATTATGTCCGCCAGGAGGTCGCCTTGCTGGCCCACGCGGGCCCCCGGCCGGTTGCATTCGGCCTGCTCGACCTGCCCGCGGGCGATGCCCGGTCCTGCGGCGCCGTAGTCGGCTCGCCGTTGGTATCGGGCAACTTCTTCCTGGGATGTGAGCATCCCTTGGCGAAGAACCAGGTTGGCGCCGGGCGTGCGGCGTGCCGACTGCCGCTTTACGATACGCCGGCGGCTGGGATGGCCGAGGCGTCGGCCGCGGTCGGCGTCGCCCCCGCGGGGCAACTCCGCCGCGGGTTTCTCTATTACCTGGATCGCGAGCGTGCCCGGCCTTATCGCCCCTTCACGTACTACATCTCCTGGTTCGACATCGCTGCTCCCGGGCTGAAGATGAACCAGTCGCAGTGCGTGGAGGTGATCGAGACCTTTGGCAGCGAGCTGGCACGGAAACGCGGCGTCAAGCTCGATGCCTTCGTGTTCGACGACGGCTGGGACGACAATCAATCGTTGCGGAACTTTCACGCCGGGTTCCCGCGCGGCTTCACTCCGCTGGGCGAAAGGGCTGCGCGCTATAACGCGATGCTCGGAACCTGGATTTCGCCCTTCGGCGGCTACGGCGAACATAAACAGGAGCGGCTGGCATTCGGCCGAAGCCGCGGCTACGAAACCAACCGAGGCGGTTTTGCCCTAAGCGGGCCGAAGTACTTCGAGGCCTTCGGCAAGGTTTGCGAGGAGATGATTCGGCGGTATGGGATAGGCTATTTGAAGTTCGACGGCATCGGCGGAGGTTCGGACGACGGCCCCGGGGCGGAGTACGGCGGCGACATCCAGGCCCTGGTCCACTTGTTCGACCGGTTGCGAAAAGTCCGCCCCGACTTATTCATCAACGCCACCACGGGGACCTGGCCTTCTCCGTACTGGCTTTTTCACAGCGACACGGTGTGGCGCGGCGGCGGGGACACCGGCTATCGCGGCGAAGGCTCGCGGCGCCAGCAGTGGATCACCTACCGCGATTGGATGGGCTACGGCATCCGCACTCGCCGGGGACCGCTCTTCCCTTTTAATTCGCTCAAGTTCCAAAGCGTGATGTGCGCCCGACTGAGCCTGGCGGCGGAACTCGGCGCCGACCTGCATGACTTGACCGACGACATCCGCATGGCCGCCGCCTCCGGCACCCAACTCCAGGAGTTCTTCGTCACGCCTGCGATGATGACCTCGGAGGCCTGGGACGTGGCCGCGGAGGCGATCGGCTGGGTCCAACGCAACGCCGACGTGCTGGCCGACAGCCACGGCACCGGCGGCGACCCAGGCAAGGGCGAGGCGTACGGGTTCGCCTCGTGGACGCCGCGGATGGGAATCGTGGCGTTCCGCAACCCTACCGGGCAAGCGGTCCCCTTTGCTGTCGATGTCGAGCAGGCCTTCGATCTACCAGCCACCGCAGCCCGGCGCTACGTGCTCCGCACCCCATGGAAGCAACGCGAACCGCTGAGCGAGCGTCGGGCGGAGGCCGGGAAACCGGTGGAATTCCGGCTCTCGCCGTGGGAAGTCCTTGTCCTGGAGGCGCAACCGATGCATTGACGCGGGGAAAGAAGCTCCTATTGCCGCTGTGCGTGCTGCAGGTCATTCTGGCAATCGTGCTTGGCATGATTTAGCCTGCGCCAGACAGCTCTTGACGGCAGCGCTGCGCCACGGCTTGTTGGTTCTTACACCGAGCAACAGGCGAAATGAACGGCTACGATCGACGACATTTCCTGACCAGCGCCATCAGCGCAAGCGCCTTCTCCGTGGCGGTACCCTGGCTGCAGCCGCGCGCGACCGCCGCTGGTCAGGCCCGGCAACGGATCAAGGTGGGTCAGATTGGCATCGGACACAATCATGCCTCCGCCAAGATGGCCACGTTCCGCAAACTGGCCGACCAGTACGAGGTCGTCGGCGTCGTCGAGCCGGATTCTGAGGGGCGCAAGAAACGGGGCCACGATCCAGCCTATCGCGACCTGTCCTGGATGACCGAGGAGCAGTTGCTCAACACCAAGGGCCTGACGGTCGTGGCCGTGGAGACCGACGTCCGCGATTTGGTGCCCACGGCCGCACGCTGTATCGCTGCCGGAATGCATCTGCACTTGGACAAGCCGGGCGGGGAATCGCTCGCCCCGTTCAAGCAGTTGCTCGACGAGGCCGGCCGGCGGAACTTGGCCGTGCAGATGGGCTACATGTACCGCAACAACCCGGCGGTCCAATTCTGCCTCCGCGCCGTGAGCGAAGGTTGGCTGGGGCAGGTCTTCGAAGTTCACAGTGTGATGAGCCTACAGCAGCCGTTGGCCTACCGACAGTGGCTGGCGCAATTCCGCGGCGGAACGATGTACATCTTCGGCTGCCACTTGATCGACCTGGTCGTACGCATGCTCGGCAAGCCCGACCGGGTCGCGCCCTTCCAACGCCAGACTCAGCCGGAAGTGAAGGTGTACGATAACGGGTTGGCGGTGCTCGAGTATCCCCAGGCTACGGCGACGATCCGCACCGCGGCATTGGAGGTCGAAGGCTATCGGCGGCGGCAATTGGTGGTTTGCGGAGACGAGGGGACCATCGACATTCGGCCGCTGGAGACGTTCGACACCGGTCCCGCCCAGCCCCTCAAGCTCCGGCTGGCCCTGTCCAAGCCGCGCGACTCGTACAAGAAGGGCTACCAGGAAGTCGTCTTTCCGCCGATGCCGGGACGATACGATGAGCAACTGCTGGAACTGGCCCGGATTGTCCGGGGCGAGATCGCCAATCCATACCCGTTGGCCCACGAGCTGATGGTTCAGGAAACGCTGCTCGCCGCCATCGATCACCCGCGCGTTAACTCAACCCAGTGAAGGAGCCTCCCATGCCGCAACCCACTCGCAGGAGTTTCTTGAGGCAATTGAGCCGCGGGACGGCCGTTGCCACCCTGGGTGCCTTGACCGCCCCGGCGATCCAGGCTCGCGGTGCCAATGAGCGATTCACGGTCGGCTCGATCGGCTGTTCCGACAGGGGAATCGCAATCGGCGAGGCACTGCGGAAGCTGGGCGTGCGAATTGCGTACGCTTGCGATCCCGATCAACGTCGGGCGGAGAACGCACAAAAGCGTCTGGAGGCGGATCAGGCAGTGGCCGATCTGCGGAGAATTCTCGACGACCGCACCGTCGACGCCGTGGCGATTGCGGCGCCGAACCATTGGCATGCGCCAGCGGCAATCCTCGCCTGTCAGGCCGGCAAACACGTGTACGTCGAGAAACCGTGCTCGCACAACATCGCCGAAGGCCGTCGCATGATCGAGGCCGCAAGACGCACGGGCAAGGTGATGCAAGTCGGCTCCCAAATCCGCGGCACCAAGGCCTTTCAAGAGGGCATCGCCATGGTCCGCGAAGGGGCTGTCGGCAAGGTGCTCGTCGCCAAGACCTGGGTCAGCCGCAAACGTCCGAACATCGGTCATTGCCTGCCATCTCCGCCGCCAGCCGGCTTGGACTACGACTTGTGGGTCGGCCCGGCACCCATCATCCCTTACCAGAAAAACCTGCTGCACTACAACTGGCACTGGTGGTACAACTTCGGCAATGGCGACGCGGGCAGCCGCGGCGTGCATCAGTTGGATATCGCCCTGTGGGGCCTGGACATCAAAACGCATCCCACGCGGATCACCGGATTCGGCGAGAAACTCTATTTCGACGACGACAAGCAGTATCCCGATACGCACTACGTGACGTTCGAGTACCCCGGCGACGGTTCCGAAAAGGCAAAACGTCTGATCGTCTACGAGCAGCGGCTCTGGTCGCCCTATTGGGGACAGGTCGACTGCGAGGACGGCTGCACGTTCTACGGCGACGAGGGCTACCTGACCGTCGACATGCACCAGGGATGGAAGCTCTACGGCCCGAAGAACACGTTGCGCAAAGAGGTCAAGCAATACTTCGACACCGGCGAGCACTGCGCCGATTTCCTCGACGCCATTCGTAACGACCGGCGGCCGAGCGCCGACATCGAGATCGGACATTTCTCGGCCGCACTGCCACACCTGACCAACATCCTGGCGCGAACCGGCCACGGACAATTGGTCTTCGATCCCAAGACGGAACGCTTCGTCGATGCCCCGGACGCCGACGCCTTGATTGGGCGCACCTATCGCGAAGGGCATTGGGCTGGACTGTAAACGCCGCCGGACAGAGAATACCTGCCAGCTCGATCAAGGAGACCGCCTGTGTTTCGATATCATCGCCGTGATTTTCTCAAGCGTGCCGCCGCGGGCGGCCTCGTCGCCCCGTTTGCGATCTCCGGCACGAAGGCTTCGGGCCGCGTCTTGGGAGCCAACGATCGGGTGCGCGTCGCCGTGGCCGGCATCAACGGCCGGGGGCAGCAGCACATCACGGCCTACGGCGAGATGCGGGATGTCGAGATCGCCTGGCTGGTCGATCCCGACAGCCGCCTGTTCGCCGCCCGCAGCGCGGCCGTGCAAAAGCTGGCCGGCAACACGCCGCAGTGCGTCCAGGACTTCCGCCGCGTGCTCGACGACAAGACGCTCGACGCCGTCTCCATCGTGACGCCAAATCATTGGCACGCGTTGTTGACCATTTGGGCTTGCCAAGCGGGCAAGGACGTCCTCGTCGAGAAGCCGTGCAGCCACAACATCGTCGAAGGCCGCCGACTCGTTGAGGCAGCCCGCAAGTACGACCGCATCGTGCAGCACGGCACGCAGCGCCGCTCCGATCCGAAATGGATCAAGGTAACGTCCGACGTCCGCAACGGGAAATACGGCCAACTGCGGCTCGCCTGCATCAACATCCACCGGCCCCGCGAGAGCATCGGCATCCGCCATCCGGAGCAACCGCCCGCGGAGCTGGACTACAACCTCTGGAACGGCCCGGCGCCCGTGCATCCGTACCGCACGAATCTCGTGCCTTACGACTGGCATTGGATCTGGGATTTCGGCAACGGCGAGATCGGGAACCTGGGCACGCATCAACTGGACCTGGCGCGCTGGGCCATGCCCGCCGGCGCCGCGCCGCAAAGCGTCCTCAGCCTGGGCGGTCGCTTCGGCTACCAGGACCAGGGCCAAACGCCCAACACTCAACTGACGCTCTTCGACTGCGGCGACGTCAAGCTGCTGTGCGAGCAGCGAGGACTAGTCGCCAAGAAGGAGGTCAAGGTGACCGTGGACTTCCACACGACCGAGGGCGTCCTCAAGGAAGGCAAGTTCTTTCCGCAGGGCCGACAGCAGGGCGAGCCGATCGCCGACGCTCCGGTCGGCGGTTTCGCCGATCTCGGGCGACTCCACTTCCGCAACTTCATCGACTGCATCCGCAGCCGCAAGCGGGAGGAACTGAACGCCGAGATCATCGAGGGACACCGGTCCGCGCTGCTGGCCCACCTGGGCAACATCTCGTACCGCTTGGGCAAGGACGTTCCCTTCGACACGCAAACGAATGCCTTCGAGGGGGACAAACCAGCCTGCGAAGCGTTCGAGGACATGAAGCAACACCTGGGCGAAGCTGCGCATCTGCGGTTGAAGGACCACACGTACGATCTCGGCCGTCTGCTTCGTTTCGATTCCGAAGCGGAACGGTTCATCGGCGATCCGGAGGCGGATCGATTGCTCACGCGTCCGTGCCGCGAACCTTTCATGGTGCCGGAACAGGTTTAGTATAAAGGTCCCCGAATGTGCATACGTCGAAATCGCAGAAGCCAAACGCTCCGCACGTTTGTTTCACCTTTGCAGGGATTTGGTTTCTGTCCGGGTCCGAGCGCCCGGCTAACCTTCGATCACCCGAGGAGAATCCCGTGACCCGACACTGCTTCTTGCTCGTTCTATTGGGTGCGATCGTGGCGGGCGCAGTTGCGTCGCCGAGCGTTCGTGGTGCCCAGACACCGCTGCCCGACGTCAACCCGGTGCCCGACGTGCAGGTGCTGCCTCAGCCTTACGACCAGGCGTCGTTCGAGCACTTGGGACGGGAACTCACCCGCTATCATTTCGGCCCGCAGTTGCGCCGGCCGTTCTGGTATCCGATCGTGGGTCCGGCTGGCCGGTCACTCACGCGGATGAACATGTCCGGCGATCCGGGCCGCTCGATGACACGGTCGGCGCAACCTGAGGATCCGAACAAGCCCGAGGATCCGCTCGGCCACAGCCATCAGACGTCCGTGTGGATCTCGCACAAGGACGTGGGCGGCATCGACTTCTGGCGCGACGGCGGGCCGCTCGCCGGACAGATCGTCCACCAGACGCGCCGGGAAGGACTCGAGTACCAGGATGGCCCTGCGGCGGCCTCGCTCCTTTCGCTGAACCACTGGAACGATCCCGGCGGCAAGACGTTGATGGTTGAGCGCCGCCGGACGACCGTCGCACCGGACGAGGGCGGCTCGTGGTGGATGACCATCGATCTGCAATTCGAGGCCCCAACGGGCGGCCAGGTGACGCTCGGAAAAACCCCCTTTGGCCCGATCGGCGTGCGGATGGCCAAGACGATCGGCGTGACCGACGGGGGCGGCCGGATCCTGAACAGCACAGGCCAGCGCAACGAAGCCGAGGCATTTCGCAAGCCCGCCCGCTGGGTCGACTATAGCGGCCCGATCACCAGCGAGCAGACTGCCGGCATCACGCTGATGGATCACCCGGCCAATCCGAACTATCCCGCGCCGTTCCACGTGCGCGACAACGGTTGGATGGGCGTCTGCCTGACGCTCGACGCTCCGGTCACGATCACGCCGGACAAGCCCGTGCGTCTGCGCTACGGGCTGTGGATGCATCCCGCCGTGCCGGATGCTCAGAGACTGGACCAGCAATGGCAGACCTTTGCCTCCCGCGAATTGGTTTCGATGACAGCGACGCCCCGAAAGGAATAGGCGATGACGCAACGAAGGATTTTTGTGGCAACGACGGCTCTGCTTCTTGCGACGATGAGTCACCATCTACAGGTGGCGACCGTGCTGGACAACCCGGCCTCGGCCGCGGATACAGCCAAGCGTCGCTCGGTCAGTCCCGACTCAGGCAGTGCAGGCACACTCGTGGACAAGGCCCTGCAGGCAATGGGCGGCGCGGAGGAGATCGTGTTCGTCGTCCGAGAGTTGTCTTCGGCCTACCAATGGTACGCCACGTTTGGTGAATATGCCGACGAAGCGAAGTTCATCCATGCCCCCGACGGGTCGCAACTCTGTAAGCTCAACCTGCGGACGCGGCAGGTGACTGTGCTGTTGGACGATCCCCAGGGCGGATTCCGCGATCCGCGTGTCCATTACGATGGCGGGAAGATCCTCTTCGCCTATCGTCCAGGCGGCACGCATCATTACCATCTGTGCGAGATCAACGTCGATGGAACCGGGTTTCGGCAACTGACCTCCGGGGACTGCGACGACGTCGATCCGGCCTATCTGCCTGACGGCGGCATCGTCTTCGCATCGAGCCGCTGCAACCGTTTTGTGGCCTGCAATCGCGTGCCGGCGGCCATCATCTACCGGATGGACGCGGATGGCGGCAGCATCCGGTGTCTGTCGGCCAACACGATTTCGGAAGACCGTCCGGCGGTTCTGCCGGACGGACGCATCGTCTACACGCGGTGGGATTACACGGACCGCGACCCGGAGAAGTTCCGCGACCTGTGGGTGATGAACCCCGACGGGACCGGACAGATGGTCCTGTTTGGCGGCGTGGGGCGGCCGTACCCGGCGTTTTTCGCCAAGTGTGATGCGCTGCCGGTCCCCGGCGCGGCCGGCAAGATCGTGTGCGTCTTTTCGCCGGCCTTCGGGCGTCGCGAGAATGCCGGAAACGTGATGCTGGTCGATGTCAAAGCCGGACCGGGCGAGTGGTCCGCCGCCAGGCAGATCAGCCCCGAGGCGCCTGGTTTGGGGTGGAGTATCGGCTCGGGGCAAGGACGCGAGGGATTTCGCGATCCCTACCCGTTGTCCGCGGACTGTTTCTTGGTGGCGAGCGACAAGAGCCTTCTGGTTCTGGACGACACCGGCAAGACCGAGGAATTCTATCGGGCCGAGAAGATGGTTCACGATCCACGGGTGATCCGGCCACGGCTTCGCGAACGGGTGCTTCCCACTCGTACCGATCTGCAAAAGACCACGGGACAACTGGTGCTGACCGACGTCTACCGTGGCCGCAACATGGCCGGGGTCAAGCCGGGCGCGATCAAGAAGCTGCTGGTGCTGGAAGACCTGCCCAAGCCGGGCAGCAAACACGGACTGCCCGGTTATCACGGCGGATACATCACGTTGCGCCGGGTCCTGGGGACCGTTCCGGTCGAGGCCGACGGGTCGGCTTCGTTCGAAGTTCCGGCTCTGCGCGCGGTCTATTTCGTCGCGCTCGACGAACGCGGCGTGGCGGTCAAGCGGATGCAGAACTTCACGATGGTCATACCCGGCGAGACCCAAGGATGCGTGGGCTGTCACGAACCGCGCACGGGAACCCCCGATAACCGCCCAAACAACACCGGCCTGATGGCGTTGAGACGTCCTCCAAGCCAGATTGCACCCATGGCCGGCGTGCCCGATGTATTCGACTACCCACGCGACATTCAGCCGATTTGGGACCGGCACTGCGTGGCCTGCCACAACTCCGAAAAGCCCGAGGGGCGCGTGGTGCTGACCGGCGACAACACCGAGTGGTTCACGCAGAGCTATGCCGCCCTGCGAGCGTACGACCAGGTCAGCCAGTGCTGTAGTTGGGGCGAAGACGGCAACCATCCGCCTTACGGCTTCGGCACCGGAGCCAGCCCGCTGATGCAGAAGATCGCCGGCAGCCATTACGACGTGAAACTCACACAGCAGGAATACGACAAGGTGCGGCTGTGGATCGAAACCGGTGCGGGTTTCACCGGGACGTACGCGGTGTTTAACCACCCGGAGAACGCGGTCGCCACGCCCTTGGTGGTCTCGAAGCCCGAACTGGGAAACCCGGTGGCTCCGATCGTCCAACGACGTTGCCTGGCGTGTCATGGTTCGGTCGCCAACTTGGGGCGGCGGAGTAAGCATCAGCGGGACGACCAATGGTCCAACGGCAAGCCGCCAAATTTGCTCAACTATCCCTTGTACTGCTGGAACCTCTACAACCTGTCGTCGCCGGAGAAGTCGATGATTCTCCGGGCGTCGTTGCCCAAAAAAGCGGGCGGCTACGAGTGGTGCCGGGCCAAGGACGGTCAGCCCGCCGCCTTCCGCAACACGAACGACCCCGATTACCAAGCCATCCTGCAGGCCATCCGCGCGGCCAAGGTGCGTCAGGAGGAGTACGGACGTCCTGACCTCCGCGGTTTCCGCCCCGGCGATTACTACGTCCGTTGGATGCAGCGTTTCGGCGTCTTGCCCGATAGCTTCGATCTGGCCACGGACCAAATCGACCCGTATGAGACGGACCGGGCCTACTGGCGATCGCTGTGGTACCAGCCCCCCGCCGTCCGAACGGCTTTCGCGGCTGGGCAAGATCGGTGAGGCGAAGCGAGCGGAGACGAGAACCACAACAGGCAGCGGAAGACACATCAGTGCCAAGCGCGGGCGCGCATCGGCGATGCCGCCCTCGAATACCCGGAGTCAGAAGGCCACTTTCCGAAGGAGTTGTGATGAACGCATTCAGCCTATCTTCGATTGTGCTCGTCGTTTTGGCATGCGCGGTCTCGCCCTTAGCAGCCGCCGAAGTGGCGTCCGGCGGTGCGGCCCTTCCAACTTACGGCATGCAAGCCATTGCTCCGACGGTGGCTGCCATCCTGGGTGTGCCGGCTCCCAAGGAGGCGGAAGCACCACCGATCGAGTCGATCGTCCAGAACCTGCGCGGATCACAACGAGTGGCGATTCTCGGCATTGACGCCTTCGGCGCCGCGATCTGGAACAAGATGCGGGACAAGACGCCTTATCTGAATAGCCTGGCGCTCAGCAACAACCAGGTTCAACTTCGCTCTGTTCTGCCGAGCGTGACATGCGTCAACTTCGGCTGCATGATCACCGGCGGCTCCCAAAAGACGACCGGCATTACCACGTTTGACTCGAAGATCGCCTGCGAAGATCTTTGCAGCGTGCTGCGGGCAAACGGCAAGAAAAGCGGCGGATTCGGCAGGAAGGACTGGACGGGTGACCGCTTGTTGGGACGCTATGCAGACTTCTCGGTGCCGAACAGGATTGACGACGCCGACGTGCTGGCCGGACTTATGAAAGTCGTCGAAGACCAGAAGCCGGAATTTGTGATCGTGCAGTATGGAGAGACCGACGATGTCTTCCATCGCCACGGACCGTTCTCCAAGGAAGCGGCGGAGGCGTGTGCCAGGGCCGATGCCTGGCTGGCAGAGATTGTTCCATGGCTGCGTGCCCGCGGCTATGCGCTCATCATCACGGCGGATCACGGTCAGCATGAGATCACGCGCGCGAATGGGACGACGGGTGGGGCGCACGGTTCGGCAAGCGACGTCGATTGCCTGGTCCCTCTGGTCTGGCTGCCCAGTGTCGACCGTGCCCAAGAAGCACCCAAGCCCGCACGTGTCTTGGAACAACGCGACTGACGATCTAGCTCCAACCCATTTCTCCGTGATGAATTGTCTTTCACGATGGGGTTTTCCGTGATGGCCAGACAAACTGTTCCCGTGCCTGCCGCGATCGCGTCGTTTCCGAGTCATGCTGTGGCCGTTTTCTCGCACGCCGTGCGACCCTTGGTCGTCGCTGGGACGCTGGCCGCCTGGGTCGCGACAGCGGCCTTGTTGCTCGCCGCGGAAGGCAAACCGCCGCGTGCGGAGGGCGTCCCCGTGACGATCAACGCCGGCCCCGACTGGGTGCCGCTGGACGTGGACCTCGATATCGAGCCCGGGTCGGCCCTGGATTTCAGCAACGTCCTGCCGCGGCATGCGCCCGCCGGCAAGTTCGGTCGCCTCATCGCCACCAAACAGGGCAAGTTCGCATTCGAGAATTGCGCGGTGCCGATGCGGTTCTACGGTGTCGACCTGTGTTGCACCGCACAGTACCTGTCGCGCGAGCTGGCCGACCGGCTCGCTGAACGCCTGGTGCGGCTGGGCTACAACGCGGTGCGCATCCATCACTACGAGCGGTGGTTGGTGGAGCGCGTACCGGGCGAGATGCGGTTGCGGAGCGACACGCTGGACCAATTCGATTACCTCTTCGCGGCCTTCAAGCAGCGCGGCATCTACGTGACCACCGATCTGTATGTCTCGCGGCTCATCGCGCTGGCGGACGTTTACGAAGACCGCTCTCGCAACGCGGGCACCGGCCAGGCCAAGACGGCCGATCGTGTCGAGAACTGGACGTTCGAGAACTACTACAACGTCGGTGCGGCCGATTTTGGCGTCCAGGACTTCAAGATGGCCGTATATGTCAACGACCGGGCCTACGAGAATTTCCAGGCGTTCGCCCGCGCGCTGCTCGACCACACGAACCCCTACACGAGACTCCGCTATGCCGACGATCCTGCTCTCGCGTCGCTGAGCCTGATGAACGAGGATTGTCCGGGCAACTTCATCGACGGCCTCCAGGGCAGGCTGCGGGACGATTGGCAACTCGCGTGGAATCGCTGGCTGGCCGCGCGCTACCCGGACCGTCACTCCCTGGCCGCCGCGTTGGGAAATCTCGCGGACAAGCAAGACCCGGCGCGAGGCACGGTGCCGCTGCAGAGCATCCGCGGCCAGGGGCCGGGCGTCATCACGTTCAATGCGTTTGTCGCCGACGTCCAGTGGCGTTTTTTCGATCGCACGCGGACGTTCCTCCGCGACGAGATGCGTTGCCAGACGCTCCTCACCGACTGCAACGGGTGGACCCATCCTGTGCAGGTGCAGGCCGTCCGCAGCCGGTTCGACTTTGTGGACGATCATTTCTATGTGGATCATCCGCATTACCTGTCGCATGTGCGGTTGCCGCCGTCGCGCTCCGGAAACGCCAACGCAGTGGCCGGCGGCGGCCTCGGTTGGCGAGACAGTGCCTTCTCGCGGTTGCTCGACAAGCCGTTCACGATTACCGAATTCAATTATTGCGGCCCCGGCCAATACCGCGGCGTGGGTGGCCTGATGACCGGCGCGCTGGCCGCGCTGCAGGATTGGGACGGACTCTGGCGTCACGTCTACAGCTACAACCGCGAGAACATCACGCGGCCCGCGGCCATGTACTACTTCGATGTGGCTGCCGATCCGCTGACGCAAGCCGCCGAACGCGCCGGTCTGTGCCTGTTCCTGCGCGGCGATCTGCAGCCGGCCAAGCACGCGGTCGCCATCACGTCCACGCCCGACGCGTTGCTCGCGTCGGCCACCGTGTCGCGCGACCGAGCGCCAGCCTGGAACCGGCTGGCGTGGCTGACTCGCGTGGGCTGGAGGATCGGCGATCCCTCTCCGACCACGGAACACGAACTGCCGCTTCTGTTTTCCGGCGGGACCGATCCGCTGGCGGCCAGCAATGAGAAGACGATTCTCGACCGCTTTGCCCAGTCGGGCTGGTTGCCCGCGGCCAATCGGACCGACTTGAACAGGAATCGTATCCAGAGTGAGAGCGGTGAAGTGACCATCGACGCCCCCGCGAGCACCCTGACGGTAGACACGATATGCACGGCCGGAGGTTTCGCGCCCGCCGGAAAACGCATTGAAGCACGCGCCGCCACGATCGACATCCTGGACACCTACGCCACGGTCTGGGTCAGCAGCCTGGATGGCGAGCCGATCACGCGCAGCAAGCGGCTGCTCATCACTCACCTCACCGATCTGCAAAACACCGGGACTCGCTACGGCGACCCGAATCGTCAATTGTTGCTCGATTGGGGACGGCTGCCGCACCTGGCCCGCGCCGGGCGCGCCACCGTTGCGCTGCGAATCGAACACGCCGAGCGGGCGAAAGTCTATTCGTTGGCGGTCAATGGCAAACGGACGGGTGAGGTCCAAACGAGCGTCGCCGAAGGTGTAATGTCCGTTCCGCTATCGGTCTCTGCCGATGGCAAAGCGAGGATGCTTTACGAAATCGAGGTGCAGCCGAACGCGTCGACGGATTGAAGGTTGGCAAGCGTTTAACTCGTCATAGCACGAGTTGTGAACACGCTTGCTCGCCCCAGGGATGAGTGATAAATTTGCCGGTTGACCTTCCGAGATATGAGGTCGGTTCTGCGACCCATGATTCGGTACGGGTGGCCCGGAACTCAAAGTTGGCCAACGTTATAGGGAGTCTGATTGATGCGTTCCCATCTGAACCACTTGGAGATTTCAGTTCCACAGCACGTTCTCTCGCGCCGCGGCTTTCTCGGTTCGCTGGGCGCCTTGACACTGGCTCCGCGACTGTTTGGCAGTGAGCCCGCATCGGACGCTATTCCGGTAACCGCCATCAACCATGTGATGATCCGTGTCACGGACCTGGGACGCTCGCTGGATTGGTACCAGAGGTTGTTTGGCATGCCGGTCGTGGCCCGTCAGGGAGAGACGGTCATTTTGCGGGTCGGCAACGGGCCGCAATTCCTCGAGATGACCAGCGGGGCCGACGCCAAGCCCGGAATCGCTCACTTTGGTCTCTCCGTCGACAACTTCAACCCGGATCGTGTCGTCGGAATTCTGAAGGCGCACGGAATCGCTTTGGCGCAGAAGCCGGCTCCCATGAAAGCGCATGTGCGAATCGGCGGGCAACCGGCCGGCGGTACGACTGAGGTGTACGTCGGCGATCCGGATGGAATCGCCGTCCAACTTCAGGACAGTTCATACAACGGACGCACTGGCCCGCTCGGAGACATGCCTTCCAAGGCGCCAGAGTCGGCGCCGGCCGCCGGGTTGTTGCCAGTCAGAGACTACAACCATGTCACATCCTTCGTACCCGACCAACGGCGTACTGTCGGGTTCTACCAGAAGTTGTTCCGAATGCCCATCGATACCTATCAAGGCCCCCTGCCGATTCTTCGTGTGGGGACGGGCAACCAATCCCTTGCGTTTGTTGGCGCTGACGACCGTCACGCCCCCGCATTCATCGATCACGTCTGCTTTGCGGTCGACGATTTCAAACCGGACCGGATTCTCGCGACACTCGCAGACTACGGGGTTTCGCCCCGCGCCGACGAAAGCCGCCGCCCTGCGCCGCTCAAGTCGTATGTGACGATGCGAATGCCGGATCGAGGCGGTGCGCCGGGTGGTACGCCGGAACTCTACTTCACCGATCCGGACGGCATCCTCCTGCAGGTTCAGGACGTGCGTTACTGCTGTGGCGGTGGCTATCTCGGGGACGAGCGGGGAACGCCCAAGGCGTGTCGGGAATGAAGGCCGACGGCACTATCGGAGACCTTTGAACCGACTCCCGCATGGCCGCGTCTCACTGCTCCACTTCGTACAAGACCGTGCAAGGCGGCGCGAGCCGATCCTCGAAGCGGTCGCTGTTTTCGGCCACCACCCGTCCGCTGAACACTTCGGTGACGCGGCGGCACTTCTTGGGCAACACGATCGTGCGGGGGCCACCCGTGATCGTGTGCAGGGCGATCAGCCGGTCATTTGCGTACAGGGGCTCCTCGGCCTCACAGTAGATGTGCACGCCTGCCTCGCGGGCCAGTTTGCGCAGCACGTCGGCCGGCACGTTCGGCCGCGGTGAATAGACGGAGCGCCAACCGTCCATCTCGCGCGAGGCTAGCTCCCCGGCCTCCCACGGGATCCCGGTCAAGGCTTCCACCTGACGGGGATCGTATTTCCCGTCGGCGATGATCCCCGGCGAGTAGCCCCAGAGCACGGTTTTGCCGCCGGTGCACACCTTGTCCCGCAACAGCGCGCGCCGCTTGGCGTCGGTCACGAACAGGTTTGGGAGAAAGACCAGTTTGTAGCGTGAGAGGTCCAGCGTGGCCAGATCGCCGAAGGAAAACAAGTCGAAAGGCGTCCCCATGCGGTACAGGCCGTACCGTTGCTTGTACAGCAGGTCGTTATAGAAATCGGCCTTGCCGTCCAGGTAATACATGCTCTCGGCGTCCACCAGCACGGCCACTTCGGCCACGGATTCTTCACGCGGCCGGGCCAACCGGTCCCATAACTTGCGCATCTGGGCAATCGAGTCGAAGACAGCCTCGCCCTCGAACCAGCGTCCGAACAAATCGAACCAATACGTCGAGATTCCGCTGATCAGACGTAGCGAGAACTCGCGCCGCAATCCGGCCAGACAGGCGGCCTCGTCGGTGAAACCGCTCTCGTGGCCCGGGATCGCGCGGCCCAAGACCGACACGCTCCGGGCCGTCGGCGTGCGATGATCCATGCTCATCTGGAATCCCTTGCCGTGGTGCTCGATCGAACTGATGGGAACCATGAACCCGCTGGCCCCGCCGATCTGTCGATCATGGTACGAGCCGGGCGAGTAGAAGATGTCCAAGTTGGGCGAGGCAAACACGCGGTCGAAATCCAAGTGCCCCTCATACAGCAACCGGTTCTTGCCATGTTCCATGATGTAGCCGTAGCACAGGCCCAGCGGTGCACGATGCTTGATCACCTCTTGCGCCGCCGCCGCAAAGTACAGGATCGTGTCGCTGATCAGTCCGTGCGAGAACCGCCAGTAGTGGATTGCCAGACCGTCCTCGACCGGGTCTCGGAAGGGACCGTGGGAAACGTGGTCCCGTACCGACGCCGGCGGAATATCGATGGGGTCGGGCTGCCCCCGTTCGATCATCCAACGCCGCCACGCCGCGCGGCGAATCTCGCTCGCCTCGCCCCTGTTGAGGTCCTGCCATTCGATGGTCTTGCCGCAGGCCAGGAAGTAGCCAACGATCACGTCCCGATGCTTCGATTCCAAATGCCGTAGCACCGCCTGCAGGTACTCGCGCGTGTCGCGCCGCCACACGGGATTGGCTGCGACTCGGCCCAGGTCGTTAAAGCTGTCGGGACAGCCCCGTATCCGACACCACCAGGTCGGCGTGTTTAAGTCGATGAAGAAAATGAACTTCGCCTTGGGATTGACCGCCAACTTGTCGGTCACCTGCCGGTCCAGACACTCGAAGTCATAAATCCCCGGACCGTTCCAGATGGGAGGATAGACGTTGTTGTAGGGCTCGCCCGTGGATGCCAAGACGTTGGCTGGAAAACACACCACGGTATTCACGCCGGCTGCGGCGAAATGCCGGAGCGTTTCCGCATTCGGAGCGTAGGTATTGAAGCCCATGAAACGCTCGGGCGGGGCCGATTTCAGATCCGAAACGCCGACAGCCAATACCAGGGGGCCGACAAGGGCGATGGCCTTGTTCACGGGGATTCTCCGGGATGTGGTGAGCCTGAAGACAATCCAGGGTCGTGGTGGTGCCTGGTGCTCGCGTCACTGCAGGCATCAAGGGCCGAACCAGTTTCTGCCATGATATCATGTCGCCTGGGAAATAACGAGGACGGCCGGCCAAACCAGCGGCCGGGAGACGCAAGACGCCCAAAGAGGTGCCCACGAATTGTCTTCCCGGAAGCGACCATCCGCGGCGGCCTCGCGGTCCACGAGAACGCGGCCTCTTGGATTCAGACTCGGGGGGCTGTAGAATATCGGCCCGCTGACGATGCGTACGGCGCTTTGATTTGCGCCATGAGTTTTTGTGGCACTTCGCTGATCCCCTCCGCCTACGCCAGGTTCGGGGGCGAAAGCACGCCCAACGAACGCGTGGAATCCCGCGCCGCAGGGGCCGCCTACCTCAAGGGTCTGGCGGCGCTGGCGGACAACCAATCGCGGTAAGCCCGGCGCTGGTTTGAAGAAGCGATCAAACTCCGCCCCGCCTTGATTTGGGCAAAACACTTGCTGAGCCAATGAGGCCAGACCACGTCCCAGGTGAAGCTGCTGCCGTGGTGACGGTGGCGGCAGCTTGTTCGGCAAAGTCGCGGATTCTCTCGCCCGGATTCTTCAATGGAGTGTGACAATCGCCGATGCGCGGGTATCATCGGAGTGTCGCGGAAGACGACTTGGGAACTGTCAAGAACTGGAGAGATCAAACATGCATCGATTTTCCGCAGTCATGGTGACTTTGCTCATCATCGCACCCGCCCTGGCGGACCATCGCTTCGTTGTGGTAAAGCCGGTGGTCGAGGTCGAGGAGGAGGTGTACACCTTCGTGCCGGCCGACAATGGCGCGGGGCCTACTTGGTGCTCTGGGGCGCCGACCCTGGTGCGCATGGGCGAGACACTTTTCGCGTCGGGCCTGGAAACGCTGCCCGACTTCAAGCCGTTGCACAACGTGCGATGGACGTTCTGGAAACGCGACGCGACCGGGTGGGAACTCCAGCAAGTCGATCCGAAGGAGCGAACGCGGGAGCCGTGCCCGCTGGTGGGTTTTCCCGACGGGCGGCTGCTGATGTCGGTCAACCCGACGCTGGTCACCGACCCGGAGCGACACGCCGGGCCGGCTCGGCCGGAACTGCTTGAGTTCAGCGCGGCCGACGCGAAGCAGCCGCCAAAGACGCTCTCGCCTGCCTGGGACGGTGATCCACCGTTTGCCGAGCATACCTACCGGTTTTTTGGAGCGGACGCGGTCGCGGGCGAGGCCCTCATGCTCAACCAGATCAGCTACAGCCACAAGGAATGGGCGCTGCTGAAACGCGACGGCACGTGGGCGGCCGGCAAGCTGATGAACGTGCCCAGCCGGCCGGGCGATATTCACGCCTACCGGCCCCCCTACAATCTGCATCGAACCAACTACGGCAGCGTCGTGCTCAAAGACCGCGCCGCCTACGTGACCGGGTGCGTTTCGTATGCCAACTGGGACCGGGCCGGCGAGAAGGAACTGGCAGAGATTCTTGAGGGAAAGTCCGCACGCGTCCAGCTTGGCTCGCTGGCCAACCGCCGTCGCATGATGTTCACCTGGACGCCAGACATCTTGGCCGCGCCGTTCCGCGAGTGGGTAGAGGTGGGCAGCACGATGGCCAACGGCGGCTGGCTGTTCCCCGGCGACCTGTGGGTCGCGCCGGACGGCGCGGCGCACGTTCTCTGGTACGAAGGGCCGATGCCAAGGCGGCTGCGCGACGAGCGTTTTCCCGACATCAAGCTGACGCACGCCATCAAGCATGCCATTGTGCGCGATGGGCGAGTGGTGCATCGAGGCACGCTGATAGAAGGCGGCGAGGGGCTGGCCGACGAAATACCGCAGAGCATCCAGCCACGGTTCCAGATCACGCCGGAGAATCGGTTGTTTGCCTTGTACTACGTTTCGGGCACGAACAGCGCGGCGAATCGCGTGTCGGAGAATCGGCTGGTGGAACTGCTGCCTGACGGCACGCCGGGTACTCCCGTGGTTGTGCCACTTGAGCATCCGTTCCGAATGGCATTCACGGCAACCCCGCGCGGCGGTTCGCCGCCTTCGAACCTATTGGATCTATTCGGCGTTCGGGTCGATGGCCCGCCCTCGACCATCTGTTACGCCCGTGTCAGGATGGAATACAAGGCGGAGCAATGAGGGCACGGTGGTTTGTTTGAAGTGTCGTGTTTTATCGGCGAGGACAAGATGAAACAGCTTGGGAAATCGTTGGCGGCGGTGGTGCTCGCTATAGTTGGATCGCTCTGCCAGACGCCGGCGACGGCCGACGACATCACGGACGATCGCTGCAGTCCCGACGAACTGCGCAAGATCGAAGCCGCGATGCCTACGAGGGCGCTCGTTGCGCCGGCCAAACCCCGCAGGCTGCTCATGTTCGACCTCAATGTCGGATACCCCGGCCCGCCTACCAGATTTCCGGGACAAGTGTATCCGTCGCATGTGGATGCTCGCGGGCATCGTTCGATCGGGCATGCCAACGTGGCCTTCACGCAGATGGGCCGCCGAACCGGAGCGTTTGAAACGGTCGTCAGCCGCGATCCGGCGGTGTTCCAATGGGAAAGTCTGAAGCGGTACGATGCGGTCTGCTTCAACAACACGGTCGGAAATCCGTTCGACGACGCTCGGTTGCGGCAAAGCCTGCTGGAATTCGTGCGGGGCGGCGGCGGGTTGCTGGGGATCCACGGCGCGTCATTGACCTTTACGGATTGGTCGAAAGGCGGTCGCGATACCTGGCCGGAGTTTGGGGTGATGCTCGGCGCACGCGGGGCCAACCATCGCGACTACCGCGAGCGGATCTTCATCAAGGTGGAAGATCCCGGTCATCCGCTGACGCAGGTCTTCGGCGGCGCAGGATTCGAGTACTGCAGCGAGTTCTTCCGGTTTCACGACCCCTACTCGCGGGAGCAGGTGCGGGTGCTGTTGACTATCGACACGGCCAAGACGGACTTGAGCGGACGCAAGCCGGAACGCCAAGACAACGATTACGCGCTGGCCTGGGTGCGGAGCTACGGTCAGGGACGCGTCTTCTACTCGGCCATCGGTCACAACGCGGAGGTGTTCTCCGATCCGCAGATGCTGCAGGTCTATCTGGGGGCCATCCAGTTCGTCCTGGGCGACCTGCCGGCCCCGACCACTCCCAGCGCCACGTTGACGCCTGCTGTCCCGGCACAGGACACGGTGCCGCAGTTGCCGGCACCATGATCGGACAACCACTCGGTGTCCAAAGGAGGAGCCATGCCACGCATCGACCAGCGCGGCGCGAACCGCCGCGCATTTCTGAGAGAACTGGGTGCCCTGGCGGTGGCGCCCTGGGTCGTCCCGGCGGCCGCGTTGGGGCGCGATGGGCATGTGGCTCCGAGCAATCGCATCACCCTGGGGTTCATCGGCGTCGGGTTCATGGGCCAGCGGCACCACCTGTCACGGTTCGTCGAGTATCCGGAGGCCCAGGTGCTGGCAGTCTGCGACGTGGATCGATGGCGTCGGGAGCACGCCCAAGCGACTGTCGAGACAGCCTATGCCGCGCAGCGAACCGCGGGTACGTATCGGGCCTGCGCTGCCTGCAACGATCTCCGCGAACTGCTGGCCCGCGAGGACATCGATGCCGTGGTGATTGCCACGGGCGAACGCTGGCATGGACCGGCCACGGTGCTGGCGGCTGAGGCGGGCAAGGACATCTTTGTCGAAAAGCCCACCTCCTTGACCATCGACGAATCGCTGGCCATGGTCCAGGCGGTTCGCCGTTGCGGACGAGTCTGCCAAACCGGCCTCTATCAACGCTCGGCCGAAGAATTTCAGCTTGCCTGCCGATTGGTTCGCGAGGGGGCCCTGGGAAAGATCGAGCGCATCTACGTCATCATGTCGGGCACCAGCAGCGAGGTCGAACTCCCGGCCGAAGCCGTGCCCGACGGATTGGACTGGGAACTCTGGCTCGGCCCGGCGCCGTGGCGGCCGTTCAACAAGCGGTTTCACCAGTACGGCGAATCCAAGAGCGTCGTGCCGTGGAGCTTCTGCCGGGACTTCGGGGGTGGCAGCCTCACCAGCAACACGGTCCATGCTTTCGACGTTGTCCAGTGGGCGCTGGGAATGGACGAGTCCGGCCCCGTGGAAATTGTGCCCCCCGAAACCGGTCTGTACCCGGACCTGACGTTCAAGTATCCCGGCGGCGTGCTGGTCCACGTCGTCGACCAACGGCTGGACCCGAGCAAGCATGTCGTCCCCAACGGCTGGGACGAACTGACGTCGATCCAGAACTTCGGGGGAGTGTTCGTGGGCGAACGAGGATGGCTGCACGTCGGCCGCAGCGGCTACCTTACCGCGAATCCCTCGGAACTCGTCGCCAACGGCCCCGGCCCGTACGACCGTTTCGTCGCCCTGAGAAGGCATCAGCGGGATTGGCTGGAAGCCATCCGCACGCGGCGCCGGCCGAGTTGTGATGTGGCCGTCGGCTGCCAGTCGACGATCGTCGCCCACCTGGGCTGCATCGCTCGCTGGACCGGACGCAGCCTGACGTGGGACCCCGCGGGCCAGCAGTTCCTCGGAGACGAGGAGGCCAATCGACTGCGCCGGCGAGCGCTACGACAGCCGTGGCGCGTGTGAGGGTGAACCGGCCGAGCATCTTCCCTTCGTGAAGCGAGAAACCCGCCATGCCCCGTCCGCAATTCTCGGTTGCGATCATCGCCGTTGGCTTTCTTGCCTGTAAGCCGCTGGGCGCGTCGGCCCCCGCGACGCCCGCCGCCACCTCCGCCGCCAAGGAACGGCAACAGCTTGCCGCCGTGCTCGCGTCCGACCGTCCGGATGCAGAGAAGCTGTCTGCCTGTAAACGGCTGGCTTTGATTGGAAATGCGGATTCAGTCCCTGCCCTGGCTCCGTTGCTCTCCGACGCAGAACTCTCGCACGCCGCTCGGCTCGGCCTGGAAGCGATTCCCGATCCAGCCGCCGATGAAGCACTGCGTGGCGGGCTGACCCAAGTCAAAGGGGACCTGCTGGTCGGAGTGCTCAACTCGATTGGCGCTCGCCGCGACCGGCAGGCGGTGGCGGGTTTGGGGCGATTGCTGGGCGACAACGCCCCCGCGATCGCTTCGGCAGCCGCGGCCGCGTTGGGGAAGATTGCCGGCCCGGAGGCGCCGCACCTTCTGACCGAAGCGCTGGCCACGGCCGCACCTGCCGTGCGTCCGGCCATCGCTCGCGCCAGCTTGGCCTGTGCCCAAGCCCTGGAGCGTGAGGGCGAGCGCGCGCGGGCGCTGGCTCTTTACGACCACCTCCGTCAGGCGAACTTGCCCGCACCGATCCTCACCGCGGCAACACGCGGCGCCATTCTTGCCCGGCGCGAGGAAGGGATTGCGTTGCTGGTTGCGGAGCTTGGCGCCGAGAACGACGCCCGGTTTGCCGCGGCGCTCGGTACGAGTCGAGAGTTGTCCGCGTCGGGCGTGACCGAGGCCCTGACCGGCCGCCTGACGGGGCTTCCTCCGGCTCGCCAGGCGTTGCTGATCGCGGTGCTCGGCGATCGGGGCGACGCGGCCGCTCGGCCGGGGGTTTTGCAAGCCGCCGCGAGTTCCGCGCCCGCGGTTCGCATCGCGGCCATCCGTGCGCTGTCCACGCTGGGGAATGCGTCGCATCTAACGCTGCTCCTGGACGCTGCCGCCCAGTCCGACGCAGAGGTCGCTACGGCCGCACGGACGACGCTCGTCGAGCTGACCGATCCGCATGTCGACGCCGCGGTGGCCGAGATGCTCGACACGGCCGCCGGCACGACGCAGCGGATCCTGGTGGAACTTGCCGGCCGTCGCCAGATTACGGCGGCCGTGCCGGCGCTGCTCAAGGCAACCCGCAGTCCTGACGAAGGAACACGGCTCGCCGCGATCGCCGCGTTGGGAAGAACCGGCGGTCTCCGGCAACTATCCATGCTCACCGGGCGGCTGGTCGCGCCCACCGACGATCGAGAACTGGCCGTGGTTCAAGAAGCGTTGCAGGCTGCCTGCCGGCGCTCGACCGACAAGGAAGCTTGTGCCGAAACCTTGGTGCGCTGTCTCCCGCAGACACCTCGGCAGACACGGCTGTTCCTGTTCGAGTTACTCGGTTCGCTGGGAGGCTCGCGGGCATTGGAGGCCGTGTCGGTTGCTGCAGCGGATGATGACGAGGCGACTCAGGACGTCGCCACGCGTGTGCTGGGTCAGTGGTTGAGCCCGGACGCCGCTCCGGCGTTGCTGAAGATCGCACGGATATCGCAGCAGGCAAAGTTCCGGATTCGGGCGCTGCGAGGTGCGATTCGGATTCTTCGTCAGATGGACGTGCCTCCTGATTCCCGGCTGGCGCTGTGCCGGGAGGCGATGGAACTGGCCGATCGCGATGAGGAACGCATCCTGGTGCTGGAGGCGTTGGGCCGCGTCCCGTCGCGGCAGGCGCTGGCCGTGGTGGTATCGTATCTTGACACGGCAAGCCTGACGGCCGCGGCCGGTTCCGCAGCCGTCTCCATCGGTGAGAAGCTCGTGCTCGCCGAGCCGTCGGCCGTCGCCACGGCGATGCAGAAGGTCTTGCAGAAGTCCACCCACGGCGATCTGGTTCGCCGTGCCAGGGAACTGCTGATCCAGACGCAGGCGAAGCCGTCTGGAACGTAACTGCTCAATGCCATATCACCGGCACCGCAGAATAGGGTGCGGAACGAGTTCCTGCCCTGCCTTTCCACCGTCGGACAAGCCAACATGAGAGAACTCGCCTTGAACTCTTGATGGGACTGTTGCTGTTGGTCGTTTCGACTGCGTGGGCCCAAGCGCCGGTCTGCCCCATGCCGGGCGCGAGCGGCTTGCCAGCGCGGTTGGGCGGGCCTGACGGGCCTATTGACCGTTCTTGACCTGCGACACCCACGCCTTGGCGGGCGATCTGATGGTCGCCCCCAGTCTCTCCAAGCCGAGGACGTAGTCGACCCAGCCCGCATCATCTGGATCTGCCTTCGCGGGGTCCCATGCGGCGCCGCTGCACTTGCCGGAGGGGACCGCGCCGACGTAGTCGGGAATCCTCACGCGCGGCAAGTAGGGGTGATCCCCGCCCTTGCCCCCGTTGCCAACGGTGACTGCTGGCCGGTCGCCAACAGCCGCACTGATAACGAAGTCACCGCGGGTCTTCCATGCGGCAGCGTCCTGCTTGCCGGAGAACAGGGCGGCGGCGTCCGGGCAAGTCCACAACCACTTCCCCCATCCCGCCTTCATCGCATCGGCGACCGAGTAGCTCGCGCTGCCGGCGCGGATCGTCGGCTGCTCGGGCGACCGTCCGGCAAAGAGTGTGTTCTCGACATGCACGGTCTTGAAGTCGATCTCGACAGGTTTCGTGTACGTCGGCAAGATGGCCAAGGGCGCTCGATCCGCGCTCGCCTCGCTCGCCGCGTTGACGACGATGTTGTTCCAGGCGTGGAAGTGGGGATGGAAGGGGGGCGTCCGGTAGTTGCACGCCTTCTCGCTCCAACCTTTCCATTGGACAATGTTGGTCTTGCAGTCGATCGTCGTGTTGTTATACACCGCCACGTGGAACAGTTCGCGGTATCCCGTGGCTGGCGGCGAGCCGATCTCGATGCCCACGTCGCAACCGACGACGATGTTGTTGTACGCCTGACCGAAATCCTGGCAAAACAACAAGCCCCTACCACAGTCTCTCACGATGTTGTGATGGAGTCGGTCGCCGGCGTCCTTCGCCGTCATGTCCGTGCCCTCGTGGTTGAGGCACAGGTATTGGGTCCCCTTGTACTTGATGCCGACGGCCGAGTCTTCCAGCAGGCAATAGCGGACTTCATTGCGCACGGCCGCCCTGCCGATGTCGATCTTAGGAAAATTGCCCCAGGCGTAGTCCGTGAAGAACACGATATTCTGGAGGTTCTGGTTCTTCTCGCCCGGCCAGCCGTTATCGCGCAGGCGACAGTGGGTGACGAGGATGTCCTGCGCCCCGCCGTTCTCATTCATGATCTTGATACCCGCCCCGCCGTTGGGACCGGAGCCGCCGTAATTGCCATGCACGTACAGGTGGTCGAACACGATGTGCCGGCCCGGCCACAGGAAGAACCCGTTGCCGCCGATCGGTTGAATGTCCGCGTGAGTCCGGACTTTTCCGTCCGGGCCGACCAAGGCCGGCCCGCCGCCGGTGACCTCGAAGTAGGCGAAACGCCAGTAGGCGGGGAACCGCTCTCCGGCGCCGGACTGATGGAAGACGCTGAAAACGATCCGTTTGCCGTCGATGGTCTCCTCGTGGTGCCCGCCATCGACGACGGCCCACTCGCCGGGGTAGCTTTGGACGGTGAACCACTTCTCCGGCGTCCCTTTCAGGACATCGCCCGACTTGCCGTTCCGGAGCAGGCGGACGTTCCGTTCCTTGAATGTTCCACCGCGCAGGAGCAGTACATCCCCGGCCTCCATGGCGCTGATGGCGGCCTGGATCGTCGTGTAGGCGTTGCCGTCGCTACCGCCGCCGGACCGCTTCTCGGCCCGGTACGTCCCATCGGTGAGGTCCGACCTCAGCGTGTTATCGGCGTAGAGGATCTTGCCGACGATCTCCTTGGGCTTGTTCGCGTTGCTCAAGAGAACAAAGGCATCCGGAGGCGGGGCAGGCTGCTGGGCCGCGCCCGATTCCACGCGTAATGCCGGCTCTTTGCCTTGTTCATCGCTCCTGAAAATGAAGTACGTAATTTTCTGGCTGAAGGTCATGCGATCGCAGACTTTCACCTCAGAGCCGTGGCAGTCAAAAGCGTCGGTAAGCTCGCCGGAGATCCCAACGTTCTTCGTCACGGGGTCAGCGGGGGACCAGATGGCGTAAGCGGCCTGACCGTCAGGCCGTTTCCACGAAATCGTGCAGAGTTTCCCGTCGGCCGCAAACAGCTCGCCGGGCTGATTCACGGATCCCGCGGGACGCGCTTTCGTCAGGGCACGGTAGGCCAGGTAGCCGGGCTTCGGCGTGAGGTCGGCGTGAACGATACCGAAATGGTGTTCCGGGTCCACGGCATCGTGCTCGACGGCCTGGAATTCGTAGGGGAAGAAGCGATCGACCCCGAAAGACACCGCCAGGAGGATCGCCTGGCTGAGGTAGATGCCCTGATTCGGCTCCAGCGTGCGGTTGGAGCAGCCCATCGAGTCCTCAATAGTGTTCAGGATGATGTTTCCTTTCCAGTCGCTGCGGAAACGATAAATGCCGGCGATCGCCTTCGTTGAATCCTCCGCGTAGACGAGCAACGGTTCCAGCGAGTCTCCCTGTTTGAGGAGTTTCTGCGCGAAAAAAGCCTGCCCCTTCAGCTTCTCGGCCGGGTAGTCCTTCAGCAGCGTCTCCAAACCGGGCGCGATGGCAGATTGAGGCCGGCGCGGCGTGCCTTCCTGTGTCCACCAGGCGTACCAATGCACGCGGAACGTCTGCGCCAGCGAGAGGCCCGTCGCCGAATTGTCGTCGCCCCGCGTCCAGACGCCGTCCGGCCCGACCGTCATCCGGTAGTAGAACGGGATTCCGCCCAGAGCTGCCAGCGTGCCGCCGTCTCGGACGTAGGCGCGGATTTCGTCCTGCGCGTCCGTCGGAAACGACTCGGTCGGCGGGAGAATCAGGACGGGGAATTTGGCCGGATCAAGCGTCTTCAGGTCGGCGATTCGCACGGCCTCAAGTTCCGCACTGGTTCTGAGGATCTTGCGCCACACCTCCGTACTCAGGCAGCTGGACGGCGGGTACAACGGATCGTAAATGACGGCGATTTTGCCCGGCACGCCCTGCGGGAAGAGGCGCGCCAGCGCGGCGTCAATGAGCACGCCCGAATGTCGGCCCAGCGCAGGAGGCGTAGACCAGCCCATCTCCGTGATCCAGAGCGGTTTGTCCTCACCGCAGTATTTCACCGTCAGGTCGTGAAACCGCCGAAGATCACTCAGAAACCTTCGGATCTCCTGAGCTGTGCTCAGCCCGCCGCGGTAAGGGTGAATATTCATCACGTCCAAGTACCGTCCTGCGCCCGCCTGAAGCGTTTTTTCGTAGTAGTCGAACGGGACCCCCGCCAACCCGCCGTAAACGACCACTGCCGCCGGATCAATCTTCTTGATAGTTTCATACGTGATTTTGAGGAACTGCGCGTATGCCTTGGGATCCGGATCTGCCACCCAGAAATGTTTCAGGTTCTGTTCATTCCAGATTTCCCAGTGCTTGACGCGATCCTTAAAGTGCGACACGGTTCGGCGCACATATTCGAGCCAGGGTTCCGGATCATCGCAAACCGGGCGGGCCCAGGGCACCGTGTAGCCGAGGATCACGAGCAGCTTCAAGCCCCGCGCCTCGGTCTGGTCCAGCACTTTTTCAATGTGGTCAAAGTGCCACGTGCCGGGCGGATTTTCCACGGTGTCCCAGTAGAAATCGCAGCGCACCCACGCCAGATCCGCCTGGCGCATGAGTTCCAGGTTTCTCGGGACGAAAGCGTTCTCCTGTCCTTTCATGATGTCCGCGTACACACCGTATGGACTTTCCACGTTCGGTTCACGCTGCGCCCCCACCGCGAACGAGGAAATCGAAAACACAAGAAACAGAAAAAGCCCAAACGCTCTCGAAAAGCCAAAACATCTGCCCCAAACACGGGACTCGCCCAATCGCCAAGGGCGACGCGACCGTTTACTCATAGAATTCTCCTTGCAAGCCTCTTTCCCTCATGACATTCGTGGACGAGGTCGAGAACAGGAACGGGATCGGGTCGCCGAGGCGCAGGAACAGCTTGGACGCGCTGAACTCGACGGACCAGACTTCCGGCTTCGAGGCATCGACTCGCTCGGCCGAGAGCAGCTTACTGCCCGCTCAGCCATTTTCTACCCGTGGCGGCCATTGGTTCAAGGGGCTTTCGGCCGAGATCTTGTAGACATCAAGGCGTGGTGAACGTCGCAAATCTTGACAGCCGACGACTGCGACGTTATCAACGGGGCACGTGGCCGCACGCTCAGATGGACGGACTCAACGAGCGTGGATCGTTACCGGCTCCGTGCAACCAGTTTGCCGGACGTGTGATGCACTTCATGGACAACAGGTGCCGTGGATCCCTGCCCTGGCTCCGTTGCTCTCTGACGCAGGCCCTGCCTTTCCACAGTCGGAGAAGCCAAGATGAGAAAACTTGCGTTGGGCCTCCTGATGGGACTATTGGTGTCGGCCGTTTCGACTGCGTGGGCACAAGCGCCGGCCTATCCGTTCGAACGTCTCCACCTGGACTGGATGCGCCAGGACGCCGGCCGACTGGACGTTTCCGCCTGTTTCGTACGCACGGACTCCTGCGAACTTGAACGGCAGATGGTGCGAAAGGTCCTGGACGAGGTCAAGTCACGCAAGGCACCGCCGGCGACGGTGGAGGCTGGCGCGCGAGAACTGGCGTCACTGGCAGAGGCGAACACGGCCGGCGCCGACCCCGCCTGGCGGCGGCTGTACTTTCAACTCTGCGAGACACGCCGCAGACTGCGGCTGCAGATTGTCTCGCGGTTCGCGGAGCGGTACATCTACGCCAAGCACTGTCAGTTGGCCAATCAGCCGTCGTTTGCGTCCACCGCCTTCCTGTCGGATTCCGTCTACAAGGACCGCCTGGGCGACTGGAAGATCGGCTCGGAATTATGTCTGCTGACCGTTGCCGCCGACGGGCAAGTGACCTCGGAAATGCTCTTGCGGCAGCCGGAGGGGATCATCCGCGATCCCTGCGTTTCGTTTGCAGGGACCCAGGTCGCCTTCTCGATGCGCACCAGCGAGCACACCGACGACTACCACCTGTACGTGCTGCGGTGGCCGGACCGAAGCATCCAACAGATTACCTTTGGTCCGGGTACTGCGGATGTCGAGCCGTGCTGGTTGCCCGAGGGTGACATCCTCTTTGCCTCTACGCGGTGCGACATTTCGGTGCCGTGCTGGTCATCGGACGCCACGAACTTGTACCGCTGCGACGGCCAGGGGCGTTACCTGCGGCGGCTGGGATACGATCAGGCGCACACGCTGTACCCGCAGCTCCTCCACGACGGCCGGATAGTGTACACGCGGTGGGAGTACAATGACCGCGTCTCCGGCAAGGTGCATAAGCTGTTCGTGATGAACCCCGATGGGACCGCGCAGACCGAGTTCTACGGCAACAACTCGCACTCGCCGCGGTCCATCATCCATGCCCGGCCGATCCCCGGTTCGCAACGGGTCCTGGTGATCGGCTCCGGTCATCACACCGACCAGAGCGGCAAACTGATGCGTCTGGATCGGAGCCAGGGGACGCAGGAAGACCAGGGGTTGGAGTACGTCGCGCCGGTGCGGCCCTTTGAGCCCAACCGGGACGATTTCTTCGGTCAGCAAGGCGAACTGTTCCAGTATCCGCTGCCCCTCGATGAGGACAACTACCTGGTCTCCTTCAATCCGGAGGGCGGTCCGCCGCGGGGCGCGTACAAGACGCGCTTTGGGATTTACTGGATGAACAGCGCCGGCGACCGCGAGCTGCTCGTTTACGACCCGGCCGTTTCCTGCGGCCAGCATGTTCCGCTGGCGTCCCGAACGCCGCCTCGTCCCCAGCCCGACCGGGTGGACTTCGATCGCGACGAGGGCACGTTCTATTTGCAGAACGTGTATTTCGGCGCCGGCCTGCAGGGCGTGCCGCAGGGCGCGGTGACGAAGCTGCGAATTGTCGCCCTCTCGTACCGCGCGATGTCGGCCGGCGTGGACTATAACCAGCCCAGCTCGCAAGTGCACACGCCGGTCTCCATCGGCAACGGCAGTTGGGACGTCAAGCACGTGCTGGGCACGGTCGATGTCGCGCCGGACGGCAGCGCCTATTTCACGGTTCCGGCGCGCCGGGCGGTGTACTTCCAGTTGCTGGACGAAAAGGGCTATGTCATCCAAACGATGCGCAGCTGGACCACGCTGATGCCGGGCGAAACCTTCGCCTGTCTCGGCTGCCACGAGAACAAGCACGATGCGCTGTCCGATTCCAAGCTGAGTTCTCTGGCGCTTCGGCGTCCGCCGCAGCGGCCGGTTCCGTTTTACCAGGCAGGCGAAGTTGCCCCGCAGGAGCAGCTGCAGTTCCTGTCGCCCTCGCAACGCCGGGCGTACGAGTATTTGAATGTCAATGCGCCGCAAGGCATGGATGTGCCCCAAGGGTTCAGCTATCTGCGGGAGATCCAGCCAATCTGGGACGCGCACTGCGTGGGCTGCCACACGGGCCGCCAGCAGGCCGACGGCTCCACAGCCCCGCTGAGCCTGTTGGCCGACACGAAGAACTACGGCTGGAAGGAAGCCTGGGAGGGCGTTGTCTCCCGTCCGAAAACGGCGGAATACGTGTATCCGCAAACGGGCAAGGACATGAATCCGGGCCGCGACTACTGCGAATCGTACGTGAACCTCACCAAGTACGGCCGCGTGTGCTACGAGCAGGTGAATGACCTCGTCAACTGGCTGCCGATGGCCACTTCTCAGCCGCCCATGATTCCGCCGTACTCCTTCGGTTCCTCGAAGAGCCGACTGATGCAGTATCTGAAGCCGGCGCATTACGGCGTGAAGCTGACGCAGCGGGACAAAGACCGTGTCGCCTGTTGGATCGACCTGAACGTGCCGTATTGTGGCTCCTACATGGAAGCCAACAAGTGGGACACCATCGTCCACACCTACATTCATTCGTACCGCAATCAGTGCCGCGGGGCGTATCTGTTCCAGGAAGCCAAGCGTCTGCGGCACGCGGAGATCGAGCTGGCCCATCTGGATCTCTATCGGGAGCATCTCCAACGCGGGGCCGACGCGGCACTCGAGACGTTTCCCCGCTTCGACCTGGGCGGCATGGACGCGCAGCGGCAGTTCATCGAGGCCTACAACCAGTTGCCGAACACAGTTCCCATTTACTCTCTGGCGGAAGGCAAGGCCGCGCGCGGCGGCTCAAACGCCAAGGGGAATGAGGTTCGCAATCTTGCGCTCAACCCGCACGCCGCGACCTTCCAGCTGCGGTCCTACCCGCACGTCACCTCCAACAGCCACTTCAAGTACCTGCCGGAATTCTCGCCGCGGAACGTGGTCGATGGGAACGCGGCGGCGGGCGAAGAAACCCCGCAGGTTCCGTACTGGATGCCGAACCGACGCACCGACTTGTGGCTGAAGATCGAGTTCGGCCGGACGGTGGAGACGAGCCGCGTGGTGTTGTACCTGCGGACGATGCCGGATCAGGAAAAGACATGGAGCAGCGCAACGTTGGAGTTCTCCAACGGGCACAAGGCTGCAATCGTATTGAACAACACAGCCGCCGCGCAGGAGTTCGTGTTTCCGAACCAGTTGACCGCGTGGGTGAAGCTGACCGACCTGCGGGAGACCTTCCCACTCGGCGACAACGGCGTGACCGAGCTGGAGGTCTTTGGCAAGGACGTAGAATGAACGCTCCGGAATTCGGCGGCGTGGCGGGGCAGTCCCACGGGCAGTCACGAGCCTTTCCAGCCACACCGGGCCGGTCACGTTCGGGACCACCGCGTTGCCAGTAACTCGACGGCCGGAAACCTCGCAGCCTTCGGTAAGGAATGGCCGAAAGGCAAACGCCCTACACGATGGAGGATGTCCAGATGCTTCGATGTGAATTACCGTACCAAGCCTGGTTGTTCCCAGCGCACACCGCGATGCGCCGCGTCCCCACCGCGGATTCCGAGAAGCCATCGTTCGCGCCACGCGCGACTTGGACCCTGCTGTCCTTGCTCGTGCTGCTCGCACCAAATGCGGCCCGATGTGCGGATGACGCGGTCGCATTCCCTTTCGGAACCGCGTCTCCTGCGCCGCCGGCCATCACGGTGATCGAACCGCAGAAAAGCGGTGGAATACTTGCGCCCGGCAAGGCATTCCGTTTTCGCGTCACCGCCGATCGGCCTGTTGAGGCCGGCGCAATCCGTCTGTGGCTCAACGGCAAGGAAGTCACCGAGCGACTCTTGGTCGGGGGGACACCGGCAGCCCGAGAGGTGACACTTGAGGGACTGGCGCCAGACACGTCATACCGTGCGAAGATTACTGCCGAGAACTCGCGGGGATCCACAGAACGTGTGGAACGCTTCTACACGTTCCGCGACAAGGTTGACGGCTATCGGGGTATTTGGTGGACGATCGGGGAAATAGTCAGCCCGTACGGGGACAAGAACTCCGGCGGCACGGGCTTCGTTGCCAACCACACGGTCAGTCCCATGGCCGTCTATGCTCCGGAGGTCGAGAAGACCTTCTTCGTCTACGGGGGAACCACCGGTCCGGAAGACCGCTACCTCCTGGCCATGGCCTCGTACTACGACCACAAACGGCACCGCGTTCCCCGGCCGACGATCGTTCGCGATCAGCGGGGAATCGATGACCCGCACGACAACCCCAGCTTGACCATTGACGAGGCCGGGTATGTGTGGGTCTTCATCGCCGGCCGCGGGCGTCACCGGCCAGGGCAGATCTTCCGCAGCAAGCAGCCCTACTCCGTCGACTCCTTCCAGGAAGTCATCTCCCGCGAGCAAACCTACTCGCAGATCTGGTACATTCCCGGAAAGGGGTTCTTTCATCTGTTGACGCTCTACACGGGCGGCCGCGAATTGTATTGGGAGACGAGCCGCGACGGAAAGGATTGGACCGCCCAGCCAGCGAAGGACCTCAAGAAGCTCGCCGGCTTCGCTGGGCACTACCAGGTGAGCCGCTGCGACGGGCAGAAAATCGGGACCGCCTTCAACTACCATCCCGGCGGCAAACCCGACCGCCGCACGAACATCTACTACGCCGAGACGGCCGACTTCGGCCGCACGTGGACTACTGTCGACGGCCGCCCGCTGACCATCCCTCTGGACCATCCCAAGAATCCCGCGCTCGTAGTCGACTACGAGGCGCAGCGGCGACTGTTCTACATCAGCAAGCTCGTCTTCGACGCCGAGGGCCGCCCGGTGATCCTCGGCCTCTCCAGCCGCGGCCACGCGCCGGGACCGGATAACGACCCGCGCCTTTGGGAAATCACGCGCTGGACTGGCGAGCGTTGGCTTACGTCCACAGTCACCCAATCCGATCACAACTACGACTCGTGCAGCCTCTATATCAACGGCGAGCGCTGGACAGTGATCGGTCCCACGCTCGCGGGACCGCAGGCCTATTTCACAGGCGGTGAAGTCGGCCTCTGGACCTCCACGGATCGGGGCGCGAGCTGGAATCTGGAGCGGCGTGTCACGCAGAATAGCCCCATGAATCACAGTTACGTGCGCCGGCCTCCCAACCCGGCTGATCCCTTCTTCGCCGTCTGGACGGATGGCGATTCGAGCCGCCTTTCTCCCGCGCGGATCTTTTTCAGCAACTCGACGGGAGACCGACTCTACATGCTTCCCTACCGGATGGATGCGGACTACGCGGAACCGGTGCTGCTGGCCCCCCCGATCCCTCCACCCGCAGACGTTTCGGACTTTTTTCAGACCAAGAACCAGTGACTTGTCGCTTGTCGCGTCTGTTTGACATCGGAATCCTCCTTCTTCCTCTGCCACTACAATCGCAATTGGCGCTCCTCAGCCATCAAGAAAAATCCGAAATACAGGATGCCCACAACCCGATGCTGGCCCGTTTGCTAGAAGAGCACTGCCATCGGTCCCGTTCCTCCCCGATCCTCAATGCGTGCCGGTGAGTGGATATCCGCAGGCCTCCAGCAGGCACTGCTGCACGAGCAGTTCGTGCTCGAGGGGGTAGGGGTTTTCGATCTCACCGCGGATGATTCGAGCCAGCTCGATCAGTTGGAAGTCATAGCGTCCCGGCGGCGGCGGGAAGGAGACCTCCTGATAGCCCTTCTTGTAAGTATCGCGGGCCTCGGAAAGGGCGAGCCGAAGCGTCAGCGGCCCGGAGCGCTCCAGCGGCCGGATATCGACCGTGCCCTGGTCGCCGCAGACCACCAGTTGCCGCCGCTGGTTGCCTTCGACCTCGAGCGACGCCGTGCGAATCGTGACCGTCGTTTTCGGATATTCGAACACGATCAGCCCGTTGTCGCACATATCTACACCGACGTCCGTCCGCGTTTGCCGCGGGTAGGAGACGATGCGGCCGGGCTTTCCCATCAGGCTCACCACCAGGTCGATCAGGTGGCAGGCGAAGATGAACATCGATCCGCCGCGAAACTGCGCGAGGTATTTTCGGTAGCTCAGACCGTGCGTGACGCTCATCACGCAGTCGATCTCGAAGATCTGCCCGAGCCACCCCTCACGCACCGCGCGCTGGCAGAACTGCACGGCCGGGTTGTTCCGGTACATGTAGCCCAACTGCACGGCCAGTTTGCGCCGGCCGGCCTCGTCCAACACTCTCTTGAACGCGGCGAATGACTTCCCGCCCGGTTTGTCGAGGTGGACGTGCATGCCGGCCGCGATACATCGCCCGGTGACGTCCATGATGCGGTCGTCGCCCGAGCTGACCTCGACGGCCACGGCCTGGAGCCCCTCGACCTTGAGCAGTTGCTCTTCGGTCATCCACGGCACGCCCCGATACGCCGGATGGTTTTCGTGCCGCTTGCGCAGCTCAGGGTCGGGTTCGGCGATGCCGACGACCTCATAGTGGTCGCTCAGCTTGCGGAAGGTCTCCATCTTCCCCGAGGCGTGCTCATGCGCCGTGCCGATCTGGCCAATCTTGATCCGCTGCTTCGGGTGCTCGTCCGCCGTAGCGGTTGCCGCGCCCCAGCGCCCAGCGACGATGGCCGCGCCCGCGGCGGCGACGTTTGTGAGAAGATGACGACGATCCAAGGTGTGCATGGCATCCTCGCGTGGCGGAGTTGACAGTTCAGGGTAACAGCCGGCCAATTCGCTTTCCGCTTTTGATGCTGGCGTACTTCTGCGGGATGACCAACCTGACATCCAGGTTTTCCGCGCCCGCCGCGGTGACGGGATTGCGATTGGTTCCTCGATTTAGACCACCTCTTCCACCACCCAAGGCTGCCGATACTCGCGCTTCAAGTAGCGCATGGCGTCGGCATCGTCGAGAATTTGCTCGGTCTGCGGGTCGATCCGCAGCGTCCGCCCGCCGAGCCGGCAACTGATGTTGGCGTAGTGGACCAACAGCATGCTGCGGTGTCCTTCTTCCACGTCGGCGTTGGGCCGCGTTCGGCTCCTGACCGACTGGACGAAGTTCTCTTTGTGGGGAGGGTCGGGATAGCGACCGTGCATCTCGTCCTTGACGACCGGTTGCCGGTTCTTCGGGCGGACGTAGACCTGCCAGCCACCGCCCATGCGGCCCACGTACATCAAGCCCAACTCGCCGTAAAGCTCGATCCGCGTGGCGTTCTGCGGCCAATGGGGGAAGATGTCGCCGTTGCGAATTCCGTCGTCGCTCTCGAGCATGTAGGGCGTGTAGAGCGTCTGATCGTAGGTCATCAGCAGTTTGGGGAACTCGAAGACGGCCGACTGTGTGTCCGGCGTCTCGGCGGCCCCCTGCGAGTTGAAAATCCCGCCCACGCAGTACACGCTGCGCGGATAATCGACGCCGCAGAGCCAGCGGGCCACATCGAGCTGATGGATGCCCTGATAGGACATCTGGCCGCCCGAATAATCCCAGAGCTTGCGCCATTGGGTATGGATCGCCGGGTCGTACTTGCGCTCGGGGGCCGGCCCGTTCCACATCTCCCAGTCCAGCGTGGCTGGCGGTTCGGTCTTCGGCCCCCACTGGAAATTCGTCTCATGACGTTGCTCATGCACGCGGCAGAGGTGGATCCGGCCCAGCTTTCCTTCTTCGAGGTACCGTTTGGCGGCCAAGAGGTAGGGGGCGCTGCGGTTATGCGTGCCGATCTGCACAATGCGGTTGTACTTGCGCGCCGCCTTCACGGCTTGGCGGCCTTCCCAAATACTGTGGCTCTGCGGCTTCTCGCAGTAGACGTCCTTGCCCGCGCGGCAGCACAAGATGGTCGCCAGGGCGTGCCAGTGCGGCGGGGTGGCGATCACCGCAGCGTCGACGGCGGCGTCGGTGAGCATCTCGCGGAAGTCCTGCACGCATTTCGGGCGTTTGCCTCCTTGACGCGAGGCATATTGGTTCGCTCGCGTCTCGTGCAGCCGGCGGTCCACGTCGCAAATGTAGGCGATCTCGCAATCGCCGCGATCCAGGAAACCCATGGCCAGCGAGTGCCCCCGCCCGCCGCCGACGCCGATCATCGCCAGCACGAGCCGGTCGTTGGCTGGAGTCGCCCGGACCGAACCGGGGTTGCCCAGAATAGCGACGCCGGCCGCTCCGAGCGCAGCCTTCCGAGTATCATCGAGGAATCGTCGCCGGTTGAATTCGGACATGGAATTGGGGCCCTTTATACAAAACGGTCGGTGTCAGGTTCCCAGGTCGGACAGTGTCGTCTAGGTTAGCCCGTCCGCCGCCGCCGCGCCAAGGTATAGAATACGGACAATTTGTTACAGCTTGCCCATAGACGCGGATTTGCGGTGGGCCGCGTCAGCCTCGTCCAAGCGGCCCAAGCGGCTGAGTACCCAGCCCAACGTGGCGCGGGTTGGCCGTAATCCCCTTGATCATCACAATCGTTTGCCGTCTGGATATCGCCGGCTTGCTGGTACATATTCGCCATCCTCGCTTCGACGCGGGCCGGCAAACGGGCCCACGACCTCACGCCTCGGGGGCTGCTCCGCCGTCGAGCCCCCAGTGGAGGAGCACGGCCTGTTAGACGTTCGCGGGCACGACAAACGGTTCGCGATACTCGCGGCTGAGCAGCTCATTGGCGGCCTCGTTGCCGACGAACCGCTCCTTTTCCGGGTCGAAGTCGAGCAGCTTGCCAAGTTGATACGTCGTCGATGCAAGGTCGAGCCCGAGGGCATCCTTCAGGCCCTGCTTGATCCGCTGCCACGATTTCTGCACCTCTTCGTTGTCGCCGAAGACCGGGATCGGCGTGTCGCCGGGGACCTGCTCGCCCAGGCGGTAGGAGATGTTGCCCAAGTGGCAGAGGCCGATCGTGCGATGGGCCTCGAGCACGTCGGCGTGCAGGTCTTCGCGCTTGCGGCTGCGAACGCAGTCGATGAAGTTCTTGAAGATCAAGTGGTTGAACTCATTCTCCGCCCACGTCTTGGCCTCCACGCCGAGCGACAGGCTCTTGTCGGCGCCTTGGCGCGTGAACTCGCCGCAGGTCAGCACGCCCTCGGTCGTGTGGAACTCGTTGGCGACCTTCGTTTGGGGCTTCGGGTTCCCCTCGATGATCGTTCTGTTGTTGAGTCCGGCGATTTCCATCACCAGCAGGCAATCGCCGTAGTCGTAAACGGTCACCAGCATGTTGGGCGTCTCACCCTGGTCGGTAAACGGAGGCTTGCCGGCGGTTGACTCGACCCAGCGGCCGCCCATGCTGAGCACGCGTTTCGGCAGCGTCCCGCCCGGGATGCCCCAGCGGGCGACGTCCAACTGGTGGGCGCCCTGGTTACCAATCTCGCCGTTGCCGAAGTCCCAGAACCAATGCCAGTTGTAGTGGATGAAGTGACGGTTGCAGGGCCGTTTGGCAGCCGGGCCGAGCCAGAGGTTGAAGTCGAGCGTTTCCGGGGCCGGTTCGTCGTTTCTAAAGCCGATGCTCCAGCGGACCTTCGACGCATAGGCCTTGGAGACGAGCAGCTTGCCGTGCTCCCCGCTGGCGATCGCCGCGACCGTCCTCTTCCAACTTGCCACGGAGCGGCTTTGGGTGCCGTGTTGGACGATCCGCTGGTATTTCTCGGCCGCCTCGACGCACTTCCGCCCCTCGAACAAGTTGTGGCTCATTGGCTTCTCGACGTAGACATCCTTGCCGGCCTGGCAGGCCCAGATCGTCATCAGCGCGTGCCAGTGGTTGCAGCTGGCAATCGAAATCGCGTCCAGGTTCTTGTCTTCCAGGGCCTTGCGGATGTCCTGCACACAGGTCGGCGTGTTACCGCCCAACTCTTGGATCTTCTTCGCCCGATTTCCGTGCAGCGACGCGTCGGGGTCGATCAGGTAAGTGACCTTCACCCCCGGCATTCTGGCAAACTGGCCCATGTGCACCTGGCCGCGACCATGGATACCCGCCACGCCGATCCGCACAGTGTCGTTGGCTCCGAGGATCGAGCCAGAGGATTTCGTGCCGGCAATCGTGAAGACCGCGCCGGCCCCGGCACTGGCCGCGGCGTGTTTCAAAAAGTTGCGTCGTGAAATGCTGGGCATGACAGACTCCTTCATGGATTTCTGGGGTACGAGAAGACGCGGCGATGGACGTCTACGAGCTTTTTTCGGATCGCGTCCACAAATCCAGCGGATGCTTGCGATTCGTCAAGGGTATGGCCACGCGCCCGCCCTGAACGCACGAGTCAAATACGGCCTGTGTCATTTCCCACGATGCGAGGCCATCCTGCACACTGAAAACCGGGCGACGATCCTCCTCGATGGCGGCGATGAGGTCGTCCGTAATGATCCTGTTCCGCTCCCGGTGTGGGTCTTTCATTTCAACGCTTGGAGCATCAGGAAGAGGCTTCCAGGCGCCGTCCGACCAGGTCGACTTTTCGAGGCATTGTACCCGTACCGTTGAGTCGCCGGCGGGAATACGGATAGAGAGGATTCCCCGGGTTCCATAGATGTCAATGCCGAAGCGCCCGCCATTGCCGTCGGGATTCAGCATGGAATCGAAATAGCCGACGACACCATTCGGGAATCCATACATGGCGTGAACACGATCTCCCACAATCGGCCCGAGCGGTTCGGTGGCCTGGCGCACATTGGCTGCCGTCGAGGCACGACCCTTGTCGGTAATATCGGCAGTACACCAGATTGGCGACCCGCCCATGAAAAACCGCATCAGATCAAGCACGTGGGCGCCAAGCACAATCAGGTCTTCGCCGCCAGCACGACGATCCTCTTTGCCTCGTCCACGCGCCTCCAACACGGTTCCGATGAGTCCCTGCTCGACCAGTCTCCTTGCATGCTGGACCAACGGCATACCGCGAAAATTAAAGGCAATGGCCCACTTCAGATTCTTCGCTTCGATGGCCGCCACCATTTCATCGCCATTGGAAAGATCGTCGCAGAAAGGCTTCTCGATGAACCCATGGGCGCCTGCCTCGGCACAAGCCAGCATGTAGTCCTTGTGATTTACTGTCCATCGTGGCGCCACCGCCACCAGATCGGGACGCTCCTTCTCCAACATTTCACGATAGCCTGCATAGGTGCGCTCAACACCAACCTCTTTGGCGTGTCGCGTCCGACCGCTTTCGTCCGGGTCCGCCAACGCCACAGTTGCCACATCATCCCGCAAGGCAAATGCATATTGGATGCAATGCCCATAGCCACCCATCTTGCTGTCGCCAATGATGCAGGCTTTGTACTTCTTCTTCTCCAGACCGCTAGCGGATGTCGCGGCTGCGGCCATCATCGATGAACCTGCGATGAATTGTCGCCGATTGAGATGCATTTCTGTTCCTCCATTGCACTTTCTCTTTGCCGATGTGGGCGCAATGAACGGTTACCATCTAGTGCGTCGTCAAGGCTAAATCCGGAGGTTGTAAGCGGAACGGCGCTAGCCGCCGGTTCCGGTCGCCACCGGCGGCTAGCGCCGTGCCGCTCACCCACGCTACCCCAAAGTTTAGCCTTGACGACGCACTAGGCCTGTGTGCACTACACCCTTCGCCTCCATCCAGCGCGGTGGAGCTTGGCTGGATGGCCCGATCAGCGATTTGTCCGAGCGCGAAGATGCGATCCGTTTGCGTCCTTGCCCTCTCCGGCGCCGACTCCGGGTCCGGGTATCCACGGGGCCGTTGTCACCCACCACTGGTGCATGTTCGTGTTGGCACCCGAATAGCTGACGTCCGAATGGATCAGCAACCGTTCGGGGGTCGCGGGATTGAATTTGCCGATGATCTCGTTGGCGGAATAGCAGTCGCCCCCGCCCGGAGTCTGCAACCTGCTCATCAGGACAATCCCCTCGTCCCATTGAATGCCGTCACGCGACGAGTAAAGCACGAAATTGTCTGGACCGGGATCGTCGCCGACCAATTCCCGCGGGTTGCTGCCGCTTCGCCCTTGCATGAAGTACCACTGGCCCAGCTTTCCGGAGAGCTGCATATTGCGGATCCCTTTGGCAAAGTGCGTGGTCCGGACCTCCGACCAAGTCCGCCCACCATCCCGGCTGATCGTGTAGGGGATGTTCTGTTCAGCCGCTGGGGCCTCTGTCTTCAGATGGGCGTCGTAGGTGTAGACAATGATTTCGCCGTGGTCGAGCGCCCCGGCGGCCCAGTAATAGGTGGCGTGGTCGAAGGGCAGCACGCTGCGTTGACGGAAAGACTCCCCGTTGTCGCTGGAAACCCACAAAGTCTGCGGTCCACCCGGCGTCATGTTCGACCCGCCGCCCCGAAAGACGATAAAGATCTCTCCGGCATGCACGAACGACGTATCCATCGTGTAGGCGATATCCTGGACGGTAGCCGATGCGTCAAACGCCCGCGGACCCTGCCACGTCTGCCCTTGGTCCTTGCTGAGAAAGTAGGCCGGCGCCCGCTGTTTCTCCCATTTCTCGTTCGCATAGTGGATGACGGTGGCCACCAGGGTTCCGTTCGGCGCGGTGACGACCGAGTAAACCAGGGCGGAGCACATCTCCGTCCCTTCAAACATCCGCTTGGAATACTCGAACGGGGTGGGGGTGCTCCAGGTCAAGCCGCCATCGGTCGAACGCCGGTATTCCGACCATCCCGCACAGCCGTGCCCATTCCAATTGTCGGCGCCCGTTCCCGTCACGCTGTAGAAGGCGATGACGTCCCCGTTCCGGCATTCGGCAATCGAATTGTGTCCGTGTCCGGAATGGTCCTCCTTCTGCCGATCCACGAACAGCACTCCGGTATTGGGGATGTCCGCAGGGTAGACGAAAAACGGCTTTCCCTCAGCTGCTCGCGTCCGGTTTCGCGCGGATCGAGCGTCCTCGAACCCGAGCACGACCGTCCATTTCCCAAAGCGATAGGATTCTCCGGACGTGGTTTGCTTTTCGTACACAAGCACCTGATCGATCTCGCGTGTCTCGAACAACTGGAAGCGGTCCTCCTTGGTCCGCACAAACCCCCGTTTTTCGAGGGCCTCGGCTTGAGAGGCGGCGCCCGGTATGGACTGAGGGGTGAGCACGATCAGACGGCCGCCTCGCACCACATCGAACTCGGTGCCATCGATCGAGCTTCTCAGGAACTTCTCCCCTGCCAACGCAGCCGGGAATTCAGCCAGCCGGTAACCGCGATCGGTGAACAGCACCGCACCGGATCGGAACCACAGCACCTCCGCTTTCGAGTCCCCGCGGACTTCGATCACCGCACGATCCGCGGCATACGTAGGGCATGAGATCACGGTCCCCACCGCCACCAGCACGGAAAACAGCCTCGTCGTGTACATCCCCAATTGGCACATGTTGCGTTCTCCCTTTCCATAACTGACAATCGCTTTGCGGAGCGTCGTTCGCCGCGCGTCAGCCCATCTGGCCTAAGGCCCATTGTAGCATACTCAGGGCGCATCTATCGCCCGTACACTTTCACGCAACTGACGGAAATCCGGCAGTCGGCACCGCCCAGCTCGTCACAGCGCAATTGGAGACGGTTGACTCCCTTCGCCAGTGCGGGCAACGGTTCGGCGAATTCCCCTTTGAGAAGGGCCTGCCCTTTCTCGACCAGTGTCCAGCTTCTTTCACCGCGGCACCGCAAGATCTGTCCGCTGGCCATCACAGCCGGCATGCTCAGCTCCCGGCCGTTGACGACCAACATCGGCTTGACCTTGTTTGCCCCGATCTGTTCGACGGCGATGTCAAATTCAAGCGTCGCCCGGTCCCCGGGGCTTGCGCCGCCTTCGTCCCGCAGTACGGAGGTCCAGCAGTTGTCCCGGCCGTCGAATCGGGTGATGACGCGAGGCATGTCGCACTCGTATCGGAGCTTCGACCAGTCAACGTCCGCGGCGCGTGTACCGAAGGGCTCGCCCAGTGCGACCGCGGTTACGATCGCCCGGCCGGGGGCGGCGCCGGGAGAGACGCAGCTAAACGCCAGGTGGTTGATGCCGGCATTTAGGACCGGTATACCCTCGGGGCATTCCGGCTGGAAACGGCTACGCAGCGCCCCGCGCTGATCGTAGTGTACGCCAACGCCATCCTCATCCAACTCAAGCAGATCCCCGGAGGAGATCGCTACCGGGACCCGCAACGGCTTACCGTTGACGGTCAGGGCAACGTCTCGGAGCGTGGTGTCAACCGCCGTCATCCCCACGATTGGTCCGATGGTGACGTCAACCTGGCCTTTGGCCGGGATTTGGTTCAGCAGCAGGTTGATCTCCGAGACGCGGGCGGTTTGCAGGTCGCGGTGGCACAGCTCGTAGCCGGCGCCGCGCACATAGGGCCACTTCAGGCCGAAAGCGCGATCGCTGTCACGTTCCCGGAACGGCAGCTCACAATAGCGCCAGCCGGTGAAGTCCAGGTCAACGTAGTGCTCGGAGATCGCCGCGCCGAACATGGCATCAGTCCGGAGCTGCACGTTGAGGACGGCGCGGCTGCCGTCGCCCTTCACCCAGAGCCCGACGCCGGAGCAGGCGCCGATGTCCCGGTAGGGGAATCCGTAGGAAGTCCCCAGGCTC